>ULPH01057718.1_pt1 | contig 18615 bp, 17 predicted proteins | sample 1953301 | NCBI WGS metagenome assembly ULPH01 (sample SAMEA4835623, study PRJEB28245) | human gut metagenome | biome: gut microbiome; material: fecal sample | place: Denmark | collected 2008 | reverse complement strand
ACGAGGAATAACCCTCCCCCGCCGCGCGGCGGGTACATATCCGAAGCCTCTGTATTCTTTTGCAGGGGCTTTTTGTTATTGCAACTGCGGACTTTTTATGATAGAATACTCCTGTATAAGGCTCATATAAAAATGAAAGGAATGAATTTCAGTGGGAAAGAAAAGTTCATCTGAAAAGCTTGTTATAGCAGCCGCTTCCGCAGGTGCAGCAGTCGGCGCGGCGTATCTTGCTGTCGGCAACGCGATTTTTAACAAGACCATGAGCAAAAAGTCCATCGCAAAAAAAATGGACGAGAAAAAGAACGAGTATGACGGTATCACCAAAGAAGGCATGGAGTGGTTCGACTCCGCGAGTCCCGCAAAGGTGAAGATAGTCACTCCCCGCGGCGGATATGTCCACGGCGAGATAATCCTTGCAGACGAGCCGAGCGATGTCTGGGTGATAGTCATTCACGGCTACACCGGATCGCCCAGAAGAATGGGCTCGTTCGGCAAGAAGTTCCACGAGATGGGCTATAACTGCCTGTTCCCGTATCTCTGCGGCCACGGCGCGAGCGAGTCGAACTATGCCACCATGGGATGGAACGACAGAATCGATATCAAGGCGTGGATCGACTACATAATCAACGAGAATGCGAACGCGAAGATAGTGCTCTTCGGTCTCTCGATGGGCGCGGCTACAGTCATGATGACCACCGGCGAGCCGCTCGAATCGAATGTCGTCTGCGCTATTGAGGACTGCGGATATACATCCGTCTGGGACGAGTGCAGAGCCAACATGAAGGACGCTTACGGTCTGCCGACCTTCCCGTTCCTCTCCGCCGCAAGAAGCGCAACGATGCTGCGCGCGGGCTATGATATGAAGAAGGCTTCGTGCATCGAGCAGGTCTCGCGCTCCGTCACGCCGACCCTGTTCATCCACGGCGACAAGGACGATTTCGTCCCGTTCTGGATGCAGGAGCGCGTCTACCGCGCCGCCGCGTGCGACAAAGAGAAGTTGGTTATCCCCGGAGCACCGCACGCAGAGGCCTCGACCGTCGACCCCGAAAAATATTGGTCAACAGTTGATAAGTTTATCAAAAAGTATCTTTGATAATAATTAAAAATGAACCCCGTTGATTTGACGGGGAGTGAAAAAATCCTACCCATCTCGGGTAGGATTTTTTATGTCGGTTGTTTTGAATGGAGACGGGTGGATGAATCGCAAAATATCGCCATCAGCAGCTCTCATACGCCTCGCGGATAAGATCTGTTTCGCCCTTGAATAGAGCGTTGTCGCTTTCAATATTGTATTTTCTGTAGTCCCATTCGGGAGGCTCGAGGCACGGCGAGAGATCATATTTTGAATAGCGAATGCCCGAGCTTTCACCTGCATCGATTCTTTTTATTACTTCAAGCAGATCCTCTGCGCTTCACTGCCCGAAAAAGCGCCCTCGTAGGCGTACATTGTTTTTTTCGTCCTGCAATATTTCGCACAGATTGAAATAATCATTCTGATTGAATTTTCTCAGCACGAGCCTGTCGGTCTGAGCAAAAATTTCTTTATTCATCTGCATGTTTCATGTTCCTGCGGACGTGTTCTTTTATCGCCGAAAACGACTCGTCGCTGATATCGTGCTCCATCTTGCAAGCATCTTCGGCGGCAGTCTTTTCGTCAACGCCGAGACGGACGAGAAACTTCGAGAGCAGGGTGTGGCGTTCGTATATTTTCTTCGCCACATCGAGCCCCGATTCGGTGAGGGTCAGATACCCGTCCTTGTCCATGAGAAGATAGCCGCCCTGTTTGAGAAGCCCGACGGCGCGGCTGACGCTCGGCTTTGAAAAGCCCATATATTCGGCGACGTCGAGCGAGCGCACAACGCCGTTTTTTGAAAGCACATATATAGTTTCGAGATACATTTCACCCGATTCCTGAAGATGCATATCTGTTCCTCCCTTTTTGATGTGTATATTGTTATGTATTAAAGGTATGATATCACTTCACTCAGGAAAAATCAAGGGCGGGAGGATATGTATGAAATATCCAAAGCAAGCGGTTAGCACAGGCTAATTGTTTGTTGATGTCGCCGAAATTGCGTTTTACGGCAAAAAATTGAAAAAACTCTATTGACAGGGAACAACTATAGGAGTACCATATATCACGGTTAGCGGGTGCTAATCAATTTTAAAGCCCCAAGGTTAGCGTATGCTAATCCCAGAAATACAAAAGAGGAAGAGGGACTCAATATGATGCCTTTGATGTTCGCACAGGTCGGCGAAGAGAATATCATCAGGAAGATAGGCGGCAGCCCGGAAGTAAAACAGCATCTCGAAAATCTCGGATTTGTCGTCGGCGGCACTGTAAAGGTAGTCAACGCCCTGGGCGGAAATGTTATAGTCAACGTCAAGGAGTCGCGCGTTGCCATCAGCGAAGAGATGGCGAAGAAAATCATGATATGACGGCGCTGCGGCGCAGTACATATAGTGTTGTGCCCAATAGGTACAAACCGCCCGATAAACGGCTGATTTCGGATGCAGAGCAGTTTTGAAGCAAACTTCAAAACCGATTTGTCCCCATTGGTCACAACACCACCAAGTGAAAAAACACAAAAGGAGGATATAAGCAATGAAAACTCTCAGGCAGGCTAAGATCGGCGAAACGGTCAAGGTAGTCAAGCTCCACGGAGAGGGCGCAACAAAGCGCCGCATCATGGACATGGGACTGACCAAGGGCGTGGAGGTCTATATCCGTAAGGTCGCGCCTCTCGGCGATCCGGTCGAGATCACGGTGCGCGGCTATGAGCTCTCGCTCAGAAAGGCCGACGCGGACATGATCGAGGTCGAATAAGACCCCGCGCAGAAAAGCTGATATAATTTCAAGAAAGAGAGGCTATCAAAATGGATTTACGCATTGCTCTTGCGGGTAACCCCAACAGCGGTAAAACCACATTGTTCAACGCTCTCACCGGTTCGAACCAGTTCGTCGGTAACTGGCCGGGCGTTACGGTTGAGAAAAAAGAAGGAAAACTCAAAAAGCATGACGGCGTTATCATCACCGACCTTCCCGGTATCTACTCGCTCTCGCCCTACACCCTTGAGGAAGTTGTCGCGAGAAACTATCTTATCGATGAGCGCCCGGACGCTATACTTAACATAATCGACGGTACGAACCTCGAAAGAAACCTCTATCTCACCACCCAACTGACCGAGCTCGGCATCCCCGTTGTTATCGCCATCAACATGATGGACGTCGTCAGGAAGAACGGCGACAAGATAAACGTCGATGAGCTCTCCCGCCAGCTCGGCTGCAAGATAGTTGAGATCTCCGCCCTTAAAGGTGACGGAGTCATGACTGCGGCCGAGGCGGCAATCGAGGCGGCGAAGAACACAAAGACCCTCCCGATGCACACCTTTGAGGGCTCCGTCGAGCACGCTCTCGCGCACATTGAAGAGGCCGCCGTCCACGGACTCCCCGAGGAGCAGCAGAGATGGTACGCTATCAAAATCTTCGAGCGCGACGACAAGGTGCTTGCAAAGCTCAACCTCGACAAGGCGACCCTTGAGCACATCGAGGGCGACATTAAAGAGGTCGAAAAAGAGATGGACGACGACGCGGAGTCGATTATCACCAATGAGAGATATATCTACATCGCGTCTATCATAAAAGCCTGCTACAAAAAGAAGAATGTCGGCAAGCTTTCGACCTCCGATAAAATTGACAAGGTGGTCACTAACCGCTGGCTCGGACTTCCGATATTCGCAGTTATCATGTTCCTCGTCTACTACATCTCCATGGTCACTGTCGGCTCGTTCGCGACTGACTGGATGAACGACGGAGTGTTCGGCGACGGCTGGCACCTGCTCGGCATCGGCTCGAAGGCTTATTCGACCGACGCTGACGACTACACCGCAGCTACCGAGGCTGTCAGCGCATTCACCGGCATTGACTTCGGCGCAGAAGATTTTGACGCCGACAAGGCTCTTGCCGAGATGAAGGCTTATCAGCCCACAGCGGACACCGCAACGGTTGATGTTGAGGATGAGGAGACCCTCGCCGTCAACGCCATGACCGCTTATTACTCGGCAATCCCCGCAAACCTCTCCAAGGCTGACAAAGAAGCAACAGTAGGCATGACCTATGTTGACGCTGTCAAGTACCTTGAAGAGAAGGGCTTCGACGAGCCCGATCCCGCCGCTTACGGCGTGTGGGTGCCCGGCATTCCGGTTCTCGTCGGCAACGGACTTGAAAAGGTCGGCGCGGCCGACTGGCTCAGTGGACTTATCAACGACGGTATCGTAGCCGGCGTCGGCGCTGTCCTCGGCTTCGTTCCCCAGATGCTCGTCCTGTTCCTGCTCCTCGCATTCCTTGAGGCGTGCGGCTACATGGCTCGTATCGCATTCGTCCTTGACCGTATATTCCGCAAGTTCGGTCTCTCCGGCAAATCCTTCATCCCGATGCTTATCGGCACCGGCTGCGGCGTTCCCGGAATCATGGCTTCGCGTACCATTGAAAATGAGCGCGACCGCCGTATGACCATAATGACAACAACATTCATCCCCTGCGGCGCTAAGGTACCGTTCATCGCCATGATCGCAGGCGCGCTCTTCGGCGGCTCCGCTCTGGTATCGACCTCCGCTTACTTCATCGGCATGGCGGCTATCATCTGCTCGGGCATCATGCTCAAGAAGACCAAGATGTTCTCCGGCGATCCCGCTCCGTTCGTTATGGAGCTTCCCGCCTATCACTGGCCGACCCTCAAGAACGTCCTCCGCTCCATGTGGGAGCGCGGCTGGTCCTTCATCAAGAAGGCAGGTACAATCATCCTTCTTTCAACTATCGTTGTCTGGTTCACCTCTTACTTCGGCTTCGTAGACGGCCACTTCGGAATGCTTGCAGAGGATCAGCTTGATCAGTCCCTGCTCGCAAAGGTCGGCTCGGCTATCGCCTGGATCTTCGTTCCGCTCGGCTGGGGCAACTGGCAGGCTACCGTCGCTTCGATCACCGGACTTGTCGCAAAGGAGAACATCGTCGGTACGATGGGCATCCTCTATGGCGCAGAGGGCAACGTTTATGCAACCCTTGCAAAGGCGTTCACCGGCCTGACCGCTTATTCGTTCCTCGTCTTCAACCTCCTGTGCGCTCCCTGCTTCGCAGCTATCGGCGCTATCAAGCGTGAGATGAACAGCGCAAAGTGGACCTGGTTCGCAATCGGCTATCAGTGCGGCTTCGCCTATGTTATCTCCCTTATGATAAACCAGTTCGGCAATCTCTTCACCGGCAACATCCACGGCGCAGTTGATATCGTAAGCCTTGTGTTCGCGTTCGCGTTCCTCGCCCTGATAATCTTCATGCTCGTGCGTCCTTACAAGGAAGCCACGAAGCTGACCTCCGATGTAAAGGTTACGAAATAAAGCAAAACACAATCTGTGAAAGGAGTCTTTTCAAATGCTCGCGTGGTTATCAAAGAATATTGCAACCATTATAATATGCCTTGTGCTTGCCGTTATCGTGGCACTGATTATATATAATCTTGTCAAGGATAAAAAGAAAGGCAAATCCTCCTGCGGCTGCAACTGTGCCCACTGTGCTATGGCAGGCTCCTGCCACAGCGCGAATCAGCAAAAGGGCAAAAAACGCAGCTGATAAGCACAACAGAACAGAAAAAAGGACGCAGCGCAAACTGCGTCCTTTTTGCATATCCCGGTGGATTTTTCTGCGCTTTGCTGATATAATCAAAGAAACCGCTCATATCGGAGGTGCAAAACTTGATATTTCAATTCGGCGAATACAAAATCGATGTTGATGTTGAAAAGACACGGCAGTTCTATGACCGCGCCAAAACGGTCAGCGAGGGGTGCCAATGCGACGGGTGTCTTAACTTCGAGAGAGCCGTCGACAAACTTCCGCAGAATATCCGGGACTTTTTCTCCGCGCTCGGCGTTGACATGAAAAAAATCTGCGAATGTTATGTCTATTGCGCCAAAGACGAAAACACGCTGTACTACGGTGGCTTTTGCCACATCTGCGGAACTTTACTCAGCGGCAAAAGCGCGTGGAAACCGACAAGCGACTCTACAGCCTGTTGGGACGAAAAAGCAGAATATCCGCTCTCGCCGAATTTTGGCGTTTCGTTCAGCGACCGTATCGACATGCCGGAGCCGGATTTTCCTCTTCCAGTTATTCAGCTCGACTTCGATGCGGATATCCCGTGGGTGCTCGAAAAGAAAAACAGCTATATTGACGAATAATGAGGCGAAAAAAGGAGCAAATACAACGCACTTTGGGAATATGTCAAAAACAGCGGTAAACAGTCGCTGAAGCTCACTTTTGACGAAATACAAAATATCGCCGGCGTGCCGATAGACCACTTGTTTCTGAACTTCAAAAAGGAGCTTACAAACTACGGCTACCAGGTTGGGAAAATCTCGATGAAAGAAAAGTCCGTGAGTTTTGAGAAGAAATAAAATTGCGCAGATTTCGCGTGCGAATGATATCCGCCGATATCGCGAGCCTTTCCACTGCTCACTTCTACTTGCAACAAAAAATCCTACCCATCCCGGGTAGGATTTCTGCTTTATATTTTATTCCGCCTCTTCGATGAGTCCGTAGTAGCGCGCGAACCAGTAGGGGTGGGTGTAGTTCGTGCACGCCATGAGATACATTCCGTGGTCATCGCCCGTGCCGGGGAACATCGTGAACGCCGTCGGGTCGTCCGACTTCGTGAACAGGCGCTCGGCTTCGCCGGCGATGCCGGAGTCCGCGATGAAACGGTTGCTGTCGCAGCTGTTAATGCGTCTCTCGTGCGCCGGGAGCGGGTGATAGAGCTGCGGGATCATGCCGACCTCTGTCGGGCGCATGTCCCAGTCGAGATCGCGCCAGCTGTTGTAGAGCGTCCAGAGAATTTGATCCATCGGGTAGTCCGCAAGCTCGTCTACGGAAGTCTCGATGTCGCACTGCTCGCCCGTGCATGCGCCGTAGACGAAGTTGAAGAACGCGTTGTGCTCCGCCTTTTCGTCGTCCCAGTGATGCGTCAAACCCATGGCGAACACGGAGCGAAGCTTCGGGTCGTCAACATAGCGCATGAGCAGCGATATCATGAGGAAATCGTGGTTGTCATCAATGTGGAGCAGGTGGCCGTCAAGGATTTTGTACTGCATGAGGTTCATGGCGAAGTGCTTGTCCCTGATGAGATATTCAAACGCATCTTCGTATCTCTTATCGCCGGTGATATGATATCCCGCCTTGAGGAAGGTCAGAATCTGAAGCGAGTTCGTGCCTTTTTCGTATATCCACTTGTGGTCGTTGTTGAGCAGATCGGGGTCCCAGTTCGCCCATGTGGTCGGCACGCCGTCGGTGTCAACGAGTCTGAACTTGTTGTCGAGAATATGGTCGAGAATCTTTTTGACAACGGAGGCTATCAGCTTCTTCTCCTCATCGTCCGCGACGAGATCGAAGTAGTTCGAGTATGCGTAGAAATGACCGACCATCTCGTCGGACGAGGTCTCGCCGAGCCACTCGAGCTCGTTGCCGTCCTTGTCGGCGGTGTGGTGCCATTCGTGGCGCACGCCCGTGCCGTAGCCGGCTTCGTCGATGTATCTTATCGAGCGGGCGGTGAAGCCCTCAATGCCCGTTATCTCGGTGAGCTTTATCATCGCGAGCAGCGAGCGGTGAGCCGCGGCGCGAACCTCCGGGTCCTTTGTGCAGGCGTATTCAAAGCACAGCGCGCCGAGATAAAGCCCCGTCCAGAGTCCGTCGTTGTCGCCGGTGCAGACATAGCCTTCATTTTCGGACACAACTCCCTCATGCTCAAGCGCGCGTTCGAGCACGAAGCCGTCCTTGCGGACATTGTATTTTTCGCTGAATGCGCGAAGTCTCTTTGCCTTCTCTTCGAGCGTCATCATCTCAGTCTTGAAAACGCTGATGCCGCCGGAGGCGGTGGAGACGCAGAAGCTGCCGTCGGGCGAGAGGACGATGCCGGTCGCGTGCATGTCGGGCAGCCAGCGCTTGTAGCCGTAATATGAGAGCTTGCCGTTGTGGAGGATTATGAGACCGCAGGAGGTCGTGAAGTATCTTCTGCCCTCGCTGTCGGTCACCATGCCGGTTATCTCGCCATTGGGCAGACCGGTTATCTTTGAATTGTCGAGCCAGTAGCTGTTGTCGTCGTAGACGCAGACGCCCTTGTCCGTGCCTATCCAGACATCGCCCGCGGGGTCAATGTCGAGGCAGGATATGTTGTTGCTGAGTATTCCGGTCACGCCCTCCATGAGCTCCGACCAGTGCCATCTCTTGCCGACGAGCGCGTGGAGACCGTCGCTCTCGGTTCCGACATAGACTTTGTTGTTGCCGAAAACGGCGATGCAGCTGCCCTTGCCGGGCACGCCGATTTTAAGATCGTGTTCTTTAGCCCCCTGCGGGAAGCGGTAGAGAACGGTCTTTGTGAGAATCCATGTGACGTTGTTGCAGTCCTGCTTCATCGCGACGGCGTCGGACGAGAACTCGCGGGACGCTATAATTTTTTTGCCGCTGAGCTCGATTACGCTCTTGCCCGTGCCGACGAAAATATGCCCGTCGTTTGCGCAGAAGAGCATGGATATCGGCGCGTTTTCAATGCCGATATCGACCGTGGTTATTTTCTTTCCGTCTATCTTTGAAAGACCTCTGTCCGTTCCGACATAGAGGCAGTTGTCCGCGCCGTAGCAGAGCGCGGTTATGTTATCCGACGCGAGACCGTCGGCGGAGGTGAATACCGTTCTCGTCAGCTGGGGAAACTTCCCGAGTCGGCATACCATACTGCGTTTTTTCATTTATCTGCTCCTTTTGTAAAAAAAATCGAAGCCGCATCGGGCGGCATAAATATCAATAATAATTATATCGAAATCCGTAGTTTTTTCAAGAGCAAATGCAACAAATAGCCTTTTTCTATTGCATTTTTGTGCATTGTGGAGTAAGATATCAGCGTTGGAAAAAACAATATCCGGAAGGTGGAAACAATGTTTACTGATAAGCCCGAGAGCTACAGGGGAGTTTATTCCCTCCTGCTCACCCCGTTCAAAGAGGATAAGTCGATAGATTACGATGTCTACGCGCAGTATGTCGAGTGGCAGGTCGAGAGAGGAACCCATCATCTGTTCTCCGTCTGCGGAAGCTCCGAGATGACGACGCTCACTCCCGAGGAGAGAGTCAAGTGCGCGACTATCGCCGCAAAGCACTCCGGCAGCGCAGAGGTCGTCGCCACGGCGAACCTTGAGCCGACATGGCATATGCAGGTCGAAGAGGTCAAGCGCATGGAGCAGACCGGCGTTGACGGACTCGTTTTCGTCTCAAAGGGCTATGCCGATAACGACCAGAGACTTGTCGAATATCTCAGCGAGCTCGCGGGATATACTACTCTGCCGATAATTCTCTATGAGTTCCCAGGAATGCAGCCGTGCAATATGTCCGGCAAGGCATACGGCGAGCTGGTCAAGACCGGCAGATTCCACGGAATAAAGGACACCACCTGCACCATGGCGGGAATAAAGGACAAAATCGCCGTTCAGGGCGATTCCGCAGTGCTCCAGGCGAACATCCCGCTGCTGTTTGATGCATATATGGCGGGCGCGCGCGGCGTGTGCGCAACCCCGACCTCCTGCGGCGCAAATCTGTTCCGCAAGATGTATGACGAGTTCTTCGTCGAGAAGGACATAGCCAAGGCGAGAGAGACTTTCAACGAGATAATCCTGCTCGACAACGCTATCGACAGCGGCTTCAACGCGAGCGCAAAGTATCTCGTCAGCCTGCAGGGTATCCCGATGACGACCGTCACCAGAACCGGTTCGAGCGTCAACGAGGCGAGAAGACGCAGCATCGAGGCGTATTACGAATATGCAAAAGAGCACGGCATGCTCAAATAATTAAAATACATAACGGCACTCTCAATCGGGAGTGCCGTTTTTTAATTTGCAGCGTATAAATATTTTCAGGTTGCGGGATATTTTTTTGTTGAGGGATATGCCGAAAAAGCCCATCGTAGCAGCTTCGTCCGAAGCGCCGCGGTGGGCGTGATTTTATAAAATAATGCTGCCGTCCTGCAAATAAATATATCACAAATACGGTCTCAGCCCGCAGAGAAGATCCTCTTCTATCCCGATTAGGCGACGTGCCGTGCTGCGCGAAGCGCCGTCCGCGCCCTTATATTCGTTGAGGTAGCGGGTCAGGCTCTTTATGCCCATGTCGCACCCGTCGGTCATCAGACCTGCGACCGTCCTGTCCGAGTCGTTCATGCCGAGCTTGACGTTGGTTTTTATCCACGACATGCTCTTCGCCATTATCCCCGGGTCTTTGCCGTCGTCGCCGAGCGATGCCAGCTGTTCTTTTATCGTACCGCCGAGCTGGCTGTGTTCCTCCTTGCTCTTCTCGAGCAGGTTTTTGAGATCCTCATCTTTAATGTGTCCGCTCACTTCGTCAATGCTGCCGACCGCCATCTTTATTCCGCTGTCGCATTCTCGCAGCAGCTCAAGTGTGTCTTTGCTCATTTTATGCACCCTTTCTGTTCTTTTTCGCTGTATAGTGTGCCCGGAATGCGGCGAATTATTATATATTGTATAAAGAACGAATATAATATATAGTGCACAAAAATCGATAAAAAATTATGGAAATTATGGAAATATAAAATAAAGTTTATTCTCTTGACAAACGAATAAACATAAAGTAAACTTGAATCGTAGCATGGCAGAGGATGCTCTGCCGAAAGATGAAAGGAGACAAACTATGAAGAGAATTATTGCTATCCTGCTCGCGCTGATAATGATATTTGCATTTGCGGCATGCAAGGGCAAGGACGACAAGAACGACACAACGGCTGAGAGCTCGCAGGGCGCGAACGCAGACGTTCAGGACACCCAGACGGGCGACGCGGAGAGCAACGCGGCAGAGAGCACCGCTGACGACAGCACGGCAGTCGCACCCTCCGAGGGCGGCAGCGAGGCGGCCACACAGGGTCAGCAGGGCGGTTCTCAGGGCGGCCAGCAGGGCAACAAGCCCGCAGCGGAGATAAAGGCTCCCGTCAACGGCAGCAAGGCAGACATAGTCGCGTTCTTCAACAAGTACGCTTCGGCTATGAAGAGCTACACCGGCAAGGTCTCTGTCAAGAGAGTCCAGGGCACTACCTCGAAGATCAACAGTATCACCGGCGGTTCGGCTATAGCGAAAATCGCTCAGCCCCTGCTTCCCAACGACTATCCGAAGACCGACAACAAGACTTTCAACGGCGGCAAGGCTTCCGACGGCACAACTCTTGCAAGCTTCCTGCCCGCGGCAAAACGCGCTTCCTATAAAGTCGATCCCGCAGGCGTCAAGTCTGCTTCCTGCGTCAAACAGGGCAGCGGCTGGAAGGTCAGCATCACTCTCGTTACCGAGAGCGGCGAGGGACTTACCTTTGTTCCCAAGTACCACGGCTCTTGCTTCGACACTCTCTCGCTGACGAAGGATTCCTTCGGACCGTTTGAGCCTGTCAGCACCAAGGTCAACTATCAGAGCGGCACATTCACTTTCGTGCTCAACGCGAACGGCACTCTTGCGAGCATCAACGTCAGCGAGCCCGCAAACGTTATCTGCAAGCTCAAGAAGGGCGTCTCCATCGACGCCGACTTCACCGGCACATGGCAGCAGCAGTACACTTTCGCTTATTAATAGGAATTTCATAAAGACATGGGTCTGTCGATTCGCTCGGCAGACCTTTCCTGCTTTTAATGTCGGATAATTTTTTCATAAATATATTGACTTTCGCCCGCAAAGGGATATAATTAAGCCACAACCAATGGGGAGTAGCTATGGGTTACCCATCCGCCTGTCACCAACCGCACAGGAGCTGTGCTGGCAGCGGACATTGGCGGCGTTGGCCGTGAATGAAGCAAGACCTTTGGCAGACCGATTCTGCCGAAGGTCTTTTTTGCGGGATACGAGGTGAATTATGAGAAAGCTGTTAAAAAGAATGTCGCCTGCAAGAATAATTGCGCTCGGTTTTGCAGCCACGATATTTATAGGCTCGGGTCTGCTGATGCTGCCGTGCAGCGTGCAAAACGGCGTAGACTTAAAATACATAGACGCGCTTTACACTTCGGCGAGCGCCGTCTGCGTGACGGGACTCGTGACCGTCGATATAGGGGATACGTTCACCGCGTTCGGTCAGTTCGTTGTTGCGGCACTGATACAGATAGGCGGACTCGGAGTCGCGTCAATGGGCGCGGGAGTCATTCTGGCTGTCGGAAAGAGGATAAATCTTAAAGGTCGGCGTGTTTTGCGCGATGCGATGAATCTCGACTCAGGCAAGGGAATAGTAAAATTTATAAAAAGCGTGTTTTTGACTACGGCGGCATTTGAGCTCGTCGGTGCGGCGCTGAGCTTCATTGTTTTCGTGCGCGATTACCCGCCGCTCAAAGCTCTCGGAATAAGCCTTTTTCACTCCGTCGCCGCGTTCAACAACTCCGGCTTCGACATTCTCGGAAACTTCCAGAGCCTCTCCGCCTACAAGGAGGATGTGTTCTTAAATCTCGTGACCTGCCTTTTGATATTCTTCGGCGGAATCGGCTTTCTCGTTATCCGCGAGATTGTCGAAAAGCGATTTCGCTGGCGCAGATTTTCCATGCATACAAAAGTAGTGCTCACGATGAGCGTCGCGCTGACGGTCGGCGGCGCGGTGATTTTCAGAATTACCGAGGATATGCCGTGGATAGGAGCCCTTTTCAACAGCGTGACCGCGAGGACGGCGGGCTTCTCGACATATTCGCTCGGCGAATTTTCAAACGCGGGACTGCTCGCTATGATATTTTTGATGTTCATAGGCGCGTCGCCCGGCTCCACCGGCGGCGGAATAAAGACGAGCACGCTGTTTGCGCTGATACAGGGCATAAAGACCGCCGCGACAAACACCTCGGGAAAGGCTTTTCACTATTCTGTGCCGCACGGTGTGTTCCGCAAAGCGTCGGTCATAGCGGTCATGGGTATAAGTGTGATAGCAGTGGGAACATTTATGCTCTGCGCCTTTGAGCCGGATATAGCAATAAGGGATGCCTTGTTCGAGATGACGAGCGCGTTCGGCACGGTGGGACTCACTACCGGGATAACCACGGGACTCTGCACCGCGAGCAAGCTTACATCAATAGTCATGATGTATATCGGCCGCTTGGGGCCGCTTACAATAGCGACTCTCTGGTACTTCACAAACGGAGATCGAATAAAATATCCCGACGGAAACATAGCCATAGGCTGAGAACGGAGGACAAAGATGTTTAAAAAATCAAAAAGCGACAGCAAATCTTACGGAATAATCGGACTCGGGCGCTTCGGCTCTGCTCTGGCTGTGGAGCTTGCGAAATCGGGCGCGGAGCCGCTCGTAATCGACGGAAACGAGGAAAAGGTGCGCGAGATGCGCGAATACACGGAGAACGCCTTTGTCGTCAGCAGCTTTGACAAAAAGACTCTCTCGGAGACCGGAATACAAAACTGCGACGTCGTGGTGGTCTGCATCGGAGAAAAGATGGACACCTCGATTCTGACTACTCTCAACGTTGTCTCTCTCGGTGTGCCGACCGTCATATCAAAGGCCGCGAGCGCCGAGCAGGGCGAGATACTCAAGAAGCTCGGCGCAGAAGTCGTCTACCCCGAGAGGGATATGGCAGTCAGACTCGCCCACAAACTGGAAACTCCCAATATGCTGGACTTTGTTCAGCTGAGCCGAAAGCTGAATCTCCTTAAGCTTGAAGTTCCGCGTAAGATCGTCGGAATGACGATAATGTCCGCCGATATGCGGGGAAGGTTCGGAGTAAACATAATCGCTATAGAAAACAACGGAAATTTGACAGACAATGTGCATCCCGATTATATGTTCCGTGAGGGCGATATTCTCTATGCTGTCGGCAGCGAAAAAAGCATGACGCGCCTGTCCGATTGGATGGATGAGACAAGATAAAACTACGGGCACCGTGAAACCGGTGCCCGTTTTTTATGCGGTTTTGTGTGTCGGCCGGATTTTGAGCTTATCGCGAACATCTTTTTACGATTCTGTCTGCTGTTTTGTATTCTTCTTTGCGGTAGTTACGGAAGCGATAAGCTTTCTTCTAATTACTCTTCAGTTTTCGGAATTTCATATCGCTCGAGACAGCAAACATACCGTCTCCACATGCGCCGTTCTCGGGAAGAGGTCGACGGGGGTCGCTTCTTCGACCTCATAGCCCAGCTCTTTGAACACGGCGCAGTCGCGCGCGAGCGTGGCCGGGTCGCAGGAGACATACACTATCCTGTCGGGAGCCATGCCTGCGGCGGCTTTAATCGTCTGCTCGGAGCAGCCCTTGCGCGGCGGGTCGAGGACTATTACCTCCGGGCGCTTACCCTCGCCGAGAAGCTTTTCGGCGGCTTCGCCTGCGTCCGCGCAGATGAACCGCGCGTTTTCTATGCCGTTTGCGGCGGCGTTCTTCTTTGCGTCCTCTATCGCCGGCGCGACGGTTTCTATGCCGATGAGCTCCTCCGCCTTGTCTGCCATCGAAAGCCCTATCGTGCCCGCGCCGCAGTAGAGGTCGAGCAGGAGCTTTGTTTTTTTATCTCCGGCGTATTCGGCGGCTTTTTTGTAGAGACACTCCGCCTGAGCGCGGTTGACCTGATAGAACGACAGCGGCGATATGCGTACCTTTACTCCGCAGAGTATGTCCGTTATGCAGCCGTCGCCGAGGAGCGGGATGCACTTTTCGCCGAGCACTGCGTTCGTGTCGTCGGGGTTTATGTTTATCAGCACGCTTTTTATAGCTTTTTCATCTTTGAGTGATTCGATGAGCTTGTCGGTGTGCGGCAGGTTTTCCTGTGCGCTGACGAGGCAGAGCATTATCTCGCCCGTCGCGAACGCTTTTCGCAGATATATGTGCCTGACAGCCCCGCTTCTGCTTGTTTCGTCGTAGACGGAAATATTATATTTCTCGATCCAGTCCGCGACCGTGCCGAGAATTTTTTCAAACTCCGGCGGCGCGAGGCGGCACGCGCGGCAGTCAACTATCCTGTGCGAGCGGCGGGAGTAGAAGCCGATTTTCAGTTCGCCGTTTTCGCGTCCCACCGGGTACTGCGCCTTGTTGCGGTAGCCGTCCGGCGAGTCTGCGCCGATTATCGGCTTTAGTTCAACCTCGAGTCCGCCGATGCGCGAAAACGCGTCGCGCACGGCGTCCGCCTTGAGCTTTAGCTCCGCGCTGTAGCTCATGTGGCGGAACGAACAGCCGCCGCAGCCGGGATATGCCGGGCAGTCGTTGTCGGTTCTGTCCGGCGACGGCTTGATTATTTTCGTGCACTTGCCGACGGCGTAGCTCTTCTTCACTTTGATTATGTGCGCTTCTATTATATCTCCGGGCGCGGTCGCGGGGACGAACACGGCGATCCCGTTGTATCTGCCGACGCCGCTGCCCGTCAGCGAGACCGAATCTATATGAAGTTCAATGTCGTCATTTTTGTTGAGAAGCAAAATATCACCCCGAAAAATCTTTATTAAAGTATATCAAACGGCGGTCGATTTTGCAATACGGGAGAAAATCCATTGACAGCGGGCGGGCAAAAATATATACTTGACTTGGATAAAATTTCTCCCGAAAGGAACTGATAAAATGATAAGAGTTACCGTCTGGAACGAGGGCGTCCATGAGGTCGAATCGCCCGAGATAGCGGCAGTTTATCCCCACGGAATCCACGGTCAGATAAAGAGCTTCCTCGACACGCAGGAGGATATCGAGGTGCGCACCGCGACCCTCAACGACCCCGACTGCGGTCTGCCGCCCGAAGTGCTCGAAAACACCGATGTGCTCATCTGGTGGGGACACAAGGCGCACGACGAAGTGCCCGACGAGCTTGTTGAGCGCGTTCACGGCAGAGTTCTGCGCGGCATGGGCTTCATAGCACTGCACTCTGCGCATTTTTCAAAGCCCTTCAAGCGCCTTATGGGCACCTCCTGCGCCCTGCATTGGCGCGACGGCGATTTTGAGCGCCTCTGGACAGTCAATCCCGCGCACCCGATAGCAAAGGGTATCGGTGAATATATTGAGATACCCGTCGAAGAGATGTACGGCGAGAGCTTTGATATCCCCGAGCCGGACGAGCTTGTTTTTATGGGCTGGTTCTCCGGCGGAGACGTGTTCCGCTCCGGCTGCTGCTGGAGAAGAGGGCGCGGAAAAGTATTTTATTTCCAGCCCGGCCACGAGGGCAACCCCACCTACTACATCCCGCAGGTTCAGCAGATTTTAATAAACGCCGTGCGCTGGGCGGCTCCGCAGGAGATAATAGACGAGATAGTCTGCCCCCACGCCGAGATCTCGCCCGAGCAGGCAAGAAGAGAACGCGGCGAATAAGTAAAATATTATTTATTGCGAAAAATATTGACTTCCCAAACAGAAACAGTATATAATAGCCTTATGAAAAAAGAAGTTAGGCTGTGCGCTAAGCGTGCAGCATCTATTTGGGGAGAAGACAAGCGACCGTCTGATATCTGTCAGCCGGCCGCTTCCCTTTTTGTTGACTGAAAAAAGAAAAACGGTTATAATTGAGAAAACACCCGCGGCAGGGAGGCTTCGTATGAAAAAGATAATGCTCGTTTTCGGCACAAGACCCGAGGCGATAAAGATGTGCCCGCTCGTCAAGGAGCTAAAGGCACGCAAAGGGCTTGAGACCGTTGTATGCGTCACGGGTCAGCACCGCCAGATGCTCGACAGCGTGCTCAGGACATTCGATGTTGAGCCGGACTACGACCTAAGCATAATGAAAGATAAGCAGACACTCTTCGATGTCACGGTCAGCATCCTCGAAAAGATAAAGCCCGTGCTCGAAAAAGAGAGACCGGACGCGGTTCTCGTCCACGGCGATACTACAACTACTTTCGCCTCCGCGCTTGCGTGCTATTATCTCGGAATAAAAATCGGCCATGTCGAGGCGGGCCTGCGCACATATGATATACATTCCCCGTTTCCGGAGGAGTTCAACCGCCAGGCGGTCGGCATAGTTTCCGAATATAACTTCGCCCCGACCGAGACGGCGCGCGAAAACCTGCTCAGAGAGGGCAAAAAGAAAGAGACCGTGTTCGTCACGGGCAACACCGCGATAGACGCGCTGAGAACCACCGTGCGTGCGGACTATTCAAACAAATGGCTCGACTGGGCTGCCGACGGCAGGCTGATAATGATAACCGCGCACAGGCGCGAGAACCTCGGCGAGCCGATGCACCACATGTTCCGCGCGATAAGGCGCATCGTCGAGGAGCATCCGGACATCAGGGCGATATATCCCATTCATATGAACCCCGTCGTGCGCGAGGCGGCGGACGCGGAACTCGGCGGATGCGAGCATATAAAAATAATCGAGCCGCTTGATGTTGTCGATTTCCATAACTTCCTGGCGCACAGCTATATGATCCTCACCGACAGTGGCGGAATCCAGGAGGAGGCGCCGAGCCTCGGCAAGCCGGTTCTGGTCATGCGCGACACGACCGAGAGACCCGAGGGCATCACTGCAGGCACGCTCAAGCTTGTCGGCACGGACGAGCAGACTATATACGACAATTTCAAGATTCTGCTTGAAAACAAGGCGGAATATGAAAAAATGAGCCACGCCGCGAACCCTTACGGCGACGGACACGCCTGCGAGAGAATAGCGGACATTCTCGAATACGGACATACGGACAGATAAATATAAAAAAGACAGCTGATTTCGGTCAGCTGTCTTTCTGTTTATTCGCGGTGTTCATGAGCATGAGCACTTTTTCAAGCAGGTCGAGCATCTTATCCTGCGGCATGATGCGCACTGCTATGTGCGGCTTGCCTGCGGCGCTGACTGTCACCCTGCCGGGGAAGCCCGCGGCTATGGCGGAGATCTCCTGCATGTCGAGGTCGTCGATATAGAGCAGCAGCTTGTCGCCCTTGCGCCCGATCTCATAGATGTTGTGCTGGGCGGAATACGCCCGGAGCAGTGAAGTCCTTATCAGTCCGAGCACGGGAGCGGGCGGCTCGCCGAATCGGTCGATGAGCTCATCCGTTACATCGTCCGCGTCCGCGCGAGAGGTTATGTCCGCGATGCGGCGGTAGATGCCGAGCCTCTGCGGCACGCTCTCGATATATGTCGGCGGGATGTGCGCGTCTATCGGCAGATCGACGAGGCATTCTTTCTTCGGCTTCTTTGTCTGGTCTCCGCGCTCCTCGCTTATCGCCTGTTCGAGCATCTGGAGATACATCTCGTAGCCGACAGCTTCCATGTGACCGTGCTGCTGTGCGCCGAGCACATTGCCCGCGCCGCGCAGTTCGAGGTCGCGCATGGCTATCTTGAAGCCCGAGCCGAACTCCGTAAATTCTCTTATCGCGTCGAGCCTGCTCGTGGCTATTTCCGTCAGCTCCCTGCCGGGTCTGAAAGTGAGATACGCGCTCGCCCTGCGCGACGAACGGCCTACGCGCCCGCGTATCTGATGCAGCTGCGCCAAGCCCATGCGATCCGCATCCTCTATTATCAGGGTGTTGACATTCGGAACGTCAACGCCAGTCTCGATTATCGTGGTGCAAACCAATATATCTATCTCGCCCTCGAGCAGCTTGCGCCAGACCTCGCTCAGCTCATCCTCGCTCATCTTGCCGTGGGCTATGCCGACT
>ULPH01011520.1_pt1 | contig 18982 bp, 18 predicted proteins | sample 1953301 | NCBI WGS metagenome assembly ULPH01 (sample SAMEA4835623, study PRJEB28245) | human gut metagenome | biome: gut microbiome; material: fecal sample | place: Denmark | collected 2008 | reverse complement strand
TTGCGGCAGCCACCCACGAGCCGCCCAACGTGTGCGCTGGGCGGGCCTTGACCGGAGCCGCGCAGCGGCTTATAAGGCATACAAGGGGGAAACCCTTACTATCCGCGCAGAGCGCGGATAGCCGCATCATTGTCAGCGGCGCACCCACGGCAGATGGTACGTTCACGGCGAAAATTGCGTCTCAAGTTGAGACGCAATTTTCGGCAAAAGCTGATGCTGTCGATTTTTTGACGGCATACAAATGGTGCGATAAAATAATAGTAACCTAATATTTAAGGAGGGAATTACATGAGAAAAGTACCCGTATTCCTGTTGGCAATCAGCCTTGCCGCGCTGCTTGCGGGCTGTGCCGGACAAACGGCGCCGTTGGGTGGCGCAGCACAGCTCGGCGCTCTGTCAGCCACCGCCGTGACCGGTGAGGCAGTGGCCGATGAAAAGCAGGATGTGCCTGCACCGGCAGATGCCCCCGATGTGGAGAACCCTGCCGACCCCGCGCAGGATGCCAAGCCGCAGGAGAACACCCAGCAGCCCGAAGGCAAGGCGGATGCTCCTGAAAGCCCCGTACCCGATGGTGAGGGACAGCCCGACGTGCCGGAGCAGCCTACCACACCCGAACAGGCGGTGACGCCTACGCCGCAGCCGGAGCCCGCACCGAGCGAATCCGAACCTACACCTGCGCCGGTACAGGAGCCGGGGCCTACACCTACCGCCAAACCTGAACCGGAGCCGGAGCATGAACCGGCAGACCGCTGGGCGGCTGTCGAGGCGGCAAACGCCTACGCTGCCGCACAGTATGGCGTCACTGCGGACGGCGGCCTGACGCTGGACAACAGCGCCTACCGCTTCCCCGCATCGGTAGCAGCGGACGCCTCGCAGGAGACACTGGAGGCCAAGGCGCGGGACATGGTGGACTACACCTTCCAACAGCTCATGATGCAGGCGGGCGTGAACACGCTGGCCGACGCAGGTGTTCGCTGTAACGTCTGCGTCGTGGAGGATGGCGCAAGCCTTCTCATCTACGTTCTCTATGCAGGCTGAGAAAAACCAATACGCAAGACCTCTCTGGAAACAGAGAGGTCTTATCTTTTGCGAAGGAGGAATCCGTTTGAAAGTATTCAAACACATGACAGCCCTTGTGCTGGCGCTGGTAATGACGGCGGCACTGGCGGTGACGGCCTACGCCACATCTGTAACAGTGGATTATCGGGCCTACGTCTACTCCAGCCAGATCACCTTTGACCAGTACGATTACAGCAAAAGCACAACGCCCACCGTTACGACCATGACCATCTCGGCCACCAGCAGTCTGGGCAGCGGCAGTGCGCTCTACCACATGAAATATGCGGATGGTGCGGTGGCCTACTGCATCGAGCCGGGCGTTCATTCGGACGACAGCGGCAGCTACAGGGAGGGCTCCAGCGCCAGCTGGTATAACCTGCCAGCGTCCGTGCAGAGCGGTATCGCGTTGGCAATGTCCCTCGGCTACCCCAGCGTGGACTACGGCACCGCACCCGGTGACAACAATACCAGCACCATCATCAAAGCACAAAAATGGGCAGCTACGCAGACCGTTATCTGGGAACTGATTTGCAAGTACCGCAGTACCTATTCCTACGAGGACTGGGGTGCCAGCCCGTTCTATAACTGTGTATCAAAGAGCCGCTATCCCACCTATGACCTGTGGTATGACAAGCTAACAGCGGCAATGCAGGCGGCCACGATGATCCCCAGCTTTTCGGCGTTTACGCCGCGCTGGTGCGACACCATCGAACTGAAGAAGAACGCAGCGGGCAGCTATACGGCCACGGTCACGGATGACAATGAGGTGCTGGGTGACTACAATTTCGCCGCCAACAGCGGGAGCGGCATCACCTTTACACAGCGAGGCAACAAATTGACCATCACGGCCACAGTTGCGGCGGCCAAGACTCTGACCACGGAAAAGACCTACTCTGCTACCGGCAGCGCGTATGAGATCGATCCGGACAGAGCAGTAGTCTGTTGGTATGACCGGTTTGGGCGGTATCAGGCGCTGGCCGGATACACCGGCGTGGGGCGCGATCCCGTGAAGGCTTATATTAAAATCAAAGCCGTGGAGGAGAAAGGCAGCCTGACCATCAATAAGGTCGATGCGGAGACTGGTAAATCGCTGGCGGGCGTGACCTACCGGCTATACAACAGTGCTGGCAAAAAAGTGGCGGACGCCATCACCGGCGCGGACGGTAAAGCGGTGTTCAAGGATCTGCCCCAGGGCAAGTACAGTTACCAAGAGATTAGAGCCCCCAGTGGTTATGTGGTGGACAAAACCAAGTATCAGATTACCATTTCTGCCACGGCACTGAACATTACGGCGAAGCGGACGAATGCGCGGGCAAAAGGCAGTCTGACCATCAACAAGGTGGATGCCGATACCGGCAAGGCGCTGGCGGGTGTGACATACCGGCTATACAACAGTGCTGGCAAAAAAGTGGCGGACGCCATCACCGGCGCGGACGGTAAAGCGGTGTTCAAGGATCTGCCCCAGGGCAAGTACAGTTACCAAGAGATTAGAGCCCCCAGTGGTTATGTGGTGGATAAAACCAAGTATCAGATTACCATCACGGCCACGGCACTGAACATTACGCAAAAGCGGACGAACGCGCTGGCGAAAGGCATCATCACTGTCCGCAAGGTGGATGCGACAGGCGCACCTCTTGCCGGTGCGGAGCTGCTGCTGGAAACTTCCACAGGCGGTCAGACGTGGACGGAGGTGGGCAAAATCACCACCGACAAGACCGGCATCGCCAAGTGGAGCGACCTCAAGATCGGTACACAGTATCGTATCACCGAAGTGAAAGCTCCGGCAGGGTACACGCTGTTGACTGAGCCGCTGTTCGCCGGAGCATTGGACAGCAGCAACCGCGATATTACCATCACTGCCTGCAACAATGCGGGATTTGCCCTGCCGTTCACAGGCGGCACGGGCTTTACAACCTATATTCTGTTCGCAGCACTCGCTCTCATGGCGGGTGTTTGTTTTTGCAAAAAAATCGAAATGAAGGAGAACACCAAATGAAAAAGATCCATCGCGTATTGGCACTGCTCATGGCCGTTGTTATGGCTCTGGGCCTCATCACCACAGCGTTCGCCGCAACAGATCCTGCGCCTACCATCGACACCAGCAAAAAAGCATCCCTGAGCATCTATAAGTACGACATCACCACGGTCGGCAAAGACGGTGCGTGGGATGTGGAGTCCTACGTCGGCACAGGCCTGCATGACGACGCGGTTATCGACAAGCTGGCAAAGTACGCCATTCAGGGCGTGGAGTTCACCTACCTCCGTGTTGCCGATATCACAATGAACAATGAATTGGTGGATGGTCAGCGGCAGGTGGGTGTGCTGTATGGCTTCGACAACAGTGATCGCAGCTCCGCCATGCTGTCTGCCATCGGCCTGACTGCCGCAGACGCTCACAAGACCGACAACGGCGTCAACTACTTCACCAGCGATATGCTCAACAACAAGCTGGCTGCGGCTCTTGCGGCCAATGCCACCACTGTCAAGAATGCGCTGGAGGCCGCCGTCAAGAGCGGCGGCGTGGTTATGGCCGAAACGGATGTCACCGGCCACACCTCTGCATCCGACATGGAGCATGGGCTGTATCTCGTCGTGGAGACTTGTGTCCCTGAAAACGTGACTTCCACCTGTAACCCCTTCTTCGTAAGCCTGCCCATGACTACCATTGACGGCACGGCATGGAACTACGATGTTACTGTGTATCCCAAGAATCAGACCGGCAACCCCACGCTGGATAAGACCGTGCGCGAGGACAAGAACTCCACAGGTAAGAATACCGGCAGCCTGACCGACATCACCGGTGGGTACGCTCATACCGCATCCGCCTCTATCGGTGATACGGTGGACTATCAGATTATCAGCACCATGCCCACCATCACGTCTAAAGCATCTGATCTCAGCGAGTATGCTTACGTCGATACCATGTCCAAGGGTATCAAGTATAACAAGAACGATGTGGCTATAGAGTTCTTCAAGGATAGCGGCTGCACCGATAAGATCACCACATGGGCGGAAGATTCCGGCAAGTTCACCGTGGCCTACGACGACGCGCAGAACATTATGACCATCCGCATGACCGAGGCTGGCCTGAGTGAAATCAACGAGGCGGCCACCGTGTATACCGACAGCGTGAAACGCGGATACTCCGACTGCACCATGCGGATCACCTACGCCGCCACCCTGACCGCTGACGCAGCCACTTACGGCGACCGCGACAATCCTAACAGGGTCAAGCTGACATGGAAGCGTACCAACACGACTTACTATGATACGCTGGAGGACTGCTGCCACGTCTATGTCTATGCCATTGACCTTATCAAGCAGTTCAGCGACAATAACGGCACCTTCGGCAAGGTAAAGTTTATCGCCTACAACGATACGGACGGATACTATATCAAGGCCAACATGGAGGGTGAGGTCTACAACGTTACCGGCTTCACGTCCAACAAGTCCGAGGCCACCATGCTGATCCCCAACCTCAAGGGCCACATTATTCTCCGCGGTATTGAGGACGATACCTACACACTGACCGAGGTTGCCACCGATAAGGGTTATGTGCTGCTCCGCGATCCCGTGAAGATCATGGTCATCACCAAAGAGGATGGTGCCTGTGAACGGTGCGGTGCGGCCCTGCTGACCGCCTCCGCCACCGTCAACGGTGAGCCGGTGAGCATGACGGACGCAAACGCTGTTGTGCCGCTGCGTATTATCAACAATCCGGGATTCGACTTGCCCAAGACCGGCAGTTATGGCGTTTGGATGTATACGGTGGGCGGCGTTCTGCTGCTGGGCGCGGCGGCCTTCATTGTCGTCAAGTCCCGCAGGCATAAGAGTGAACAGTGAAGCGCTGGCTGCTGGCGGCGGCTTGCGGTATTGCAGCGCTGGGGCTGATGCTTTATCCGCTGGTGGGAGAACTTCTGAGTGAGAAATACCACTCGGACATAGAAACAGTCTACACCGCCGCTATTGAAAACACCGATGATACCGAACTGACTGCCCAGCGGCAGGCCGCGGAGCAGTACAACGCTATGCTGTCCGGCCAGGCGGCCATCACAGAGGGAGGGGCTTCCGCTCCTCCCTTGGCCTATGCCGAACAGCTCACGGTGGGTTGTGTCATGGCCTATGTGGACATTCCCAAGATCGGCGTATATCTGCCGGTGCAGCACGGCACGGACGCGGACACGTTGGAGCGTGCCGTAGGCCATGTGGTGGGGACTTCCCTGCCGGTGGGCGGCAGCAGCACCCACACAGTGCTGTCGGCACACAGCGGCATGGCAAGTTCTAAACTGTTTTCGGACATCGACCAGCTTGCAGCGGGCGACACGTTTTACATCCATGTACTGGGCGACACATTGGCCTACGAAGTGGACAGCATCAACACAGTGCTGCCGACAGATACGCGACTGCTCCAAATTGAGGACGGTAAGGACTATGTAACGCTGGTGACGTGTACCCCATTTGGGGTCAACACCCATCGACTTTTAGTTCGCGGACATCGTGTGCCGTACCTACCTGAACAGGAGGCCGCTGCCGCAGAAGAAACGCGGGCGGCATCCTCGTGGACACACCACTACCTCACCGGTCTTGCCATCGGCCTTGGCACGGTGGTTGTGGCTGGCGGCGCTTACTTTTTGGTGAGGAGGGTGCGCCATGCGTAAGACATCACTTGTGCTGGCGGTGCCGCTGGCCGTGGCGGGCATCTGCATCATGCTGTGGCCGGTGTTTACGGGACACAGGCTTCAGAACAATGCCGCAACTGCCGTACAGGAGTTCTTGGCTGACCGTGATGAGCCGGAACAGCAGTACCCCGAACTGCTGGCGGCTCTACAGGAGTACAACCACCAGCTTTACGCGGAAAAGCAGTGTAACCTTGTTGACATCGAAGCCTGCGAAGAACCCGCCGCCGACTTGACTGCCTACGGCATCGAGGATGAGATCATAGGCGTGTTGGAGATGCCGACTATGGAATTGACCATGCCTGTCTATCTGGGCGCGTCCGATGGCCACCTCGCCGCAGGCGCGGCGGTGCTGGGCAGCACGTCAGCGCCCATCGGCGGTGACAGCACCAACTGCGTTATTGCCGGTCACCGAGGCTGGCGCGGTGCGGACTACTTCCGGCACATAGATAAGTTGGCTGTGGGCGATGAGGTCAGAATTACCAACCTGTGGGAGACACTGACCTACACGGTGGCCGACATTCAAATCATCCAGCCCCACGAGGTGGATAAAATCAAGATACAGCAGGGCCGCGACCTGCTGACGCTCATCACCTGCCATCCCTACGCCAGCGGTGGGCGACAGCGGTATGTGGTGTACTGCGAGAGAACGGGATAAAAACGCTGTCGAAATGTGTCTCAACTTGAGACGGATTAGGAGGGAGAACGACCATGCGTAAAAAGCCTGTGCCGCCCGCACTGTGGATGGCGCTGACAATACCCGTGTTGTGGCTGGCGGTCATCGCGGCAGGTGTGTATGAGAACGGCATGAATGTGTTTGAACTGGTGAGCCGCCTTACCGCTGCGACGAACCGTCCGTTTGCCGTCCGCTGGACAGTGTATACATCGCGATTTCTGCTGGTGTTCCTGCTGCTCTACGGCGGCGGTGTTCTTCTGTATTGCTCTGGCAGGGAGAATCGCAGACCAGGGCAGGAGTACGGCTCTGCCCAGTGGGGCAGCCCGTGGCAGCTCAACAAAAAGTACGCAGACAAAGACCCCGCAAATAACACACTGCTGACACGTCATGTGGCTATGAGCCTGAACGGGCGGCAGCACATGAGGAATCTATTGCAAATCATCGTGGGCGGCAGCGGTGCCGGCAAGACACGGTTTTTCTGCAAACCCAATATCATGCAGGCCAACGGCAGCTTCCTTGTGACAGATCCCAAGGGTGAGATGCTGCGCGCCCTTGCGCCGCTACTGCTGAAGGAGGGGTATGTGCTGCGGGTATTCGACCTCATCGACCCGCAGCACTCCGATGCGTTCAACCCCTTCTCCTACATACGGGACGCCAAGGACGTGATGAAACTGGTAAATAACCTGATTCAGAACACCACGCCAAAAAACGCCCAGCAGAGCGACCCGTTCTGGGAACGCTCAGAGGTGGCGCTGGACACCGCCCTGATGCTGTACCTGCTCCATGAAGCGCCACCGGAGGAGCAGAATTTTGAAACGGTACTGTATATGCTGGAGAACGGCGGTGCAAGCGAGGAGGATGAGTCGTATCGCTCCCCGCTGGATTTGCTGTTTGAGGCATTGGAGGACGAGGAGCCTGACCACATCGCGGTACGGGAATACCATATTTTTCAGCAGGCCGCGGGCAAAACAGCGCGTTCCATCCTCATTACCGCCGCGGTGCGGCTGTCGGCCTTCATCATCCCGCAGATCAGGGACATTACCTCCCACGATGAAATGGAGCTTTCCCTGATGGGAGAGCGCAAGCAGGCTGTCTTTGCCGTTATCCCCGACAGCGACAGCACCTTTAACTATCTGGTGGGGATGCTCTATACCTGTGCATTTCAGTCTCTGTACTATCAGGCGGACAAGATTCATCAGGGGCCGCTGCCTGTTCCTGTGCGGCTGATGATGGACGAGTTCTGCAACGTGGCGCTGCCCAGCGACTTTGTAAAGATACAAAGCACCATGCGCTCCCGCAACATCATGTCCACCATCGTTCTGCAAAGTATATCCGGTCTGAAGGCGCTGTTCAAGGATGACTGGGAGGGACTGCTGGGCAACGCCGATACGCTGCTGTATCTGGGCGGCAACGAGCAGTCTACCCACAAGTACATTTCGGAGCTGCTGGGCAAGGAGACGCTGGATGTGCGGCACACCAGTACCACCAAGGGACGGAACGGCTCCACCTCCGTCAGCCGCCAGCAGTTGGCCCGCGACCTGATGACACCGGACGAGGTGCGGGCCATGGACAACCGCTACGCGCTGCTGTTCATCCGTGGTGAACGGCCTGTGATGGACGAGAAATACGACATTCTGCGGCATCCGAATCTGAGCCGGACGGAGGACGGCGGAGCCGCGCCCTATGTGCATAAGCTGGCGGACTATGCCCGTGCCGATATGAGCGCGGCATTCGTCTCGCTGGAGGAATTAATTTTACTGGAGGGATTTATGGAATGAAACGATCTGTGGTGCGGCGTGTAAGCCGCATATTACTTTTGAGCCTGTGTATCTGTATGCTGACGGCCACCACCGCCTATGCCACTGGCGGTGATCCGCTGACCATCGTCAATAACCTGTCCGACTTCATCTTTTCGGTCATCAAGGCCATCGGCATCATTATTCTCGGCTGGGGCATTGTGCAGGTGGGCATGAGCATCCAGAGCCACGACGCCAGTCAGCGGACGCAGGGGCTGCTGTGTCTGTTTGGTGGCTTGCTTATTACCTTCGCCAAGGAGATCTTGACGCTGATCGGCGCGGTGTAAAGAACTGATTGCTAATTGCAAAGTAGGAATTTGTGACTATAATAATAGAAGGGAGGTAATGCATTCATGAAATTATACCGATATATTCCTGCACTTGATAGAGAAAATGGGACTCAGCTATACAAGGGAATGATAGAAAACTTGCAGTGTGCGCGTTTGAGATTTACTAATCCAGCTACACTAAATGATCCCTTGGAAGCAGTCGCGCCTTATACTTTTAGAGAAAACGGCAATGTGGTAACTCCAAATACGAAAGAAATCAAAGAAATACTTTCTACCCACCTCGGCAAGAATGTTTGGGAAGAATCGAGAGGAAAAAGAATTTTGGAGGTGATGCCGTTTGGCATTCCTTTAGAGTACGCGATAATGCTTTGCCTTTCAAAAAGTGAGAACAATCAACTTATGTGGGCGCATTATGCCGACTATCACAGAGGCATTTGCTTGGAATTTGATTTCCCAGATAACTTTTATAGCAAGGTGACGTGGAGTGCTGCGGTAATTTTCTCTCATAAGAATTTCGGATTATTTTGCCATTGCGGAGATGTAAACTATGAAACCCAAAGAAAAGCCATTATCTTTTCGAATGGGATTGCTGAGAATGATTATCCCGTTTACGATGCGCTTTTATCGAAACCAGACTGTTGGAAATATGAGCAAGAATATAGAGTCCTTTTGTGTTACCCAATAGATAGTGAATGCAAGTTTGCGGCGGGGGCAAATACGCGTGAATACTACTTTACATATCCGAAAGAATGGCTAACAAGTATAACGTTTGGTATGCGTTTATCTGGAGCGCTGCGAGAATCAATAATTCAATGCATTGATGAGGCTAACTATCCGAATGTAACTTTCAAACAAGAAATCCTTCTAAACAATAAGTTTGAAATAGGCTGCGAAAAAATCTAACTTTAAAACGTGAGGTGTAGAGATAATCTACATCTCACGTTTTACTACGGAGGTGATATTACATGGACAACAACTGGATCATTGACAATCTCAACTATGCCTTTGGTGTATGGAACGATAAGCTGACGGAGATGTGGTCGCTGCTGACCCAATCGCCGCAGGCATTTAAGGGCGGCACTATCTGGCAGACGATTCAGACCGTTAACGGAGCTATGCAGGGCATTGGGTACGGTTTGCTGGTACTGTTTCTGGCCATCGGTATCTTTCGCAGCAGTGCCAGCTTTCGGGACTTCCAGCGGCCTGAACACGTCTTGCGGCACTTTATCTACTTTGTCATGGCAAAGCTGGCTGTCACCTACGGTATCGACTTGATGGTGGACATCTTTGCAGTCTGTGCCGGTATCATCTCCACCGCTGCCGGCAGTGTGGGCGGTATCGACGGGGCAACGGTGTCACTGCCTGCGGAGATGGCGACTGCTATCGAGGATGTGGGCTTCCTCGCCAGTATTCCCCTGTGGCTGGTAACGCTGCTGGGTTGCCTGGTCATTACAGTGCTGGCGTTTTTGATGATCCTCACCGTGTATGGCCGGTTTTTTAAGCTCTATTTATATGCTGCGCTGTCGCCGGTGGCACTGGCGTCCTTTGCGGGAGAAGGCACGTCCCAAATGGGGCGTGCCTTTCTCAAAAGCTATATGGGCGTGTGCCTGGAGGGCGCGGTGATCGTGCTGGCCTGTATCGTGTTCTCGGCCTTCGCCGCCAGCGATACGGTGGTGTTGGGCGGCGGCTCGGTAGTCACGCAGGTGTGGGGCTATCTGGGCGAGGTGATCTTCAATATGCTGGTGCTGGTGGGGCTGGTGAAAGGAGCCGACCGTGTGGTAAGGGAAATGTTTGGGATGTGAGGTAGTGTTGACACTGCGCGATAGATATGCGAAAATAATAACAGAATCAAGCGGCAGAAGATGATATGAGGGGTTAAAAACTATGGGGAAGTACAACTATAAGTACGAAATCGATGAATCTGGCGTAGTTGTTTTAAAAGGGCTGCCGTTTAAGAGTAGATATGTTGAAGTTCCACGCGAAAAGCAATTCAGAATGCTATATTCATACGTTTTGGTTGATATAGATTTGTACTATGCGGTGGAATACTTACAGTTATGCTCCAAAACGACCAATGAAATAGAGCGCCAGTGCTTTTTTCGCATGGCTGTAATCCAATATGCAAAATGTTACTCACCCTCCCAAAATGGAGGGAGATCTCAGTTAGATGCGCCAAAGGTTTATCGAGGTTTACCTGATGACCCGATAAGATGCCATGACAAATTCATTGCCATGAGAAATAAATATTTTGCTCATGACGAGAATGATTTCAAAGCGGCGAAGTTGGGTGCTGTTTTGAATGTTGAGGATCGTAAAGTAATGGGAATTGCTTATCCAAGAATGCAAAGGAAATTCGATTATGATGCCACAATATCTGTTTTAATGCAATTATGTCAAAGGACGAGGGAATGGGTGCAAGATAAGTTGAATCAAGAAGTTGACCGAATAAGCCAGTACATTGAGCAAAGAGGTTATGATGTATTAGCTGGATATGATGATCTAAGGGTGTTGGACAATCCCAGTTTATCGTAGTAGAAATCATCCGAAAAGCACCGGTTTCCGGTGCTTTTCTTTCATCTAAGGAGGAAACACATGGAAATCAAAATCAACAAAGAGATACGCAGCTACAAGGAGACTGTCTACTTCGGCCTGACAGCGCGGCAGCTCATCTGTTCGCTGCTGGCCGTGGGTACGGCGGTGGGGCTGTACTTCGCCCTGCGGGGCGTATTAGACCGCGAGACGCTGGGCTGGCTGTGCATCGTGGGCGCTGCGCCTATGGCGGCGGCAGGCTTCTTCCACTACAACGGCCTGACGCTGGAGCAATTCCTGTGGGCGTGGTGCAAGACCAACTTCCTGCTGGCCGGTCGGCGGCTGTGGCACAGCGAGAATTACCTATACGACCTTTGGGAGAAGGAGGACAAGAAGTGAGAAAACTATTCAAGGGCCGCAGCACGGAACGGGACGCCTTTCACATCCCACGCAGCGTGCAGCAGTCCATCCCCATCAAGCGCATCTATAAAGACGGTATCTTTCGTGTGAGCGGCAGGTTTTCCAAGACCTGGCGCTTTTTTGATGTCAATTACGCCGTGGCCTCGCCGGAAAAGCAAATGGAGCTGTTTCTGGGCTACTGCGGCGTCCTTAACAGCCTGCCCATTGACGCGGGGGTCAAACTGACGCTGGTGAACCGCCAGCTTAACCGGCAGGAGTTTAGCCGAAACCTCCTGATGGCCTACCGGCAAGATGGCCGCGACTATATGCGCCGCGAATATAACGGCATTCTGCTGGACAAGGCCAGCGGCAGCAACAACCTGGTGCAGGAGAAGTACATCACTGTATCCGTTGCCAAGCACAGTATCGAGGAGGCTCGCACCTTTTTCGCCCGCGTGGGAACTGACCTGACCGCTGGCCTCGGCCGTATGGATTCCGGCATACGGGAAATCACCCTCAACGAGCGCCTGCGCCTGTTCCATGACTTCTTCCGCGTGGGGCAGGAATCGGCCTTCGCCTTCGACCTGCAAACCGCCCAGCGGCGCGGCCACGACTTCCGCGACGCCATCGCACCGGAGACGCTGCAATTCTTCCACGACCACTACGCCGTGGACGAGCGTGTGGGCCGCACCCTGTTCCTGCGGGAGTATGCCAGCTTCATCAAGGACACCATGATCACCGAGCTGATGGACTATCCCCGGAACATGATGCTGTCCATCGACATTGTGCCGGTGGCCACCGATGAGGCTGTATCGGAGATGCACCGGCGTATCATGGCGGTGGAGAGCGATATCACCCGCTGGCAGCAGCGGCAGAACCACCACAACAATTTCTCCGCTAATATCCCCTATGATCTGGAGCAAATGAGAAAAGAGACGCGGGAGTTCTTAGACGACCTCACCGCCCGCGACCAGCGGATGATGTACGCGCTGGTGACGCTGACTCACCTTGCCGACAACGAGGAGCAGTTGGAGCAGGACACGGAGGCTCTGTCCGCCATTGGCCGTTCCCACGGCTGCCAGTTCGCCACTATGAAGCACCAGCAGGAGGACGCGCTGAACACGGTGCTGCCCTACGGCCTGCGGCGTATCGACGCCATGCGGACGCTGACCACGGAGAGCACCGCTGTGCTGCTGCCCTTTAAGACGCAGGAGATCATGGACACGGGCGGCCTGTACTACGGCGTCAATGCCGTGTCCCGCAACCTCATCATCTGTAACCGCGACGCGATGCTCAACGGTCACGGTCTGTATACGGGCGTGTCCGGCAGTGGCAAGTCCATGATGGCAAAGCAGGAGATCGGCTTCGTGGGGCTGAATACCAACCACGATATTATTGTAGTAGACCCCGAGCGGGAGTATGGCCCTCTGATCCGCGCCCTGGGCGGCGAGGTCATCACCATCTCCGCCTCCAACGGCAGCTATGTCAACGCGCTGGACATCTCCAAGGAGTACGGCGACGGGCGTAACCCGTTGGTATTGAAAAGCGAGTTTATCATGTCTCTGTGTGAACAGCTCATGGGCGCGGGCGAGATCGGCGCAAAGGAGAAGTCCATCATCGACCGCTGCACCGCCAACATCTACCGCAAGTACATCCGCAAATACGAGGGAGACCCGCCCACGCTGAAAGACCTCTACGATGACCTTATGCGGCAAAAGGAGCCTGTCGCCCATGAGATCGCGCTGGCACTGGAGCTGTTTACTACCGGCAGCCTGAACGTGTTTGCCCACCAGACCAATATCGACACCCACAACCGTATCATCTGCTACGACATTCAGGACTTGGGTGAAAACCTCAAGCCCATCGGCCTGCTGGTGATGCTGGACAGCATCCTCAACCGTGTCATTCGCAACCGGCAGCAGGGGCGGTACACCCACGTCTACATTGACGAGATATACCTGTTCTTCGCCAGCCCCGGCGTGGGCGGCAAGAGCGCCATCAATAACTATTCCAGTGAGTTTCTTTACAAATGCTGGAAGCGGTTCCGTAAATACTACGCCACCCTCACCGGCATTACGCAGAATGTGGAGGAGTGTCTGCTGTCCGATACGGCGCGGCTGATGTTCGCCAACAGCGAGTTCTTGGTACTGCTGAACCAGGCACCTACCGACCGTGCGGAGCTGGCCAAGCTGCTGGATGCCAGCGATGCGCAGATGGATTACGTCAGTGACGCACCGGCAGGCCACGGGCTGATCAAGGTGGGTTCCTGTCTCGTGCCGTTCATCAATGAGCTGCCCCGTGATACGGAGCTGTACCGTCTGATGACCACCAAGCCGGGGGAGCAAAATGCGTGATGTCAAGACCCGTGCCGCCATGGAACAGCCGAAAACGCGGCAGAAAAACGCCATGCCCCGCACGGCGGTGCGTATCTTGCAGCGGCACTACGCCCAGCAGAAGCAGGAACGGCAGACCCAGCACCAGCGTCAGCCGGTGGAATACGCCACGGAGCAGGCACAGAAAGGGACGGCGGATACCGCCCGTCTGACTTTCCACGCCATGCAGCAGCTTCAGCGGAAATATGCCCTGCACAAATACCGTGCCCAAAAGGTGCGGCAGCGGCAGGAGGCAACGGCGGCGCAGGTGCAGCAGCGGGATATGTGGCGGTCAACAGAGCAGACCGCCACAGCCCAGCACACTCCCACAGTGCTGCGCCAACCGGCGCAAAAACCGCCTGCACCAACCATGACCGCCGCCCAGCAGCGGGCAAAGCAGCACACCCAGCGCGCCGCCCAGCGGCAGATGCTCCAGCAGGCAAAAGCCGCTGCCCGAAAAGCGGGACAGCGGCTGGAGCAGATGGCGCAGGCGGCAGGCAAGACCATCCGCGCCGGTATTGAGGCGATAGCCGCAGCGGGCGGCGGTGTGGTGCTGTTCCTGCTGCTGGCCTTGCCGGTAATCGCGGTTGCGGTGGCGCTGTCACCGGCTGGTGTTCTCGCGGACAGTCATACCATGGAGCCCACCGGCAAGGCCATGGAGGTGTGGGAGCGCCTGCCGGACGATCTCTCCATGGAGCGGCGCATGGTGGTGACTTACGCGCTGGCGTTGGTGGACAAGGTGGATTACTTTTGGGGCGGCAAATCGCTGGTGCTGGGCTGGGACGACCGCTGGGGCGAACTGACGGAGGTCACAGCCGAGGGCAGCGACAGCACCGGCACGGAGCAGCCCTACGGTTTGGACTGTTCCGGCTTCGTGGATTGGGCGTTTTACAACGCCAGCGGCGGCAGCTACATCATCGGGCAGGGCGGCGGCGCAGCAGAGCAGCACGGCAACTGCGTGGACATAGAGTGGGACGAAGTACAGCCGGGGGATTTGCTGTTCTATCCGGAGGATGAACACGTCGGCATTGCCGCAGGCCGCGATTGGCTGGGCCGCCTGCTGGTGGTGCATTGCGCCGCAGGTACGGACGGTGTGGCAATCTCCCACCGAACCGGATTTGAGACTGCGGCAAGGCCAGTGTGGTACACAGATGAATAGAGAGCGGATTAGGCGTGATTAAATATGAAAAATGGGGGGAGCAGTAAATAGAGGCTGCTTCTTGAAAATCGATTATGAACGAATTTAGAACAACAGTCCGGAATGGATATAGACCCTCCAAAATGTGGGGGGAGAGGTGCCATTTTACGAAATGTAGTTGAATTTTGCAAATTGCTGCAATATAATCACAGTAAGCGTGCGGCAAGATTTTGTGCTTGTGTTTCGCAAGTGTTGACAAGAACGGTGAGAAGATTCGCTCTCATGTCACCTGTTTATCCCTATTAACTTTTTGTGTAGCTTATAGTTATATACATATTTCCGCATAATGAGTTGCCGCACGCTTTTCAGGAGATTGCTATGAGAAAGTTTTGTGATGCAGAAACAAGAAATGAATTTGCGGACTTTTTGAAAATTTCAAGAAGTCAACTGAGTTATGTTCTGTTTGTGAAACATCCTCATAGTTATTATAAAACCTTTGAAATTCCTAAGAAAAGCGGGGGAACCCGAGTTATTAATGCACCATACGGTGAGTTGAAGTTTATACAAGAACAGTTGAATAAGCGATTGGCAGAGTATCAGAAATATATTTGGGAGGTCAAGGGTGTACGCCCCGCTATTTCCCACGGATTTGAAAAAGGAAAGAGTATTATTACAAATGCAAAGATTCATAGGAATAAAAGATATGTCGTAAATTTGGATATTGAAAATTTCTTTGGAACTTTTCATTTCGGCAGGATAGTCGGCTTTTTTGAGAAAAATCGATATTTTCGCCTACCGCATGAAGTGGCGATTACTATTGCGCAAATTACTTGCTATAATGGGACTTTACCTCAGGGAGCACCCAGTTCGCCTATCATTACAAATTATATCTGTCAAGTTCTAGATAGAAGGTTGCTGCTTCTCGCCAGGGAGTACAGGTTAGACTATACAAGATACGCAGATGATATAACTTTTTCAACAAACGATATTCACTTTACTGACAAGTACAGGGCCTTCCTTGATGCAGTGGATACTGAGATTCAACGCGCCGGGTTTCGAATCAACAGTAAGAAGACCCGACTATTATTCGAATCCTCTCGCCAAGAGGTAACGGGTCTTACTGTCAACAAAAAAATCAATAGCAACAAACAATTTCGGAAAGAAACGCGAGCGATGGCACACCATATGTATGCAAATGGCGAGTTTTCCATAGCCGGAGACTCTGGGACTCTTGAGCAACTTGAAGGTCGGTTTTCTTTTATTGACCAAATAGAACATTATAACAATAGTCTAAGTGGCAATAAAAAGAACTATCATAACTTAAGTGGCTGTGAACGTGAATATCAAAAATTTTTGTTCTATAAGTATTTCTTTGCGAACCAACGGCCACTTATTCTCACCGAAGGCAAAACGGATGTTCGTTACTTAAAAGCGGCTCTCAGAAATCTCTATAACGAATACCCAACACTGATTAAGAAGAACGAAGATGGCTCCTTCCAGTTCGAAGTATCCTTTTTTAAAAGATCTAGACGGTGGGAATACTTTTTTGGATTAAGTTCTGATGGGGCGGATACATTGGGAAATATTTGCCAGTGTTATTTCTCTAAACGAAATACGGGCTTGCCACAGGTTTTCGATTACATGAAGAACATAAGTGGACGGCAGCCTCAGCATCCAGTCATTTTTCTTTTGGATAATGAGATGAAGTCAGACAAACCTTTAAAAAAATTTTTACAAAAACAGAGGATTACTGACGAAAAGAGAAGGCAACTTGTTGCAAGATTATATATTCAGATTATGGATGGCACGAATTTATTTCTTGTTACAAATCCACTGGCAAACGGGGACGAAGAGTCCGCCATCGAGACATTATTCCCAGAGGAAGTTTTATTGCACGAAATAGATGGAAAGAAATTCTCTCTGGAGAATGACTATGATACCGCTACCTATTATGGCAAAGAACTCTTTTCGAAATATATTGAAGCCAATTATGAATCCTTGGATTTCAGCGGATTTAGACCACTTTTGAATGCGCTGGCTGCAGCCGTTGAAACGTATCGCTTATCGTGTAATACATAGGTATACAGTTTCTCGGAGTATTGAAGTTACTTATTTGGCAACAGAAAAATACACTTACTCTAAGCGTTAATGAGTCCAGTGAAGACTGCCTATATGGCTAGATCTGAATACAGTTTCAGCGTTTACATATGAATAATGGCAGAGACGGTGCAATTATTGCTATCTATTTGTAAAACCCGTCTCAATCTGGGACGGATTTTGGCGCATTAGGCACTACATTGTGTCGCTTTTCTCTAAAAACTGGATGTGACAGCACAAGTATGTGTGTTTTGTGCAGATGTGCTTTTTCCACGACTGCGGTAATGTAGTCCCTCTACTAAGCGGTACACGGTAGAAAAAATTGCCATCATGTCTGATTACAGCGTATTTTTACGCAAATTCTTATACAAAATATAGGTAAGGGTGCAGTTCAAATTGAACTGCACCCTTACTATGTTGCTGAAAGTGTATTTATGCGTTACCGCTGCCGCTGTAAATCGTGTATAGGTGGGCAGGTACACGGAATAGGACGGTTCTGCCGTCAACTAAGGACTCCGTTTTTATCACAGGTGAGGGTCAGGGTAACAGGAAATTTAGATGACCCGATTATTTGCTTGGCTGCCATTGTAACATTTCCAGTGGCGGTGTTGCCACTTTTAGAAGAGGACTTGCTATACACGCTCCAGATATTGTCGTAAATCGTTATCTCGGGCGTGTTTGCACTGGTACACCGAGATGTGGAGCCATCATAGGTGAATGTGGCTGTCATTGATGCGCTCCAGTCGAGGTCTCCGCCGGCATCATGGTAATCATGTTTTATCGAACCAACTCTTGTTTTGCTGGCGCGTGTGGCAACAGTGTTAGTTACAGAGACGGTGGTTATCACATAACTGCCATCATCAAAATAAGTGATGCTTTGGGATTTTTCCGTGTTCGCGGCAAAAGCGCAGGTAGGGAAAAGGCATACGACAATTAAGCACAAGGAAAGAAAAGCGGCAATGCGTTTTTTCATGACAGTTCTCCTTCTTACTCTATTGTTGTTATGATATGGTCGCTCCATCCAGTGATGGCGTGGCGATACTGATGGATCTCGGTACAAAGTGCTGCAATAAGAATACATAATGCAGCCAGAACACCTATTCCGACAACAGTCAGGATTTTCCGCCGTAGGCGGAGAGCTGCCAGAAGCTCGGCGGTGTCCATATCATCCACATAACTGGCCGCGACCTGCTGCGGTGTACCGAATTGTTCTTCTGGCGTTACGGAGTCCTCCGCGTGTTCAGCGCGATACTCTTCCAAGCGGAGACGAAGACTCTGCAGGATGTGTTGTCGTTGCTTGCGAGGGCAGGGTAGGTAATTGCCGACAGCGTGGCAGTATTGACGGATCGCACGTTCTGTCATGATATCGTCTCCTCTCTGTGGATAATGGCAAAAACACCAGCTGTCAGCTCCTCGTATTCTGCGGTCATTTCCCGAAGCCGTTCTACACCGGAGGGTTCCAGATGATAGTAATTTCGCGTCATACGTTTGCCTACCAGAACCCGTTCTTCTGAAATAAGTCCCTGATCCTGTAGCCGGTACAAAATGGGGTACAAGGAGCCTTCCTGAATGGTCAGCTTGCCACCGCTGAAACGTGAAATCTCCCGACACAGCTGATACCCATACATATTTTCTGATTTCAGCAGAGAGAGAATGACCAATGACATAATCCCGCGTCGGTAATTACTCTGTGACGTATCCCTGGACAAAGGCACCACCTCGTTTCTGTTTCTATATACTTGTATAACACAAATACTGAATTATTTCAATACTTGTTATTAAAAAGTATTGTTGACAAATTATATATATTATGGTAAATTGCAGACAAGAGCTGTTCATAGAGAACGGCGAGAACGAAAGACGATAGAAAAGAAGGGAGGTCCCAAGAAAAGAGAACGTTCATTACTAAATAGGGATGAGCAAAACAAGTCCTAAAACAAAAGGGCGAAG
>ULPH01028270.1_pt1 | contig 19145 bp, 13 predicted proteins | sample 1953301 | NCBI WGS metagenome assembly ULPH01 (sample SAMEA4835623, study PRJEB28245) | human gut metagenome | biome: gut microbiome; material: fecal sample | place: Denmark | collected 2008 | reverse complement strand
GTGCTCTTCCGCGTTCCGGCGCTGACGCCCTCGCAGCACGACCTGCGCCCCGACCGTGCGCTGTTCAGGCGCATCTTCTCCGTCTCTGCCATGACCAGCATTCAGCAGTCCATCATGAATTTCGGCATCCTGTGTGTGCAGAGTCTCGTGAACAGCTTCGGTCTGGCAGCGATGGCGGCATTCACCGCCGGCGTGAAGATTGACTCGCTGGCGTACAGCCCCGCGCAGGACTTCGGCAACGGCTTCGCGACCTTCGTCGCCCAGAATCAGGGGGCGAATCAGCCGCAGCGCCTCCGTCACGGCATCCGCACAGCGTTCCTGCTTTCCGGCGGCTTCTGCCTGATTGTTTCCGCGCTCGTGGCGATTTTCGCCGAGCCGCTGCTGCTCGTGTTCCTCAAAAATGCATCGGCGGAGTCTCTTTCCATCGGCGTAACGTACCTGCGCACCGAGGGGCTGTGCTACATCGGCATCGGCTTCCTGTTCCTGCTTTATGCCATTTTCCGCGGTTTGGAGCAGGCAGGCATGAGCATCGTCCTGACGGTGCTTTCGCTTGGGCTGCGCGTTGTGCTGTCCTACGCCTTCGCGCCGCATTTCGGCATGATGGCGATTTGGCTGGCAATTCCGGCGGGCTGGCTGATTGCGGATATTGTCGGTTTCGTTGCCATGGTGCGGCGCGGACTAATGCGTTCCGCTTCCAATAGAACGGGCAAAAGCGCCTGCTGACATCGGGATGGATTCGCCGCTTTGTGACAAGTTTGCAACACCTGCGCGCGCGCCCCTTGACGAATCCGACTCGGCGTTGTATGATGGGAATACTCAATAACGAAAGGATTGTGCGGAACGGGTATGAAGAAGGAAACGAATCCCAAGGCGAAGCGGAATGGCCTGTGGTGCAATGTGCTGATTGTGACAGCGCTGCTGCTGATTGTGGCGGTGCTGATGGTTGTGCTGCGGCGGAACGCGCCCGCGAATGTAGACGCCAATGCGCCTTTGCTGCCCCTGACCGCAACAGATGCGCCGACCGAAGCGCCGACAGAGGCGCCGACAGAGCTTGCGACCAGCACACCGGAGGCAGCGGCGACCCCCGAAATCACCGCAGCACCGGAAGCGGCTGCCGCGCCGGAAGTCACGGACGCCCCCGAAGCCACCGCCACCCCCGACCTGTCGCAGGTGAAAGCATTCCTCGTCGTCACCGTCGGTGACAAAACGTATCAGCCGATTCCGCTGACCGAAGAGGGCTATTATCGCCTCCGCCACGGCGACTGCATCAACATCGTCCATGTCACCCCGACAAGCATCGACATGCACGAGGCGAACTGCGACAATCAGGATTGCGTGGAGCAGGGTGAAGTGACGCTGGAAAACAAGGACACACGCATTTTGGGCAACAGGATTATCTGTCTGCCGAATCAGGTGACGCTCCAGCTGTACAGCCGCGACGAATTGATGGACTGGCTGACGACCGTGCAGGAGGACGCAGCAAATGAATAAGCAGCGAATCACCACAAAACAGCTTGCGCTGTGCAGTGTGCTGCTGACGCTGATGCTGGTGCTGGGCTGGGTGGAGAGCCTGTTTCCGCCGCTGCTGGGCGTACCGGGCATCAAGCTGGGTTTAAGCAACGGCGTGCTGATTTTCGCGGTCTACATGCTGTCCCTGCCGACGGCGTGGGTACTGATGCTGCTGAAAGTGGTGCTGTCCTCGCTGTTTTTGGGCGGCGTGGCTGCGCTGCCGTACGCACTGGCCGGCGGCGTGCTGTCGCTGGCAAGCATGTGTCTCCTTTCGCGCATGAAGTGGATGCACCCGGTCACGGTCAGCATTGTCGGCGGCGTGATGCACAACGTCGGGCAAATCGTGATGGCGATGATTATCCTCCACACGTCGCAATTGGCGTACTACATGGCTGTCCTAATGCTCAGCGGCATTCTCTTCGGCGCGCTGACCGGCGTGAGCGCCACGCTGGTGATGAAGCACATGAAGCATATCAAGTGGGGGAAATAGCGAAGGGGGGCAGGGGGCGACCGCAGACTTCATCTGTTTTCATGCTTTCTTGTCGCCTCCGCAGAGGCGAAACCCTCTGCACAACAAAAATCAACTAACACAGAAAACAAAAAGCAGGACTACCTCCACGCCGGAGACAGCCCTGCTTTTTGTTGTGCGAATGAAACCATCAGAAGAAAAGGAAACGCTTCTTCTGATACGGCTCGCTTGACATGCCCTTGAAATCATAGCCCGTCGCGGCAATCGCAGCTTTCACCTGCGCTTCGTCCAGCGGATCTTCGGAAATGACCACCGTTTCACCCTTGCCATGGGAGGAAGTCACCTTCTTGACCGCCGGGAAAGCCTTGCGGATTGCGTCATTGACATGGCTCTCGCACATGCCGCACATCATGCCATCAATTTTCAGCGTCGTTTTTATCATCAGCCCTCATCCTTTCGATGAATGCAATATACCCCATCAGGGTATCTGAATGATAGCACCAGCGCGGCGGATTGTCAAGCGGTTTCGTTTGATATGACTAACTTTTTTTATACTATTTTCAAATGAAAATGCGCCAAGATGCGCTGCGAATTTTTCGTTCTGACTAACGGGAGTGAAATGCAGCGTAGCAGCGCTACGCCAAATGGAACGATCGGACGTCAGAGCGGAAAAGGCGCAAGCAGATGGCGCAGGTGAATGCAGGAAATAGTATTAGCGGATGCCCGACCAGAGCGCGTCATTTTCCGCTTGAAACGCTTCCCTCAGCGCATTTTCATCTTCAGTAGATACATCCTGCTCAAAAATCAGGATGCCGTCCATATCCGGGTCATATTCCCAGACCTGCAGGGTCAGCACATCATTGTAGTGCCGGACGGTATAACCATCCGCGTCGAACGTCCATTCCTCTTTCTCCTCGCCGACCGCCCAGCGCAGCAGCACCGCCTCCGTCCCCTCAAAACGGTACAGCGTTTCTCTGTGAATGCCGCCCGCCAATCCGCCGTTCACAGAACTCCTTACAATCTTGTGTTCCGCATCAAGGTCGTAATTCGTGAACGTCAGCGGACAGAGAACATACTGTTCGCCATCAAAAATGAAAAACTGGTAGACGAAATTGCTCGCGCCGCGCTGTGTCAGTATCACCACATCGTTGATGCCGTCGAAGTTGACATCCGTATAGGAAAGGCACGGGTCTTTCTCGCCGGACACGAAGCAGAGTTCCTGCCCGTTGTCCGCAATCAGGCGGTGGATGTACTCGTTCTCCGTCGTCTGCCCGATAATTTCCGCGCGGACAGGGGCGATGGTCATCAGGAGAAGCAAGGCAAGCAGGCAGAAACGGGAAATGCAGTTCTTCATAAAGAATACTCCTTTCGCATTGGTGTGCTAATGAAAGAACGAATACGGGGCGGCAATTCATCCGCAGAAAAAAAGGAAATTTCTTCATCGTCTGAAATGGCAATGCTTGCAAATTACTGATGTTTGCGTTATAATGAAAATGGTAATTTATGATTCATACTATTTCCAGATAAGAATGCGCCAAGATGCGCGGCGAATTTTTCATTCTGGCTAACGTGAATGGAACGCAGCGTAGCAGCGCTACGCTAAGTGGAATGAGCGGACGCCAGAAGGGAAAAGGCGCAAGCAGATGGCGCAGATGAATCTGGAAATAGTATCAAGGTTTCTTGCTGGGGAAGTGGGGAAAGGGGTGTTTGCCACGGCGCACGAAGGAGCAGCGCAATACTGCCGCAAAGTGGACAAGCGTGAAATTCCGGTCTGTCCGATTTTAGGGGTCAATATTGCAGTCATCAACATGAATTGGCTGCTGAAATATTTGGCGCAGAATATTCATCAATTGCAGGGAGATTACATCTGCGTATCGAATGTACATACAACCGTCGTCAGTTACGAGGATGCGGACTACCGTGCCGTGCAGAACGGCGGTTTGATGGCGATTCCGGATGGCAATCCGCTGGCGCAGGAGGCGCGGCGGCGCGGGTATCCGCAGATTCAGCGGACAACCGGGCCTGACCTGATGATGGAGGTCTTTCGGCAGTCCACGGCACACGGCTGGCGGCATTATTTCTACGGCAGCACGCAGGAAGTGCAGGAGAAAATGATTGCGCGCCTGCAGCAGGAGTATCCGGGACTGGTAATTGCGGGCACAGACGCGCCGCCCTTCCGCGAACTGACACCGGAGGAAGATGCGCTTGCCGTGGCGCGCATCAATCAGGCGCAGCCGGATTTTGTGTGGGTCGGGCTGGGAGCGCCGAAGCAGGAGCGCTGGATGGCGGCGCACCAAGGGCGTGTGCATGGGCTGATGATTGGCGTCGGCGCGGGCTTTGATTTCTTTTCGGGCAACGTGAGGCGCGCCCCGTTATGGATGCAGAAGCACAGCCTGGAATGGCTCTATCGCCTGATGCAAGACCCGAAGCGGCTATTCCGGCGCTACTGGAGCACGAATCTGAAATTCATCTGGAACGCGACCATCAGGAGAAAGTAAATGCAGCAAACGACAAAACAGCCCGCTGTACTGCTGGTACACGACTATTATCAGGTTCCCGGCGGCGAGGATGTCGTTGTGGCGAACGAGAAGCACCTGCTGGAAACGCACGGTCACGCTGCGGCGCTGTATGCGCGGCGGAACGAGGAAATTTCGCGCATGGGAGCGCTGGAGAAAATCCGCAGTGCGCTGGGGATGTTTTTCAGCATCCGTACATACCGCGAGGTTCGGCGGAGCATCCGCGAAAACCGGATTTCGCTGGTGCATGTGCACAACACGCTGCCGCTGATTGGCCCGGCAGTGTATTACGCGGCATTCCGCGAGGGCGTTCCCGTGGTGCAGACGGTGCACAACTTCCGCCTGCTCTGCCCGAACGCGCTTTTCTACCGCGACGGCCACATCTGCGAGGACTGCACGAAAAAGGGGCTGCACTGCGCGGTGAAGCACCGCTGCTACCGCGGCAGCCGCCTGCAGACGGTGCTCTGCGTGCTCAGCACACGTTTGCACCGTGCCTTCAAAACGTACAGCCGCCTGCATTACATCACCCTGACGGACTTCAACCGGCAGAAGCTGCTGGCGCTTAAGCAGATTCCGCCGGAAAACGTGTCCGTAAAGCCGAACTTTGTGGAACCGCCGGAGACGATTGTGCCATACGCGGCGCGCGAAAATCAGGTGGTGTACATCGGTCGGCTGGATGCGCTCAAGGGCATTCGGCTGCTGCTGGAAGCGTGGGCGCGCTACGAGCGTTCAGGCGGGGGCATGAAGCTAATCATCTGCGGTACAGGGCCGGAGGAAGCATGGTGCCGCGAATATCTGACGCGGGAAAAGCTGAAGCAGGCGGAGCTGCGCGGCTTTGTGCCAAATTCGGCGGCACGGGCGCTGATGGGGCAGTCCAAGGCGCTGATTCTGACGACACAGTGGTATGAAGGCTTCCCGATGACGATTGTGGAAGCCTTCAGCGCCGCCACGCCGGTGATTTGCTCGGATTTAGGCAACGCGGGTTCCCTGATTTCGGACGGCGTGACGGGCTTCAAGTTTCCGGCGGACTCGGCGGAACAGCTGGCACAGACGCTCAATCGGCTACAGCACGCGGAATCCGTCAGCGAAGGCGCGCTGAAAACGTATCAGGAGAATTTCACGGCGGAAGCAAATTATCGTCAGCTGATGGCGATTTACAGCAAGGCGATGCAGAAAAGCGGCGAAAGGAACGAACCATCATGCGGCTGATTGTGGCAGATGTACGGAGCACCAGCACAGACGGCATTGCCGCTGGGCATTATTTCACCGTCGCGCAGAATTATCTTGACCTGTTCGGCGCGGAGATGGATGTGCGCATTGCGGGCGGGCCGGTGTACGGCGACCGCTTCGGGAATAAGCTGATTCGTCTGCCGCATGATTACATCGTGGGCAGTTCTGCGGTGCGCAACAAACGCGCCGTGTTCCAGAACGTGCGCGCGCTGCTTCGGGAAGCGCAGGATGACGTGATTGTCCTCCAGTGCAGCGCCGTCGCAACAGCGTATCTGGGGCTTGCACTGTTCAAGAAGAAAGAAACGCGGGTCTACGCTATCCAGTACAGCACCGACGGCGTCAATTCGGTGCTGAAGCAGGGGCTGTATGCGCTGTGCAGGCGGAAAATCAGCGGCGTTATCTGCCCCAATGCAGCCATTGGCGCGGCGTACGGGCGGCCGATGTGCGTCGTATCCGATTACATCAGCACAGGAACGATGCAGCCGCCTGTGCCGTATGCGCAGAAGCGCTATGATTTCGGCATGGTCGGGCTGATTACGTCGGACAAAGGCGTTGTTGAAGCGGCAAAGCAGCTGCGGAACACGCCGTATCGGGTGCTGATTGCGGGTCGGGTGCAGGAAGCGCCGCTGGAGGCGGAGCTGCGGGCAGTCTGCGCGGGCGCAAAGAACATCGAGCTGCGGCTGGAATACCTGTCCGAAGCGGCGTATGACGAGGCGATTCGCCAATGCCGTTACTGCATCCTAAACTATTCGGAGAATTACTCCCTGCACAGCAGCGGCGTTGTATTCGATATTCTCTTCCGGGGCGTGCCGATTGTGGGCAGCCGCTGCGGGACGCTGCAAATGGTGGAAGCAAACGAATTGGGCAAAACGGTATCCAGCATGGCGGATTTTGCGCCGGAAAGGCTGCTGGATGAAGCCGTGCATGACCGCTATGTGCGCAACATTGCGCGCTACTGCCAATCTCAGGCGCAGGAGCGGGAAAAGCTGCGGGATTTTCTGACGCAGGGCGCAGCGGAATAACCATGCCGCACAGCGCAGAGTGAAAGGAGGGGCTGAAGCGTGAAGATCATGTGGATGGGGAATATTATCCTCCCTGCCATTGCGGAAAAAGAATCGCTTCCTCCGGTGTATATCGTGGGCTGGCTGGTCGGGCTGTCGCGGCGGCTGACGCAGCTGCCGGATGTGGCGCTGACGTATGTGTTTGACGCGCCGAAAGCGCTGACGGGCGAAGTGGACGGCTACCGCTATTACGGGCTTGTCAACCCCACACGCCCTACGCAGCGCTGCGGGGAAGCCTACACCCGGCAGCTGGAGGAAATCCTGCGCAAAGAGCAGCCGGATGTCATTCACCTCTGGGGCACGGAAAATCAGCACACGCTGGCCATGGTTGATGCGGCGGAACACATGGGGATGCGCGAGCGGATTGTAATTTCCATTCAGGGGCTTCTGTCCATATACGCGGAGCATTATCGCGCTTATCTGCCGGAACACGTCTGCCACGGGCACACGCTGAAGGACTTGGTGAAGGGCAATATCGTCCGGCAGGAAGCAATCTACCGCCGCGTCGGGCAGTATGAACAGGAAGCCCTGCGCAGGGTGCAGCACGTTATCGGGCGCACCGACTGGGATGCTGCCTGCATGGCGGAGCTTGCCCCGCAGGCGGCCTATCATTTCAACAACGAAACGCTGCGGGACGAGTTCTACACCGGCGAATGGTCGCTGGACAGCTGCGAGCCGCACAGTCTCTTCTGCAGTCAGGCGCATGTGCCACTCAAGGGGCTGCATCTGCTATTGCAGGCGCTGGCGATTGTCCGCAAGCGCCATCCCGATGTCAAGCTCTATGTAGGGCGCAAGGACTATGGACGCATTCCGCCGCCTGCGCGCAATGCCTATGAACGGTACATCCACCGTCTGCTGCGCGAAAATGACCTCTACGACCATGTTGTTTTTACCGGAAGCCTGAATGCACAGCAAATGAAGGAGCGGTATCTAAAAAGTCAGGTGTTTGTGCTGCCGTCGAGCATTGAAAACTCCCCCAATTCGCTGGGCGAGGCGATGCTGCTTGGCGTGCCGTGCATTGCGTCGGATGTCGGCGGCGTGCGCTGTCTGATGACGCACAGCGTGGAAGGGCTGCTTTATCCGGCAGACGACCCGCATTTGCTGGCATATGATATCTGCGAGATGTTCGCGCATCCGGAAAAAGCGGCGCAGATGGCGCGCGCCGGACGAGAACACGCTGGAAAAACGCATGATGCGCAGAAGAATCTGGAGATACTGCATCAGATTTATACGGAGATTGCACGATGAAAATCCGAATCACAAAGAACCATGTGGATGCACTCTGTGTGCTGATTGGCGTGCTGGGCATGGGCTCGCTGTATTTTCAGGTGCTGCGGATGCCGCTGATGGCAGCCATGCTGATTGCGTCGATTCTGCTGCTGACGCGGGCGCATCATCCGAAAATCAGCGTCCAGAATGTACGCCTGACGCTGCTGCTGACGGCGGCGCTGCTGCTGACGAGCTTCGTCAACCCGCAGAACGGCATCCACACCAACGATATTGTCATTTGGCTGTGCAACATCGGCTATGTGCTGGTTCTGCAAAGCTGCATCGGGTATCGGACGTATATGCGGCTGTATACCAAAGTCATGCTGGCAGAGGCGGCCATCAGCCTGATTTCCTTCGTCATCGGCGATTTGCTGTCGCTGCCGCTGCCGCTGCTGCACTACGAAGTTTCCAGCGTCAACGGATTTTATCTGACGCCTTATTTTACCTTAGGCTGGCTGAACATCCCGGTTTTCCACCGCAATGCGGGTATGTTCAACGAGCCGGGCAGCCACCAGATTTTCCTGAACTTCGCGCTGCTGTTCCTGATGAGCGACGAAACGCGCATGGGCATGAGCAAAAAGAAATACTGCTGGGCAATTGCGCTGCTGATCGTCACCATCCTCAGCACGCTGTCCACAACAGGCTTTATTTGTCTGGGCGTTGTGCTGCTGACGGTGGCATTCCGCAAAAAGGGCGGGAAAATGGCGCGCAGCATCAAGATGGCGGCGTTCATTGGGCTGGTACTGCTGTTTGTCATCGAGTCTGTCACGGGCGTGGTGGAAAACAAGATTATCGGACGAAATTCCGGCGGTTCGTTCTACACGCGGTGGAACGACACCTTCAGCGGCTTTGAAATCGGGCTGGAATCCCCCATTGCGGGGCAGGGCGTTTTCTCGGAGCGAAAGGCGGAAATCCTGCTGGAACACAGGGTGCAAAACATTTCCAACGGCTTTGCCGCCTTCGTCATGGATACAGGGTTGATTCTCCCGGCAGTTTGGCTATGGCTGATGTACCTCGGTATCCGCACCAAATTTGCCAAGGAGCGGCTGCTGTATGTGCTGGGCGTTTTCCTGCTGTATTTCCTGTGCATCAACACGGAGGGCGTTTTCCTGAACATACTGTTTTTGGGGCTGCTGGGCAAGTGGCAGCCGGACGCGGAGGACACGCCTGATCTGCCGGCAAATGCGCGCAGCCAGAAGAAGCGCAGGTGGCGATGCACTGTGCCGCCGGAAAAACTGCGCCTGACGTTTAACACGCAGCCGGAGGACGCGGCGCAGGAGCAGACAGGCGAAACAGGCGGAGAGGAATCATGAACACAGCATCAAGGAGCGAAAACACAGCGCGCAACATCGGTGTAGGCGCGGTGCGGCAGGTGGTTACGCTGCTGTTGGCTTTTGCCGTGCGAACGGTGTTTGTGCGCCGGCTGGGCGCGGATTATACGGGCGTCAACGGGCTGTACAGCAACATTCTGGCCATGCTGTCACTGGCGGAGCTGGGTGTGGGCAACGTGCTGGTGTACAGCCTGTACGCACCGCTGCACCGGGGCGACATGGGCGAAATCCAGCACCTGCTGGGCTATTATCGTCGCATTTACCGCCTGATTGCGCTGGCGGTAGCGCTGCTGGGCGCGGTGGTAATCCCCTTCCTGCCGCTCATCATCAGCAGCGAGCTGCCGATGGCGCAGCTGATCGTCTACTATGTGCTGTACCTGGCGAACTCCGTGGCTTCCTATCTGGTCATCTACAAAACGACGCTGATTCAGGCTGACCAGAAGGCATATTTGCAAAACATGGTTTCCGCCGCGGCGCTGGTGTTGCAGTATGCGGCGCAGATCGCGTGCCTGCTGATTTGGGGCAGCTATCTTGGCTATTTGCTGATTCAGATCGCCTGCACCCTCCTGCAGAACGCGGTGCTGAGCCATTTAGCGGACAAGATGTACCCCTTCCTGCGGAAAAAGCAGAAATGTGCGCCGATGCACCGCAAGCAGGAGCTGAACGACAACATCCGCTCCATGTTTCTCTACAAGCTGGCGACAATACTCATCAACAACACAGACAACATTCTGATTTCCGTCATGCTGGGCACGGTGTTCGTCGGCTACTACTCCAACTACGCATCGCTGACGACGTATGTGACGACGTTCGTTTCCATCGTGATTACCGGCATTTCCGCCAGCTTGGGAAATCTGAATGCCGAGAAGAATTCGGAAAAGTCGTACGCCATGTTCCGCAACCTGATTGTCCTCTTCGGGGCGATTACAGGCTTCTGCGTCGCCGCATACGGCGCGATTGTGCAGGACTTCATCCCCATCTGGGTGGGCGAAGAATACCTGATGGACACAGGGACGGTAGCAGCGGTGCTGTTCACATTCTACCTGAGCACCATCGTCGCGCCTGTGTGGATGTACCGCGAAACGCTGGGGCTTTTTCGGCAAATGAAGTATGTTATGTTTATGACGGCGCTGGTCAACATCCTGCTGTCCATCCTGCTGGGGCACTTCTTCGGCGTGGCGGGCATCATCGGCGCAACAGGGCTGGCGCGGCTATGCACCATCTTCTGGTATGAGCCGAAAGTGCTGTTCCATCGCACCTTCGGGCGCAGCGCTGCCGCGTATTTCAAGGCGCAGGGAGGCTTGCTGCTGCTCAACGGCGCGGTGATGGCGCTGTCGCTGCTGCTGTGCGCGCGGATGGGGCATACGCTGATGTGGATTATCATCAAGGGCATCACCTGCGCGGCGGTGACGGCGCTCCTGTACACGTTGGCGCTGGGGCGGACGGCAGAATATCGCTGGATGCTTGAAAAAGGGCGGAGTTTCTTGCGCAAATGGAGGAAAAAGGCATGATCGATCAGGAAATGCAGCACTGCCGTAAAATTGTGCGTTTTGACCCTACCATCTCAACAGCGAATCAGGGAGATTTCATCATCCGCAACGCCTGTGAGCATGTGCTGCACGACTGCTTTCCTGTGCAGTTGTCCGTCGCCGTGCCGGTTCGGGACAGGCTGTCGAAAGTGTCGATGAAGCACATCGGCAGTGCGGATTACGCATTTGTCTGCGGGACGAATCTGCTTTCCTCGGACATGCGCCGCCAAAGGATGTGGAATATCCGCCTGCGGGACGCGGTGATGATGCGCTGCGGCGATTTGCACAAGCGGGAGCTGCTGAATTTCCGCCTGATTCGTGAGAAATTTCAGCGCACGCATGTCATTTTGCTGGGCGCGGGGTGGTATCAATACCAGGACGAGCCAACAGGATACACGAAGCGGATTCTAAAAGCGCTGCTGGATGGGCAGTACCTGCACGCGGTGCGCGACGAATACACGCGCCAGCGCCTGCTGAAACTGGGCATCACGAACGTGCTGAATACGGCGTGTCCGACAATGTGGGGGCTGACAGGCGACAAATGCGCGCAGATTCCGACGCACAAGGCGGAGCGCGTCGTGACAACGCTGACGGACTACCGCAGCAGCCCGGATCAGGATGAGCAGATGCTGACCATGCTGCAAAAGCACTATCGCGAGGTGTATGTGTGGCTGCAAGCAGTTGAGGACTACGCCTGCCTGCGCCAAATGGATGCGCGTGTGACGCAGAATTTGCACCTGATTCAGCCGAATCTGCGAGATTACACAGCGCTTTTGGCGTCAGGCGGGATTGACTACGTTGGCACGAGGCTGCACGGCGGCATCCACGCAATGAACATGGGCTGCCGAAGCCTGATTCTGGCGGTAGACAACCGCGCAAGTGAAATCGCGAAGGACACGAATCTGCCCGTCCTGCCCCGCGGCGGGAATTTGGATGTGCTGGAGGAGCGCATCTGTTCCGCATGGGAGACGCAAATTGATTTGCCGACCACGGCAATTCGGCAATGGAAAAATCAGTTCCGCGAGACAGATGCAGAGAAAGTGCCTTGATTTTCGTATAAAATGCGGCTTTCTGCGCGGTAAGTATTGACAGCCGACTTGTAATTTGTTACAATATAGCTGGAATTGGGAAAGAGATTGCTATATCCACCGGGAGCACTGCGGCTCGCCGCGAAAAGAAAGGTGGAAAGCAGCAATCGCTTGCCATTGGCACAACCATACGTCGTGCCGGAAGATTGCACAGAACAAGGAGTGAGGACGATGAAGGACAAAAAGTGGATGCGAAAGGCATTGTCTTTCCTGCTGGCTGTATTCATGGTGACGGGCAGTATGGGAACAGTGCTGACGGCGGCTGCAGAAGAGCCGGAAACTCCGCCGACGGAAACGGTTGAGGTCGTGCCGACGGAAGCACCGGAAGCGACGGATGTTCCCGAAGCAACGGAAATCCCCGAAGTGACGGATGTTCCCGAAGCAACGGAAGCGCCCGAAGCGACGGATGTTCCCGAAGCGACGGAAATCCCCGAAGCGACGGATGTTCCTGAAACAACGGAAATCCCCGAAGCGACGGATGCTCCCGAAGCAACGGAAACGCCCGAAATCGTGGACGAAGCAGCCGTAGATTACAGCCGCTCCGTGCTGGATAACGAGTTCTTTGACTCCGGCTTTGCCGCGACGTTCAGCAGCGCACAGCTGTACGTGAATCCGACGGGCGATGAGCTGGTTGGCCGGGTAACTGGCGTAGTGTATGTGACGCATCGTCCGCAGAAGGGTCAGCTGAATGAACGGATTTCCGTCTGCGTGTATGACCAGACGGCTGGCGTTGCATATGGCTATCTGGCGGCGGATGCAGTGCATCCTGTGCCGGAAGAGGGCATTGAGAATCAGCGTCACACCGGTGTTTTCGCGAGCGGCGTGGAAATGCCCTGTGCCCTGCTGGTGCTTGCGGCTGCGACGGAAGAACCCGTGCCGACCCCTGCACCCACGCCCGTGCCGACGGAAGAACCTGTAGTTGAGCCGACGGAAGAGCCCGTTGTCGTGCCGACCGAAGAGCCCGTTGTCGTGCCGACCGAAGAACCTGTTGTCGTGCCGACCGAGGAACCCGTTGTCGTGCCGACCGAGGAACCCGTTGTTGAGCCGACCGAAGAGCCCGCTGTCGTGCCGACCGAAGAGCCCGCTGTCGTGCCGACCGAAGAACCCGTTGTCGTGCCGACCGAGGAACCCGTTGTCGTGCCGACCGAGGAACCCGCGTCGACCCCCGCGCCTACGGACGTGCCGGATGACCTCGAAAACATCGACCGCGCGGATGTGATTATTCCGGGCAAACCGACGTTCGAAATGGACAAGGCGACGGCGGAGCTGGGCGAGAATATCACCTTCACCATCCACACGAAGAATGCCACCAAGATTTTGATGTACATTGACGGCAGCGTCAACCGCTACATCTACGACGTGCCCACCGACACGTCGACGCTTACCATGTCCTTCTCCTCGATGGGGAGCAACGGGGGCAAGCGCACCATCGCGTTCCAAGCCTACAACGGCAATACACCCGGCGAAAAGTCCGCTGAACAAACGATTACGCTGACAAAGCCGTCTGTCAAGCCGCAGGTAACGGTAAAGAATATCGACAAGACGACCGTGGGGCTGGGCGAGAACATCACCTTCACCCTGAGCGTCAAGAACGCCACGAAGGTGCTGATGTACATCGACGGCAGTGTCAACCGCCGCTTCGAGGACATCACCCCCGACATGACGGAATACACCTTCACCATGTCGTTCTCTTCGCTGGGAAGCAATGGGGGCAAGCGCGCCATTGCGTTCCAAGCCTATAACGGCACGACGGCGGGTGAAAAGACCTCCGAACGTGTTGTGACTGTCGCAAACGAAAGCCCGAACAAGCCGACCGTGACCAGCTGGAGTTTGAACAAATCCACGGTTGATTTGAACGAAACCATCACCTTCACCATCAACACCAAGAACGCGACGAAGATGCGTGTCTACATTGATGGCAAGCTGAACCGCTACATCTACGACGTGAAGGACGGCGCAACGACGTTCCAGATGTCCTTCTCGACGCTCGGTTCAAACGGCGGCGTGCGCACGGTGGCATTCCAGCCCTACAATGGCAACACGCCCGGCGCTATGTCCGACACCAAGACGATTACCATCAGCGTGGCGAACAAGCCGCGGGTTGAGCTGCTGAAAATCAGCAATCCGAACGCGACGCTGGGCGAAAATATCACCTTCACCCTGCGCATCAAGAACGCCACGAAGGTGCTGATGTACATCGACGGCAGTGTCAACCGCCGCTTCGAGAACATCACCCCTGATATGACGGAATACACCTTCACCATGGCGTTCTCTTCGCTGGGGAACAACGGGGGCAAGCGTACCATTGCGTTCCAAGCCTACAACGGCGCAGTCGGCGGCGACAAGACCTCCGCAACCACCATTTCCCTGACGAGCGGTTCGTCTGCTGCCCCCGTGATTGCGAATGTCAAGATTGACAAGACGACCGCGGTGCTGGGCGAGCAGATTAAATTCACTGTTTATCTGGACAACGCGACGAAGCTGCTGATGTATGTCGACGGGCAGGTGAACCGCCGCTTTGAGGACGTAACGACCAGCATGTCGAAGTACGAGTTCACGATGTCGTTCTCGTCGCTGGGGAATAATGGCGGCGTCCGTACGATTCAGTTCCAGCCTTACAACGGCACGACCGCGGGCGAAAAGTTTAAGGCGTACACGATTACACTGACGACGACCGTGGTCAACAAGCCGGAAGTCGTCAACTTCACCATGAATCCCAGCCGCGTGAAGCTGAATGTGCCGGTGACGTTCACGGTCAACACCAAGAACGCGACGAAGGTCGTCCTGTATGTGGACGGCAAGGCAAATACCAGCTACCCGACGACTGGCGATGTGACGGTTATCGAGCGCGCCTTCGCTTCGCTGGGCAGCGGCAACGGTGTCCGCACGATTCAGTTCAAGCCCTACTACGGAACGACCGCTGGCGAACTTTCCCCGGCGCAGTCCCTGACGCTGTATGTGACCGACGATCCGCTGACCGTGACCGTTCCTGCCGCGAAGCAGGGCGACGACCTAACGGTGACGTGGACGGCTGCTGGCGGCGCAACGAAGTATCAGCTGCTGCTGACCACGCCCGATGGCACGGCTGCGCTGCTGGGCGAAACGGCGGCGCTGAACTACACGGTGCCGGGTCTGAAGCTGCTGCAGCCGGGCGACTACACCATCACGATTAAGGCGCTGTCCGGCAATACGGAGTTGGAATCTGTCAACAAGGCATTCACCGTGACAGGCGACTTCGTGTTCGCGGTTCGTGACGACTCGACGGGCATTGTGGTCGTCAAGTACAACGGCACGGCATCGACGCTGACCGTTCCGAACACGGTGGCGGGTCTGCCGGTGGTGGAAATCGGCGCGCAGGCGTTCGAGGGCAACACGAAGCTCAAGAGCGTAACCCTGCCCGCGACGATTGAAATCATTGGCCGCCGCGCGTTCGCGGAATGCAAGAACCTGCTGGAAGTCAAGTAAAAATTCATAGGAATTACGAAAGCCGGGGATTGCTGGCAAGGCAGTCCCCGGCTGTTTTGCTGCGAAAAAAACATACTTACGATTGACGTTTCCCTGCCTATCTGCTATCATAAGATAAGCGCCCGCTATATGCCGCACACAAAAGGAGGTATGCCCTATGGAGCAGCTTGAAGTTCTGACCGAAGTGCAGGATTTGCGGAAGGTTTGGCCGCATGAAGCACTGGATTTTACGCCGTGGCTGGCGAAGGATGAGAACATCGCGATTTTGGCAAACGAAATCGGCATGGAAATCGCAGTCGATGGGACAGAATCCGCCGTGGGCGATTTCAGCGTGGATATTATCGCGACCGATATTGCAACAGGGCAGAAGGTTATCATCGAAAACCAGCTGGAAGATACCAACCACGACCATCTGGGCAAACTTATCACCTACGCTGCTGGGAAAGAAGCTCGGACGATTATCTGGGTGGTAAAGCACGCACGCGAGGAACACCGCGCGGCGATTGAGTGGCTGAATAACCACACGGATGATGACATTGGCTTTTTCCTGTGCGAAATCCACCTGTATAAAGTCGGCAGCTCCAATCCTGCGGTGAAGTTCAGCGTGATTGAGAAGCCGAATGACTGGATTAAGAGCGTCAAGAAAAATCAGCAGCAGACAGAAAGCCAGCAGTTCCGCTTGGATTACTGGACAGCCTTCAATGAATATGCGTATGCAAACGCGCAGTTCGCAAGGCAATTTGGCAAGCGAAAAGCATCAAACAAAATGTGGATGAACCTGAGCATTGGCTCATCTGTTTATGATATTTGCTTACGCGCGGTTAAAACAGAAAATCTGCTTGTTGTTGAACTGTATATTCGCGGCGACAAGGATCTTTATCATCAGTTATTTGAAAAACAGAATGCCATTGAGCAGGAATTGGGCGTTACGCTTGACTGGCGGGAACTTCCAGAAAAGAAAGCAAGCCGCATTATGCTGACACGACAGGTCGATTTTGACAATCGCAGCGCGTGGAATGCACAGTTTGACTGGATGATGGAGATGTCACTGAAATTCAAGAAGGTTTTCAAGAAATACCTATAACTTAACTACCCCACGAAAAAATCCCCCGGAAGCCCATACTTCCGGGGGACAAACTATCTTATTCTGCCTTTGCGCTCTCTCTTGTATAATTCAGCAGTCCGCCATAGAGGATGCAGCCCTGCTGGCGCGCGGTCAGCGGCATCAGCACAATGTAATCCTCGTCCTTTGTGTCGTTGTGCAGCACGAACGTGTCGCTGCCGCTTTCCACCGTCTCGCGGACGTGCGGCAAGCTCAGCGTGTCGCCCTGCGCGATGCGGTCGTAATCTGCCTCATTCTGGAACGTCAGCGGAAGAATGCCGTTGTTGATAAGGTTCGCCTGATGAATACGGGCGAACGACTTCGCGACGACGGCGCGGATACCCAGATACAGCGGGACAAGCGCGGCGTGTTCGCGGCTCGACCCTTGCCCGTAGTTCATGCCCGCAACGAGGATGCCGCCGCCTTCCTTCTTCGCGCGCGCCGGGAACGTCGCGTCCACGGGGGTCAGGCAGAAGTCCGACAAGTACGGCACGTTCGAGCGGAACGGCAGAAGCTTCGCGTCCGACGGCGCAATGTGGTCGGTGGTGATGTTGTCCTCCATCTTCAGCAGCACCTTGCCGGAAATCGCGTCTGCCAGCGGCTTGCCCAGCGGGAAGGGCTGAATGTTCGGGCCGCGGACGACCTCCACCGTGTCCTCTTCGCCCGGCGCGACCGGGGGGATGACCAGATTGTCGTTGACGGTGTACGTCTCCGGCATCGGGATGTCGAGGTCAATGTCAAGGCAGCGCGGATCCGTCAGCACGCCAGTCAGCGCCGTGACAGCCGCCGTCTCGCAGGAGACCAGGTAAATACCGGCGGACTTTGTGCCGCTGCGGCCGTAGAAATTGCGGTTGTTCGTGCGAACGGAGACGGCGTTCGTGCGCGGCGACTGCCCCATGCCGATGCACGGCCCGCAGGCGGATTCCAGAATGCGCGCGCCCGCCGCAATCATGTCTGCCAAAGCGCCGTTGCGCGCCAGCATCGTCAGCACCTGCTTCGATCCGGGGCCGATGACAAGGCTCACGTCCGGGTGCACAGTCTTGCCCTTCAAAATCCGGGCGACGCGCATCATGTCAGTATAGGAAGAGTTCGTGCAGGAACCGATAAACACCTGATCGACCTTAATCGGGCCGCACTGCTTGACGGTTTCCACGATGTCAGGCATATGGGGCTTCGCGACGAGCGGCTCAAGCGCGGTCAAATCAATGTCGAGGATTTCGTCATACGCCGCATCCGGGTCTGCGGACAGCGGCACGAAGTCCTGCTCGCGCTGCTGCGCTTTGAGGAACGCATGGGTCACTTCATCCGACGGGAAGATGGAGGTCGTCGCGCCGAGTTCCGCGCCCATGTTCGTAATCGTCGCGCGCTCCGGGACACTCAACGTTTTCACGCCGTCGCCGATGTACTCCATCACCTTGCCGACGCCGCCCTTGACGGTCAGCCGGCGCAGGACTTCCAGAATAATATCCTTCGCCGCAACGCCGTAGGACAGCTTGCCATGCAGGCGCACGCCGACGACACGCGGGCACGCCAGATAATACGCGCCGCCGCCCATCGCGACCGCAACGTCCAGTCCGCCCGCGCCGATGGCAAGCATCCCAATGCCGCCACCCGTGGGCGTATGGCTGTCCGAGCCGAGCAGCGTGTAGCCCGGCACGCCGAAGCGCTCCAGCTGTACCTGATGGCAGATGCCGTTGCCGGGCTTAGAGCAGTAAATGCCATGCTTTTTCGTCACCGTTTGGATGTAATAGTGGTCATCCGCATTTTCAAAGCCAGTTTGCAGCGTGTTATGGTCAATGTACGCCACGGACTTCTTTGTCTTGACGCGCTTAACGCCCATCGCCTCGAACTGCAGGTACGCCATCGTACCGGTGGAATCCTGCGTCAGCGTCTGGTCAATGCGGATGGAGATTTCCGAGCCGGGAATCAGTTCACCGCTGAGCAGGTGCGCGGACAGGATTTTCTGGGTCAGATTCATCGCCATGAGGAAAGGACTCCTTTCATAATAAGAAAAAGCAGTTGCACAATGCCCAAACGGGCAGAAACAGCCGAATGAACAGCTTCATGATACAGGATTCGGCGCGGTGCGTCAATGCTTTCGGGCGGAAAGAACACAAAAAGCGCAGGCTATGAAAAACTCTCCGGATGTTTTAGACATACAGCCTCTTGACAACAAAGCTCCTATATGGTATTATTTGAAGTAAACTACTATATAGGAGCATTTGCATGAAAATGAACGGCGGATTTCTTGTTACCAAAATAAAACAGCTTGGAGACCGAATCTTTGAGAAGATTCTCAGCGAAAAGAATATTGATGCGTTCAATGGAGCCCAGGGGCGCATTCTTTATGTGCTGTGGCAGGAGGATGGTATCTCAATCAGGTCGCTCTCGACTAAATGCGGATTAGCGATAACATCTCTTACTACGATGCTGGAAAGAATGGAAAATCAAGGGCTGATAAGCCGCGTTCAGTCTGAAACGGACAAAAGGAAAACACTCCTGTTTCTGACTGAGAAAGCACATGCCTTAAAGGGCGAGTACGATTCTGTATCTGATGAGATGGGCAGCATTTACTA
>ULPH01055459.1_pt1 | contig 19155 bp, 10 predicted proteins | sample 1953301 | NCBI WGS metagenome assembly ULPH01 (sample SAMEA4835623, study PRJEB28245) | human gut metagenome | biome: gut microbiome; material: fecal sample | place: Denmark | collected 2008 | reverse complement strand
TACTTCGTGTGATGACAAAACAGCAAAATCCCGTTCCTGTCCATCAACCAGTACTAATACATCGGGCGAATTACTCCTTTGCCCTCTTATCCAGAATGAATTTTGTTCATTCACTAATCCACCACCTTGCACTTGTCGGGCAAAATAACCAGGTACCAGTCCGGCTAATACTGCCGAAAGATTTGTAACAGGTAGATTGCGTAACTGTTTACCCGAGATGGTGTAGGCTGAACCGTTATAATCTCCCGTAGGGAGTACACGATATCCTAAATCCAAGGGTACATCTTCTTTGTTTTGGACATTTTGTGCCTGGCATATCAAATAGCCAGGAAGTAGTCCAACCAACAACATTTCTTTTAAGAACTTCATATGTACAATTTTTAAGTTAACGTCATAGTAATTTTATTGATTATTTTGAATTTTATCCATTAATACCTTCATCCAGTATCCTCCGATTACCGAACGTGCTCTAAAGCCTACCCATCGTCCATTGTCGGTGTGGTGCCAGTCACTGATAGGTACACGAGAGGCTGTTTCATTGATATATTTATAGACTGGATCAGAGAATCGTTGGAAAGTATCTTTATCTGAAGACATAGCTGCCGTCCACATGATCCAGTCGGATTTTGTGTATTCTTTACGAGAGTCCAGAGGGAGCCCATAAAGATTCTGTTTTGTCAAATAATAGTTAATCTCTTTTCTGATAACATTATTAGGGAATAAATTCAGGTTCCACAACTTATCCCAAACCATGTTATATTTTTGACTCCAGGTATCTTTACGGTCAAAAGCTAGACGGTAATGATCTCCCTCATTCGCCATTTCTTCCCATTTTACCGCCATTTTCTTGGCTATAGCCGCATATTTTTCAGCTACATCATTCAATCCGAGCATCCGAGCCATTTCACTGTATCCGGCTACTCCCATGATAGCTTTCACGGAAAGATTGGCATTATGAGCCCAATGTCCGGCGAAGTCATCCGTGCAAAGTTGGTTTTCCGGGTCCTGTCCAGACTAAGTTTTTTTAGTTATTTAGTTTATTATCAGATATGTATAGCTAACATGTCTTGTTTCTGTGTTGTAATTAGTTGGTTTTTCGAGTGTTTTTGTAGTCTATAAAAATGATTTATTTCTAGGATTTGGGGTATCCCAGATTGTTTCAACAAATTCTAATTCTAGAATAAAATATCAACAGTTCATGCATGATAAAGAAATAATATATCCCCAAATGTAGTTTCAGGGATCAAATAAGATGGAATAAAGACATGATATATTAGTGGCGGTTTAAAACAGATTAAAATGATTCCATCCATTCACTTGACCGACAGATGTTTTTATATCCCTATCTCCATTATAAATCGCGAAACATTGTTCCGTTGGAGTATTGGATAGTTTAGCCCATTTTGAAATACCTTTAAAGAAATCCGGTGAATAAGTTGCTCCTGATTTGATTTCATAGGCATACTGTTTTCCGCCAACCATTCTTAATAAGTCAACCTCATTGCCAGTGCTATCACGCCAAAATGATAATCCCGGTTCGACACCTCTATTATAGGATTCTTTTACAAATTCATTGATGACAAGATTTTCAAACAATCCTCCACGTAAAAAATGAGTAGTTATTTGTTCTGCATTTTGTATGTCAAGTAAAGAACAGGCTAGCCCAGTATCATAAAAATATAACTTAGGAGTTTTTACCAATCGTTTGGCATAATTATTATAATCTGGTTTCAGTAAATAACAGATATAACTTGCTTCTAATATAGATAACCAGTTAGTAGCTGCTGTGACAGAAATTCCACATTCATTTGCTAATGATGAAAGATTTAATAATTGCCCTATGCGACCTGCACATAATTTGAGGAATTTAATAAATTTACTTAGATCCCCAATATTACGTAATAATCTCACATCTCTTTCTACATATGTTTGTATATAGAAAGGATAATAATCATCCGGATTTATAGTTTTGTCATAAATGCGTGGATAAGCTCCCTTAAAAATTTCTTCATTTACACTGGATGGCAATATTTCTCCTTTTTCCATTTCATAATGCGAAAACGGTAGTAGCTTGAGTACTGCCGTACGTCCAGCTAATGATTGATTCACACTTTCCATTAATAAGAAGTTATGAGATCCGGCCAGCATATACATACCTTCTTTATTCTCTTTATCGGTATGCGTTTGGATATAAGAGAAAAGTGACGGAACTCTTTGAACTTCATCGATAATTGTTTTATCCGGGTAGGTGGAAAGAAATCCTCTCGGATCATCTGTAGCAAATAGTCTCATATCAGGATCTTCCAAAGACACATACTCATAGTCCTGAAAGGAATTCCTCAATAATGTTGATTTTCCAGATTGTCTAGGTCCTGTCAATGTAACAATCGGATATTTATTTGCCATTTCAATTAGCTTGGATTTCAGTATTCGTTCTATCATTGCTGCTCTTATTTTACTGTTTGCAAATTTAATCTTTAAAAGTGAATTTGCAAAACTTCTCTGTTTTTTAATTTAAAGTTCTCTATTTATATTAGATCTTTTATAATCATATCTGCAGCATATTATAAGTAATTATAATTTAAGCAGCCTGTCATTGAGCTGGATTTAAACAATGGCAAGCTGCTTATTATTTATCTTATATTCAATAATATACCTTCTATCTGTTCTACGGAGCGTATCAAAGCTATTTTAGCATCAAAGAATTTCTTAAAAACAAGAACTTACATTCAACAACTGATTCGCATGAATAATTAAGGTTGCATTGCTTCATTTTAAACAGTGATGCTTATGACTAATTATTTTCTAGTGCTGTATTCAATCGGAGAACACCTTCCAAAAGAGAAGCTCCACTTGCTTGTGCGCCCATAGAAGCAATATTTCCAGTAAATATGGATCCCCAATAATAGTTACAATACATTTCCGGATAAGTTCCACGAATCAAGTTTGCGCTCAACGTTTCTGCATTTTTTCGCAGGAAAAGAATCAGATTCTGCCTAAGTGTACTATTAGCAGCTTCATCCAATGCCAAATTGACTATATAAGGAATCAAAACAGCTTTAAAGATGCTTTGGTCCATAGACGGACCTTCATTACGCAAAATGCCATTAGTTAAGCACCTATTACTGGTTGTGACATAGCTAATTACTTTTTCTGCACATGTCAGATAATATTTTTCATTTGTAATATGATACAATTGCCTACTTGCTTCTCCATACGTACCTTGCGTATAGGTTAAAGGAGGTTCCTCTATTCTACCATCTCCCAATGTTAAGTAATTATTGTCGTAGGCAAATTTATGAAGTATTTTAGCATCTGATAAATACTTATCTTCATTGTATTTTTTATACAATTTGGCAGCCATCAAAGCACCGGGAGCATTGGTACATATATTCCGGCTTCGCCCATTAGAATTATTTTCATTATTCCAAGGAAGTCCAGTTCCTTTATCATCTGTCCATTTTCGTGTAATAATGTAAGCGTCATACAACCTCTTGGCTGTATCGGCAAACTTATTATCGTCTAACACTTCTGACATTCGTAACAAAGTCAGACCAATCCAACACATATCATCAGTATATGGATTTGAAAAGCCTGTAGGATCGTTGTTGTCGTGATGATAATTATTTCCATGATTTTGAAACCATCTTTCAAAATATTCTTTATATGTCGCAGCCAATATAGGATTATTATCTTTGATACGTTCATAAGAATACAATACCACATCAATAGCATGAGCCTGTTGCCAATAAATATAAGTATTAGCCGAATTTCCAGATATATTTTGGGGTGATACCCAAAACGTTCCTTTCGTTTTATCCATAAACTGTTCAATAAGCACATACGTACAACTATCTGCCAAAGGCACTCCCTTATTCGATGGAATAGCAGTAATGGTGACTCTTTCTGATTTTCTTCCGTAGTTATCCACCACAACAACAGATATGAAATAAGGCTCTGCGGATGTCAACCGGAGTACATACCCTTCTCCTTTCTGGATCGTATTCACTCTTTTTTCGTCATTGGAACCTTTCTGTTTATAATAGATTTCTACCCCTAGCATATTGGTCACAGTAATCGGATTCGTCCATGTTAGATAAAGTTCATTGGGATTTTGTGTAATCTTAGCCTTCAAATTCGTCACTGGTGCAATTGTTATTTGCGAAGTATCGGTGTTACCTTCTATTGTATTGGCATCCTGTTCATTTGTTTCTCCACAGCCAATACATGAAAATATAAAAATTAAAAACAATACATATTTATTCATTGCGATTAGTAATAAACGATTGAAATGCTGTGGATATTTACAAATATCCACAGCATTTACAATCCCCATTTATAGTTTATTTATTTTTCGGTCAACCTTTAGTTTCCTTCTTCCCATTCGATAGCTTGGTCCTCATCCGGAATTTGAGTATTGATTTGACGTTCTAATGTCAACGAACCCATTACATGAAATTCAGTTTCGACACCGGGAATCGTTGTATAGTCTTTGAACGTATAGTTGATATTATTGATAATAATGGTTCGGTGCATTAAGTAGGGACGGATAGCGTCCATTGACTCCGTGATACTGTAAGAAGCAGTGATCTCATTATTAAAATCATCTTTACCGAGCGCAAACTGCATTTTATTATTTGGATCTGCCGGAGAAAGCGTTACTGTTCCATTATTGTTGAATTTTGCTTTAATCCGATACCCTTTCCTGTCTTGACGAGTTTCATCAAATAAACCTGCATAGAAGAATAACGTTTCATCGTCAACTACATACATCATGACATAATTCTTCACGTATGGTGCATCTGTTTCTGAACCATTCAAATATGTTTTGTAATTTACAGCACTATAATTTCCTGAATAATCATTGAATGGCATCACACGAAGCAATGCCTTCCGATAGTGCTTTCGATAGTTTGGGGTATAGTTTCCATCAGGTGATTCTTCGATAGTCAATGGTAATACCCATTTGTCTGATAAGTCGATGCCCTCCATTGAAAAGTCGATAGGCATTAATGCTACATCTTGCCCGGCATTGATCTGCACCGTTTCTGAATGAGAGTAGAATTTTTTTGGCAATACTTGATAGTACAAGTCGGTACGATTATTGAAGCGTTCTTGGTTTAGTACTTTTAAGGTATCTGTATCCAAACCAACATGTACTGTAATGTTACGTTCATTGGTGGTAGATCCGCTCACAATGATTGGTAACTGAAATGTCGTCTTTTCATTACCAGATCTATAGCGTACATTGATTCGAGACACACCATCACTGTTAATGGGAGCTTTAAATGATATATAATGTGTAAACTGTTCATTTTCCCATTCATCATTGCACGAACTACATAAGCCGGCTATGGGTAACAGATATAATAAGATATTTTTCAGTTTCATATTCTAGTTTTTTTAGATTAATCATTGTAGGTCCATCCCGGGTTTTGGGTCAGAAGTTTATTTCGTTTCAGTTCACTGTGCTTGATGGGCCAAAAATACATTTTCGGTGAGAAAGTAGCAGAAAGATTTGATATAGGAACCGGTGTGTGGAACAGGTCTTTATTGGCATTACTCATAAATGTATAACAACCGTAAACAGGCATTGCTTCCTCTACTTCCGCATCTTTCCAGCGTCGAAGATCATAGTAGCGTTTTCCTTCAGCAAAGAGCTCAATCTGACGTTCGCGTTTTAGTTTGATGCGAAATTTAATCGGGTTACTATATGTATCTGCATCATAATCGGGCACCCCGGCACGCATGCGTATTGGTTTTATACCTGTACGCATATCTTCTACGTTGCGGCTGATTGTGTAAGTGATGGAGCCATCCCAAGAAGGAACTTCATAACTAGCAGTCAATTCATTCAAAGCTTCTGCATACATCAGCAGGATATCAGCATATCGAATAGCTGGTTCATCTTTATCTTTTACCTTGGCTGCATCGCTATTATAATAGGTATCATCAGGATGCACATATTTAGCTACCCCAATGCCGGTGCGCAACCAGAACATACTATTTGCATAACCATTTCCATCTCCGCGATAATAGAATACTTGTTGATCTTGATTCTGAACTTCTGGTTCATTACCTAGATGCCAGTACATACCATTATAAGCAATGGACGCATAGAAACGTGGTTCACGTTCAGCATATTGCAAAGATACTCCATTTGGAAGCGGTTTGTGATCTGTATTATTTGTTGTATAACCAGTTGCGCGAGGGCGAGTATCTATGCGTCCTTGATAAGCTGGAGTACCTGCATATTCAGAGTTCATTCCCGGACAGTCAGTGCCATCGCTCATATAATAGGCATCTACCTGTTTCATGGTGGCGCCGTGCGTATTCCATCCTTTAGCTACAGTGGGCAATTGATGAATGACCATATCTTTGATGCGTTCACCGGAAATATTTTTTCCACGAGTAAAAATCAATTCAGGATTGTCCATAGCAGTTACCTGTCCGTTGAATAGAGAACGATAAGATTCGAACGGATCAATATTCTGCCAACCTTCTGGAAAATTTTTATAACTATATTCCGGGTGAATCGGAGGAGCGATGGTAGCAGGAAAAGCAATAGAATGAGTCGACCGGAAATCGGCTGTATAAATATGGTAAACGCCTAGTCCCATCACATCTTTGCAAGCAGCTGCTGCTTTAGCCCATTTACTGTTGTCGTATACAGGATTTAATAAACGTTTCCCGTCACGGTTGGTCATTTGCTGTGCATACGCATCATCGTTGCCATTCATTAGCGGACTTGCAGCATAAAGCATTGCCAAAGCACGGGTAGCTAAGGCGGCACCGCGAGTAGGACGGGTAATGGAAAGCTGGTCTCTTTTCAAAGGTAAACCCTGTGCTGCCAAGACCATCTCTTTAGCGATATAATCTACACATTCATCGTATGTATTGCGGGGAAGTTCCAAATCTTCGTATGACTGATTGTAATCAAAACCCTCATCCGGAACCAGTGGAATAGGACCATACTTCCGGAGTAACAACCAATAGTAATAGGCACGAACAAAGCGGGCTTGTGCTTTGAGGTCAATGATTTCCTCCGCACTATGCTCAATGCTCATATCTGCATACTGGATGAAAATAGAAGCCTGTCGAATACCATTATAACAACGGTTCCAAGTATCTTGGAAAGTGTTTTCATCGTATGCTCCTTCACGGAATTTATTATAAGATAAAGCACCGCCTTTGGTTGCATCCACTGTAACATCATCATCGCCATAATACATGCAATCATCAAACACAAAAGGTGTATTACGTTTACTTGCAACATCACAACATTGTCCCAACAAATAGGTATACGCCTGTGCCAACCATTGTTCTGTTTTTTTGTAGTCGGTAAAAACTTTATCAATTGTTTCTCTATCCTCAAAAATGTAATCAGAATCCAAATAATCGGAACAAGAAGTGGAACTGATCGCAAAAATTGCGACTAATAGTATATATATTTTTTTCATATCATTAATCATTTATAAGTTAACGCTCAAACCTAACGTTACGGATTTGGACAATGGATATTTCTCTCCATTATTGCTACCCATTTCCGGGTCCCAGAGTTTGAAACTAGACCATGTAAGTAAATTGGTTCCAGTCAAGAAAATACGTACATTATTAAAATGTATTTTGTTAACCAGTGCTTTGGGAAGTGTGTAGCCGATATCAACCGTTTTCAAACGTACGTAGGAACCGTCACGCAACCAGTAAGTAGAGTTGCGGTAGTTATTAGTATAAGCATAAATCGTTGTATTTCCATTTCCTTGGTCCGTGTAACTTAGGCGGGGGAAAGTAGCATTGGGATCCTCGTTGGCTGCAATACCTAATTTCTCGGCAGTATCCGCATCTACCCAGCGATTATCCAAAGTTCCTTTAATAATATTACCCCATTGCCCTTCGCTGAAAGCTCTGATACATTTCCCGGACAAGAAAAACTGCGACTTGCCCGCGCCTTGAAAATGCAAATTGACATCAAGTCCTTTCCATTTAACAGAAAGCCCAAGACCATAAATCAGATTCGGACGATTAGTAGCTCCTACTGCTACAATATCGTTGTCATCCACTACACCATCACCATTTACATCTTTGTATTTAATATCACCGGGCATTACAGGACCATACTTTTGAGTAGGACTATTGCGAATATCATCGTAATCCTTGAACAGTCCTAATGCAATCAATCCTTTATTCTGGTTCACTCGATAGCCCTTTTGCATTTGATAGGGATATACATTGTTAGCTTCGTCTCTTTCAATAATCTCATTTTTGCTGTAAGTCATATTACCACGTACTGTCAAACTTACCTGATTGAACCTCTGTTTGAAAGAGAAATTGCCATCGAATCCCTTGGAATTTACTTTACCGACATTTGCAAAAGGACTCTTTCCTTGCAGGCCAATCATGCCAGGCAAATACTGGCGTTGCATGAAAATTCCGCTACGGCTTTCATCAAAGTAATCAACTGTCAATTTGAATTTGTCATCAAACAAAGCCAAATCTACTCCCAAATCTTTCTTCGTTGCCACCTCCCAAGTAACTTGGTCGGAAGCTAGTTCTGTGTAAGTTAATCCTGTGAATCCATAAGAACTACCGTAGTTTGCCCAATCATAACTATTGCCTTCGCCAATTGCGTACAGATAAGGGAAACGTACATCTGCATTGTTATGACGAATCTTATCATTACCTACTTTACCATAAGAGAAACGCACTTTGAACATACCCATCCATTTCCAATTCTTTTTGATAAATGATTCTTCTGCAATGTTCCATGCTAAAGAGTATGCTGGGAAGAAACCGAAGCGATGTCCTTTTGCGAAATTCTCCGAACCATTATAGCCGAAGTTGAAATCTACGAAATATCGATAGTTCCAGTTATACGCAATTCGCCCTGCCAATCCTTGATTACGTCTGTTGACACCATTTTTCAGATCATCACCTAAGTCTTGTGTTTTGATGTACGAGTCCTGTGTGTATTTCAACGTAGCATTGAGATGATGTGCCTTAAAACCGCGTTCCCAATTAAGCATCATATCTAAAAATTCACGACGGTTACCGCTAGAACCACTTTCTTGATGCATATTGCTACTGTCCGAAATTTTCTTGAATACCAAATTTCCATTTTCATCGCGTGAACGTTCGGCACTCCATTGCTCAGGCCATTTACGACGATTGATGTGATTGTTATTATAGGTATCATAGCCGAAGCGTCCAACAAATTTCAGACCTTTGGTGATAAACTTCAAATTCTGTTCCAACGTAATATTTGTCTGAATCACATTTTCCCAGTTTTCATTGAATCCAGTCTGTGTAGCTGCTACCCATGGGTTTGTTTTGTTGCCTGTACCTACTGCCGGAACACGACCGTTGGAATAAAGTAAAGGAGTACGAATGGCGGTATAGCCAAAAAGTTCACCCCATACATCTGCATCACCCAGTCCCGGACTGTTTCTCTTAGATAACCAACCGGATACACCTAACTTTAATAGTGTAGTTTTCGTGATATCAATATCTGTATTCAGACGATAGTTGTAACGACGATAGTTTGCATTAGTGTTGTAATCGTCTTTCAACGCTTTATCAGTGTTGTACATGCCTTCTTCATCAAGGTAACTAATAGAGGCGTAATACCGTGCAGTAGAACCACCACCGCTTAAATTCAGGTTAACGCGGTGTTGCCATGAGCCTTTCCTCAACAATAAATCCATCCAATCCACATTCGGATAGAGATCTGGGTCTAATCCGTTTTTTAGAATCTCCAGTTCCTCCGGTTGATATACAGGTTCATAATTGCGTGTAATTCGTGACTCATTCAATAGGTTTGCATACGAAATCCCGTCTTCAAATTCAGGTGTAATAGTGCGCATGTTGTAGGTGGTTTGTGCCTTTATGTCGATCTTGATTTTCCCGGATTTACCATGTTTAGTGTTAATCAATACAACGCCATTAGCTCCTTTAGAACCGTATATTGCAGTAGCGGAAGCATCTTTCAAGATAGAAAAGTCTTGAATATCCTCAATGTTGATTTCATCCATGCTACGTTCGAACCCATCTACTAAAATATAAGCACCGGTTCCAGCCCCAAATGTGGAAATACCGCGAATCCAGAATTCTGAAACATTTTGTCCTGGTTGACCGGAAGTCTGGCGGGCTAATACACCTGCAACGTTACCTGCCAAAGCATTAACAACACTAGACGACGGATTAGCCATCAGATGTTCCATGTCTACTGTAGTGATGGCACCGGTTTGTACCAATTTACGTTGTGCACCGGTACCTGTGATTACAACCTCATCAATAGTAGTAGCTACATCTTCTTCCATTTTTATATTGACCGAACGCTGTTCCTTAATCAATACTTCTTGTGTCTTATATCCAATATATGAGAAGACCAGTCGGTTATAAGGTTCTACTTTAATGGTATATTTCCCGTTGATATCAGTAATGGCTCCTAATCCGGGAACATCCTTGACGATAATATTCACACCAATAAGCGGTTCCTTATTACTGTCAGAAACAATACCCGATACAGTAACAGTTTTCTGAGCCATTGTGTCGGTTACTACACATAGCAACAGTATACATAAAATTGTTATTTTTTTCATTTTTATACGGTGTTTATTCATTAATATCTTCTTCAGGCACATCTTCTTCAAGGCCAATCTTTCTGATTCGATAGTTGTTGGCGTCTCCCACATATATCGTATTATCACGCTCATCCCACGCAATTCCTTTAGGCCGGTTAAAACGTGCATCTTCTCGTAAGCGGCCATTTGCATACCCCCATGGGTTTGAATTCAAACTAGCGCTACCACGTCCGGCATAGGTAGTCACTTGACCCAAAGGAGACAAGATACGAATGGCATGATTATGCCTGTCTGTCAAATAGAAGTCATATTCATCCGAATTTCCGGCATATTCTGGGTTCTTTACAAATACACCAGAGTAGGGATTACCGAATCGAGCCTGATTACCGACCCCATCCTGATAAACATAAGTGTCTTTGTTACTATTAACACCTGCAATGACATAGGGAGCGGTAAAGGTTTCCCCATTGAAATCTGAGCGAAGAATATAATTGCGATTGATGACCATGAAATAAGCATATTTACCAGTTGGATGAATCATAATATTGAACTCCCATTCTTTGTCTTGCACTTTTAATATTGTCTGAGCGGCATCATCTGCTGTACCAGGTCTGACAGGGGTTGTTCTCTTTCCTGTTGCAAATTCCTCTATAACATATTTCTTTACCCGATAAAGCAGACTGTTCTGGTAATTGGAGAAGTAGAGGTCGCCAGTAGTAGGATGTATTGCAGCAGCTTGGCATCCTTGGTTCTGTGCGATCACCCTTCCATTGCCCCACGTGAACCCACACGGCTTCGTTCCTCCTTCAATTCGATCGAACATCATAACAGCCGTACTATTAACATTTCCTTGCGCTAATCCTACAATCATGTGATATTTTCCATTGTCATCTTTATAGAAATCAATGGTTCGGCAACGCTGTGAGCCTACAAATGAGTTCTTGGGAATCATTGTATAGACCTGCTTGTTTGTGAAGTCAAAACAACGAATACCTTGTCCTACACCTTCAGCGTCCCCTGCGTCTTCTGCATCATATAGCAAATTATGGTCCTCCGGGTCCCAAGTCATAAAACAGGGATTCGTAATGGAGCCACAATCATTAAACGGACCATCTTTTGCTGAATTGGAACCTTGCTCACTAGTTGCACCACACAAGGAACTTACCACCACTTGGCGTTGATATTCAAACTTAATTTCGGCTACCTCGGCTGAATAGATTTCTTCTCCTTGTTTGATAGTTACCTGGATTTCACCCGAATAAGCCTTCGTTGGTACAATACAATATATGACAGTTGATTGTACGTTGACCACAGGCGCCTTCTGTCCGCCGATAGTGACTTCTATCAGAGACGGGTCATTGCCGAAGTTTTCTCCATAAATAAGAACCTTCTGACCTGCAGCACCATTAGTCGGACTGATTTCCTTGACACTAATAGGAAGCTGCGGATTAAAGGGACTGCCACCACTTCCTTGAGCCGGAGTGACTTCTTTTCCATTATCGCAACTCTGTAATAGAAAAGTGGTCAATGTAAACATTCCCCATAAAATGCCCAAACAGGCTTTCATTACTTTTTGTTTCATAATAAATTAGATTAAATATGTTAATAAAATCGCATAAGCAATAAGTATTACTTGTTTTTCTGTATAGGATATTTATTTCTGAAAGTAGGGTGCCACTTCCAAGATGGAAGGTGCGTTACTCTTGACGGAAGGCCATCCATCGTTACTCCAAATCAGTTTATCCATTAAAACATATCTTCCGTTTTCGGCTTCTTTCTTCTTGTAACCGTGGTAGATGATCCAGTCAGTTCCTACATCATCCTGAATCAGAATGGAGTTATGTCCAGGTCCTGCCCAAGTTTCATTGCCACTCATAATGATTTCACAATAATCATACAACATATCCCTTCCTGTCTTATCTAAATAAGGTCCAAGCACATTCTTTGAACGCCCTACCACAGTTTGATATGTACTGGTTGCTCCATTACAACAAGTTCCTATGGAAGCAAACAAGTAATAATATTCTCCACGTTTGTATATGTTGGTCCCTTCAAAACGATTTCCACAAATACGCTTCTTCAGGACTGGGGTTCCATCCGTTTTTTTCTTTATTTCCAGGCCATTATCCGTGAGTTCTGTAGCATAGATACCCCGAAAACTTCCCCAAAACATATATTTTTTGCCATTGTCTTCATAAAAGAACTGGTCAATGGAATTTTGTACCCCAATCACTTTCGAGTCGATCAAACACCCTTTGTCTATAAATGGTCCTAGAGGAGAGTCTGACACAGCAACTCCTACATTACTTCTCCACTCATCTCCCCATATAGCCCATGAATAATAAAGTACATAATGATTATTGAAATAACGTATCTCTGGTGCCCAAATATTGTGGTCGCCACCCCAAGTGGGGCGAGTAGCATCCGTGAAAGCTGTACCCTTATACTCCCAATTCACCAAATTTTTGGAACGATAAATAGGAACATTTCGAGTATTCTCTGTTCCATAGAGATAGAAATAACCATCTTGGGCACGAATTACTGTAGGATCTGGTGCGCTAAAAGCAATAATCGGATTGCAATAACCACGCACTAATGTCAATATCCGGACAGACTTATCTATTAACACTGTTTCGCTATCGGCATTCGTTAGACACAGAGGAAGTAGATAGTACGTAGGATGTAGTTTAGTTGATTGAATAGTTAATTTCGTAGAAGCTTGATTATTCCCTGCAGAATAAGTCAATCCACCAAGAGTATACGAGTCATCAGGTAGCAACTCATAAGATGTTCCATGAGCTGCATTATAATCATTTACCAACTGTACAGCCTCTGGTGCAACACTTAACGTACAATGAAATGTACTCTGGTTTGTGCCACTAAAATCATAATAAGATTTAATGTCTACTTCTACTTTTTCTTGGTTTAATAGTATTTCTCCGCTAATACTCTCCAACTTGACAATAGCTGCTTGGACATCTATCGTAAGAAGTAAATTTCTTTTGTTTTCTTGAGCGCTAACCGATGCACTTTCTAACCGAAGAGGGAGTACATAATTAGTTTTTTCCCTCTTCCATCTTGAGAAGATTTCAGAGGAATGAAATTGAATTTCTATACTTTTTTGTTTCTCATTCGCTTTCAGTGTTAACATTTCCTCTAGCTGATAAAGATCTTCTGGAAGCAGTTGAAAGTTTGTTCCATTGTTAGAATTATAAGCTTTCAATTCACTGTCACTCCAAGTTTTCAATCGAACAGATATCTCTCCATTCAAAAGGGTACTCTTGCAAACAAGCACATTGTATGAAACGAAATTCTGGTCGGGCACTAGATTCAAATTCTGGAATCCATTCTGTTGTAAATACACAGATACATTAGTCTCATCTCCTTCTTTTCCATTCGACTCTTCATTATTATCGCTTGTCGAACAGGAAAACCAGAATAGTGTGCTCAATAGCATTACTAGATTCCATCGAAGAATTGATACAGTAGATAAGTTACACATAATATCACTCCCTAATAGAAAATTACTTGCTACCACTCAATTTATTCATTAACACTTGCATCCAGTATCCTCCAATCACGGAACGTGCTCTGAAGCCAACCCACTTACCACTATCAGTATGATGCCAGTCACTGATAGGTACACGAGATACTGTCTCGTTAATATATTTATAAACAGGATCAGAGAATTTCTGGAAAGTTTCCTTGTCTGATGACATAGCTGCCGTCCACATGATCCAATCGGATTTGGTGTATTCTTTGCGGGAATCCAAAGGAAGTCCGTAAAGATTCTGTTTAGTCAGGTAATAATTGAGCTCTTTTTCGATTACATTGTTAGGGAATAGGTTCAAATTCCACAACTTATCCCACACCATATTATACTTTTGGCTCCAAGTGTTCTTACGGTCAAAAGCCAAACGGTAGTGATCACCTTCATTTGCCATTTTTTCCCATTTCATCGCCATTTCTTGGGCTATTAAAGCATATTTGTCTGCTACATCATTCAATCCGAGCATACGAGCCATTTCGCTGTATCCAGCTACCCCCATGATAGCTTTTACAGAAAGATTGGCATTGTGGGCCCAATGTCCGGCGAAGTCATCCGTGCAAAGTTGGTTTTCCGGGTCCTGTCCATACTCTACTAAATAATTAGTCCATGTCGTCAAAATGTCCCAATATTTCTTAGCATAATCGGCATTACCTTCAATTTTCGAAATAGCTGCAGTTAGAATCACCATATTACCACTTTCTTCAATCGGCATGTCACCACCATAAACTTGTCCATTAGCTATTGGATAAGTGCCAAGGTCATGTGCTGCAAAAGGTTTATTCCAACGCCCACTTGCACTATATTCGAAAATGCTAGTCATCATGGCTTTTTCCAAATCTGGATTATAAACGAGGAACAAAGGGGCGGACGGATAGGTCAGATCGACTGTATTGATACAACCATTACTGTTATTCTCTTTAGAGAACCACATCAGGTTACCTTCTTTGTCTGTGAAAAGTTTATGGGCAGAAATCACTTGACGATATGAAGCAGAACATATTTCTGCATATTTTTTACCACCTGCTTTTTCTGCATCGCTATAAATAAGTTCATCAAGTGCACGACAACGCTCCATGATGGATTGATAGTTATCTCTTAGTTTTTCGAAAGCATCAAAAATCGTTACTTTACCATCATGCTTCCAATATCCCATACGTTTCTCATACATATATTCAATGGAATAAATGTCATCATAACCGATCATCAAGAAACCATCTTTACCATCTTTGGTAACAGTTCCAAAATTATGTACATAAGCCATTGCAGGAGTATTTTCTTCCCGACGAGTAACCCATTTGGTTTTACTTGAAGCTAAAGTTCCATTTTTAACAAAAGCTTCCTTCATTCCGCTATAGTCACCCAAACTTATAGATTTTCCTGCTCCATTTACACTACCAAGATATACATATCCCCAGTCAGCACAAATCAAATCACCTTTACGATCACATATCGGCTGGTTGATGGTGCCAGCTTCTACATAACTAATACCATTTTTCGATAATGTACGTGCAATAGTAGGCTGAGTAGTCTCATTCACTGCTAATACCGGAGTCGTTTCTATATAGAATTGTACATCATGCTCTTTTTTATCAAGAGGACGCACGCGATAGGAGATGTAGTTAATCGGAGTTGACAACAAATCCAAGTCATCTATCAATTGAGGCGCTGTAAATACAACATCTAATTCGACAGGTCCGCAGGTGAATGTATAGTAACTGGAAGTGGCTAGTACATCTACCGATTTCTGTACAGCCTCATTTTCAAATGTTACTGCATTTTTCTTTTCACGATATAAACCAAAATCCACATAAGATCCTCCAGTTGTGTTATGACAATGCGCTGCAATCACATTTTTGCCATTACGAAGTTTTTTCTTGGCTTCATCTGAAAGTTTTAGGTTTACATTATTCTTCCATACGAGATCTGTAGCAACCAGTTTTTCTCCATTTAAATATAATTCGAATACATCGTCATGAGAATAAATAAGAAAAATATTCTCTGTTAAATCTAAATCATTTATTTCAAATGTACGTCGGATATAAATATCTGTATTATCTCCTTTCCATTCTGTGCGAACACGTGGCATATCACGGCTACCGAAAGCAGCTTTACCTTTTTTCCAACTACTATCATCAAACTGGAATTCTTGCCATCCATTTGCTGGTTGACTATTAGTATATGCAGCCTCCCAACGTTCCACATTTGTCATGGGAGCGATAGGTATTAGAGCTACTTGATCTTTACCCAGGAAACGATACACTTTACCATCTACGCGTAAAGCCCCTACTAATGGTTTCTTAGCTGTAGTCCAGTGTTCTGTACTTCCTTCCATTAATTTATCATAAGGAGACCAGATAGAGAAGTGAGGATCTGAAACAACGATAGGTACCGATGGAGTACGTAGCGCTATCTCTTTTACTGGTTTAAATAAGTTGCCGGTTTGAGCATTTGCGAATAAACCGACCGAAAAGGCCATTACTGTTAGTAGTTTCTTCATAAATATTTTCTAATTAATCTACAATTTTAAGGTTACCCATCTACAATCTTGTTTACCTATAAAGAAAAACAAACCCTACGTTTTCTTTTATTTCTCTTTTTACCTTCTTACTATTACCTTTTAAATGCAATCTTACCTTTCTTATCGCTATACCTAAATAATATATTAAAATCAGTACTGTCGAATATTTATAAATGCTAGAGGAAAAGTTTATATAGAATTGTGTGTTTCAGGTAGGACCCAGGAGTCATACAAATCCATTTGTTTTTCCATAGCATTTTATTTGCAACACTACAAAATAATGGAATTAATGCTAAATATTAGGAAAATCTGTGTTCAAGAAAGGACAAAATCTATTCTTTTTTCATATTTTGAGTGTTTTTAAAGTGCAAAATAAGTCTCTTACAGTGTGCTTTGAGTAGTTTTTTTCCTTTTTGAGCAATATTTATCCACTTTTATTAAGATAGTACAATGTTTTTGGAGGTTCTAGCTTTTAACGATGAGATATTGCTCATTTCGGATAGCTTTTGTAACTTTGCAATACGAAAGCAATACAGATTTTACTATCGCAAAATATACTCCATATATTAAACCTAGGTACGTCACTCGAGAGGGGACTACTGTCCTTTATGTTCGATATAACTACAATCGAACTAAGCGTACGCTTATCTCTACTGGATACAGTATTAAACCGGAACACTGGGATTCTAAAAAGAGATGGATTAAGCGCGCTTGTCCAAACTATGATGAAATTGATGCCTGCCTGATTAGAATAACATCCAAGCTTGGAGAAATTCTTACATATGCTAAGATAAACGGAATAAGTCCAACCGTAGATTTTGTTTTACTTGAACTAAAAAAGAATAGAGAATATGAGTTACGTCCTAATCGGGTAGATATCTTTGACGCATTAGAAAGATATATTACAGAAAAAGCTCCAGTTGTTTCTGCAGATCAAATAAAGGACTACCGAACACTTCGCAAACATCTGATCGCTTTCAAAGAACATTCATCGCAACCAATTACTTTTCATAACTTGAATCTTATATTTTATAATGAATTCATGGACTATTTATTTTATAAGGTTATAAAGCCCGATGGGAGTGTTGGCTTGCTCACTAATTCTGCAGGAAAAATTATACGTTTGTTAAAGGGATTTGTTAATTATCAAATAGATAAAGGAGTTATTCCTCCAATTGACTTGAAGCATTTTAAGGTCGTAGAAGAAGAAACTGATGCTATTTATTTAAGTGAAAAGGAACTTTCAACAATACACGAGTTAGACTTGTCAGATGATAAGCAATTGGAAGAGATTAGAGATGTTTTTATTACTGGGTGTTTTACAGGACTACGATATAGTGATCTCTCAACATTAAGTCCCGAACATATTGACTTAGATAATGAGATTATAAATCTCAAACAGAGAAAAGTGCATAAAGCTGTCATAATTCCTATGATCGATTATGTACCGGAAATACTCAAGAAGTACAACTATGATTTACCTAAAATTCCTAGATATATATTCAACGAAAGGGTTAAAGAATTAGGGCGAAGGGCAAAACTAAAACAGAAGATCGAAGTTGTTCGCAAGAAAGGGAAAGAACGGGAAAAGAGAGTCTATGAAAAATGGGAGATGATCTCTTCTCATACTTGCCGACGATCGTTTTGCACAAATATGTACTTATCCGGCTTTCCTGCCGGAGAACTTATGCGCATATCCGGGCATAAGAGTCCATCTGCATTTATGAGATATATAAAGGTTGATAATCTACAGGCTGCAAAAAGACTAAAAGAACTTCGAGCTAAACTTGCCAGGTAAAGATTGAAATATTTCATCTTAGTTATTTCAAATTATGTTCTATTTTTCATATATGCAGAAGAATTAAGATTCTATTGAATTGCTAAATAGAAAAAAGAAAGTCACATTTACATTATATATATTCCTTTTATTGAATATATATAGCATAATTCTTTATAAACATGTATTTTTTCCTACTATCGAAAACAAGTTTTGATATAATGAAACATGTCGTTGGTTTAAAAGGAACATCTCCTACCTTTAAAAGAAACTACTTATTGGTTTAAAATAAACCACACTATGGACTCCTGAATGGAGTTCTAACATCTACTTTCCTTATTACCTTAAGCTATCACACAATAACATTTCTCTGCAAAATAGCATAAAAAGATAGATAAATCATTCCAGAAAGCTTTATTTACGTCGAATTCATTCAACAAGAGTAATTATTCAATCTATTTGATTTTTAATATCTTAAAATGCTGCTAGTTTTTATGTCATAAAAGAAATTACATGGATAAATGAAAAGAGAGAGAGGAAAAATATTCATTTTTTCAGATTAGTCCATTTCTCATCTTAGACTACCACTACATTTATCCATTAACTTTTTATTTATTAAAAGTCTGCTCATAAATTAGAATTTTGTACTTCATTTAATAGCCACAACAACACAAAGACAATACAATATGAACATATTCTACTGTATTTCAATCAGTTAACAAACGACAAT
>ULPH01011141.1_pt1 | contig 19380 bp, 8 predicted proteins | sample 1953301 | NCBI WGS metagenome assembly ULPH01 (sample SAMEA4835623, study PRJEB28245) | human gut metagenome | biome: gut microbiome; material: fecal sample | place: Denmark | collected 2008 | reverse complement strand
TATGTGTTAAAGATACTGGTACTAAATATCAACTTTGGATAAGTGATTTTAATATTGATGGAACATTTACTAGAGTTCATCCTTTTATTATAAGTCATACTAAAACTATGACTAGAACTAGAGAAGATGGTAAAGAAGAAGTATTTAGTGCTTGTATTAAACCTGATGATACCAGATATTTAGGAGGAAATAAAAGTTCTTCTGTTGTTGCTACTAAATTACAAGGTAGACCTAGAACTGGAATTAGTTATGATAAAGCTAATGAATTTTGTATTAATCGTGGCGATTATATTACAATAATTGATTATCTTGAATATTGTGCTTTACAAGCTCTTTGTTATATTGAGTATGCTAATTTTGATAATCAAGCTACATTAAACACTAATTTAACTAGTGAAGGATTTAAACAAGGTGGTCTTGGTGCTGGTGTTACAAATTTAGATTCGAATAGATGGACAGTTTTTAATGGTAATAATCCTATTGTACAAACTTATTGGACTGCTGAACATAATATTGGTAATGGTAGTACAAATGGTGACCATTATGAACTAGAAAATTATAATGCAGATGGAAGTAATTTAAATACTTATCCTGCTGTTTATCGTGGTATTCTAAATTTCTTTGGTGATATATGGACATTTATTAGAGATGTAGTTATTATTAATAAAGATACAAATTATAATAGTGTTTATCTTCTTAAAAAAGGTGTTAATCATTCTGATGTTACAAAAGATAATATTAATGAAAAATGTTATTTTATAGGTGACCAAGCTAATTCTAATGATTTTATTACTGAATTTGATTTTAGATTTGGTCCTTATTTTGTTCCTAATAAAATTGGAACTAATAAAAAAGCTGACTATAATTGGATAAGAGGTAATAATGGACAAGATACAGATAAAGCTGTTCGTGTGCTTCTGCTTGGCGGTGGCGCTGCTAACGGTTCTGGAGTGGGCTCTGGTGGCTTTCTTTCTCGTTGGGTTCGGTCGGCTTCTGCTGCTCTTGTCGGCTTCTTTACTACAGTTAAGCTTGATTAAATAAGGCCACGTGGAACTGTTGTTAGAAGTAGTTGGTTAATTAATTTGTTTCTGTTTTTGCATTTCTCGATACTACTTCTGCAACAGTTTATTATAATATTAAATATAATAAACTTAAAACATAATATATTATGACTAAAGATAAACTTAAAGATGATATTATTAGAACTATATGCTGTTTAAATAGTGATATATCTAATAAAGATAGAAAATTATTAATTGAATTATTAAATTCTATTGTTGATTATACTAATAATACTGAACTTGAACAAGATGTTAAAGTTATAACACAAAAACATAACGAATTAGCTAAAACAGTTAATGAACTTAAAACTAAAGTTGAAACATATTCTAATAAGATTAATGAACTTGAACAAAGAGTTCATCAATTAGAAAACGCAAGTCAATCTTAACATGGCTAGTCTTAATCAATTAGTTAGTGAATTTGCTCATGCTGTTGGCAATCCTAATAGTATTCCTCTTAGACGTAATCTTCGATATGCTATTCTTCATGGTCGTAATGAACTAATTCGTAAAAGTTATGAAAATCATAAATATGTTGATAAAGGTTTGCAACAACGTATTCGTGTTTCTATTATTAATGTTCCTGATGGTGACTTATATAATAGTCAAACTCTTGGGCTTCCTGCAATTAAACGTACTAAACAAGAAGTTCCAAAGCCAGTTAGACTTATTAATAACTTACCTTTCCAATCAATTAGAACTACCGGACATACTGGGATAGAAATACCATTTGCAAAAGAAGCTAGTGCTAAGTTTTATCATTATCTTGCAGGTATGTGTAATCTTCCTGTTTATGATTATATTAATGGTTATATTTATTTCTTTAGTAATAATAAAGATTGGTTTCAAAATATAGGTTCTATTATTATTGAATCTCCATTTGAAATTCCTTATCTTGTTCCTACCGAAACTGTTGAAAAAGCTAAAGATGTAAATTATGACCCTATTGATGATGAAGCTAAATACGATGATGATGAATTTCTTATTCCTGAAGATATGATTGGAGCTCTTAAAGAGATTGTATTTAAACGTAATCTTATTGAAGTTCCTCGTCAAACAAATGAAACCCCTATTGATAATCTTGTAATTAGATAAATTATGATTAAAGATATAGATATTAGTCATTATTATAAAAAGTTTATTGAAACTTCTAATGACGATATGGCAAAATATAATAAAGAACTTGAACTTATAAATAAGATGAAAGCTGATTGTCGTGCTTATATTAAAAGTAAAAATCAAGTTATTAAAGATGATTTAAAAATTAATCTTAATGAATATGGGTTTCAATTTCTTAATGATAATGTTGAATTAATTAATAAGTTAGAGCAATTAATTAATAATCGACTTAGTTATACAGTTGGAGAAAGACGTATTGTTCTTCTCCAACTTTTGCGTTATTGTAACTTAGCTAAAAAAGCAAATGATTATATTGTTGCTCTTAAACTTGCTACAAGACGTTCTGAATTAAGTCTTTCTGATTATAAAAAGTACATTCATAGGTATTATAGTTATGGTGTTCATAAATGTGTTCTTGAAGGTTACGCTTATCATTTTAAATATGAAATTGGTGATTTAGCTATTAATTTCTGGAGATATAGAGATAAACCTAGAGATACTTATGTTGATTGGAACGCTACTAGACTTAAGAAACAAGAAATTATTAATGCAGGTCTTAAACCTTATGATAAAGAAGAAGCAGAAATATATAAAATTCGTGGACTTAAATATGATGGTATTCCTTATGTAGTTTATAAAACTAATAAAGAGTTTTATGAAATACAACTTATTAATAATGGAACTCATAGTTATAGTGCTATTAAATTTAAGTATGCTAATTATATTAATAGAGAACTTAGAGGTAAAGATGCTAAGCAACTTAATTCTGAATGTAAAACTGTTGATGATATTTTTAATCTTAAATTAGGATTAAGAAGCAAACTTCTTGTTTATCTTGAACGAGAACCTAATGCTCCATTTAAATATATTAGAAATGTTAATCAACAAAAGTATGAACGTGGAGCACATAATAATGGTAATAAAACTAGATATAAAAACTAATATTATGGCAAATAATAAAACTATTACAATAGAACATATTATTGCTAAACTCGATAATGATTTCAATCCTGATGGAAGTGATTGGATTCCTAGAGTTCCTGCTTGGTGTGTTGATGCTATGAATGAACTTAAAGTTCTTCGTAAAGTTGATAAGAAAATGAAACTAACCGTCATTAATAAGATAGCCAAAAGTAAATGTTGTCTTATTGATGACGGTCTTAAAGTATATGATAGTAATGGTTGTGAAGTACCTAGAGCTGATACTAGTAAATATAGATGTGGTGATACTGAATCTGTTCCATCCTCTACGGGGGGTCAAGCGGAGGACGAAAGTCCGGAGCGTGCTACTAATAAAGACTATCTTGGTATGCCTGATGATTGTTGTCCTAATGGTTCTAGAACTAGAGAAGTTATTGATATTGGTAAAGTAGGATGTAATCCTGTTGTTTATACAGTTCATAATAATACTGAATGTCCAAGATGTCAGCATGAAGTTCATTCTCATTGTCAGACCCCCCGTGGAGGATATGATAAGTCAAATCATAATTATATTCTTATTGGAGGTAATACTATTGAACTTAATTTTAATGATACTTGTATAACAGTTATTTATAAAGATATTGAAACTCAATATAGTGATAATTATCATTGTGAAATTCCTGTTATACCTGCTAACGGTAAATTAATTCAAGGTCTTACTTATTATTGTATGGCTCGTATGCTTATGAGAGGATATAAACATCCTGTGTTTAATCTTTCTGCTAGTCAATATGGAACTAATCCTTTCTATCTATGGGAAAGTATGAAGAAAGATATTAAGACTAGTATTCTATTAGATGAACAAAGTGATGACGATAGTGGTTGGAATGAGTTCTTTTATAACTTTACTTTTCCTAAATAATTATGAATATACAAAAGAAACTTAATCTTAATAAACATCCCGGCGATTGTGTACCTTATTCATTAGTTGCTGCTAAGAATGTTAAAGTGAGTAATGATGATAGGATGATTGTTAATGAAGAAGGACTTGAAGATTGTAAAGTAATTGCTAATGCTATTCATGAAGATGGTATTAATAATTTTAAAATAGTTGGTGTTATTCCAACTAGTACTGAACTTATTTTATTTATTGTTAATACTGATTCTAATGAATCTTATATTTATAGATATAATGAACAAGCTGATAATTGTTATAGAGTAAATAGTAATTGGAAGTATAATGGTGGAAAGATTAAAGGAACATATACTTATAATGTTAAAAATCATCTTATTATAGCTATTGCTGAAAGTGATGCTTCTATTGATGTCCCTCTTAAAACTATTAATATTGATTTAGATTCTGACCGTCCTGATTCTGAAATGTCTGTTATTCCACAAATAACTTTACCTACTATTAGTGGTTTAAATTATGTTAGTGGTGGAGCTTATAAAGGATTTTATTTTATATTTATTAGATATAAGATAGATAAAACTAATTATACTAAATGGTATAATATTGGATTTCCTATTTTTAATGATGTTATAATTCCACAAGTTATTAATAAAGTTTGTTTTAGAAAAACTAATGTTTATGAACCGAAAGATGAATCAAATGGTTATTGTTATGGTAATACCGATTCATTTAGTGATTCTAAAGATATATGTAATCAAACTTTTGAAATAAATATTAGTGGAGGTCGTTCTGGTCTTTATCAACTTGGTTTTATTGTATGTAAAAAAGATAGTACTCAAGCGTTTAGAACAGATGATTTAAATAATAATATTTTTAAATTTAGTAGAGATGTTCTTGTTGAATATAATGTTGCTGATTTAACTACTGACTATTATAATTATTATAATGTTGGTAATATCATTAATTATAAGAATAGAATATATATTGCTAATTATAATGAAAAAACTGATAATGATGACAGAACTTTAAGTAATGGTAAAACATTAGAAGAGGCTGTTAAAGATATTACTATTAAACTTCGTAATAAAGCTATTAATGCTTATTATAATGATTATACTACTGTCAATGCAGTTAGTGAAAAAGGCCCTTATTTTAAAATGGCTAGTCTTCAAATTACTGGTACTGCCGATTGGCAAATTAAAGATATTAATAAAGTATTCAATAATAATCAATATCCTTTTCGTGCTTTTAGAACTTTATTTAATGATACAGTTATACAAGGTATTGCAGCACATGAATATTTAAAGATTAATTATAATGCTAAAATAAAAGTAGGTAGTAGAAGTAGTCATAATCTTAAAGAATATCTTGCTTGTCATTGTTTTATTATTCCTACAAGTTATAAATATGAAAATAATCAATCTGTTTATACTTTACCTAGTACAGTTAAAATAGCTTGTTATGTTTATAATGGAATTGGATTTACAGAAGATGCTGTATTTACTAGTGGACAAGTATTATTTGGAGATGCTATATTTGATATTGATAATTGTAAAATGAGAATTACTCATTCTATTATTGAGCCTAGTTATGATTTTAATGAACGTAAAAAGAATGATACTCTTATTCCCGGAGAAGTATATAACTTTTTTATTCATTTTGTTGATAAATATGGTGATGCTAGTAGAGGATATAAATTGTCAAATAAAGATAAGTATATAAATAATATTGTTAATGATGGTTCTCATTGTACTATAATTACTTTTAATTGGAACAATCAAGGTAATGGTAATATTCCATATTGGGCAGTTATTAGTGGAGATATTCCAATATCTACTATTAGTTCTAATATTAAAAGATATATTGCTAATCATAAAATTGTAGTTTATACTGCTGAACCAATAAATAATCCTACTACTAATATATTACTTAATAACTCTGGTGAACTTGAAGCTACTAATAAAGATGAACTATATACTCTTATATCTAATTACTTTATTGATTATCAAGATAAAGATAAATATAATGATTTATATGTTTATCAAGTTATAAATAGTGGTAGTTATACTCCTTGTAGTAATCAAGTAATAGGTGCTATTGGTGTTGATAATAAAGCTAAATTTGGTTATTATGAAAATATTAATGGCGATGAACTATTTAGAATACCTGATTTAATATTTGATTCTGAAGTTATTGGTGGTGAACATACTAGAGATTTTGTGTATAATATGAATAATACTTTTAATAAGTTTTATATTCGTGCTAATATTGATACTACTTTATGGAATCAAATTAAAGAATTAGGTTATGTTGGATGGTTTATTAGTTATGAAAAAGTTGAACCTATTACTAGATATACTGGATTACTAACTAGAAAAGATTATTGTAATATAGCTAGTAATGTTACTTGGCAAGATGGTAGTTGGGGTACAAAACCAGGTTTTGTAGCGAATAATTTTACTAGTGATAAATGTTATCTATATAGTAGTCGATTTGATATTGATGATAGTATTAAATATGATTTTAATATTATTCGTATTGATGGTAAATGTAAATTTGAACCTTATAAAGAAAAACATGATGTAGTTGATATGGTAGTTAATACTACTTATCCTTATAGTTATAATATGCCAGTTATAGGTGTTATTAGTAGAAATGAATATAAACCTATTAATAATTATAAACTAGTAGTTGCTGATAGTGTTATTGATAGTAGAGCTGGAAAAGGAACTGCTCTTGAAATGGACGATTATAAGGAATTACTACTTGATGCTGAAACTATGTTTCTTGCAACAGTTCTTAATTGTACTAGAAATATTTATACTAGTAAAGAAAAAGAACTTGTAAGACTTAATGACGTTTGTTATAATGGTGGAACTTATTCTATTGAACATGGATATAATGGTAGAATGACTTATGATGGTGTTCTTATTTATAATGATAATGGAGTTATAATGAACGAAGGTAATTATAAATTATATAATCCTGCTAATAATCAATATTATTATAGTGGTGATGAACCATGTTGGTTTGATATTCCATTCAATGTTTATATTCAGTTTCCTTTATATAGTGATAAGTTCTTTGAAAGTAAATGTTTTAATAATGAACCTAGTAAGATAGCTTTTAGTATTAAAGAAGAAACTGACAAGAAAAGTGTTGCTTTTGGTACATTTGTAGAACCTAAGAATAGTGTTGATTTATTTAAAGACCCTATTGGAAATGTTGACCAATATGTTCCTAAACTGTTAACTCAATATCGTAATGACATTATTAATATTACTCGTTTTGATAAAACTATAAGACGTAGTAATGTTATTCGAGATGAAAGTGAAGTTAATGCTTGGAGAATATTTCCTATTGAAGGTTATAAAAATATTACTGAAAATAAAGGAAGTATAACTAATTTAGTTGGAATTGGATATTATCTTTTAGTTCATACTCAACATAGTATGTTTATGTTTGATATAAGTGCTGCACTTAAAACTAGAGATGAAAATGTTCAATTATATCAGCCTGATGCTTTTGAAGTTGATTATAAAGAAGTCTTTACTAGTGATAAAGGTTATGGTGGACTGCAAGATGATTTAGCATATATAGTTGGAGAATTTGGTTATATTTTTTATAATGATGATTTTCATAAATTTTATCAATTTGATGATGGTCAACTTAAAATAATGGATGAAGATATTAAATTATGGCTAGATAAATATCATCCTAATAAAGTTAGATTTGCTCATGATAAATTTAATAATCGTATTCTAATTAAATTTGATTATACTTATGATAATATTAATCCTAATACTAAAGAATCTATTATAGAATCGCATAATGAAGTTATTAGTTTTAATTATAAAATAGGTAATTTTATTAGTTTACATGATTATTATTTTAATAATGCTTGGTCTACTAAAACTAAATGTTACTTTCAAACTGAACATAACGATGATAGACTTAATTGCCCTCTTCATGTATTTACTCATGAATATAATTATGGTAGATTTAATACTCACATGGGTGATGATAGTAGAAGTCTATATCTAGTATCTAAACAAGAAGTTGGTGATGAGCCTATATTAGTTCATAATAGTTATATTGATATTATAGTTAATGAATCTTATGAACTTATTAAATTTCTTGAATTTATTAAATATAAAGTTCGTAAGATATATGTTCCTATTTATAGTGATAATATTAATAATCCTGTTGATTTAAGAGAACATCCTTATGCTGGTGATATACTTCGTATATTTAATGAAGATAATGATACTGATGATATAGATATTAATATTGATAAACTTAATGAATTTAATAAGTATAAAAAACCTTGGTATGAACTTACTCAATATAACTTTAATTATTTTCGTAATGCAATTAAAGAACATCCTAATACAGTAAGTGATAAACTTCGTAGAGTATATGGTAATTATTTTGTAGTTCGTTTCATATTTAATAATTCAGATAATAAGCGCATTGAATTTGAAAGTCTTGAATGCGCTCAAACTCAATTTAGAAAATTATGATACAGTATAGAGATAGACAAAGACAAAAAGCTCTTATTGGTGCTATTATTGGTGCAGCTGCTAGTATTGCTGGTGGTATAATTAAAGGTAATAAACAAAAGAAAGCTCAAGAAAAAGCTCAAGCTGAAGCTCAAGCTGCACAAGACCATAAAGATGCTTTACAAAATGCTCAAGCTTTAACTGGTGCTTATGCTAATCAAGATTATGTTGGTCAATATAATGATAAGTTTATTCTTAAATGTGGTGGTAGAGTTCGACGTAAAGCTGATTTCGGTACTGAATTTGCTGATGCTCTTCCAGGTTTAGGTAATCTTGTTAGTTCTGTTACAGGAGTTCAAGGACTTGGCGAATTAGGTACTGCAATAGGTCAAGGTATTTCTGCTAATCAACAAATTAATGAAAATAAACGTATTGCTCAAGAAGCTGAGCAACGTAAACAACTTCAAACTGGTCAACAGCAACTTAATATTACTTCTGATAAAATAACTAATCCAATGACTATGTATCAACGTTCTAGTTTTATTAATAAATATAAATGTGGCGGACGTAGAAAAGCATGGATTGGTGCTGCTATTGGTGCTGCTGGAAGTTTAATTGGTGGTATGTTTGGCAGTAAAGGACAACAACAACCAATACAAGTTAAACAAGCTGACCAAGCTAGTTATAGTGCTCCTAAAACTGGTCTTGAACGTCCTGAATGGATTACTAATGGTACTGTTCAGCAACCTGTTATGCCTCAATCAGTATATCGAGATAGGCTGAATGTGTATCGCTGTGGCGGTCATAAACGCTAGTCTTTTGCTCTCTGTTGAATTATTATATATAGGTATGAACTATTAATCGACTGATAACCTATCGTTCAGCAGAGAGCCTTAAAATCAATCAAATTACAATTTCTCATTATATTATATAAAATGCCTAGAAAAGATAAAGTTATTCATATAAGTAATTTACCTAGTACATTTAGAGGTAATATTACTCGTAATGAAAGATTTATTCAAAATGGTATTCCTCCACTTGGTGGAGCTTATGATAAAGTTACTAAATCTACTGGTTTAATAAGACTTGGTAATGAATTTCTCTATAATGGTGTAAACAATTTAGTATCTAAAGATAATAGAGAAAAATTAATGAATAATACTGCTGGTAGACTTATTAATTATGTTAAAGATTTTAATAAAGAATCTCTTCCTAGTGATGATGAACTTGGACCAACATTTCCATTTAATATTATTCAAACTACTAGAAGTAATGGAAGAAATCTTCCTCAAAAGCAATATGCTGTTGGTGGTAAAATACCAAATGTAGTTGCTGGTGGTATTGCTCAACCTCTTGGTAATAATTTCTTTTATATGAACGGAAGAAAACATAGTCAAGGAGGTATTGATATTGGACCTAGTGATAAAACAGGTATTGAAGTAGAAGACGGTGAAGTTGTTGAAACTAATGGTAATGAACTTAAAGTTTATTCTGCACAACCTATTATTAATGGTGTTAGTCCTGCTAAATTAGTTATGGGTGGAGCTAATCCTAATAAAGTATTTAAAGCTCAAGAAGATTTTAAAGATAGAAATGGGATTAACGATGATGGTACTAAAGCTAAATATGGTAAAGAAAAATATGTAGCTAAAAGTGATAATACTAGAGTAACTCCTATAATGGAATCTCCTAGAAATAGTGGTATTAAACAAGGAGATTTTATTTATTATCCAGAAACTTATAGAATAGCAAATAATACTTTAGAAAAAGTTCCTGCTAGAAAAGAAGTTAATATGACTCCTCTTGAACAAGTTAATCCTGAATTTGATATATTGTTAGGTGGCGCTGGAGTTTTAAGAGGTGTCGATAAAGCTACTAAAGTTGCTATGGCTTTAGATAAAAATATTTCTAGAACAAGTCAAAAAGCTATTACTAAAGGTAGAGATGCTTTAGGTTATTATTCTATTTCTCCTAATATTCGTTATAATTTATCTGTTAATAATGGTAGAAAAGCTCTTGGTGTTAAACCTACTAAACTTCTTGAAGCTCCTAGAAAACAATTAACTTCTAATACTAGTAAATATAAAGATTTTGTTAATGTATTAGATAGTGACGGAAAAGTTATTGATATTCCTGATATTCTTCAAACTAATATTGATGATACAAGAGCTTTTCTTAAAACTTTTAATAAATGGAATGCTCGTTATGGTTATGAACCTATTCCTTTATCTGCTGCAAAGAATCCTAAACAAGCTGATAAACTTATTAAAGATAGATTATTAGAACATAATACTTTTATTAGAGGTGTACACGAAACAGGTAATGAAGAAAATATAAATAATATACTTAGAAGAAATGGTGTTGAACCTACTCCTGAAAATAGAGCTAAATATTATGCTTCAACTTATGCCCCAGATACAGGAGCTGGTAGAGCTGGATTTAATTCTTCATATAATGGAGAAGGTAGTATTTATTCTTCTAATAGTTTAAATACAGGTATTGGATATGCAAAAGCTAATCATCGTAATGAAAAAGATGGATTTATAGTATCTGTTAGACGTCCTATTAAATTTGAAGGTAATAGAGAAAATTGGGTTAAAAATGCTGATTTTGGTTTTGATAATTCTAAAAGAAGTAGACTTTATGCAGATTATGAACTTCCGTATTTACTTCGATATGGTAAGAGTGCTAGAACTGAATTAAGTAAAAATAAAACAATTCCATATAAAGATATTGTTTCTAAAGTTAATAAAATAAATAAATCAGTTTATAGCGATTATATTGCAAATAAAATCAAAAAAATGATTAATGACCCTAATATAAAATATAAACCTAGTTATCAAATAACTGGTGATATTAAACAAGATTATATTAATAATACTATAGCTCGTGAAATTAGTAATACAGATTCTTATAAACCTAATGGTTATTTAGAACTACAATATGCTTATGATATAGCTCGAAAAAGAGGAATTAATAGTTCTACTTATTCTATACGTTATGATGGTAAAGATTATAAAATACTTGATTATATAGATGATAATTTTACTGATTATCAAACCATAGATAAAATACCTGAGGATGAAGTTAAAGCTATTTATTATAATAATGTTAATAATAAACTTGGTAAATTGCTTTCTAAAAATTATAGAAAATATGTTGAAAAACAATTTAATAAACAATATCGTAAAGCAATTAATAAAGAAATTGCAAAAAATGGAATTACTGATGATGAATTAAAAGAATATATTGAATCTAAAGGTATTCATCCAGAACATAAAAAATATAATGTTATAACTAGTGAAAAACTAGTTAAAAGTAGTCGAAATGAAGGAAATCCTTATCAACATTTTATTTTTACAGGTGATGTTGGAAAACAAGGTCTTGAAGTTATTGATATAGTAGATGTTAATTCAGATAAATTTAAAGGAATACCTTATACTCGTGACCATTTTGGTAAATATACCAAAGGTTATAGTCGTAAATCTAGAAAACTTGGAGGAAAAAATATGATTGTAAGTATTAGTGGTAATGTTAAGAATGGATTAATTCATTCCCCATCCTCTACGGGGGGTCTACGCGATAAATTTGCTGTTGGTGGAAAACGAATTAATCGTCATGGAAGAACTTGGGAATATGATGAACAAAATGGATATTATGTTCCTATAACTAATAGAACTATTAATAGAACTTCTGCTTATCCTATTAATAAATCTGCTAGAGGAGAAACTATTGTTGGTAGTGATTATACTTTTAGAAATGGAAGATGGTCTAAAAATAGTATTACAAATAATAATGTAAATACTAATACTAATAAATCTAATATTGATAATGGTAATCGTCGTCCTCAATATTATGCAGAACGCAGACTTCCTTTATTTGAAGATAGTGCTGGAATTACTAGTGGTTTAGTTAGAGCTGGTTGGAGTCATGGAAATAACAAAGGTGTTAGTATGAATAATACTAATATTCCAAGTTTATCTGCAACTAAATCTAGCGGGAAGACCCCCCGTGGAGGACGAAGTAAGTCAAGTCAATCAACTCAATCTGTTCCTACTAAAACACCTCCTATTGCTGTTTATAATCGTAATCTACCTAAAGTAGAAGCTAATATTCCAACTACTTTACCTGTTTCTACTAGTACACCTGCTAAAGGAATTACATCTTCTGATGGTAAAGGTCAAGGTAAATTTAAAAATCTTACTACTGCTGATTGGATTGGACTAGGTAGTAATGTTGCTGGCAGTTTAGCTAGTTATTTTGCTAGTAAAAGAGCTATTAATAAAATGAGAGGTCCAGGTCAACCTACTCTTATTAGTGCTAATAAACTTAAAACTAAATATAATATTAATCCTCAACTTGATAGAATTAGAGAAGATAAATTTGAAGCTTATCGTGATATTGATTCTAATACAGCTAGTAGTCGTGTAAGTTTAGCTCGTAAACAACGAGTTCGTAATGCTGCTGGTCAAGCTGCTAATGAGCTTTATGGTAATAAAGAAAATATAGAAACTAATCTTATTAATCAAGATAGACGTAATCAGCAAAGTGTTCGTCAATTTAATGCTCAACAATACAATCAATATATAGATAGAAAAGCAGCATTTGATAATGGTATTAGAGAAGCTAAAGTAACTAATATTAATAATTTATTTAGTGGAATTAATGCTGGTATTCAAGATATGATTAGTAGATATGAAAATCGTAAAGCTTTAAATAATACTATTGGTGCGATGAGAGCATCTGCTCCTAATGTAGATGATAGAATTATGCGGGATGCTGGAGTTGATTATGATGAATTTATTATTCGTAAACGTAGAAAACTTGGAGGAAAACAATCATGCCAATAAACTTTTATACTCCTACTTTTAGACAACAAGTTAATCCTATTGACTTAAATGTCTTAGCTAGAACTTATAATACTCTTGAACAAGGTCATCAACAAGCTATTCAAACTAAATCTCAAATTGATGCTCAACTTGCTCAATTAGATTTAAATGAAGCTGAAGATGCTTGGCGTCAAGAACAACTTAATAAAGTTCGTAATGCTCTTACCGAAAATATGCAATATGGTAATGCTTATTCTAGTCTTGATGATATAGTTGGAACTTATGGAGATATAACTTCAAGTCCGGGAATGATTGGTCGTTTACGTGCTCAACAAGATTATAAAGCTTATATGAATAATCTTGATAAACGTACTGATTTATCTGAAGATTATAAGAATTATTATCGTACAGTTAATAAATATAATTATCAAGATATAACTGATAAGAATGGTAATGTTATTGGTGGAAGTAAATGGACTCCTATTGATAAAGAAGTTTCTGAAATTCCTATGAATCAAATACTTAATCAAGCACTTCAATGGGCTGCTAAAGAACAAGGCGGCGGTAGTCAAACAAGATGGCTTGATGCTAATGGAAAAGTTACTGATGATATTACTAAATCTGTTACAGGAGAGATTTATTCTCATACTAAAGGTGATTGGCAAAGATTAAGTAAAGCTAAACTTGCTGAAGCTGTTAAAGCTGTTATTGAAAATACTCCTGGTGCTAAAGCTAGTCTTGAGCAAGATTATAAAATTGCTAAATGGAAATATGACCAAAATGGAAGTAATCCTGATATAACAGATAAAAATGGTATTCTACTTACTCCTGAACAATATCTTGCTAAACGTATTGACCCTTTCTATAATGCTGCAACTTTTTATAATCAAAGTAGTAATACTACTTATGGTGAAGCATGGAAAGCTCAATTAGCTTTATCTAAACAAGTTGGTTCTGGAAGTAGTGCTCAAAGAAAACAAGCTATTGATAATTTAACTTATAAAGGTACTCCTGTTCGTATTGATAATTTTATGCCTGCTCAAGTTCAAGCTGAAATTACTAGCAATAGACAATCAATAGCCGGATTGCTTAGTAAATATAATCCTGATATTAATATTAATTTAAGTACTGCTAATCCAGATGATATTAGAACTAGTATTATGACTAATATTACTAATCCGTCTGATAGAGCATATGCTTTAAGTTATCTTAATGATATTATTGATAATCAAGAATATATTAATAGTCTTAAAGTTGGTAAATCTCAAGATAGTATTGATGGATTTGATACATATAATTCTATTATTAGTTTAAGTGATTTACCTAGTAATAAATATTCAGATAGATATAGCAAATATGTTAATCAAATATTTGGAGATAGTTCTGCTATTAGACAATACTTTAATAATGATGATGTTTATAATTCATTTATTAATTCTCTTGGTGGAGAGAAAAAAGCTGCTAGTCTTGGAATAAGATTTGGTTCTGATGGTAATGGTTATAGATATGCTGAATTACCTAAAGATTATCATAAATCTATTTATAGTTTTGGTAAAGCGGTTAAAGAAGCTGAAGATACTAGAAATCCTTTAAATGCTTTTCTTAATTCTGCTAAGACTAGATTTTTTGGTTACGGTGATAAATTTGTTAGAGTTGATTCTAATGGTGAAGAACATCATGCTGGATTACCAACAGGTAATAAAGAACCTTATATTGGTTTAATTGATTATGTTGATTCTCTTAAATCTAAAAATGATGCTGTTCTTGATGGTGGTCAAATAACTTCTTCTACTATTGGTATTAGTGCTTTAACTCCAGAATTAGCTGAAATTAATTTTATGATGAACGCTAATCCTGAAGAAGCTAGTAAACTTTCAGCTTATAAAAAGAATAAAGAAGAACAAGCTATGATGGCTATTCGTAGTGGTATTGATTTAACTCAAGGTGAAGCTTATATTACTAGTGAAAATGGAATATTTGAGCCTATGACTTCTGAAGATAGAAAAGCTTATACAGCTTATCTTAGAAGTGCTAAAGAAAATGAAATTACTCCTACTATTGTTCGTGACCCAAAAACTGGTGATGTTGGAGTTCAAATTAATATTGCTGGTTACTATGATACAGAAGGTAAACTTAAAAGAGAACCTATTACTTTACTTGTAGGTAGTGGTGCTATTGATAGTTCTATTATTCAATCTTGGAATCAAGATACTAGTTGGAAAGCTGCTGGTAAAGTAGAAAATTATTATAATGCTAATAGACCTATTTCTCTTACTAATAATACTGCATTTACTGGAATTGATAAATTTAAATTAGTACCTAATGGTGGAGGTTTTAATTTAATTAATTCTACTAATAATCAAACTATTGGTTTAGTAAGTAAAGAAAATGCTGTTGATATTGTAGATAATTTATCTCAATGGGAACAAACTGTAACTGCTGTTAAAGCTGGTATGGCAGTAGATGAAAATGCTGTTAAGGCTATTCAACAAAATGTTGCTACTAAACTTGCCCAACTTAGTGGCAGTTCAGACCCTTATGTTATTCAATATTACTATGATGAATTAACTAATAATCTATATTAATATGGATGTATTAAAGTTTCTACAAGGTGGTAATAAAACACCTAATCCTGAATATAATCCTAAAACTAAAAAGGGGGCTATACAGCCTCCTACTTTAGTTGATTACAACCCCGGCACTTCTATTAGTGACCGGGGTCGTGGTCATTTATTTAGTCGTATTGCTGGGCAATCATATAATCTTAATCAATATGATATAGATAAATATGCTCCTTATGATGTTTATGTTAATCCTGTTGATGACCCAGAAAAACTTGATAAAGAACGTGCTGTTAATCAAAGTAATTGGGAACAAGGGTTAAGAATGATTGGACAGATTGGTAATGAAATTACTGTTGGTACAGCTATTGGTTTTGCAGATTTAGCTGATGCTTTCTATAATATGGTTAGTAATAGTCCTAATGATTATCAATCTGAAATAAGTTCTGAACTTGAATCTTTAAAAGAATCTATTAATGAGCGTTTAGCTATATATAGAGAAAATCCTAATGCTGCTTTTGATATTGGAGATTTTGCTTGGTGGGCTAGCAATGCTCCTAGTATAGCTAGTTCTTTAACTCTTATGGTTCCTAGTACTGGTCTTGCTAAAGGTGTTTCTTTATTAGGTAAAGGTATAAAGTTTAATAAATTAGCTAATAAAATGGCTAATGCTATTAATATGACACAAAAGAGTAGAGCCATTACTGGTAGAATAGCAGAAGCTACTGCTATTGGAGTTCCTTCTCGTTATCTTGAAAATTATCAAGAAGCTAGACAAACTTATAATGATATTGAAGATTATTCTAAAACTCAACTTGCTAATATGAATGATAAACAAAGAGAAGAGTTTTATAATAATAATCCTAAATATAGAGATATGTCTGATGAAGAAGTATCTAAAGATATTGCTAAAAATAGTGCTGATATTACTTTTGCTGAAGATTGGGCTAATGTTCTTTTTGATGTATGGCAAGTTTATAGTTTAAAGAACTTATGGAAAAATGCTTTAAGTGGTAATACAACTAGTTCTAGACTTAGAAATTTAAATACTGCATTTAATAGCAATATTGATGATGCCGCTGCAATAACTAATGCTTTAAGTAATAAAACTACTAAACAAGCTATTACTAGTACTTTGAAAGATGTGGGTAATGATATTCTTCATGGTGTTAGAGCTGAATGGACAGAAGGGGTTGAAGAAGCTATTAATTATATAGCTAGTAAAGATGGTTTATATAATGGTAAAAAAGTATTTGATAAAGATATTCCTCAACAAACTATTAAAGATTATCTTCAAGACCCAATGTTATGGGAGCAAGCATTTTGGGGTGCTCTTGGTGGTGTTACTTTTAGTAGTGTTATGAATAAAGCTGGAGAGTTTATTAATAAACGTCTTGATAAAGATTGGACTTCTGCTGAAAAACAAAGAGAAAACGAAATTCTTGGTCGTACTGCTACTTTTCAAGCATATCAAGAAAGACTTAATAATATAGCTAATGGTAAAAATCCATTTATAACTATTACTGATGAAAACGGTAAACAAGTTAATCCAGATATTATTACTGGTACTGAAGAAGAACTTCGTAATATAGCTGAAAAAGAATATATGGATAATATTATTATTAATTCTATGAATGCTGGTAATTTAGGACTTCTTGAAAGTTCTATTAATAGTAAAGAATTTAATGATAGTATTACTAATAAACTTGGATTACAACAACAAGAAAGTAGTGAACTTATTAATAGATTTAAAACTGAAATTAATAATCTTAAAAATGAATATAATACTACTTTAAATAAAGTTAATAGACTTGGTGGTGGATTTGAAGTTGGTCGTATTATAGCTACCCAAATGGTTCATGCTCGTAATCGTCAAGAAAATTATAATAATCTTCTTAATTGGGCTAATAATGTTTTAAATCAAGATATTACAAATAATCATATTGAAGATGTTGATATTACTTCTGCTAAAAATGGTATATATCAACATATTCTTGATAGCATTCAAAGAGATATTAAAACTATTCAAGATAATGCTGCAATTAATGATTCAGTTAAACAAGAACGTATTGCTCAATTAAATGAACGTCTAGATGCTATTAATAAACTTTATACTCCTATTGATATTGAAAATAAAAATGATATTCAATCAGCTATTCAACTTCAAAAACAATATAATGAAGTATTTAAAGATTTAGCAGAAGTTGTTAATGCTGAGATTAATGTTGAGGTTAATAAAAATCAACTTAATTTATCTGATGATAATATTAAATCTCGTATAACTTATCTTAATAACTTCTTTGATAATAGTCGTAAAAAGATTGTTAATAAAGCTATGGACGATTTACGTAATGCTTATAAACAATATGGTAAAGATTATGTTGACTCTGTTATTAAAGATGCTAATAATGGTAATAAACCTAATATAGATAAAGTTATTAGAAATGCTTATACTGCACTTGATTTAAGCTCTAAAGGTAATGAACATCTTAAAAATACAATAGAACAATTAGCTGAAATTGCTGAAATTGAAAATGATGTTAATAATACTCCTAAAGAGGAAGAAGTTGCTCCTGTTAATCCTGATGTTAATGAAGTTAATGAAACTGATGTAGATGATACTAACTCATCTCCATCCTCCACGGGGAGTATAGCGGAGCGAAGCGAAGCGGTTCCTAGTGAGCCTACTAATACTGAACAACCTCAATCTCAAACTGAACAACCAGTTTCTCAAGAACCTATTAGCACTCCTAAACCTGAAGTTAATAATACTCTTCCAGATGATGATTTCGAACGTGGTCAAATAGGTACTGATTTGGTTTATGAAAGTATAGCTGATTTAGAAGATTCTTTAGGACATGAATCAACTAGTAGTGATTTACTTAATGCTAGACAGTCTTTTATTGATAAACTTAGTCAAGCTGGATTTGAACAAACAGAAGCTGCTGATATAGTTAATAATATTATTGATGGTCTTACAGGTGGTAGTTTATATAGTTCTGTTCAAGATGATAGCACTAGACGTTTATTACTTAATGCTACTTATGCCACTGTTACAGGTAATGAACGCAATATAGAAGCTGTTATGAATGATTTTGCTAATAGTGTTGATAGTGAAGGTAATACTAGAGGTAAAATTGTTAATGGTAAAGTCTATCTTAGTATTGGTCAATTAGTTGAATATATAGATAGTGTTACGGGTAATAAAATTATTAAAAATTACTTGTTTAATCAAATAAAAAACTATCTTTACGCTAGTACTAATAATAACGGTAAATATCGTGCTACTGATGAATCAACTATTAAAAAACTTAATGCTAGACAATTTGTTCAATATGTAGATGGTATTGCTAAAGAACGTCTTGAAAGACTTCAAGTTGAACATACTAATAATGTTAATCTTAAGTATATAGTAGAGAATGAAAATGTTAAAGCATTTACTAGTATTAAGCAAGGTGATTATTTAGAAGCCAT
>ULPH01020959.1_pt1 | contig 19736 bp, 11 predicted proteins | sample 1953301 | NCBI WGS metagenome assembly ULPH01 (sample SAMEA4835623, study PRJEB28245) | human gut metagenome | biome: gut microbiome; material: fecal sample | place: Denmark | collected 2008 | reverse complement strand
AACCGCCGTGTACCGATCGGTACGCACGGTGGTGTGAGAGGTCGGCTCTTTAGTTAAGAGAGCCTCCTACGCGATTCTTTTAGGTAAAAAAGCAAACAAACAGAACACTTCATTCAAATGCATATAGCGGCTATTTATTTCATATAGAGACAAATAGCGGCACAGAACAGATATAATAAAAGAAGCTATAAAAAGCAGGTATTCACGTGGAGGACGATATCGTTTCTACATGAACACCTGCTTTTTTATTTATTATTTACTGGTGGAATAAATAGTGGCAGCCAAGTATTCATCACTGACCCAACCATAAATCCCACTGTAATATACAACAACCCAGTCAGGCACATTGCTGCTATAGCCGCATTCCCATACGATGATACCGTAGGGGATATTATCCATTTTTTCATAATTTGTACCGGGACCTTTACGCATAACCAGCCCATGATCAGCAGTGGTGTAGGTACAAAGGCTATCAATTCGGCTAAGCGTTACATCTGGTGCAACGCATCCATCCGGCAGAATAATGTCGGCATTGTTTTCGGTATAATCCTGTACTTGCAGCAAGCCCCAAAGGCCATTCTGTTTTGCCCATACGCAGCCATTGCGCGCGGGGGCTAAATCTTCATATTGCCCAGCGGAAATTATCTCATTGCCGTAAACATCCAGAACCAGCTTTTGTCCGGATTGATTTTTCACAACTACCATGCCAGATAAGTCTGCGTAAGGATATTCAACAGTTTCGTTCATGATGGACAAACTCATCTGCGGCTGATAAATGCAGGGGATTACTAAAGCACCGCTTTGGTCGCAATATCCCCAGTTACCGGCTGCATCCTTTACCGCGATTAAAGATTCACCGGCCATGCAGGCATCCTGGTAGTCGAAATCGGTTAAAAGTGTACCGTTTTTATCCGCAACGGCAAAAGGTGCAGAATTGTCAACAAGATAACCGGCATATTCATCATCCCAAATGCCTTGCTGGATGCCAACCAAATCAGGAGCATACACCTGTTCGATGGGTGTGCCACTAAATGTATAGACACCAATAGCAGAACGGTAAATCTGGCTGTCACCTAAAATCCACTGGATGCCATACCCACCGTGCCCGTCCAGCATGGTTGTAAAAGGCATTTGTTGGGCAACCAGCTCCTGGTTAATCTGTTCTTCCAGGGCGTTCAGCTTCTGGTAATCGTATGTATCATCTACCCCAATGGAGAGCTCCTGCTCACCGTACAGGTACGGGATGCTTTCTGACAAATCTTCCAGAAAAGCATTACAGTTGGCAGCATTAAACAGGCTCCAGCGTTCGCCCTTGCGCACAGCGTACAGATTTCGGGCAGCGGCGTAACCGGCAGTGTGGGTTTCGCGGGAGAAGAGAGGAATCATCTCGTCAAAATCATATTGCGGCGGTAACTTCCAGTTGGCATTGCTAGTGGATGGTATAGCTGTGGCAACAGCTTCACTGGTCGGGGAAAGAGCAGCGGAGGAAGCAGGTTTATTTTCTGGCGCTGCAGCACAAGCAGTAAGCATTATTGCGGTGATAACACTGGCGGAAAATGAGAATAACTTCCTTTTCATGGCTTTTCACTCCTTGCGTAAATGATTTTTCGGTAAGATGAAGAAGTAATATAAGAAAGTGAATTCATAAACCCTATAATATCTTATTTTATCAAAAATATCTGCTAATGGGAATAGCTAACAATTCTACATGGATAAATTTGGATAGTATGACAAAGATTGCAGAACTGGAGTGAAAGTCCGAATTATGGGATGAGTGATCTGCTATAATAGAAAAAAGCAAAACAGAAGGGAGTTTGATTATGCACCAGGAGAAAAAGATGCTGGCTCATATCAGTGAAGACGGAACCCGTGTCCAAACGGTAGCGGACCATTTGCAGGGAACGGCAGTCCTATGTGGGCAATTTGCAGCAGCCTTTGATGCCCAGCAACAGGGAACTTGGCTTGGATTACTGCATGATATTGGTAAATATAGTACAAAGTTTCAAAGGCGCCTGCAAGGTGGAGAAAAAGTGGATCACTCAACGGCTGGTGCACAGGTGGCTGCCCGATATGGTCAAATCCCACTGGCTTTTGCTATTGCGGGACACCATAGCGGCCTGCCGGATGGAGGGGGCCGAAGCGATACCGCGCAGGATGCGACAATGTTTGGGCGATTGAAAAAGAGCGTTGAACCCTATACCCAATGGACGAATGAGATTAAACTGCCGTCCATACCGCCCCAGCCGGAAATGATGAAGGAAAATCGTTTTACACAGGCATTTTATACCCGGATGTTGTATTCCTGCCTGGTCGATGCGGACTATCTGGATACGGAAAACTTTATGAGCAGCCCTAAACCGCGCGGACAAGGCCAGACAATGGATGAACTGCTGAAAAGGTTGAACCAATATACCGCAAAATGGAGCCATCCCCAGGGAACCTTGAATCAGCGCCGCAGTTCAATTTTGAGTGCCTGTACAACGGCAGGGCAAACAGGGCGGCGCGGCCTTTATTCCCTGACCGTTCCTACAGGCGGGGGAAAAACGGTAGCGTCATTGGCATTTGCGCTTTCGCTAGCTGTAAAGAACCATATGGACCGGGTTATTTATGTGATCCCTTATACGTCCATTATTGACCAGACCGCGGATGTGTTTTCGGAAATATTAGGAGCAGAAAATGTTTTGGAACACCATTCAGGGGTGGACTACTCTGCCAAGGAAGATGATGAGCCGGCAGCCTACCGTAAAGCATTGGCGGCGGAAAACTGGGATGCTCCGGTGGTGGTTACCACATCCGTGCAATTCTTTGAATCACTTTACGGCAACTATGCGTCACAATGCCGTAAATTACATAACATTGCAAATAGCGTGGTCATTTTTGACGAAGCACAAAACCTGCCGGTTCCTTATTTGCGCCCCTGCGTTGCGGCAATCGCGCAGCTGGTACAGCATTACCGTGCAGCAGCGGTACTGTGCACGGCCACACAACCAGCTTTGCAGCCCTTGTTTGATGAACTGGCGCCTGGGCTGCAGATGACGGAACTTTGCCCACATCCCAAAGAGCAATATCAGGCATTCCGGCGTACAACGCTGAAAATGCGCGGAGAGTTGGAACAAAGCCAGCTTGGTGCAGAACTGGCAGCGCAGGAACAAGTGCTGTGTATTGTAAACCGGAGAAAAACAGCACAGGAATTATACAATAACCTGCCCAAAGAGGGCAGCTACTGCCTGACAACATTGCTATACCCAGCCCATCGCAAACAGTTATTGCAGGAAATCCGGGAACGCTTAAAAGATGGGCTGCCCTGCCGTGTGATATCAACTTCTTTGATCGAAGCGGGTGTTGATGTGGATTTCCCGGCTGTGTACCGCGAGGAAGCAGGTTTGGATTCCATTTTGCAGGCGGCGGGGCGCTGCAATCGAGAGGGAAGACGCCCGGCGGAGCAGAGCTTGGTACAGATTTTCACATTGGAAGGGCAGCATGTACCGCGCATGCTGGAACAGAATGTATCCGCAACGCAAAGCGTCCTGAAAAAATATGCAGATCTGGCATCTCTGGAAGCAATCGAAACATACTTTCTGTTTTACCGTACCTTAAAAGGGGATAAAAGACTGGATGAACAGCAAATTCTGCAAGGGTTCGAGCAGGATATGGAAGGGCGCATTTTCCCCTTTGCAACAGCGGCAGAGAGGTTCCGCTTAATTGAAACACCTGCCGTGACCGTATACATTCCCCAAGGGAAAGGGGAACATTTGCTTGCACGATTGCGTGCAGGAGAGGTGAGCAAAACTTTGTTCCGTCAACTGGGGCAATATGGTGTTCCGGTTTACCCGGAACATCTGAAAACGCTGGAGAATGCCGGGGCGGTTTGCCAAATCAGTGAAGGCATATGGGAATTAACGGACGGAAGCCTTTATGATAACAACACGGGCCTTGCTATGGAAGCTGAAACGGGAGAAGCCTGGTTTGCATAAAGCAAAAACGGCAGGGAGCCTGCCCTGCCGTTCTTGTGCGATAAAGTAAAATCAACTATTTCTATCCACGGCATAAGCTGCCGACACAATTTATTATAAAAGAAAACCGAATGAAAAGCAAACAAAAAGTATACATGATAAAAGGATTGACATTTGGTGCCAAGTAGCGTATATTGAAACTATAGCAAAAATATAAATTAAAAACAACTGAAAATAGAAATGCAAAGGAGTTGATGCAGATGATCCAGCTGGAAGTATGGGGGAATTATGCTTTGCTCTCGAGGCCTGAGCTAAAAGTCGAAAGGGTTTCATATGAAGTCCTCACCCCTTCCGCGGCACGCGGCATAGTAGAAGCAATCTATTACCACCCCGGTTTACGGTGGAAAATCCGGAAAATCTATGTCATGAATCCCATCCGCTTTACCAACATCCGTCGGAACGAAGTAAAAAGCAAAATTCTTTGTTCCGATGTACGCAGCGCGATGCAGGGAACAGGGAAAGAGCTTTACCTTGCCACGCCCCAGCAGATTGTTCAGCGTGCGGCCATGGTGCTGCAGGATGTTCATTATGTGATTGAGGCAGAATTTGAGATGACTGACCGTGCGGCACCGAGCGACAATCCGGGAAAGTTCCAGGATATTGTTACCCGGCGCATGTCCAGGGGTCAGTGTTTTCATACTCCCTATCTTGGGTGCCGTGAATTTCCTGCCGCATTCCGCGCATGGCCCGGCGGGCCAATCCCGACCATTGAGGAAACACGGGATTTGGGATTCATGCTATATGACTTTAACTACACTGACCCGCAGAACATAACCCCGATGTATTTCCATGCAAAATTGGAACATGGTGTGTTGAATGTGGCAGACTGCGAGGTGTACCGATGATTTTACAGGCTTTGGTACAATGCTATGAAGATTTGCTGGCCAATGGCAAAATCACGCGCCCCGGTTGGACAAGCGCAAAAGTCAGTTGGGCTTTGGAACTGGATGAAAACGGCCAACTGATGGCATTGCACCCCTTGCAGCAAGAGGAAAAGCGCGGTAAAAAAACAGTGCTTGCTCCATGTCAGCTGCAAGTTCCGGAACAGGTTAAACGCTCTAGTGGTGTGGCAGCCAATTTTTTGTGTGATAACAGTGCTTACATGCTCGGCATTGACGGAAAAGGCAAACCGGAGCGTGCAATGCAGTGCTTTGCCGCTGCAAAGGAGCTGCATCTTGCCATTTTACAAAATGTTCCCGGTCAGGCGGCACAGGCAGTGCGGAACTTTTTTATAAACTGGGACCCCAAGGCGGCGGAGCAGAATCCAGCGCTGGAACAAAGTCTCAAGGAACTTTACAAGGGTGGCAATCTGGTATTTCTGATTCGGGAAAACTATGTTCAGGACGATCCGGAAATACAGGAAGCCTGGCAGCGGCAGTGTGATAAGAACACGGATGCACCGGAAATCCGATGCCTGGTTACAGGGCAAAAGGCACCGCTTGCCCGCCTGCACCCGGCGATTAAAGGCGTGACCGGGGCACAGTCTTCCGGCGCATCGATTGTTTCTTTTAATGCGGACGCTTTTTGCTCATACGGACATGAACAGGGGGGCAATGCGCCGGTTGGCAGTTATGCGGCCTTTGCCTATGCACAGGCATTAAACTATCTGCTGGCAGACAGGGAACATGTTCAGCGCGTGGGCGATACCACCATTGTCTGCTGGGCAGCAGGTGGTGAGACCGCCTACCAGCAGGTAGCAATGGATGCATTGTTTGCCATGGATGCGCCTGTCAGCGAAAGCGATGTGCGAAATGCAGTGGACAAGCTGGTCCATGGACAGCGTGTAGAGTGGCAGAACGTGACACTTGACCCACAAAGGCACTTTTATGTGCTTGGCTTGGCCCCTAATGCGGCGCGCCTCTCGGTTCGCTTTTTCTGGCAGGATACATTTCAAACGCTGCTTGATAATGTGCAGAAGCATTATGACCGCTTAGAGATTGTGCGCCCTGCTTATGATAAATTCCCGCGGCTGGGGCTGTACTGGCTACTGCAGGAAACTGTCAACACCAATTCCCGCAGCCCATCGGCATCACCGCAGCTGGCAGGCGATGTCTTGCGTGCAATCCTGAATAATACAAGGTACCCGGCAACCCTGCTGGATGGCGTTATGATGCGTATCCGCGCAGAGCAAAAAGTAACACGCGGCCGTGCCGCTATTATAAAAGCATACTACCTGCGTAATGAAGATCCCCGTTGCCCAAAGGAGGTATTAACTGTGGAAAATAACAAGGAAACAAATTATCAACCGTATGTTATGGGTCAGCTTTTTGCTGTGCTGGAAGCAATCCAGATGGCGGTAAACCCGGATATCAATACAACCATCAAGGACAGATATTTTAATGCGGCGGCATCCACCCCAGCTACTGTATTCCCGACAATTCTGATGCTGGCACAAAAGCATATGCAAAAAATGAGCAAGCCACAAAAGATTTATTACGATAAGCAGATCGCAGCCTTGGCAGGCGGCAAATTAGAAGGAAGCTTCCCAGCACGGCTGACTCTGCCGGAACAGGGCTCTTTTATTCTCGGCTATTATCATCAAACACAGGAACGCTATACAAAGAAAGTGGAGGAATAACAATGGCACAGGCAATCAAAAACCGGTATGATTTTGTAATTCTGTTTGACGTTGAAAATGGAAATCCGAACGGCGATCCGGATGCAGGCAACATGCCGCGCGTTGACCCGGAAACGGGATATGGCATTGTTACAGATGTCTGCTTAAAGCGTAAGATTCGCAACTATGTCGAAGTGGCCAAAGAAGATGAAGCGGGATACCAGATTTACATTAAAGATCAGGTCCCCCTGAACCGCAGCGATAAAAAAGCACTCGAATACTTGGGCATTGATGCTGATGCCAAGGATGCCCTGAAAGTCGCCAAGAAAGGTGACCCGGAGTTGGACCGTAAAATCCGGGACTTTATGTGCCAGAACTTTTATGATATCCGCACATTTGGCGCCGTTATGACAACCTTTGTAAAAGGCGCACTGAACTGTGGGCAGGTGCGTGGCCCGGTTCAGTTGAGCTTTGCACGCTCGGTAGACCCTGTTCTCCCGCAGGAAGTGACCATTACCCGTATTGCCATTACGACCGAAGCGGATGCAGAGCGAAAAGGCACTGAGATGGGCCGCAAGTATGTGATCCCGTATGGTTTGTACCGTGCAGAGGGTTATGTTTCGGCCAACCTTGCCCGCAAAACTACAGGATTCTCAGAGGATGACCTGCAGCTGCTGTGGCAGGCAATCCTGAATATGTTTGAAAATGACCACAGTGCAGCCCGCGGCAAAATGGCAGTTCGGGAACTGATCGTGTTCAAGCATGATTCGGAGCTGGGCAATGCGCCGTCCTATAAACTGTTTGATGCAGTGCATGTCACGCGTGCCGAAGGGGTAGCCTTCCCGCGCAGCTACCATGACTATGTGGTGACCGTGGATGAAAATCTTCCGGCAGGGGTAACGTGTGAGAGGCTGTCGTAATGGTTTCCCCAGATGATTACCTGCTGATGTCCGGTATCCAGCATTTCAGCTTTTGCCGCCGTCAGTGGGCGCTCATACACCTGGAACAACAATGGTCCGAAAACCAACGCACCGCCGAAGGCCGCCTGCAGCATACCCGCTGCCATGATGTTACCCTGACGGAAAAACGCGGCGATTTGCTGATCGCCCGCGGTATGAGGGTAGTCAGCCACCGCTTAAAACTGACCGGCGACTGCGATGTGGTAGAGTTTCACAAGGATCCAAACGGCGTGTCATTGCAGGGGCGCCGCGGCCTGTGGCAGCCCATGCCCGTGGAATATAAGCATGGCCGCAGCAAGGTAAACGATGCCGACCGTTTGCAGCTCTGCGCACAGGCCATGGCGCTGGAAGAAATGCTGGTGTGCGAGGTGCCGGAAGGGGAAATCTTTTATGAAGAAACCCGGCAGCGGGAACATGTTTCCCTGACACCGGAACTGCGCAGCACCGCGCAGACCATGGCGGATGAGATGAACCGCCTGTTTGCGCGCGGCTATACCCCAAAAAGCAAACCCGGCAAGCATTGCAATGCCTGCTCACTGAAAGAGCTTTGCCTGCCGGCGCTGTATCAGCAGGCAGACCCGGCGGCGTATCTGCGGGAGCATATTGAGGAGGGCGCGCCATGAGAAAGCTGCTCAACACCCTGTTTGTCATCAATGAGGACGCTTACCTGACATTGGATGGCGAAAACCTTGTTGTTACCCGCAATAAGCAGGAAACCCACCGCTATGCCCTGCATACGCTGGAAGGCATCGTCTGCTTTACTTACGCGGGTGCCAGCCCCGCTTTGATGGGAGCTTGTGCCCGGCGGGGCATTGACCTTTGCTTTTTTGACCCGTATGGCAGATTTCAGGCCCGCACCGTGGGGGAAGAACGCGGCAATGTGCTGCTGCGTCAGACGCAGTACCGCGTGTCGGATGACCCGGCCCAGAGCTGTCGCTATGCCCGGAGCTTTATCCTTGGTAAAGTGTATAACGCACGCTGGGTGCTGGAACGCGCAACCCGCGATCATCCCCAGCGTGTCCCGGTCGAAAAACTGAAACGCACCTCCACCCAGCTGGCCGCCGCGCTGCCGCTGATACAGACCAGCGATGATCCGGAACAGCTGCGCGGCCTGGAAGGTGAGGCAGCCCAGCGCTACTTTGACTGCCTGAATGACCTGATTCTGCAGCAAAAGCAGGATTTTGTGTTTGAGGGCCGCAGCCGCCGTCCACCGCTGGACAATGTGAATGCGCTGCTTTCGTTTGCCTACAGCATGCTGGCGCGGGAGTGTGCATCCGCCTTGACCGCTGTGGGCCTGGACCCTTATGTTGGCTTTATGCACCGCCCGCGCCCCGGCCGCAAAAGTCTGGCACTTGACCTGATGGAAGAACTGCGGGCGGTTTATGCAGACCGGCTGGTCATCAGCTGCATCAATCAAAAGATCATCACGGCAAAACACCTGCAAAAGCAGGAAAATGGTGCCGTACTGCTGACGGATGATGGCCGCAAAGCTTTCCTGACCGCATGGCAGAACAAAAAGAAGGAAGAGATCACCCATCCGTTTTTGAAAGAAAAACTGCCCTGGGGGCTGGTGCCCTATGTTCAGGCGCTTTTGCTGGCCCGTGCTCTGCGCGGCGACCTGGAAGTGTACCCACCGTTTTTCTGGAAGTGAGGTGCCGTTATGTTGGTGCTTGTAACCTATGATGTCAACACCGAAACAGCCGCCGGTCGTCGCAGGCTGCGCAAAGTAGCAAAAGTCTGTGTAGACTACGGCCAGCGGGTGCAAAACTCCGTATTTGAGTGCCTGCTGGATGCCGCGCAATACACGATGTTCAAAGCAAAATTGACCGAACTGATCGATTCGGAATCGGACAGCCTGCGCTTTTATCAACTGGGAAACCATTACAAAAGCAAAGTCGAGCATGTGGGTCTGCACCCGGATTTTGATCAGGATGGAATCTTGTTTGCTTAGTGCGAGGGGAAGGCAATCATAAAATTCCCGGTTCCTTCGCACCAGAAAATATGGAAAAAACAGGGGCAGAAAGGGTAAAATACAGCCTTGCCTGTCAGCATGAAGATGCAATCCCCATAAAATTTGTTTCATATGCGCAAAAGTGCCCCACTGTTTTGTGCACTTTTGCTGTCGCTCTCCGCAAGGAGAGCGTGGATAGAAATACGTTGTTCTTGTCGTCCCTGCTGGTTGCTGGCTCGTCGCTCTCCGCAAGGAGAGCGTGGATAGAAATCACTAACTATGCTGCCTGAAACGCTAAATTTTACGTCGCTCTCCGCAAGGAGAGCGTGGATAGAAATGCAGGTATTCCAGCGCATTGCAAAGCCTTTTAGAGTCGCTCTCCGCAAGGAGAGCGTGGATAGAAATAGAAAAATCAACTCCGGAAGAAGCGAAAAGGTGAGTCGCTCTCCGCAAGGAGAGCGTGGATAGAAATTAAAACTCGAAGCCAACCAAGCAGACTCAGAGGTCGCTCTCCGCAAGGAGAGCGTGGATAGAAATGCGAGATTTTCGGCATCTCTCATTCGGCCGTTATGTCGCTCTCCGCAAGGAGAGCGTGGATAGAAATAATGGATGATTTCGAACCGTCCAGCACACGTAAAGTCGCTCTCCGCAAGGAGAGCGTGGATAGAAATATAAGCCCTCACTCTATCAGCTATATGATACTTGTCGCTCTCCGCAAGGAGAGCGTGGATAGAAATTTTCTACTACGCCGACAAGGACGCCGATTGGGTGGTCGCTCTCCGCAAGGAGAGCGTGGATAGAAATCTCATTGATAAGCACCTCATCCGCTGCGGATTCTGTCGCTCTCCGCAAGGAGAGCGTGGATAGAAATTATTAACAGCAATTACAACGATTTGACACGGCCTGTCGCTCTCCGCAAGGAGAGCGTGGATAGAAATATAAGCCCTCACTCTATCAGCTATATGATACTTACGTCGCTCTCCGCAAGGAGAGCGTGGATAGAAATAAGCCGTATTCGGTGAGGGACATAACAGGGACATCGGTCGCTCTCCGCAAGGAGAGCGTGGATAGAAATGCTTATGCAATGTCAGGCCAGGAAGTATTCCGGGTCGCTCTCCGCAAGGAGAGCGTGGATAGAAATTAAAACTCGAAGCCAACCAAGCAGGCTCAGAGCCGTCGCTCTCCGCAAGGAGAGCGTGGATAGAAATCAATTGTCCCTGCCGAACTCACAACGCTTGTCAGTCGCTCTCCGCAAGGAGAGCGTGGATAGAAATCATGTACGGAGCTTTACCAGCAAAGATAAAAACAGTCGCTCTCCGCAAGGAGAGCGTGGATAGAAATAACACAATGTAAGTTATAATTGTCGTAGTGCACGCCGTCGCTCTCCGCAAGGAGAGCGTGGATAGAAATGCCTGTATCGGCTTTCACTAATTTCAGCCCGGCAAGTCGCTCTCCGCAAGGAGAGCGTGGATAGAAATCGTTTTTCGCGGTTGGACGTTGAATATTAATGGTCGTCGCTCTCCGCAAGGAGAGCGTGGATAGAAATTACACAACGTCGAGACTTTAAGCGCCTTGGCCTGGTCGCTCTCCGCAAGGAGAGCGTGGATAGAAATATTTGTCCGGTATCAAGGCTACGAAAACTTTTCTTGTCGCTCTCCGCAAGGAGAGCGTGGATAGAAATTCGATATACGTAATCCGGCTACCACGTTGCCAAGTCGCTCTCCGCAAGGAGAGCGTGGATAGAAATGTGAGATTTTCGGCATCCCTTATTCTGCCGTTATGTCGCTCTCCGCAAGGAGAGCGTGGATAGAAATTTGACTTGACATTGCATAAGAAAGGATGTGTCATGTCGCTCTCCGCAAGGAGAGCGTGGATAGAAATTATATTATCAAGATAACAAGAATCACCCCCACGGGTCGCTCTCCGCAAGGAGAGCGTGGATAGAAATGCCAACACGATGCTGAATACCTAAGACTGTAACACGTCGCTCTCCGCAAGGAGAGCGTGGATAGAAATTAGTAGTCTTGATGACATCCTTGCTGGTGTCAATGGTCGCTCTCCGCAAGGAGAGCGTGGATAGAAATCATCTTTTTGCTTCCTCTGGTGTTGATTTCGCGTCGCTCTCCGCAAGGAGAGCGTGGATAGAAATAAATATGTGGTGCAGTGCCGGAAAACCTTGGGTGGTCGCTCTCCGCAAGGAGAGCGTGGATAGAAATGGGCAGAGCATCCCGAATATTTTGACCCTGACGGCAGTCGCTCTCCGCAAGGAGAGCGTGGATAGAAATCACGTACGTTACACGACTTCCCCTCGCCCAAGTATGTCGCTCTCCGCAAGGAGAGCGTGGATAGAAATGCGCCAGCAGCCAGCAGGAGAAAAACAGCGGACATGTCGCTCTCCGCAAGGAGAGCGTGGATAGAAATATCAACTGGGAAGTGTCGTACAGCATAATAGTCAACGTCGCTCTCCGCAAGGAGAGCGTGGATAGAAATGCCCCGGGAGAATCTGGTCAACGGCATTGGCTTGGTCGCTCTCCGCAAGGAGAGCGTGGATAGAAATGGCGTACATTACGACAATTACAATCTGCACTGCGTCGTCGCTCTCCGCAAGGAGAGCGTGGATAGAAATACGCAACGCCGGGATTTTAAGGCTTTGGGCTTGCGTCGCTCTCCGCAAGGAGAGCGTGGATAGAAATTCCTGCTGGCTGCTGGCGCGAATCTCGGCGCGCTTGTCGCTCTCCGCAAGGAGAGCGTGGATAGAAATTTCTCTTCTGGTCTATTTGGCGCTGATACGGTATCGTCGCTCTCCGCAAGGAGAGCGTGGATAGAAATCACATACGTTACACGACTTCCCCTCGCCCAAGTATGTCGCTCTCCGCAAGGAGAGCGTGGATAGAAATGTGGTTACGGTGCTGGAAATTGGCGGCTCGAGATGTCGCTCTCCGCAAGGAGAGCGTGGATAGAAATGCGTTTAGTTGATATGTCAGCCGCTTGGAATCGTTTCGTCGCTCTCCGCAAGGAGAGCGTGGATAGAAATTTTGGGCAGGCGGAAGAGAAACCTTATCTTGATAAGTCGCTCTCCGCAAGGAGAGCGTGGATAGAAATGACAAAAATTGGCCGAAGCAATCAATCCATCATAAGTCGCTCTCCGCAAGGAGAGCGTGGATAGAAATAATGGAAGACTTGCTTCCATCCACAACGCGAAGATGTCGCTCTCCGCAAGGAGAGCGTGGATAGAAATGAAATCAGGATTACAGCCATTGATGGCATCATTGGTCGCTCTCCGCAAGGAGAGCGTGGATAGAAATTATATTATCAAGATAACAGTTTGCCGCCCCGCGGGTCGCTCTCCGCAAGGAGAGCGTGGATAGAAATATCAGCTGGGAAGTGTCGTACAGCATAATAGTCAACGTCGCTCTCCGCAAGGAGAGCGTGGATAGAAATCCCGAAAATCCTATGATAAGTGTTGATAAGATACCGGTCGCTCTCCGCAAGGAGAGCGTGGATAGAAATGACGTTATCCGCCCGGCTATTGATGTGTTTTTGGGTCGCTCTCCGCAAGGAGAGCGTGGATAGAAATAGATGCTCCATCAAGTGCGCCATATGCAGAATTGTCGCTCTCCGCAAGGAGAGCGTGGATAGAAATTCGTTTAGTTGATATGTCAGCCGCTTGGAATCGGTCGCTCTCCGCAAGGAGAGCGTGGATAGAAATCCGATTAACGTTATGTCTGCTTCGGCCGTGCAGGGTCGCTCTCCGCAAGGAGAGCGTGGATAGAAATTATCCACACCGCCCCGAAAGACGGAGACAACGGGTCGCTCTCCGCAAGGAGAGCGTGGATAGAAATTCCCGGGGCATGAGTACAATATCGTACACAACCGGTCGCTCTCCGCAAGGAGAGCGTGGATAGAAATCTACCCACACCGCCCCGAAAGGCAGTGACAACGCGTCGCTCTCCGCAAGGAGAGCGTGGATAGAAATTATATTATCAAGATAACAGTAACCGCCCCGCGGGTCGCTCTCCGCAAGGAGAGCGTGGATAGAAATTTGGACGCTTTCTAATCACCAAGCAGTTAATTATGTCGCTCTCCGCAAGGAGAGCGTGGATAGAAATCACGTTGCCAAGTATCACCAGATACTTCCTCTACGTCGCTCTCCGCAAGGAGAGCGTGGATAGAAATATTCCCTCCCACTGGATTATTTCACGGACAGGGGGGTCGCTCTCCGCAAGGAGAGCGTGGATAGAAATGTCCATCATCACAGCTTAAACCTCCCATCCAAGCCGTCGCTCTCCGCAAGGAGAGCGTGGATAGAAATCAAGTAGCCGTCCACTTTGTCGCGCTGTCAGCTTGTCGCTCTCCGCAAGGAGAGCGTGGATAGAAATGGGCCATGGTGACAACATTGCCCAGCACCCCCGACGTCGCTCTCCGCAAGGAGAGCGTGGATAGAAATCAATATTGTTGCCCATATCTATCCTCATTGACACGTCGCTCTCCGCAAGGAGAGCGTGGATAGAAATGGTGGCTTTTGTCTTTGGTTTTGGCGCGAAACTGTCGCTCTCCGCAAGGAGAGCGTGGATAGAAATAATCGACGACTTCGAGCCGTCCAAAACACGAAGATGTCGCTCTCCGCAAGGAGAGCGTGGATAGAAATCAGCGAGGCGGTCAGCACGCCATAGCGCAGCACCTGTCGCTCTCCGCAAGGAGAGCGTGGATAGAAATCTTGCACAGGTCGTGGCAGATCTGCCGCAGATCGTCGCTCTCCGCAAGGAGAGCGTGGATAGAAATCCCAGCCATAGCTCATGTACTTGCTGCTTGCGCCGTCGCTCTCCGCAAGGAGAGCGTGGATAGAAATCAAGCGCTCGTATGTCCAGGTGCGGCAGGCCTTGGTCGCTCTCCGCAAGGAGAGCGTGGATAGAAATTTCGCCGTGGGCAAAACCTGCGCCGTAAACAACGGGTCGCTCTCCGCAAGGAGAGCGTGGATAGAAATGGCCAATGCCTACATGGAAACTGTGACCGGGTTTTGTCGCTCTCCGCAAGGAGAGCGTGGATAGAAATCTATATCATGAACCGGACAATATCCGGTCAGCAGGGTCGCTCTCCGCAAGGAGAGCGTGGATAGAAATAAGCAGGCCCAGCGGGACATTGCGCTGGACAACGGTCGCTCTCCGCAAGGAGAGCGTGGATAGAAATGCCGCCATGACGGCCCGCTGCGCCGGGTTGACATGGTCGCTCTCCGCAAGGAGAGCGTGGATAGAAATTATCACCGCCGCCGCAAATACCTGGAAGATGTGGCGGTCGCTCTCCGCAAGGAGAGCGTGGATAGAAATTGCCAGCGGTAAGTGTTGCGGATTGTTGCTTGCGCCGTCGCTCTCCGCAAGGAGAGCGTGGATAGAAATTTTTCCGCCATATTGCTCACCCCAAAATAAGAGAGTCGCTCTCCGCAAGGAGAGCGTGGATAGAAATTGGATATCCTGCATGTTGGTGCCCATCTTGTTGGGTCGCTCTCCGCAAGGAGAGCGTGGATAGAAATCAGATATCCGGCAGCAGGTTCCCGGTCAGGAATGGTCGCTCTCCGCAAGGAGAGCGTGGATAGAAATTGTGTTATCTTGATAATATAGAAATAACTCAAGCGTCGCTCTCCGCAAGGAGAGCGTGGATAGAAATAACCCCTGCATCTTGATGCCGTATTTTTCAAGTTTGTCGCTCTCCGCAAGGAGAGCGTGGATAGAAATCCGAACGCCCCACCACAGAAACACCAGACCGATACCGTCGCTCTCCGCAAGGAGAGCGTGGATAGAAATCTATTGTCCCCGTTGAACTCACAACGCTTGTTAAGTCGCTCTCCGCAAGGAGAGCGTGGATAGAAATAATTTAATGATACATCAAAAAAACGCGTCGCTCTCCGCAAGGAGAGCGTGGATAGAAATTTCGACACAGTGCAAGTTGTAATTATCGTAATGTGTCGCTCTCCGCAAGGAGAGCGTGGATAGAAATAATGGACGACTTAGAGCCGTCCAAAACACGGAGATGTCGCTCTCCGCAAGGAGAGCGTGGATAGAAATACCATGCGCCGGGATTTTAAGATGCTCCATTTGCTGTCGCTCTCCGTAAGGAGAGCGTGGATAGAAATTTGCTTCTGATTTCAAATTTTTGGGTAAGTTTGGCGTCGCTCTCCGTAAGGAGAGCGTGGAGAGAAATTAGTACTGGCCCGTCTTTGGCATCTTTTGACAATGTCGCTCTCCGTAAGGAGAGCGTGGATAGAAATAATACTTGTCCGGGGTCCTGGATTTCGGCCCCGGTCGCTCTCCGTAAGGAGAGCGTGGATAGAAATCGGCAGGAGCCCGCGACCGTGCAGCGACTCATGCGTCGCTCTCCGTAAGGAGAGCGTGGATAGAAATAGCAGCTGTACCAGCAGCCGCGCCGATCGTTCCCGGTCGCTCTCCGCAAGGAGAGCGTGGATAGAAATCCCAAACAGGATGGCAACTGGGGCTGGGGCGAGGAGTCGCTCTCCGCAAGGAGAGCGTGGATAGAAATAGGGGATCAGTAGCGGGAAAGTCCGGCACGTTGAGTCGCTCTCCGCAAGGAGAGCATAAAATGTTTCTCTTTCTGACTGTTCAGGGTGGTTTTGTTCATGCGGATATCCGCTTTAATTTTAAAAATTGCTATAGTAAAAAACTCTCGCATAAAATAATATAAAAATATTATATTATCTACTTGACAAGGTACCCTGGAGGGGTATATAGTGAATATACCCCACCGGGGTACCTTGCATGTGATGGGAGGGTAACATAATGCAGGAAAACGAAAAGAAGGAACCGTGTTGCTGCTGTGCACACAAAACAAAGCATCGCAGTGAAGAAGAGTATAAAAGCTTGGTCCACAGACTGAACCGGATCGAAGGGCAGATTCGGGGCATCCGTGGGATGGTGGAAAACGAAGTGTATTGTCCGGATATTCTGGTGCAGTCGGCGGCGGTAACGGCGGCGATGAACGCGTTCAACCGTGAGCTGCTGGCAAACCATATCCGCACCTGTGTGGCGGATGATATCCGTGCCGGGAATGACGAAGTTGTGGATGAGCTGCTGAAAACGCTGCAGAAACTGATGAAATAAGCATTGCCTGCACAAAATAGCAGAAGCAGAACATGAAATAAATGCACGAGTGTTTGAGCCAGCAAAAATGCCATGCCAGTGCCCAGTACGATTGTTTTTCTGTTCACAAACATCGGTAAAAGTTTGTGTAACATTACCAGAGCCATGAATAAATGCCAGTCATTCCCTGTGAGAGGGTGTGGATAGAAATGCCGCATCGGCCTTGGTTGCCCCCAACGTATCGCTCTCCGCAAGGAGAGCGTGGATAGAAATGGTAACCTCAATAATACGTCGAATTGCAGGCTAGCCGCTCACCAAAAGGGAAGTGAGGATAGGGCAACACCGCACAATTCCCGCCTTGCGGCTTAAGCACCGCTCCGGCAGCTGCGGCACGGCATCTGCGTTGCCAAAATGCTCGATAATGTCGGGTTGCGGTACCCGCATCGTGCTTCGGGGGCAAAAGCCCCTCGCACTCTGCGACCGCTGCCCCTGCTTCGGTTCGCTGTTTCCGCCACTGGCGGCGCTCACCTTTGCAGCATCCAGTATTATCTGCGCTTTTGGCTTGGCATCTGCCGCACCTCGCTCGCCGTATCGGCACTTAGAATTATGCGGTATTGCCATAGAAACAACTCAAACATCAACAACCCGTGTTCAAACACCAAAGCGAAACCACTCGCCAATCATCACACAGGAATTATAGAATCACTACCGCAAAAGAGAGGGAACAGGAGGAAAGAAGTGGAACAATATAACGTAACCGGGATGAGCTGCGCCGCGTGCAGTGCCCGGGTGGAAAAAGCCGTCAGCAAAGTGCCGGGCGTAACATCCTGCTCGGTCAGCCTGCTGACCAACTCAATGGGTGTGGAGGGCACCGCCGCTCCGGCAGATATTGTGGCCGCAGTGGAAGCCGCAGGCTATGGCGCAAGCCCTAAAAACGCTGCCGCCCAGTCCGCCGCGCCGTCAGCAGATGCCTTAAAAGATACCGAGACCCCGCGCCTCAAACGCCGCCTGATTGCCTCGCTGATCTTCTGGGTGGTGCTGATGTACTTCTCCATGGGGCACATGCTATGGAACTGGCCGCTGCCGGGCTTTATGCAGGGCAACCATGTGGCAATGGGTATTTTACAGATGCTGCTCACCATTATCATCATGGTCATCAACCAAAAGTTCTTTATCAGCGGCTTTAAGGCGCTGTGGAACCGTGCCCCCAATATGGATACCCTGGTATCCCTTGGCGCTACCGCGGCCTTTGGCTACAGCACTTACGCTCTGTTTGCCATGACGGTGGCCCAGGTGCAGGGGGATGCCATGGCCGTGATGGGCTATATGGAGGAGTTTTATTTTGAATCCGCCGCAACCATCCTGACCCTGATCACGGTGGGCAAAACGTTGGAAGCCCGCTCCAAGGGCAAGACCACCGATGCCCTGAAAGGCCTGATGAACCTGGCCCCCAAAACCGCAACGCTGCTGCGCAATGGGGCGGAAGTTACCGTTCCCATCGAACAGGTGCAGCAGGGCGATGTGTTTGTGGTGCGCCCCGGCGAGAATATCCCCGTTGACGGCGTGGTGCTGGAAGGCAGCAGCGCGGTGAACGAATCGGCCCTGACCGGTGAGAGCATCCCGGCGGATAAGGCCGAAGGAGACAGCGTGAGCGCCGCAACCCTGAACCAATCCGGCTTTTTGCGCTGCCGTGCCACCCGCGTGGGTCGGGATACCACGCTGGCTCAGATCATCCAGATGGTCAGCGATGCCGCAGCCACCAAGGCACCCATTGCCAAAATTGCAGACCGCGTCTCCGGTGTGTTTGTGCCGACCGTCATCACCCTGGCGGTCATCACCACCATTGTCTGGCTGCTGGCAGGGCAGACGGTCGGTTTTGCCTTGGCCCGCGGTATTTCAGTGCTGGTCATCAGCTGCCCCTGCGCGCTGGGCCTGGCAACGCCGGTTGCCATTATGGTTGGCAATGGTGTGGGCGCTAAAAACGGCATTCTCTTCAAAACCGCGGTTTCGCTGGAGCAGACCGGTAAAACCGAGATCGTTGCCCTGGATAAAACTGGCACCATCACCAGCGGCGAGCCGCGCGTGACGGATATCCTGCCCGCAGACGGTGTGACCGAGCAGGTACTGATGAGCCTTGCCGCTGCCTTGGAGCAGAAGAGTGAACACCCGCTGGCCCGCGCTGTGCTGCAAAAGGCACAGGAGGATAACCTGCCCCCCGCCGAGGTGGCAGATTTCCAGGCTCTGCCCGGCAACGGCCTGACGGCTGTGCTGAACGGCAGTACCCTGTACGGCGGCAACGCCAAGCTGATGCAGACCCTTGGCGTGGCGGTGCCGCAAAAGATGGCATCCAGCGCCGAAGCACTGGCCGCCCAGGGCAAAACCCCGCTGTTCTTTGCCAAGGATGGCACCATGCAGGGCGTTATCGCGGTGGCGGACGTCATCAAGGAGGACAGCCCGCAGGCTGTGCGTGAACTGCAGGGCATGGGCATCCGCGTTGTGATGCTGACCGGCGATAACGAGCGCACCGCCAAAGCCATTGGTGCACAGGCCGGTGTGGACGAAGTGATTGCCGGTGTGCTGCCCGATGGCAAGGAAGCTGTGATCCGCAGCCTGAAAAACAAGGGCCGCGTGGCCATGGTGGGCGATGGCATCAACGATGCACCGGCCCTGACCCGCGCGGATGTCGGTATTGCCATTGGCGCCGGTACGGATGTTGCGATTGACGCCGCTGACGTTGTGCTGATGAAGAGCCGCCTGAGCGATGTGCCCGCCGCCATCCGCCTGAGCCGCGCTACTCTGCACAATATCCACGAAAACCTGTTCTGGGCCTTTGCCTACAATGTGTTGGGCATCCCCCTGGCGGCAGGTGTCTTTATCCCGCTGCTGCACTGGCAGATGAACCCGATGTACGGCGCTGCGGCCATGAGCCTGTCCAGCTTCTGCGTGGTTTCCAACGCACTGCGGCTGAACCTGTTCGATATTCGCAGCACCAAACATGACCATAAACGCAAAGCACACAAAACAAGCAAAAAGGAGAACACGACCATGAATAAGACCATTAAAATTGAAGGCATGATGTGCGGCCATTGCGAAGCAACCGTGAAAAAGGCACTGGAAGCGCTGGACGGTGTTTCCGCCGCCGAAGTAAGCCACACCGCCGGTACCGCT
>ULPH01018354.1_pt1 | contig 19848 bp, 20 predicted proteins | sample 1953301 | NCBI WGS metagenome assembly ULPH01 (sample SAMEA4835623, study PRJEB28245) | human gut metagenome | biome: gut microbiome; material: fecal sample | place: Denmark | collected 2008 | reverse complement strand
CTTAATAATAGTGTCCAATATGATTGACAAACCTACAAAAATGCAAAAATTAGCGAAAAGTACTGTTAATCTTACAAAAAATATGTTATAATTAGTTTGGTAAAACTAAAACGCTAAAGCTTATCATAATATAATATTTTTACAGGAGGTCAACTATGTCAAAGGTAACAGAACTTAAAGACAAATTTGTTGAGATCTACACGGAAAACATAAAGCGCCCGGGCTCGGAAAAGCTGCTCAATTATTTGCTTTCAGAAAACAGCGACTTCTTTGTTGCACCTGCTTCTACAAGATACCACGGAGCATACGAGGGTGGCTTGTGCGAACACAGCATACACGTTTATGAGTGCCTGAAAAGCTATCTGGAGCGTGAGCGTGTAAAGGAAGATTACAACATGGAATACTCTGACGAGAGCATTGCTATCGTTTCACTGCTCCACGACATCTGCAAGGTAAATCTTTACAGAGTAAGCTACCGCAATGCCAAGAACGAACAGGGCGTGTGGGAGAAAGTCCCATACTATGAATTTCACGAAACACTGCCATATGGTCATGGTGAAAAGTCGGTCTACATAGTAAGCAGCTATATGCGGCTGACCCGTGAGGAAGCCATGGCTATACGCTGGCACATGGGCTTTTCAGGAGAAGAAAACAAGAATAGTATCGGTCTTGCCCTTGAAATGTATCCCCTCGCACTGGCGACCCACATTGCAGATATGGAATCTACATTTTATATAGAAGGCGGCAAGGCGTGAGGATACTTATAGACGCTGACGGCTGTCCTGTTACGAATATCGCAGTTTCTATAAGCAAAAGCCATGGGCTTGAATGTATCATAGTTTGCGACAGCTCGCATATTTTCAGTTCTGGCTATGCACAAGTGATAACTGTCGACAAGGGTGCAGACAGTGCAGACATGAAGCTTGTGAACATCGCTCTAAAGGGCGATATTGCCGTGACGCAGGATTATGGGCTTGCGGCAATGTGTCTTGCAAGAAACGTCCTTGCTCTGGACCAGAACGGCAGGATATATGACAACTCCAACATTGACGCACTTCTCCTATCAAGACATACTGCAAAGAAGATACGCAGAAGCGGCGGCAGGCTCAAAGGTCCGCCAAAGCGCACCAAACAGCAGGACGAGGATTTCAGGGTGGCTCTTACCAAACTAATCGAAGATAATATTAATTTTATGTAAAATATGCACAAAATATATAGAATTTCATAGAAAATTGTGTTACAATCAAACTATAGTTTTATAGAAAAGAGGTTTTCACAATGAACATAGACAAGATTTTGAAGGAACTCACACTTGAAGAAAAAGCTTCATTGTGCTCAGGCTCTGACTTCTGGCACACTGAGGAAATAAAAAGGCTGGATATACCAAGCATAATGGTGTCTGACGGTCCTCACGGACTTAGGAAAATGCGTGATGATACAGACAATCCTAACGAAGCTATCAAGGCAGTATGCTTCCCATGTGCCTGCGCACTTGCCTGCTCTTTTGACAGAAAGCTGCTTACAACTCTCGGCAAGGCTCTTGGCGAGGAGTGTCAGGCTGAGGACGTTTCCGTTATACTTGGCCCTGGCTGTAACATAAAGCGTTCACCACTTTGCGGCAGAAACTTTGAATACTTCTCAGAAGACCCTTATCTTGCTTCACAGCTTGCCACAGCACACATAAAGGGCGTTCAGAGCAAGGGCGTAGGAACTTCCCTTAAACACTTTGCCATGAACAATCAGGAAACAAGACGTATGAGCTATTCTGCCAACGTTGATGAGAGAACGTTCCATGAGATATATTTAAGTGCCTTTGAAACACCAGTCAAGGAAGCAAAGCCTTGGACAGTGATGTGTTCATACAACCGCATAAACGGCGAATATTCCTCTCAGAACAAGCTCCTGCTCACTGATATACTCAGAAACGAATGGGGCTATGATGGACTTGTAGTTAGCGATTGGGGCGCAGTTGATGACAGACCTCTTGGCGTTGCCGCAGGTCTTGACCTTGAGATGCCTACCAGCAACGGCAAAAATGACGAGCTTATCATAGAAGCCGTAAACAATGGCTCGCTTTCAATGAAAGACCTTGACAAGGCTGTGAGAAACGTGCTTACGCTTATTCAGAAAGCCGAGGACGGCTATGCCCCTGCAACAAAGTGGGATAAAGAAAAACAGCATGAACTTGCAGGCAAGATAGAGTCCGAATGTGCGGTACTGCTCAAAAATGATGATAAGATACTGCCGCTTGACAAGTCTGCAAAGATAGCTTTCATTGGCGAATTTGCCGACAAGCCACGTTATCAGGGTGGTGGAAGCTCTCACATAAATTCATTTAAGGTAACATCTGCTCTTGAAGCTGTCAAGGGCATGGATAATATCACATACGCACAGGGCTTCGTCACCGACCGTGACGAAACTGTTGACGAGCTTCTCGATGAAGCTGTGGAGCTTGCCAAGAACAGTGATGTTGCCGTTATCTTCGCAGGTCTGCCCGAAAGCTTTGAGTCTGAGGGCTTTGACAGAAAGCATATGAGAATGCCTGATTGTCAGCTCAAGCTTATTGATGAAGTTGCTAAGGTAAATGAAAACGTTGTTATCGTTCTCCACAACGGCTCGGCTGTTGAAATGCCGTTTGCAGATAAGGTGAAGGGCATACTTGAAATGTATCTTGGCGGACAGAACATCGGCACTGCTGAAAAGGCTCTGCTTTTTGGCGAAGCTAACCCTAGCGGAAAGCTTGCGGAAACTTTCCCTGAAAAGCTTTCGCATAATCCGTCTTATCTTAATTTCCCAGGAAATATGGACGATGTTGACTATGCCGAGGGAATTTTCGTGGGCTACAGATATTATGATGAAAAGGGCATAAAGCCACTGTTCCCATTTGGTCACGGACTTTCATACACAACCTTTGAATACAGCAATCTTACTGTTTCAGAAAACGAGATAAAAGACGACAAGACCCTGACGGTCATGGTGGACGTAACAAACACAGGCGACAGAGACGGTATGGAGATCGTTCAGCTTTACGTTTCCGACAAGGAAAGCTCAGTGCGCAGACCTGTCCGTGAGCTTAAGGGCTTTGAAAAGCTTTTCCTTAAAGCAGGCGAGACCAAAAAGGCTGTGTTCCACCTTGATAAGCGTTCATTTGCATACTACGAGCCTGATATACACGATTGGTTCGTTGAATATGGTGAGTTTATTATCGAGGCAGGCTCTTCTTCAAGAGATATCAGACTTTCGACTTCTGTTTATGTATCTTCCGATACAAAACTCCCAGTGCATTTCACCTTGAACACCACCTGTGGCGAGATAAATTCTATCCCAGAGGGCAGAGCTATGTTCGAGGACATTTTAAGCAAAATAGACTGCGGTTTTGGCGACACGGCTTCCGACGATCTTGGCGCTTCTGCAAAGGAAATGATGGAAGCAATGATAAGAGATATGCCACTGAGAACCCTTGTTACATTTACAAATGTTCCAGACATCACAAGAACGAAGATGTCAGAAATGGTGGAAAATCTCAACGAAATGCTTGCAGAAAAATAAACAATTATGGACAGCAAGTTAGACAGCAACAAAGACGAAAAATCGAATGTGACAGAAAATGATGCTTCAAAAGCAAAAACAAGCAGAATAAAACTTTTCGTAGGCGTGATCGCAGTTGCGATCGCCATTACTACAGCGATCGCTTCTGCACTTGTTAACAGACCACAGCGTGATGATGTGGTGATACTCACACCGCCTGCTGACAGCTTTCAGGCTGACAAGGTGGACAATTCAGGCAGTGAAAAGGTCATTAGCAAGACTACAAAGGCACACACCACCAGAAAAACAACGACATCAAAAGCCGTCACAAGCAGTATTGCTGAAACCAAAGAGGAATACAGCTTTCCTGCTGACATAAACAAAGCTGACAAGGAAATGCTCATGGCAGTGAGCGGCATAGGCGAGGTAACAGCCGACAGGATAATAGCATATCGTGACAGAGTTGGTGTTATCAGCAACATGGATATGCTTCTTGAAGTAAACGGCATCGGAGACTCTACACTTGCACTTCTCAAAGGCTATTTTTATGTTGACAGTGCAGACTACCATGATATGCCGCAGGAAACGAAAGTCGCAGAAACTCAGCCTGTTCAAACAGAAATCCCTGCTGATACTGCAACAGAGCCTCCGGCCACAGAGGAGCAAACTGTTACAACGGCTGAAACTACTGAGAAAGTCAGGCAGAAAGTGAACATAAACAAGGCTGACGCTCAGGAGATATCAGACAAGCTGCTAATTGATATGGACAAGGCGAATGCTGTCATAGAACTTCGTGAGCTTATATCCTATTACGAAAGCCCTAACGAGCTTCTTTTGTGCAAGGGCTTTACAGAAAAACTTGTTTCCGAGCTTTGGGATTATATTGAAATATAACTGTATTTTATATATCTGCTGCATAAAAAAGAACTCGCACATTTTAGAGGAGCGCCAATAAAGAAGTTTTTATGATTTGAAGATAAGGTTGCGTAACTGCCTTGGTTACGCGACCTTTCTCTTTTTGTCGTACTTCATACTGTCAGCGACAGCATTCGTTACGGCAACGTTGAAACTATAATGGATCTCGATTTCCTGCGTGCGATGACCGCTGCTCTTGTCAGGAGCATGAACAACGATCTTCTCGATCAGCTCATGCATGATCTCAGGTGTCAGCTCCGTGATATGCTCATACTTCTGCACTACCTTTATAAAGGAGTTCACATCAGCACATTTCTGCTCTGCTGTTTCAATAAAAGCAGTAAGCTCTGATGCTTACGCTTTCAATTTCTTCTGCTCGTCCTCATATCCTGCGGACAGTACAGCAAAACGTTCGTTAGAGATCTTACCCGAAATATTGTCCTCATAGAGTCTTGCGAAAAGTCTGTCAAGTTCAGCAATACGTTTTTCAGCCTGAGTGAGAGCTTTCTTTGTCTTAAATACATCAGAGGAATGCTTTGACGCAGAGTTGTCCATGGCTGTCTGCACAAACTCTGATTCATTGTCTTTAACACTATCAAGGAGCTTGTTCAGAGCATTTAAAACCAACTCTTTCAGAACGACAGTCCTGATGTAATGGGCTGAACAGCTATCCTTATCAGCTGAATGTGTAGAGCATTTCAGATGCTCCTGATCTTCGCTAAGGCTTCTTGAACGGCACAGGTATAGCTTTTTACCGCAGTCAGCACAGAAACAGATGCCCGAAAACGGATTTACAGTTTCCTGCTTCTGATTTCTGCGCTTATTCTTACGCATCTCCTGAACAAGCTCAAACTCCTGCTGTGTGACGATAGGCTCATGGGTATTCTCAAAGATGAGCCAGTCTTCTTTTGGATTTTCAATCTTACGCTTGTTCTTGTAGGACTTGCGGCGTGTACGGAAATTTACCGTATGACCGATGTATTCAGGGTGCTCTAAAATGTCAATGACAGTTTCAGTACACCAGCGGTCAAGCCTTGAATTCTTGTTAGCCGGATTCCTTCCCTGCGATATAGCGTAAGCCGTTGGATTGGGAATACCATCATCTGTCAGCTTACGGGCAATCTGAGTCGGACCATAGCCACTGATACAGAGCTTGTATATTTTGCGGACAACCGCTGCAGGCTCATCATCAATGATCCACTTGTGTTTATCTTCTTCTGATGCTTTGTAGCCGTAAATAGGCAGAGAAAGAGGTTTGCCCGACTGACCCTTTGCCTTGAATACAGCACGAATCTTCTTCGATGTATCCCTGGCGTACCAGTCATTAAAAATGTTTTTGAAAGCCATCAGCTCATTCTCGCTCTTGAGAGTATCCACGTTATCATTGATAGCAATATAGCGGACATCATAGTCAGGGAATATGATCTCAATATATTCACCTGTTTTAAGATAGTCACGACCAAGCCTTGAAAGGTCTTTGGTAATGACCGTTCCCACTTTGCCTGCTTCAACATCTGCCATCATAGACTTAAAACCGTCGCGCTCAAATGTCGTACCCGAAACTCCGTCATCAACGTAGTAAACGGGATTGCTGAAACCGTTATCCTCCGCATACTTTTTGAGGAGAGCCTTCTGATTGGTGATACTATTACTCTCACCCTGTAGCATATCGTCCTGCGAAAGACGACAATACAACGCTGTTATCTTGTCTGTCATATTAACCTTCCTTTCCGACAGATAAAGCGAGCTATGTTATCATTATAGCGCAATATATCGTTAAATACAATGCGCCAAAATGACAATGTTACACAGCCTGCTTCTCAGGTTCTTGTCCGGATTCACCGAGCATTTCTTCACACTCACGATCAATCAGCCTTTGCAGGATATCCGTGAGGTGTTCCTTTGAAGCAGGGTTGAATACTAACGTCACGATGTAAGTTGTTCGTCCGATCTTGCACTCGGACACGTTGTTGTCTTTGTTCATAGCGATCTTTCCTTTGCTTTTATCTCTCTACGCATTGGTGAGGGCATCGCTTTATCTCTCTTACCCTCTACGCAGCCGCAAGGTCAGTATTTCTTCCTTTCGACCGACCGAGTATTTTGCGACTATGAATATTATAGTGCGCAATGAGGGCGATTGTCCAGCCGCATTGCGCACGAACTTTAGATAGAATTTCGATTTTCCCCGGTGTAATTTGCACTGGAAAAATGAAAAAAGCACCAAGTATAACCCTTATGCTTGAATAGTTTTTATATTACTTTTTCCAGTTTCAGTAATTCTATCTTTCTGTCAAGACCGCCTGCGTATCCGGTCAGACTTCCGTCTGCGCCGACTACTCTGTGACACGGGATAATGATCGAGACAGGATTATGTCCCACAGCACCACCGACTGCCTGGGAGGACATTCTCTCCACACCATTCTGCTTTGCGATAATATTTGCTATCTCACCATAGGTCATGGTTTGTCCGTAGGGTATCGTAAGCAGTATATCATATACTGCCTTGCGGAACGGAGTTGTTTGGATACTGATTGGCGGAGTGAAATTAGGAACTTTGCCGCCAAAATAAGTATCAAGCCATTTGATTGCCTGAGTGAATATCGGCAACTCTGTTTCAATGCTTTCGGATATGAGCTTATAGGGAAAGTATTTCTGTCCGTCGAGCCATAAGCCTGTGAGTGATTTTCCATCACTGGCGAGGGTGATGCTGCCGAGGGGAGAGTTATAGTGATAGATATAGTTCTTGCATAATATATGTTTATCAGAAAAGCAATGATAATGCACCATATCCCATTACCCATTTTTTCAATTTTTTATCATTGTTAAGAAATGTCTGATAGATATAACAGTATAATTTTTCACTGGGCCATATATGTTTCTCATCATAGTAGTAATTCATCGGAAGTTCTATGTACGGAATATATGAATCAGTTACGCCGCAAAAAGATACTTTTATTTCATCCCGATATCCTATAAATCCTTCATCATCCATAGACATGGTTCTGTTACGATAAGGTTCAAAATCAATTGCATTGCAGTATGGCAGCAAATCTTCATATTGCCGTTGATCAAGATGTAGCCCATAGCTGAACTCTACGTTTTTTACAAACGATTTATCGTGAATGAGTGTAGTCTGAAAACCATTTTTCCCACTTCGAATCATTTTTGCAGGCGCTGTAAATGGATATATCTCTTCTTTACCTGTCAGTCGTTCCCATTCTTCATCCTTTTTCTCACCTTGAATGGTGGGCATATTTCTTTTCCACGAGAATACTTGATAAGACAATTCTCGTTTTAGAAGATCGATAAAAATAACGGACCTGGGCTCATTATATATAAAACCCTCAACAAATTGTATCTTGGAAAAATATATTGGTTCATTCATATTACTCACCGCCTTTGTTTTATCATAACATACGGTGCGTAAAAAGTCAATTCAAAACACGTACTCCATAAAAGCGAAAGCTTTTCCAGCAAGCACGGTAACTATCCCAAATGGATAAAAATGATTTTTAATGTATGCCCTGACATTACGTCAGGGCAAGTCTGTTTTTGTTGGTAAGCGGTTTGTCTATCAGCTTGTAATAGACGTGTATCACACGAGGACGGTCTTTGTGACCTTTATTGTTCTCATCGACTGTTGCGTACTCGATCAGGTCAAGGCACATCTCACGGGTAAGCTCTGTTGCTCCTGCATATTGTTTCAGGCGGCTGATGAACTCCGCAATATCTTCCTCGTCCTGCCTTTCGGATTCGCAGCGTGCATTCATTTCATCGTACTCTGCTTTCAGCGTTTTCTTCTCTCCCTGATACTTGTCAAGCATATCAAAAGCCATATCCGGCTCGATCCTGCCTGCGACCTTATCTTCATACACGCTCTGAATGAGCTTGTCAAGCTCTGCAAGGCGGCTGCCGACGGTTTTCAGACGCTTGGTATCGGAAATGTTCTGAACGTCAATAAACGCTCTTTTTCGTCTGAGAAATTCTGCTGTTGCAGTCTTTTCGTCTTTGGCAAGCTCGCACATTTCCTGAATATCTGCAAGAATAATACCCTCTATAAGCTCACGATTTATGTAATGGATGGAGCAATAGTTTTTGCCGAAACGGTTATGGTATCCGCAGATATATCCGCCGCCACCTGTGCTTGCTTTCCGCATCTTCCAGCCGCAGCCGTCACAGAAAAGCAAACCCGACAAAGGACTAAGTTCTCCCTTTTTGTCACGCTTTCCTCTGCTGACGGACTTTTCGATTTCACGAACCTTATCCCACAGCTCCTTAGAAATGATCGCTTCATGGATGTTCTCAATGACCGCCCATTCCGATTCATCACGGTCGATATGCTGATGATTTTTGTAGCTCACCGTTGTTGTGCGGAGCTGAGCGAGCGTCCCGATATATATCGGATTTTTCAGGATATTTTCTAGATTTCTGCCACTCCACAGATGTGAGTGATTGTAGGGATTCGGCTTGCCAATACGCTTGTAATAATAGTCAAACGGTGTCAGCACACCTTCCTCATTCAAGACCTTTGCGATCTGCAAAGGCTTCATACCACTTGCATACATCTCAAAGATTCGGCGGACGATACCTGCGGCATAAGGATCAATGATCGGAGTACGCATTTCATCATCACTCTTGACATAACCGTATGGGCAATAAGGAATCATCATCTTGCCTGCCTTTGCGTTTGATGCGATAACAGCACGCACCTTCTTTGAAGTGTTAGCGGCGTGCCATTCATTGAATACATTTCGGATAGGCATCATATCCATATCGGCACTATCGGAATTGAGCGTATCAATGCCGTCGTTCAGAGCGATGAAACGGATATTGTACATCGGGAAAATATAATCCGTGTACTGACCTACCTGAATGTAATTGCGTCCGAAACGGGACAGGTCTTTGCAGATGATAAGGTTGATCTTGCCGTTCTTGGCATCGTCAAGCATTCTCTGCACACCTGGTCTGTTGAAACTTGTTCCGCTAATGCCGTCATCGACGTACTCATCATAGATCGTCCAGCCCTGTTCACGGACGTAGCTTGTGAGAATTCTTCTCTGGTTTTCTATGGAAAGGAATTCGCCTGCACGTTCATCATCTTTTGAAAGTCGCAGGTATATCCCCACGATATAATCAGTCTGCTTTGCTAACATTACTACTCCTTTCCTCCAAAGCAGCCTAATTCAACATTGCTATAAGTATAGCGCGCAATGCCGAAAAAAGCAAGTACCTTTCGGAAATTTTTTCAGGTCGTCTGAGGTCTGCGGTACAGAGGCATTACTTCGGAAAACGCTCTTTCAAAAGCGTTATGATAAAGCACTTCATTGAGGTCTTTATCTCCGCAGTAGTGACGTACAACGACACACCTCTGTTTACCGATCAGGTACTCGTGCGTTTCGGTCTTGCAGTCCTTATACTTCTCGTTCAGTTCAAAAGCCAGTCCTGCCTTATCTTTCTCTACGGCAGTATCATTTTTATTCATAGCTGTATCTCCTTAGCTTCTCTTTGTCTATGCTTTTAGAGCGAGGGGATCGCTTTCTCTATCTGCCCCTCTTCGTATTGTGTGGTTTTTAGAGCTGTGCGGAACGGCAAGTGCCGTCCCGTTTACAGCTATCGTTTTGTTGTCGGAATATATGTTACTCCGAATAGGAATTATTGCTTTCAGTAAAGCTCATCTGCTTGCCGTACTTGTCAGCAGAGCTATCCACAAGTCCCTCAATGTCGGTATAAGACATACCGCTGTCGGTAAACTTCTGGATAAGACCGTGTTCGGCAGTCACAGCATCAACAAGCGCCTGTCCTTCTAAGCCGTACAGCTAAGAGAGCATATCGTAAACGATCTGCTTGCTCTGCATGATAATCTTACGCTTACGCTCAAGGGCAGCTCTCACAGCCTTGTCAGCGTTGTCGATCTTAGCCTGGTTGTCGTTCAGATTTCCACGCATTTATTTCACCTCCTGTCTATGTTTGGATTTCAGGATAACACCTGATGATATTATTATAGCGCGCAATAAAGCCGTTTGTCTACTGGTATTGCGCTCAAACTTTCTGTTTCATTAGAGTTTTGCGTTCGACAGAATGTTATGGGGAATTTCAAAAAGCTCCAGTGTGTTCGGCTTCACTTTTACCACTAATGATGCAGAGAAACTATGACCTTCTACATATCAATACCAAATTATTCTGCCATTCGTTAAATACCACCGAGATATTCTCCGTTATGCACAAACAGACTATCCAAAATTCAGTGAGTTTTTTCGCAGGCTATGCTTAACGAAGTCGTAATTATTTTGGTAATAACTATTGAGAGCATCACGCAGAAGCGTGAGCGAGTATGACCGCCGACAGTGCGGCGGAGATTGAAGTCGCATAGCTCCAAATTCGCTGACGGAGCATCGAAAGCCTGCGAGATATGCAAATCCCACAGGCTGGAAAAATGCGCCTAAGCGCAACAAAAATACCAAATGCTTGTTGGGGACACCCCAAGCTCCGAAATGACCGCACAGCGGTCAAAAAAATATCGGCTTACGCCGAAATAGAAATAAAGGAGACACCACTATGAAAACCGAGAAAAGGAAGCGTGGCAGACCACCCAAGCGCAAGGCTATGGAGTTCGAGGGCATGACCTATGAGGGTGCTATCAATCACGCACTTGACCAAGAGGTTAAGTCCGAACTTGACAAGAGCCTTGCCGACAAAGACGAGAGCCAGCTCACCGATGACGAACGAAAGTACCTGAAACGCAAGAGAGAGAAGAAATCCTACACGCTGAATGTACGCTTTACAGAATCCGAAATGCAGGATATTCTTTCCAAGTGTGAGCAGTACGGTTACAAGAACAAAACTGAGTATATCCGTGACTGCGTTCGGGCGAAGGTTGATCTCACACCCGACCACACCGAGATTGCTGAAACCAACAGGCTTATGAAGCGTATCGGAGCGAACATCAATCAGATACTTGTCCGACTTTACAGCACAGGTCACATCTATGCCGAGGACATTTCCGAAATCAAGAAAGGAGTTAGCGAAATTTGGCATACACTTCTATCCATTCAATCAAGGCAACAGACGGGGCGGCTCTCCGCTATATCACAAACGGAGATAAGACCGTCAACGGCTTATATGTGCAGTCTTTTGCCTGCCGAGCCGACAGCATCGGTGCTGCCGCCGACTTCCGAGCAGTCAGAGCAGGCGGAACAGGGCGAACACAAATCCTCGCACACCACATAGTCCAGAGTTTCGCTCCTGATGAAGTTACACCTGAACAAGCCTTGCAGATTGGTGAGGAATTGTGTGACAGATTTTTGCAAGGTAACTACCAATATGTGCTTGCCGTTCACACAGACAAGTCCCATACCCATTGTCACATCATTTTCAATAACACTAATCTTTACAACGGACTCAGCTTTACTTACGAACACAATCAAGGCAAGGTAAATGAACGGTCATGGGCACAGTTACGGGCAATATCGGACGAACTATGCAAGGAACACGGCATATCCGTTATTGAGCCGAAGGCGAAAGGCGTTTCCCACTTTGAAAGGGATATGCAGTTGCAGGGCAAGTCGTGGAAAGACAAACTCCGAGCTAAGATTGCAGAAGTCGCATTTTACAGCAAAGACTTTGCGGACTTTTTACGCAACTGTTCTGCCAGCGGTATCGAGTATGTTTACAAGCCACAGAACAAAGTCAAGCTGAAATTCCGTCTTTCGGGCGAGGGACAGCAGAAATTCACAAGAGCCGACACATTGGGAGCAGACTACACCCCCAAACGCATTGCCGAGCAGATAGCGGAGATACAGGAAAAGCTGTCAGCGACGAATGTCACTCCCGATATGCTTACTGAACCGCCGAAGCCTGTTGCTGCTCCTAAGCCTAATCCTAAGCCGACACAAACAGTCACCGCCCCGACAACATCACCGTCAGAACCCGGACACCTTATCTCCGATCTCATTCGCTCAAAAATGCGGGAAAAGGGCATCTCACAAGTGCCTACATTTACACCCACGATCACACCGCCGACTACTCCAAAGCCTGAACCCGACAGGACAGTTATTACAGCGGAGGAATTTCTTGCACCGCTGTATGATGAGCGTGAAACTCCACCGTCTGCACCTGAGCCGACCGAGAGTAAAGCACCTGAAAAGAAAATAGATGAATGGGCAACTATCCGGGGTATGCGTGACAGCGACAAGATCATTGCAGAGCTTGAAGCCGTTGGCATCATGTCATTAAGCGAGTTTGGCGGATTCATGCACAATATTCATTCGCCCGAAGATCACACCGATGAAGTCGTAGAGCTGAAAGCACAGTACACGGCAATTGACAAGCTCCTTGCGATGATGAAGCAACGCTCCGACAATTCAGCTACATACAAGGAGTATCAGGAACGGTCAGCATTCACGCAGAAGCACTTCCGCAAGAAAAACGCTGCCGCCATTGACGCTTACGAAGAAGCTGACAAGTATATTGCCGAGCATATTAAGCCTTATTACATCAAGGGAAAACCGCCTAAGCTGTGCGATTTGCAGGCGAAGTCCACCAAGCTGAAAGAAAAATACAATGCTCTGGTGCCTGAACATAATACCTTCCTCAAACGAAAGGCGGCGGCATCGCAGTACACCCGACAGGTGCGTAACTATCTCCAAAGCAAGGAACAGCAGGAGCGTAACAGGCAGTACCAAGAGAAAAAACGCACACAGCAGAGAAGAAAGGATACACTTGAATGATAACAAGCTCGCCGCCGAACGGAGAAGCCCTTCAGAGCTATCTGTGACGGTTATGTGGAAAGAGTTGTACTCTTGAAAACGCAAACGCTCTCTGAGCGTTCAGAGAGCGTTATTCGAGTGATCTATTCACCGGCTTATTCAGCGTTTATTACATCACTAATAATTTTATTTATATCGTTTCTCAACTGTGAGATTTTAGTGGAGATTTCAGATTGTTTGCTTATTTTATCCTGTATTTCCTGTATGATTTGTTCTTGTACTGATATTGAAATGTCGGGTATAATGATATTTCCTATCTGATCAGGATATATTTCGATTTGGTTAGTAGAACCTGCATATTCCTTTTCTATCTGATAGCATCCTAAAACACTCCATAAGTAATATACAAGGAATCTTTTTAGACATCTATCCTCGTTAATGCGCAATATAGTTACATGACTATCAGCAAACATTTCTATATCATGTTCCATTAAATCAACTTTTCCTATTGACGGCTTTCCAGTTGAAGCAATCAAAATATCACCTTTGAACACCTGCGCTAAGGGTTTTGATTCAAAGAATGATTTTGTAACAAATTCTTCTTCAGAAATCAAAACTTCGCCATTTTTCAAATGTGCAGTCTTGACAACGGGGATTTCTCCGTCAGATACGTAAGTAGGAGCTTTGCCACGATGAATCTCTTCCGCAACAATCTCATTTATAGAAAAATACCCTTGCTTCTTTACTATTTCTTCAAGTTCTGAAAAAATAGGAGTTACAGAGCGCGCTGAAAGGCGAATTGTACCCGTCTTGGATAATTGATCTAATGATGAGGTGAAAGTCGAAAAACGAGTATTGGTTGATGATTGAGTGCCGAATGTCATTCCTTTATGTAGCTTATTCCGCAAGTCATGATCAAGTGAAAAGTGTTGACTGAATACTTCATCTATTATTTCTATAAGTGTAATTCTGATTTGCTGTATTTTTTTGATTTTTTCAAGAATATCATTGATTCTTTTTGCGGCAATGTTTTGAACCTCAATAGGTATATTAGGTACATGAACCATTGATAGTTCTAATTTTGATAGATACTTAGAATAATATAAATCTTGAAAATGAGGGCGCAAAAATAGATTAATATACCACAAAAGGAACGTGGTGTTAACTCTCTTATCATCGACCTTTATCCAAAAAACGTTTTGGTTAATATAAACTGGTCTATCAGTAATAAACGCTAATCCTATTGTCATAGCATTTGATATAATTAACGAGTTTTTCGGAACTAAAACGAGGTTATTATCATTTATAGCTTCATCTGTAATTTTATCAACTATGGAAGGATTTAAACCATATGTAATTATGTCAACATCCGATAATGTAATAAAGTCATATTCTCCATTCCAATAATCCATATTAAACCTTGAAGGTGTTGTACCTGATTTAATGTCACTTTCATAGTTCTTTGAAAGAAGCAATTCTTTTAACGGGATTCCACCTTCAAATAAGCCCGAATAATCCTTTAGCCCAATCTTGTAGTCTTTAGATAGTGATTGAAAACAAAGGTTTTTTGTTTTAAATCCCATTGAAATCACTCCCATCCCAAATTACGCATATAGTCCAGTACTGTATCGAGTTTCCCGTCATCAACTATTATATTCTCACTACCATCTATCCTACATAAGTCATTGCTTGTCTTTTTCTCGCCTCGTTTCGTTCTCTTATAGCCGATACTGTCAACCTCAGCCATAAAAATATCGTAAGAAAGCTGCTTTGCCACCTCGGAGAACACCCACCAAACATTTACATAACCGAAATAATCCTGCAAATCCTTATCTAATTTAGTAATCATCGCAAGCTCTGAACGATATTTTGTAACAAGTTCAACTGCACTCTTATCCTTATCGGCAGGAGAAAGATATGATTGAAGCATTGTCTTTATAACATCTGATTCTTCTTTTTCTGTCAGATTTCTTATAGATGGAAGTTTCGTCTTGGCTTTCTTGCCATCAACCACATCAATAATGTTCTCTGTTCTTGTTTTAAGCTGTGAATACTGTTTTGAAACATCTGCCCATACCTTATTCCATTGTTCAATTTCTGCTTGCGTTTTCTTTTGAGCAAATAATATGCTTGTCTTAGTAGAAGTAAAAGGTTCAAAAGCAAGCTGTGGCAACGAGACAACAGCCTTCACCTTGAAATACTTGTATATAAATAGTCTGATATACTTATTTTCCGATGTGTCGAACACGCTCTCAGGGAGTACTGCTGCAAGTCTTCCGTTTGCACGAAGCAACTGATACCATCTCTCGATAAATAGGTTTTCAGAGTTTTTCTTATCACCAAACAAAAATCCCTTTTTCAAGGATTTTTTTGTATCGTTGTCAAGCTCAACGCTAAAAGGCGGATTCGTTAAAATAAGATCGAAATTGCCATTCACAGCCTTATACTGGTACAAGGCATCTTCGCTACTATCATGAAGCACGTTGGGAGATGACTCTTTAACGTACTGAGAGAAAGGAAGCAACCCGTCTTTTACAAATATATTTGTAGAGCCGTCGCCATGTAAAATCATGTTGACTTTTGTGGCAGTACCTAAATTGAAATTGATTTCTGAGCCATAAATGAATGTGGCGGCCCACCTGTTTTCACGATTGTCAATTCCAAACCATTCCGCAAGTTTATCTTTTACTTTTCTGGATGTACCCAAATCAGTATTATATCCTGTAGCACCACGATTACGATACTTCATATTGAAGGTTATGAACTTCATATATTCGATTAGAAATGTTCCGCTTCCTGCCGAAGGATCAACCATATAAGGTATTTCCAAGTCGTTCTTAATCCGCTTGATTGCAAGACGGTCAGCCTGAATAGCATAAAGCATAAATCTCACAATATTTATATGTGTGAAGAATTGTCCTTTGCTCTGCTTAAAGCCGTTTCGGATAATACCCTCAAAGAAATCACCGAGTATATCTTTTCCGCTTAAACTGTTCTTTCCATCTACAAAAGAAAGACCTTCCATTTTCTGAACGGCATACTTTAATTTTGAAAGTGCGAACTTCTTTGTATCAATAACGTATGATTTTTCAAGCTCTTTGTGATCATTGATATAGAGTTTGGATGATAACGCTTTACGATATAGAGCGTTTATACGTTCAAAGAGTTGCTCGTTGGTTTCAAACTCCTCATCGCCACCCTTGTCAAAAGTGAGTGACTGGAAATCATAAGTATCTCCATCTTCCTTTTCGTCCTCATCTTGAATCTTAGCAAGAATAAGATTAGTCAGAGAGGAAAAAACTTCATTGTCATCTGTTCCTCCGCCACCCCAAAGAACATTGTGAAGGTCAACTTGAAGCTGAGTAAGCATTTCATTGTTGAAATCAGTTTCAAGATCTTTTGATGATGCTTTTACATAGGGCGTTTTTTGAGCTTTTCCATATCTTGCTGGAAGTGTATTAGTGGAGTTGCGTCCGTTTTCCCAATCAGAGAAAGAGGGGTACTTATCAGTATCTATGATAATACACTCATCATAAACGCTGCCCTTAGTATCGTTAGTGGTATAGAGAACAAGATACTTTACTTTGTGACCTTCGTTCTTTTCCATTCCGGCAACTTTATAGAGCTGCTCTTTTATCAACTGATCTTTATCTTCTGAGGAATAGGCATCTGGGGATTTACATTCGATAAATAAAAAAGCATCACCTTTACTATCTCTAACAACAACATCAATTCGACTTGTTATAGTATGTGGGCGACCTGCTGTATACTCTGTTTCTATCTCGATTCGATCGACAGGATAACCAAGTTCATTTACAAGCCGAGTAAGCAGAAAAGCTCGTGACATTTCTTCATCGCCTGTGATGTCACGAATGTCTCTGCCAGCCTTTATGCCTGAATATTCGATTTTACACTTTTCTAAATCTAATACGGAAACAACTTTACTATCAAAACCGGTAATATATTTTTCAATCAGTTTGCGATCCATGATCATTACCTCCACAATCGACTATATTTATGTGATTATACCACAATTCGCCCAAATAGTCAATCATTTGAGTGTTCTTTTTTCTAAATTATTACTGGGGGATCATAAAACGTGAGAGCGACGATATATATTAAATATATATTTGAATAATGCAAAAATATAGAGCATTACTCTCCGTGATAGGAGTGTAAAGCTCTTTTCATAGCCTGCTTATTTATCTGGTATAGTAGATACGCATTTATAGAGCATCACCGAATAATGGCTATGTTCATTACAATGTTGATACTAAGCTGTTCTGGACTTTTATCCATTTTGGAAAGCTACTACGGTATCCTCGCATTACAATTTTAGAAAATTGAATGCTCCGATACATAGCTTGCAAGAGGTTTCCACCCCTTGGACCCCGAACAACAAAAAGGAAAGATAAACCGAACTAAACAGCTCGAAAAAAAATCCAAGTTCAGATTCACACCCAGCAAGCTCTGCACATTGTAATACAGAAACCTGATAAACAATGTGCTGGAAATTCTGGTGACAGCCACCATTCTCCAAAACCTGAACAGAGAAAAAATCATCGAAATAATCCACTCTGCGGAGCGTGGATTGACGTGACTTCAGCACGTGTTTATAATAAAAATATCAGCATAAAAACTGAGAGGCGGAATAAGAAAGATCACTATGAAAATACTTGTTCTGAACGGCAGTCCCAAGCGTGAAAAAAGTGACACGATGCACATAACACGGGCGTTCCTTGAAGGCATGAAAGAAGCTGCTCCGCAGGAGATTCACATCGTTGATATTATCGACAAGCATATCGAATATTGCACGGGCTGTTTCACTTGTAAGCGTAACGGCGGAGAGTGCATCCATAACGATGACATGAAAGAACTTCTCAGCGAAGTGCTGGAGGGCGATCTTTTGCTGTTCAGCTACCCGCTTTACTGCTACGGAATGCCTGCATCTTTAAAGGCTTTTGCTGACCGTACAATGCCGCTTTCAAGTATGGCGATGAAGAAGCAGGGTGACAGGTATGTTCACGTCGGGCAGGCGGATTTTTCGCACCTGAAATACATGATGACCTGCGGCTGCGGTTTCCCGAACACCAAGCAGAATTTTGAGCCTGCAGTCATGCAGTTCAAGCTGATGTTCCCAAATAACCACACTATCATCACCGTCCCCGAAAGTCCGATGTTCAATGCTCCCGAAGCAGCAGAGGTAACTGTGCCGAGATTTGAGCTTGTGAAGCAGGCAGGAAAGCAGTATGCTGAGACAGGCGAAATAGATGAAAAATTGCTTGCGGAGATATGCTCACCGATGATACCCGAAGATGTGTATGCGGAAATCTGCAACAGAGAAATGTGAAACCAAAAACACGGACAGCCATTTATGCAACGGCTATCCGTGTTTTTAATCTATCCAGTAACACCTGAAGTTCCAGTCAGCATCCCAGCGTGCGTCAATAAAATGTCCGAACATAAAGCTCTTATTTGAAAAATAAACAGCTATAGACATATCATCAATATCCATGGTAAAAGAGTCGAAAACTAATTCAGTTTTCATTTGTTCAGGAGAAGATACAGCGTTTTTATCAACTCCGTAAAAATCGTAGAATTCTTCTCTGAACATCTCATTGACAAGCTTCTCTGCATTCTGCACAGCATATCTCAGCTTGTCGTAATAGATGTCAATAATCTTCTCCTCGAAATCTTCGGTATATCCCTTACGAGTATACATAAAGTAAGGATCCGGATCGGAATAAGCCGAGAAAAACCTGCTGTTTCCATGAATTATACTGTTTATATGATCCTTATCCAGCTTCATACGAACTCCTTCTTACTTGCTTTTAAGCTTCTTGTACTTTTTATATCATAGCACATACCACCGAAAAAGTCAATCATCATTACAGCGCAATGCACCGGGGAAAATCAACTTTTTGCTGCGCTTTTCACAAGAATTATTACAATCCTTCCACAGAGCTGGACTCAGGTAGTTTTATCGGATATAATGGAGTCACAATAAAACTTTTGGAGGTAACAGCCATGTTGAAAACACCTGAATTGGCAATGCCGAGATCAAACAAAGTCACTACCGTATGCAACGGTAAGCGTGAGGTCTGGATAGACTATGAGGAAGCAAAAGCATATTTTCTGGAACTTATGATGTCCACGGACGGTGAGGAGCATGAACGTGCGGAGTGCGTATACATTCAGCTCATGCACGGACTGGACGAGTGCAGTGACGAAGACTGAAAGGAGTAGTAGACTATGCTGAACAAAATAATGATGACAGGACGTATCACCACCGATTTATCCGTTGTAACTGAGGAGGATCGCAGCTACTGCAAATTTTGCATCGCAGTTGATCAGCCTAAACAGAAAGGCGTTGATACAGTTGAGACAGATACTTTTACCTGTCTCGCATTCGATGATAATGCCAAGTCAGTGAATTTCCAGAATAGGTTTGCAGTTGAGGTAGACGTTGATTCGTGGCAGCTTTTCTGACGAAACAGACGATTTACTAACATATAGCTGAAACAAGGCTCTCAGAGTATTCTGGGAGCCTTATTACATTTATGAAGCTCTCTACAAGATCGTAGGGAGCTTTTTTCACATATTCAGCGCGCATACAGCGCAAAACTTGCGCGCAGGTGCTCTATAATACAAACAGCCGATTTCTTGAAATAGATACTTTTACGAAATCCGCAATAATTCA
>ULPH01031891.1_pt1 | contig 19950 bp, 37 predicted proteins | sample 1953301 | NCBI WGS metagenome assembly ULPH01 (sample SAMEA4835623, study PRJEB28245) | human gut metagenome | biome: gut microbiome; material: fecal sample | place: Denmark | collected 2008 | reverse complement strand
GTAAGAAACGGTGAAAAAGGTGATACTGGAAGCACTGAGAACATACTTAACAAGACTTATCCAGTTGGCTCTATCTACATGAGCGTAAACAGTACTGATCCATCAACACTGTTCGGCGGAACGTGGCAAAGGCTGAAAGGACGTTTCCTAATTGGAGCAGGAGCAGTTGCGGACACAAACTCTAATACAAGCTTTGGATCACTTGGGGCAGAAAAACCAGACATTGTAAGTGGTGAAACAGGCGGTGAATACTATCATCAATTAAACGCTACCGAAATGCCTGAGCATAATCATGATACAAATGACTGGACAATTGTTGCTAACAAGAACGGTACTCGCATAACAACCAATCTTGGGGCTAAGTGTCTAAGTGAGATGGAAAGTACTAATATGGTGCCTAACATTAAAGCGACTAAAAACGACGATGGCAACAGAACTGGACACGCAGGTGGAGGCGGGAAACATAACAATATGCCACCATATTTAGCAGTGTTCATGTGGAAGAGAACGGCATAAATAAGGATATAACATGCTGAGAAAGGAAGCTTAAAGATGATTAGATTGTTTTCCAGCGACGACAAAACATTTACAACAAACGGCGATATTGTCATAAAGCCATTGAAAGCTAAAGTACACAAAGAGGATAACGGGTCTTTCTATTTGGATTTAGAAACAAGCCTTGATTATGTTGATGATCTAACTGCAAACAGAATTGTCGTTGCAAACACTCCACAAGGATCGCAAGCATTTAGAATCACTAATGTTGAGCATACACAAAAAAAGATAAGTGCTAAATGTTACCATGTTTTTTATGACAGCAATAATTATTTAATCGCTGATAGCTATGTTGTTGACAAGAATTGCAATGATGCACTTGATCACTTAAACAACGCTACGGATAATACAAGCCCATTTACGACAGTTTCGGACGTCACAAGAATAAATTCCTTTAGGTGTGTTAGAAAGTCGCTTTACGAGGCAATACAAACCGTTATTGAGCGCTGGGGTGGTCACTTAGTGAGAGACAACTACACAATAGCCATAAGAAACGCAATAGGAAAAGACAACGGGGTTGTTGTAAGATACGCCAAAAATCTAAAAGAAATCAACTGTGAATATAACTGGGATAATGTAGTAACAAAATTAATGCCCGTCGGAAAAGATGGGCTTTTACTAAATGAAAAATATGTATATAGCAACATTCAATATGACATACCATATACTAAATGCGTATCATTTGAACAAAATGGCATCGAAGAAGATGATTACAAGGATGCTGAAGGCAATCTAAATGAGGCATCTTATAATAACGCGTTAATGGACGACTTGCGAACACAAGCTAAAGACTATGTTAATTCTAACTGCAAGCCTAGTGTGAATTACAAGCTGAAGGCAAATCTTGAAAAAATTACTGATGTAGGAGATACAATCGTTGTAAAAGACGAAAGATTAGGATTAGATATTACAACTAATGTTATTGCTTATGACTATGACTGTATCCTAGAAAGATATACTGAATTAGAGTTTGGAAACTTCAAGCAAAAGCTATCTAATCTAGTTGACAGTATAACTAGCAGTACGCAACAAACTATACAGGAAAATAACAAAGTTATTAAAGTTACGCTGAGTGATGAGTTAAAAACTGCGACGGATAAAATATTGAGCGCTATGAGCTCCTCATACGTTATTTATGAAGGAGACAAGATTCTTGTGGTTGATGCATTACCAAAGGAAGAAGCTCACCACGTTATCATGATCAACAGCGGTGGGATCGCTTTTTCTGATACGGGAATCAATGGAGCGTTCAAGAGTGCATGGACTATTGACAATGTGCTTAACATGGAACAAATCAATGTTATCAACTTGACTGCTGACTTAATCAAAGGCGGGACATTAAAACTAGGTGCAAATCTTAACCAGTTTGGAACGCTTGAAATCTATGATGAGGCTAACAATTTAATTGGTATACTTAATAAAAATGGATTGCGCTTGAACGGTGTAGATGATAGCTATATTATCATCAATAATGAAATTGGCTTTGCTGGATATGATAGAAATGGCAATAAGATATACTGGGTTTCAAAAGATGAATTTCATATGAAGAAAAGCGTTGTTGAGGAAGAAATAACGTTGTGCAATAAAATGCGATTCATTCCAATTACTTTGTACGATAATGATGGAAAAATTACCAATGATGGAATTGGTTTGGTTTCTACTATAGGAGGTAATTAGCTATGGCTTCAAACGGAAGTTTCAACACAAACAGCTATGATGGACGACATGTACAGTTTTCGTGGAGCGTAGCAAGCCAAAGCGTAGCTAACAATAATACTACGATCAATTGGAGAATTAGCGCAGAAGGCGGTAATTCTAGTTGGTATAAATCAAATCCAACGGGTGTATATATCAACGGCAATTGTGTTTATTATAACGGCACAAGGGTGAAGCAGTACAAAGGCACTATCGCAAGCGGTTCTTACACAATTGGTCATAATTCGGAAGGGAACGCTTCTTTTAGTGCTAGCGTGTCGAGTGCAATCTATAGCGCTTCTACAAACTGTAACGGTTCTGGTTCGTGGAGCCTGCCACAGATTGCAAGAGCGAGCCAGCCATCATGTATCACGTGGCCAAATACAACCGAAAATATTGGTAACATTGGCAGTACAATAACAATTCACACGAACCGTCATAGTGATAAATTTACACATACCCTTAGATATTCTTTTTATGATTTAAATGGTACTATAGCGACAAACGTAGCAAGCAACTGCAAATGGACAATTCCTGAATCGTTTTATAGCAAAATACCAAACTTAAATAGCAGTTGGGGCACTATTTATGCTGATACATACAACGGATCGACTAAAATTGGGACTAAATCAGTAAAATTTACGTGTAATGTAGCAAACGCAAACCCTACAATTGATAAAATTGATTATTATGATAGCAGCAAAAAAACAACCGATATAACTGAGGATAATCAAATAATCATTAGAAATAACAGCAATTTGGAATTTAAGCTAACCAACTTGACCGCGTTAAAGTATGCAACCTTGTCAAAAGTTGAAGTATTGCTTAACGGAATTACAAAAAGCGCTACTTTGAGTGGTTCAAGAGTTCCTTCTCAGATAATTAATTTTGGAATTGTCAATTCATCATCAAACGTAACTGTTTCAATTTCCGTTATTGATAGCAGAGGGAATAAAACGAGCTACTCAAAAGATATAACTATTGTTGACTGGGTTCAGCCTAGCGCAATTATTAATTGTCAAAGAGAAAACAATTTCTATTCAACAACATATTTAACTGTTGATGGCAACATATCAAGCATTAATGATAAGAACGTAATAAAAATTCAATATCAATATAAGAAAACAACTGATACTGACTATTCTTCATTAAAGACAATTCAAGACAATACGCAAACAAGTTTTGATATTGATAATAGATATTCATGGAATGTAAGAGTTATTATCAGTGATAAGCTTGCTTCAACGAGCTATAATTTATTTGTTGATAAGGGTATACCAATTGTTTATTTTGACAGGCTTTTAAGCTCAATGGGCGTCAACTGCTTTCCAAAGTATGATAACAGTTTTGAAGCAAATGGCGTGAGCCTTAGTGGCAATGTGCTTTACAACAGTGCAAGTGGAACAGCAGAAACTGTCACATTGTCAGATAATGCGGAAAATTATACGTATATTGAAATCTTTTACAGATCATCAAATGATAATGCTTGTGGCAGTGTGAAGGTGTTCAGCCCAAACAACAAACTTGTGCATCTGGGAGCGATTCACTATATTGCAGCTTATGACTATGTAAAGTTCGCTCTTGTTAGTGTGTCGGGATCAATGATCACATTCAGCCAGAATTACCAGATCACTCTGAAAAGCGACGGCTCAACATATTTAGCAGAAAATGCAATTTATATAACGAGAGTGGTTGGATATTAAACAAAATCATGATATACTATTAGTGCAGTGTTTCATGTTCACTGCATTCCTTTATCAGCCTGTCGAAGGTTTTCGGCGGGCTGTTTTTTTATGCACAAAATTCTATACTAACTTGTCATAGCCTACAGGTCGCATAATGTTAGTAAAGAAAAAATCACCGTTTGCATTCGGCGATTTTCTGGTGTATATTATAGATGTACTTTCGTTTACATTGGTCATAAAATTCTCCTAGTAAAGGGCAGGCAGAAATGTCTGCTTTTTACTTGAAGAAAACTTCTATTTCGTCAGGGGAAACATGTACAGAATCAAGAGCATTGCGCCACAGGGTGTGCTTGTTCTCACGTGTGAGATTGTCATATATTGAGCGCCAACCGCTGTTCAAAAATTGGTTAAGATGATCAGTGCTTTGAGGCTTGAAAGATTCAAGCCTTTTTATTTTGTCTTCCGTTTCTGCATATAGACGTTCATAGGTACTTACAGGCATACGCTTCTTGATGAAGATATAATTCAGATTATCAAGCTCTTTTCTTAGTTCTTTTAATTCCTTTTCAGTTGTGTTCTTTATTTCAGATGTGATGCTTGATATTGTGGCTATATGGTTTTTCAAAAGATCGTCAAGGTTAGACAGCAGATATTTTTCCGTTGCAAGTTCCGCATAATGCTTTTTGTGGGTGCATGTATGCACTGAGTGAGCATTATTACATCTGTAATAATAGTATCGTTTACCGCCTTTTGGATGGCTCACTCCAACAAGCTTAGAACGGCATTCTGGGCATCTTAACAGTCCAGTGAATAAATATACATGGCGTTGTATTCCAGTGCGTATATTGGCCTGTAATGCGTTCTGAACGGCATTGTATGTGTCTTTCGTGATGTATGGCTCAGCGTAGTTGGAGTTTCCACGATATGATCCTGCATAAAATTCATTCTTTAAAATGTGCATGTAGGACATGTAAGGTCGAGACAGTCCGTATTTATTGTTGACGTATTCAACTATATAATGTACTGATTGATGCAGAAGAAATGATTCGAAAATGTCTTTCACTATTGGTGCTTTGGATTCATCAATTATAATGCGTTTATTGCCGTTTTCTGTGGCAATCCTGTAACCAAAAGGAACATTACCAGTGATAGGTTGGCCTTGTGCAATCTTGTACTCAAATACGGCTTTGATGCGTTCAGAGCCTTTTTTTAATTCATGTTCTGCAAGATTGACTTTAAGGTTGAACATGAACAATCCGTTCACAGTGGACGTGTTTATATCGTCTTCACAAATGGAAATCATGGCAACATTGTTTTGCTGAAGAAGTTCAAGCATCTTGTTAGCTTCGAGAACGTTACGGGAAAGACGGTCAAGGCGTGTGAAAGCTATGGCATCAAGATTTTTCAGGCTTGAAAGCATGGATTGAAGCTGTGGGCGTTTCATGGTGCTTGCTGAGAATCCTTCGTCAATGTAGATATGTATTAGGTCATGATCATTGTCGTTGCACCATTGCGTTATTTCTTCAGTCTGAGCCTGTATTGAATATCCATATTTCTTTTGTTCGTCAGTGGAAACACGAGCATATCCTGCCACTCGCAGTTTTTTTTCTCATAAAAAATCCCTCCGATTGATTGAAAATAAAAAAAGCAGTCCATACTAGCCGATGAGGACGGTGAAAATATGGATGCAGAAAAAATATATTCGTTGCTGTTTAATCTTTATGCTGAACAGGAAGATCTCAAAATTGAGTATGAGTTAGACAACTCTTTTTTTTCGACAGGTTGTTTCAATCAGAAACATTCTTGCTGTCAAGGTACAGTTTCATTGTCTTCAGATACAGTTCATCCTTCTCAGACTCAGGAAGATCGTGAAACAGAGACTCGATGCGCAGTGTGAGGTCTGTCGCTTCGTCATAGCTTGATGTATCAATTCCAAAGTAAGATATATCAATGCCGTAAACCTCGCAAAAACGTTTCAGAGTTGAAAGAGTCAAGGAACGTTTTCCAGATTCAATATTTGATATTGCAGGTCTTGAAAGCCCGACAAGTTCAGCAAGCTCAGACTGTTTAAGGTCACGGGAGTTGCGTAGTTCTTTGAGTTTCTTTCCGATTGATTTATTGTTGATCATTATTCTTTACACCACCTAAAAAGTTTATATTTCGATGATAACATAACGTTGCTATTTGAAACAATAAAAAATAATCATCATTTGATGAAAAGCAGTTACAATTTGATTACAAGAGTTTATAATGTAATGCATGAAAGGGGGTACGAAATGAAAAGAGCAGAATTGAAAGCATTCAGAATTTCAAAGGGTTTCACTCAGAAGGATGTTGCAGAAATGCTTGGAATATCAACGAGCCATTATGCTTGTATTGAGCAAGGAACGCATAATCCTTCTACAGAACTTGTCAAAGTTTTTTGCAAAGTGTTTGGATATGAATATGCGAATTTGATTATTGGGAGCTGAAAAAATGTTAGATATCGTAGCAGAAATCGTAAAAAGAGGGCAAGCAGAAGAATTAAGAAAAATTATCAAACAGTATGAAATTGATGTTTCAAAAAGAAAGGAAAACAAGAAAGATGAAAGGATTTGAAAATATTAAACCAGAAATCGCAGTAGATTTAATCGAACTGGTTAATCAGTTAAGAGGGCTTGAAAAGTCAGCACAGGTCAACTATTCAGTGAAGAACAGGAACACAGGGGAATGGATGCGCAAGGCATTTGATTATGTGCCATTAGATAACATTTTAAACAAAATCAAGGAAAATCAGAATTTTGCATTGCTACAGCCGATTGGAGTTGACGAGAACGGCATAAACGGTGTTCGCTGTATTCTGGTACACAAGAGCGGACACGTATTCGAGACAAACACCTACCCGTTTGCAGTGGAGGAAGGCGCTAAGTTGCAGGATGAAGGCGCAGAGATCACATACCGCAAGCGTTACTCATTAGGTGCATTCCTTGGCATGGCAACTGAAGAAGATACGGATGGCAATGACGATGAAGCAACTAACAGCACGGAACGCAAGGCATCGCCAAGACAAATCGTAGTATTGAGCAAGATTTATACAGGCGAGAATCTTATAAAGCTGTTAAAGATGAACAATATCGAAAAGCTGGAAGATATGCCGATGTCGAAGGCAAGTGAGTTGATCAGTAAGAGCATGAATCATAGAAAGGTGGACAGTCATGAGTAAAATTGAACAATTTGTAGTATGCCAGCACACTGGCAATAGTAAAAAATACCTGTTTTATTCACCTATTTATTCCAATATCGAGAAAGGTGACGAGGTTCTGGTTGATACGCAGTTCGGAGAAAAAAAGGCAACCGTGCTTGCAGTTTGCATGTTATGTGGTGAGGATGGAAAAAGAGCATTGCGTGTTCTTGCAGGTGCAGAAGACGAGCCAATCAAAAGAGTTATCGGCAAATATCAATTTGTTAAATTTGACTACAGCGAGGATGAAAACAATGGCTAATATTATCGAAAGAACAGGCTCAGACGTTACGTTTTCTGAAGAAGTATGTGAGAAAATCATCAGCCTTGAGAAGCAGGCGAAAGAGATCAAGAAACAGCAGAACGACATGAAAAATGAAATTCTTGATGCTATGCAGAAATATGGAGTATTAAAGATTGACAACGAGTTTCTGAAGATAGCATTCATTCCAGAGCATGACACAGAAAAGTTTGACAGCAAGACTTTTAAAGAAGAAAATCCTGATGTATACGACTTGTACGCCAAAATCTCAAAAGTGAAACCATCCATCCGCATCACGGTGAAATGATGGAGACATTCAGCATTAAAGGCGGTACGCTTGAATATTTCGATGAAACGCATACATATCTGTATGATGGGCTTATGTTGCCAAGTGTCTCGCAGATTCTTGGTACGAAGTATAGAAATGAATATGCAAGCGTGCCTCCTGCCGTGTTGAATAATGCGGCCCAAAGAGGTACGGCAGTACATAAGGCAATCGAGAACTACAACAATTCAGGCTATGATGATGGAAGCGAAGCAGTGCGAAACTTTAAATTTTTGCAGAAACAATATGGATTCGAAGTTCTTGACAGTGAGTTGCCACTTGTGATTTTCAAGGATGATATGCCGATAGCATGTGGACGACTTGACATGACAATGCTTATGGATGGTGAAACCGGCATTGCGGACATAAAAACCGTCAGTTCTTTAAACAAGGAAAAGATCGCATATCAGCTGAATTTATACAGAATCGGACTGATGCAAAGCTATGGAGTTGATGCAAAATTCTTGAAGATCATACATCTCAGAGATGGCATCAGGAAAGTTATTGACAGCCCTGTAAATGAGGGCATGGCATGGGAATTAATCGAAAAATTTTTGGAGGAACACGAAAAGTGAATGCAGTTGTATTAGTTGGACGTACTACAAGAGACATTGAACTAAGAAGGACAGGAAATGGCACGGCTGTTGCAAGTTTCACACTTGCAGTCAACAGGGGCTTCAAGACAAATGACGGGCAGGAAGCAGATTTCATTCAGTGCGTGGCATGGAAAAAGACGGCTGAACTTTTAGAGCAGTACGTTCATAAAGGAGATAGAATTGCAGTTAATGGCTCTATCAGAACAAGAAATTATGAAGATAGTCATGGAAGAACAGTGTATGTTACAGAAGTGTTGGTTAATCATGTTGAGTTCCTAGAGACTAAGAACCGTGAACAAAGTAACTATAACAATAATGGATATACTGAGCCAGACAACATAAATGATAATGAACATTTTGATTTAGAAGGAGATGATCTCCCATTTTAAGGAGGGAAAAGTGGCATGATTGGAAATGCACAGGCAATAATTGCGTGGCTGTTTGAACAGGATAAGCAAAAAATCTTTGAGATAAAGGAAAAGAAAAAAAAGCGCTCTCTTACAGCCAACTCTTATTATTGGTCACTCCTCAATCAGCTAGCTAGCGTTATGAGAATGGATAACCAAGAATGCCACTTTCTTATGCTTAAACGATATGGGCAGTATGAAGTTGTGAGCATTCGTTCAGACGTGAGCCTACATGGCTATTTCAAGTATTATGAGGAGATAGGCGAAGGTAAAGTAAATGGCAAAGAGTTTACACATTACAAGATTTATAAAGGCAGTTCCCAGATGGATTCTAAGGAATTTGCTATATTGCTTGATGGTGTAAGAAGCGAATGCGAAGAGGTAGGAATACCAGTGCTAACACCGTCAGAAATTGCACAACTGAAATTCACAGGGGGTGATTAGTTGAGAGATTCAATTATGCCTAATGGCATGTATCAGGCAAACGGTCATACATATTTTTACAGCAATCAGCGTTATGAGGGCACACATAGGCACGAAATATTTTTTGGCACTGCCAACAGAAAAAAATCAATCAAGTATGGTCTTGTCGTATTCATCAGACCTGAAGATCACGACATGTCTGAGTATGGCGTACATAACCGAAAAGGGCATGAGTTCGATATGTACCTGAAAAAGTTAGGGCAGGAGAGAGCCATGAACGAGTATTCATGGACAACAGAAGAATTTATCGAAATCTTTGGCAGGTCATATATTTGAGGTAGTTACATGTATAGAAAATATCACAATACAAAGACGGTTGCTGATGGCATCAAGTTTGATTCAAAATTGGAAGCTGAACGGTATGCACAATTGAAGATTCTGGAACGTGCAGGAGTTATAAGAGAGTTGGAACTACAGCCTTCTTTTCAACTTTTGCCGTCATTCAGGAAGAATGGCAAAACATGGCGTAAAACCGTGTATAAAGCCGATTTCAGGTACATCTTGTGTGAAGATGATAGTTATATCATCGAAGACGTAAAAGGCTCTACAGCGGTAATTACGGACGTTTTCCGTTTAAAGCAAAAACTATTCGAATACAAATATCCAGAGTACACAATCAGCATCGTTACTAGTAAAGACATCAAGAAGTTTCAAAGAGAAACAAAAGTCGGCAAAATGTGTTGACTTAATCACATTATGATGATAATATTATAGAGTAGCAAAAATCTACACCACCTATTCAGTAACCGCCATTGCTGAATAGCAGTGAATAAAACTGAATAGGTACATGAACCGTATTGCATTAGGTTGGCGGACTTAATGTGATACGGTTTTATGCTATTAGAAAGACAATCACATGGAAAATCGTAAAGTAGAAAAGAAAGGAAGTAAAAACATGAACGAAAACAGAGACTTCAAGGGCGTATGGATTCCAAAGAAAGTGTGGCTAGACACTAGGCTTAATGCACTTGATAAAATTATTCTTACGGAAATTGACAGCCTAGACAACGGAGAAAAAGGATGCTATGCAAGCAATGAATACCTTGCAGAGTTCTGCCAATGCAGCAAAACAAAAGTATCGACTGCTATTAAAAAGCTGATTGATTGTGGATATATTTACGTGCAAAACTTTGATGGAAGAAAACGAGAATTGAAAAGCTGCCTTTCAAATTTTGAAAGGCAGAATTTCAAAAATTGTAAGGCTGACTTTAAAATTTTGAAAGAAAGTAATATAGATAATAATACAGTTAATAATACAAATAATACATTAAGTAAGAAAGAAAGAAAGAGCAAGTCAAAATCGTATGATGAACAGATTGCAGGATATACACAAAATGAAGAACTTCAGAATGCATTGAAAGCATTTTTACAGATGAGATCATTCATCAAGAAACCTATGACAGAGTATGCTCTTAAACTCATGCTGAAGAAACTTGATGAACTGGGGAATAATGACACGACAAAGATTGCTATTCTCAATCAGTCAATAACGCATAACTGGCAAGGAATCTTCCCATTGAAGGATGGATATACAAAGCAGGAGAAACAGCCAGAGAAAAAATACGATCAGAACGGTTATGGGTCTGAAGAAGAACTCATGAAAATGTTCTATGGTAAATAAGTTTCAAAAAGGAACAAAATGCGATAAAAAGTATTGCAATCGTTATTATATTATGATTTCATAATGTTGTAGAAAGAAAGAGGTACAAAGATATGACATACGAACAAGCAGTTGAAAAAGCAGAAAGAAATAGTAACTGGTCAGACGGTTACATAGTTGAAAAAGACGGTGATTACGAAGTCGCTTACAATGGCCATGATCTTGAGTGTGCAATGGCTTACGGCTGGAAGTTTGTCGGTTTGAGCAAGTAATATTAGGAGGAACGGAAAATGAAATATCAAGTTAAATTAGCGGGTGGAAATTTTAGAATTGAAAACAAGGTAGTCCTTGAAACAGAAGATAGAGCAGAAGCTTTTGAAATGTTAGGACATGTTAAGAGCCTTGAACATGAAGAACCATATAACTCATATGATTCTGTAAGAGTGTTTGAAAATGGCACATGGGTTGCAAAATTTGATTTATATTAAATATTAATTGGAGGAACAGAAAAATGAGAAAAATCACATTTAACAAGGTTGAGAAAATCGCTTTTAATTGGGAATTGAACACACCAGTGTTTTTAATCAATGGTCACGATCTAGTGCTATGTGGTGGTGAGTTTACTGCTAGCGGTGTTAGAACTTTCTTAAGACCTTTAGACAAGGTTTTAGAAAACAAGGACAATGAAGATTATTCAAGAAGTAGAACAGATGTTGTTTATTACATTGATAACAAAGAAAAAAGATTTTTCGAAAGCTATAATAGATAGGAGATCAATAAAATGAGTAATTATGATAAAACTTTGAAATTATTGGAAAAATTCAAAGCCACCCTATAAAGAGTGACTTTTGTAGGAAGGACTGACAACATGAAAAGCATATATGATATATTTAAGAATGAAGATCCGACGGCGGAAGGGGTACAGCGCATGCTTGCCACTTGTGATGATACATCTGAGTATATCGAAGGAAACATGATTTTTTGCAGGAAATGCAATGAACCACGAAGAGAATGGCTATCGCTGATAGGTGAATATGTTCCAGTGATGTGTTCATGCATGATTGCAGAGCAAAAGAAACAGGACAGACTGGCACGAATTGAAAAATACAGGAACACAGGCTTTCCTGACAGAGAACTTCAGAAATGCCGATTTGATCTCGATGATCAGAAATCAAAGAAGGCTAGCGACATGTGCAGAAATTATGCGAGAAGGTTTGACGAGTTCAAGAAAGCAGGAAAAGGGCTAATTCTTTTTGGGGGTGTTGGAACAGGCAAGACATTTCTTGCGTCATGCATTGCAAATGAATTGATTGATAATGGTGTGCCGTGTCTGGTCACGAATTTTGCACGAATCATCAATACATTGCAGGGAATGTATGAAGGGAAGCAGAACTATCTGGACAGTCTGAACGAGTTCGACCTTTTAGTTATTGATGATTTGGGGATTGAGCGAAACACGGAGTACGTCAATGAGTTGGTGTATAACATCATTGATGCAAGATATAGAAGTGGGAAGCCGATGATCGTTACAACGAATCTGAAGTATTCAGACCTGTACCATACAGAAGACACAAGCAAAGCTAGAATATACAGCCGTATTATTGAAATGTGTCTTCCTATACTTGTCAGCGGAGAGGATAGAAGAAAAAACAAGATGCAGGACTCAAGACTCATGGATATATTAAACGGTTAAATGTTTCAAATAGAAACAAAAATTAACAAAAAGTATTGATTATATTGTTATAATATAGTAATATATACCTGTAGAGAGGGATAGAGAAATCCCAAGGAGAAACGGAAAATGAGAACATTTGAAAGTGAAAAAACACTAGGAGAAATTGAAGCAAAAAGAAACGGTCTAGATGAATACGACCGTGAAAAATATAATTGCAAGTTATTCGAGGAATGTCAGGATAGACTCCACGACTTGCATATGGATATGCAGAGCGTTGGTGAATGCTCATTGTCAAACTTTGGCGAAGCAATTGCTGAAGGTAAGGGCGCCTTAAACGTTGAATATAAGGCTTTTAAGCGTGTTTACAATGAGTTACATGATAATCTACAGCCTATCATGAAACTAACTTACAAAGGCTATAAAGCCCATTCTGAATGGCTAAGACAGCCATTCACATATCATGAAGAGTTCGAAGAACCGGACGAAGATGACATATATCATATGTTAGGATTGGACTAGCAAGGTATAAAAAAAACTAAGTGAAGCGATAACACTCAAAACACTAGCTTTAAGAAAGAAGGAAAGAAAAACAACGAATTTATTGAAAGCATACTTAGTGCAGAGTAGGGCGAAGATGATGATTAATGCAGAAAAGTATAGAAAATAAATATTAAATAATTATTCTAAAGGATTTAGCATTATTGATGGTCACATTGATGACTGCGAATCAATAGCATGCGAGAGTTGCTTGTTTAGCCATTCAAAAAATGATGATGGTTACTTAACACGTATCAACAGAAAAGTAGAATGGCTTTTATCAGAATATAAAGAGCAGCTAATAAAAGTAAGTAAATTAGAATATGAGTTGCTCAAGTATTGGAATGGTAAAAGATATAATTATATTGCTAGAGACAGAGATGGCGCACTATATATTTACAGAGACAAGCCATCTAAGAATGAAGATGTATGGGGCACTTTTTACGGGCACGCTAGACTTATGAAATATTTTGACGATTTATTTTGTTTTGTAAAATAGGAAGATAAAGAGCCTATAGAAATCAAAGAAGTTTTAGAGAATTATGTTGTTGAAAATTTTAAGGAGGAACAATAATATGCCAAATTGGTGTTGTTGCGCTTTAAGAGTGCGTGGAAAACAGAAGGATTTACAGAATTTTGTTTTAAATGGATTGAAGCCTTGTGATCATTTTAAAAAGGAACATGCAATACTCGAACTAGATGAGTTTGGATATGTGGGCTGTAACGAAAAATGTTGGATTGAAGGAACAAGCAGAGGGTTCGTTAATGACCTAGATTTATATTTTGAAGAAGAAGAGGACGATTCTATTCAGACTATTGCCCTAGATGCTGAATTCGCGTGGGGTATCAATTCTGAAGAATTACTGAAAGTATGTCAGAAGTATCATGTCGATATGCGAATCTACGCTTTAGAGAGAGGGATGGAGTTCAATCTGGAAATTGAAATCATTAACGGAAAGATTACGAAGGGCTCCTATTTCGCATTTTAGGATTACGTCTGGGAATGCATCTGTCCAGACATTGGAGGATAAAAATAGATGGATACACAGGAGTTAAATAAGGTATTCGATACGCTTGTATCAAATTGTCATGCACTTGAAAAAGTGTGCGAGACATGGGGTAACCAGCACATGTTAACTATCGCAATGGAAGAAAATGCTGAGATGATACAAGCTGTATCTAAAATAAAACGTAATGGATTGGATCCTATCAACGCCTCACATTTAGATGAAGAGGTTGCAGATGTATTGATATGCATATGTGAGCTATATTTGATGGATTATCTAGAGGTACGTGAAATTGCAGGCATCATAGAAAGAAAAGTAGAAAGATCTATGCAAAGAACTCAGGATCATATAAAAGAATTAGAAGAGGAGGCTAGATGCGATGACAGTTTTTAGCGCTGAAAAAGTTCAGGAAATAGTAGAAGAAAAGGAAGCCGAATACAAGAAGCTAGAAGAAAAGTATTTATATTTGAAAGAAGAATTTGCAGATTTAAATGTTAAATATGAAGATTTAGAAGATAAGTTCATAAGCTGTGAAAAATCAAACCAAACTATGTCGCGCATCTATGATGAAGACTCAAAAAAGATTGATGAACTTCAAAAGTTAAACAATAAGCTTGTTAAAAGCAATAAAGCAGCTAACAGAGATTTCTTTATTCTTGCAATAGCATATGCTGCTACACTGATGTTGATGATTTACTTATTTATCAGATAAGGGGGAGCGATGATGAGGGTGAATGAAATAGTAAGCAGATGCAGAGCAGACCAATTAATTATTATCAGACTTTCTGACAAATCTTTTATAGGTATTGTACACGATATCGTTTCTTTAACAGAATACAGACTATATAGAATCGGTGATATGGTTGTTACAAATATTAGCAGTGATAACAGTATTTTATGGATAAAGGCGGTGAAAGTATGAGCTTAGAAATGAATAACTATTTAACAAAAAAAGTAGTCTACTTCAATTATCATCAGTTTTTGAACGAACTGGCAGAATTAAAAAAGAAATATTACGTTATTGGCTACACTGTCAAGTCACAAGAAAATGTTGCAGATGTTCAGCTAGTCGAAAAATAGTCGAAAAGAGGAAGAGAAAAATGGAATTTGTTAGTAGCAAAAAATTAGAAGTGGTCGCTAAGTTTTTGGTTGACGATGAAGTTGATGGAGTTGCACCATGTTCATATTTTAACAATTATCTAAAAAGAGATAGAGTGGATGTACCTTGTGATGCTGGAGATTGTGAAGACAATTGTCCATTTTATTCAACAGCCAACTTTGTAAAATGGATTAAAGAACCAGATAGAAAAGTTGAAGTTGAGGACTTAAAAAAACCACATCAAGAAGACTTTACTAAATATGTTAACTGCAGTGATGCTCTTTTTGATAGAGATAGCTATATTAATGCGTTAGAAGAATATTGCGATAATTTAGAAGATGTTCTTGCTGACACTGAATATGATACAGAGTGTATAGAATGCGAAATGAGAATGCTAGACGATAAGTTGGAAAAGATTAGAGGCGTTCTTGATGGGTCGTATTGAAATTGATTTATAAGTATATCCCTATATTGATACACCAATTTTTAAAAAAACATTAGTTACCTGATCTAATCAAAACAGGGCTCATAAGAAAATTCTGTTAAATACCTTTTAGATTTTGTTTCTTTAATCTCATTTTCAATATAGGGATTCATTGATATTAAGGAGTGATTTTGAATGAAAAAATTGAACAAAAACAGGGCGTTATGCCTTTTATCAGATGTGTGTATTTTGATTATTTTATTTTCCATGGTAATAACTGGCAATAACTGGGATTCAACAGAAGTAAAAGTCTTCTGTTGCAGTTCGCTTTTTATGAATATTCTGTTCGTGCAGTATTTTCTTGTTACAAGGGACAGATAGCAATAAAAAGATTAGAGGCGTTCTTGATGAAAACAGTTGAAGAAATTACAGGTTTAAAAAAACCAACAATGGAAGATTATAGTTTTCCTATTTCTGAAAATGATGAAGATTTAATGAACAACTATTGTTACGGCGCACTTGATTACGCTGAGGAGTTAGAAAGATACATTGAAAAGGCAGAAGAAAGAAATTCTAAAATATTTGAGTATTTGCAGAATGAAATTAAAGAAATCTATAAGTTGAATGAAAAGGCCACAGATTTAAACAATGAAGCGACTGCATTATTAGAAGCATATGATCCCACACAAGACCATGTCGCTCAGCATTCTAAAATGTTTAATACATTGCATGAGCAATGGTGGAATACACTATTGAGACAGAGCAAAAGGCTAAACGGCTTGATTAATGATTTTAAGAATGGCTTTAGATGGGCAAAGAAAAAATAAAATAGTAAGGAGTGATTAAATGAGTTATAACATAGGTATTTACGTAAAAGTTGAGGGATGTGGCAAATATGTACAAGCTACTTATCCGACATATTACAAGCCAACCTATAATTTAGGCAAATTATTCAGAACGTGCATGGGTTGGCAGTTTAAAAACAGCGAATATTATAGATGTGACAATGTAATGGAATACGTAGAAAAAGGAATAAAAGAATTGGAGCATAATTCTTCAAAATATACTAAGCTACTGCCTAGTAATGGTTGGGGCACAATGGCAAATGCAATTGAAACATTGAGATCCATAAGAGAATGCATTCTGGAAGAAAATGAAGATATTCCTATGGATTGTCTATACTTGAAATGGGGGTGATTAATTATATGGATCTTATTGGAATATTACTTACAGCAGCATCAATAGTTTTGATAGCAATTGGATATTTCTGGAAAGAATAGAACTAAATAAAAATGAAAAAAATGGCTCGTGAAGTCGTTCGAGGGTGTCAGCACAAAACGCAATACTTATAATATGACTATAATTCCCCAATTCATTGACTAAAAATCGTTTCCCCTAATACTTTTATTAAAAATAAAGTGTTGGCATTCTCAAACGACTTTATGAGCGCTTAAAGAAGAGGTAAAAAAATGGCAAAACTTGTAAAAATGAGATACAAAACTCTCGGTGGTGATGTAAAGATCAACACGTATAATGCGACAATATCAAAAAAGATTGTGACTGAATCTGGGCTTGATCCTGAAAAAGAAATCACAGTTAGGACAGAAAATGGAAAAATCATTATTGAACAAAAAAAATAAAGGAGTACGAAGAATCATGAATAATTCACACAAAATGTTAAATGGTGTTAAAGGAGTCCTCGTTAAAGATTTTAATCAAAAGTACAAAACTATCGAACTGATTGAAAGCAGATAAATATTTCCATTCGAAATGCCTATAGGCTTGTTTAAATTTGAAAAAGTAAAAAAATACTACGGAGACAGAAAAATTGTTTCTGTTATGGACTTTAATGATACTCACACAACGTCAATAGCTATAGAGGCACTTAAATCATGAGTGGTGGAAGTCATAACTATATAGCATATGAGATAAACGAAGCATTGTTTGGAGATCGTTTTGAAAATCGTATAGACAATAATTACACAAATGTTTGTGATGAGAAAATCGCGAGAATTGCAAGAAACTTGAATCCGATGTATGACAGAGAACTATCTGAACTCATGGCAGATGTAATGTGCTTGCTACATGGCTTGGAATGGTTCGATTCATGTGATATCGGAGAAGAAAAATATAAAGAGTGTGTGAACAAATTCAAGGCAAAGTGGATGCATAGAACAGAAAATGATAGATTGAATAGCTATCTTGGAGATTTAAAAAGCTATTATGAAAGCTGTTATGAAGAGTTAGTGGAAGTGTTAAAGGAAAAAGAAAATGATTAGCGATGTACATTGAAATTACGATTGAAAAAGGGTATAAAAACCCTTTTTTTCTGCCATAATTAGGGTATAATTACTCTTATGGAAGGGCAAAAAATGTTAGCAAAGGAGGGCAAAAAAAATGGTATTCTCTAATAAAACATATGACATTCTAAAGTGGGTGGCACTTGTAGGAACAAACGCATTTTCGGTGTTGATTATCACGCTCGGCAAAATCTGGGGATGGGATTGTGCAGAAGCGATTGCAGGAACTATTTCGGCAATTGGCACTTGCATTGGTGCATGTTTACAAGTAAGCTCAGCAAATTATAAAAAGGTGAAATAAATGACTCCTGAAACAAGCGTAAGCATCGCATTACTAATTTCTTTGACATCGCTTGTATGCACGTTGATAAACACCTTTGCAGGTGGCAAAAAACGTCAGGAAGAACAGGCAGAGCGAGAAAAGAATAGGCAGATGGATATCGAAAAAAACTTTGTAAAGATCAACGTGAAACTTGATGAATTTTGCGACACCACAAAAAAGATGATGGCAGAAAATAGCGAAAAGACTGAGCAGTTGAAAAATGTATCAGAACAACTCATTCTTATTACGGAACGTGTAAATACGTTATTCAAATACAAAGATGATCACGAAGAAAGGATTAAGGGACTTGAAGATAAAGTCAAATAAGGAGGGATAACGAATGTACGGTATTGATATTTCAAAACACAACGGCAATATTAATTTAGAGCCATATAAAGGGCAGTTTGTAATTATTAGAGTTGGCTATGGACATTTTCATTTAGACGAAAAGTTTGAAAGAAACGTGGCTGAATGCAAAAGGCTAGGTATTCCATTTGGGGTTTACCATTATTCATATGCATTGAATGAAGCAGATGCAGAAGCAGAGGCTAAAGGAGTGCTTAATGCAATCGCTAAATACAAGAACGATATCAAGGTTGGCGTATGGTTCGATATGGAGGATGCAGATGGATATAAAAAGAAGCACGGCTTCAAGTTCTCAAATGCAACTATTGCACCTATTTGTTATAAGTTCTGCAAAATGATTGAAGACGCAGGATATTATTCAGGCATTTACACATCTAGCTCATGGCTTGATTATGTAAAAGGCTTAAATGACAGATTCGATAAATGGGTTGCCAACTGGGGCAAGAATGATGGAACACAGCACACAAACACTTCAAAATATGGAACATTACAACAATACACTTCTAAGCCATTAGACAAGAATGTAATGTATGCAGACCTTTCAAGATACTCAAGAGGTAGCACAACACAGCCTCAGCCAAAACCAATTGATCAGATTGCTGATGAAGTAATTGCTGGTCAGTGGGGCAATGGAGATGACAGAAAGAAACGCTTAACCGACGCAGGATATGACTACAATGCTGTTCAGGACATTGTAAACAAGAAGGTTGCACCTATGAGAAAGTCAATTGATCAGATTGCAAGTGAGGTTATTGCGGGACAGTGGGGAGACGGTAACGACCGTAAGAACAGACTGGAACAGGCAGGATATAACTATGATGCAGTTCAGAAAGCTGTTAACAAGAAGATGGGCGCTAAAAAGCAACCTGCACATGTTTATTATGTAGTGAAGCGTGGAGATACACTATCAGGCATTGCATCAAAGTATGGAACGACATGGCAGAAGTTACAGGCTATGAATGGCATCAGAAATCCTAACAAGATTTATCCTGGACAGCGTATCAGAGTTAAGTAATGGCACAAGGCTATTATTCTTGTAGCAGGTGTGGCAAGATACATCCTAAAGGGTATGTGTGCAAGGTAGAGAAGAAGCACTACAAGTACAGCTACAAAGAGTCAAAACTGAGAAGCAAGAGCGCATGGACAGAGAAGAGCAAGCAGATTAGAGAAGATGCAAACTATCTATGTGAAGTGTGCAAGGACAAAGGTATATATAACTACCGCAATGTAGAAGTGCATCACATAGAGAAGCTGAAGGATAATCCAGAGCTATGGCTGGATGATGATAACCTTATATGCTTATGTAAAGACTGTCATAGAATGGCAGATGCAGGGATGATTGATAAAGAGCATTTAAAGAAGTTAGCTAGGCAGAGAATAGACAGGATTAAA
>ULPH01001895.1_pt1 | contig 20051 bp, 14 predicted proteins | sample 1953301 | NCBI WGS metagenome assembly ULPH01 (sample SAMEA4835623, study PRJEB28245) | human gut metagenome | biome: gut microbiome; material: fecal sample | place: Denmark | collected 2008 | reverse complement strand
AAAGCCACGGTGCGGCTGCTGGGTGTGACCGGCACGGAACAGCTGCTGACGGGCGAAATCCGCTATGCTGACGGCAACCCGACACCCACCACGCTGAAAAGCGACCTTACGGAAGCTCTCGCGGCCTTCAACACCGGAAAGGGCGAATCGCTGACCCTCGGCGGAACGCTGGTTGAGACTCCCGAAGGCATGGAAGTGGACGGAGCCGAAATCAACGGCTGGGAAGAAGTGAAAGGTGATGATGTAAATGCCGATTTGTAAATAATTAGCAAACCGAACGCAGAAGCAAAGCTGGATTTGATTATGCTGAGGTACAGCAATTATTGAAATGGAATTTAACAAATATAATGACAGATATAATGAAGACAAGATTTTTTGCACTTGCGGCGCTCGCCCTCGCACTGGCAGCCTGCAATAACGACAACGAGATTCTGAACAATGACCCCGTGGCCGCCCGGTTTATCGCCGACATCGCCCCTGCCACCCGCGCCAGCGGAACCACATGGACTGGCGGAGACCGCATCGGCGTCACCGACATCGGTAACGATACCCGGTACGGCAACGTGCCTTTCATCCTGAAGAACGGGAAATTTGAGGCAGAAGAAAAGGTCATCTATATCGAAGATGTAAAGACCCATACTTTCCGCGCCTACTATCCGTACAACGCGGCGGGAGGCATCCTCACAGCCACGACCGATGCCACGGCGCAGCAGAACCAGCCTGCCATCGACTTCCTCTTTGCTTCAGGAGCCACGGGAGACAAAAACAGCCCGGTGGTGAGCTTCACCGACAAAACCGACAAAGGCGGTGCAGACAACTCCTTCCACCACCGCATGAGCCGGATAACCCTTACCTTCGAGGTGGGCGACGGTGTGGATTTCAGTGTGGTCAAGCCTGAACGTTACACGCTGGGCGGATTGATACTCACCGGTACGTTCAATACTGCCGACGGTATTGCCACCGCAGACGACGGGGCACAGACCGGAGAACTGACTATGAATCTGGCCGACGGCAACCTCACGTCATCGGTCATCCTCTTCCCGCAGACAGCTGCCTCCCTGCCGTTGACTGTGAATTACAGAAGTCAGAATTATCATGCCACGCTCACCGTGCCCGAAGGCGCACTGCAGGCGGGAAACAACTATACCTATACCGTCAAGGTACGCAACAAAGGCCTTGAAGTCAGCGAAGCCACCATTGCAAAGTGGAACGATGTAGACGGCGGAGAAGTGGGTGCTGACCTGTAAGACATTACTAATTAAGAATGAAGAATTATGAGACATAGATTATTTATCCCCGCAGCCACCGCGCTGCTGCTCGGCCTTGCTGCCTGCACACAGGACGAACTGGCTGACGGTAACCGTCTGCCCGAAGGTGAATATCCCGTAGTCATCCGTGCCACCGGACTGTCCGTAGAGGCAACGCCGCTGGCAGCCCCATCCACCCGTGCCACCGTGGACGGCGACTGGCAGGGCGTACAGACCGTAGCACTCAAGATAGGCGACGCAGTAAAGGAATACACCGTAACGGCTACGGATGCCGACGGATACAAGAGCGCCACGCTCTCACGCGAGAACGACCCGCACTACTGGACCAGCCGCGACCCGATTACCGTATCGGCATGGTGGCCCCTCGATGATACAGACATCACACGGATGCCTGCCGTGAAGGTGGCCGAAGACCAGAGCAAATTGGCAGACTTCCAGAGCAGCGACTTCATCTCCGCCATCGACCAAACGGTGGAATTTGACGACCCGACACTTGAATTTACCCACCGCACGGCACGCGTGGCCATCGAACTGAAGCCCGGTACGGGATTCACGAGCGTCGCCGGTGCCACGGTGAGCCTCGTGAGCCTGTCCGCCGATAACGGCAACCCGACCGCCATCCAGACCTACCACGCAAGCGGCAACACCTACGAGGCACTGACCGCCCCGCAGACCGTTGCGAAAGGCGAGCCGTTCATCCGCGTGGAACTTGGCGGCGGCAACTTCTACTTCCGCCCGCAGAACGACGTCGTGCTGGAGGCGGGCAACCGCTATACCTACACCGTCAAGGTGAACGCCACCGGCCTGACGCTGGAGGGCTGCACCATCGGCGGCTGGGAACCCGGCCAAGGCGAGAGCGGCGCAGCCGAGGATTTGGGCTACATCTACGACAGCACCACCAAGACCTACACGGTCTATAACGCAGACGGCCTGCTGGCATGGAACGAAGCCGCGCAGAGCGACCTCAGCATCAACTGCACCCTCACAGCCGACATCGACCTGACTGACGAGACATGGACACCGATAGGCAGTGGGTTCGGTCCTGATAACGGTTATCAAGGCACCTTCGACGGGCAGGGACACAGCATCACAGGACTGACCATCACCACAAACACAACAGACGGCGAGAATGCCGCATTGTTTGACGGTATCGGGAGTGACGGAACGGTGAAGAACCTGCAAGTAGAGGTGAACTACACTGTGCAGCAAAACGGTGCGGCCGGCGGCATAGCATATGCCAACTACGGTACCATTACCGCCTGCTCCGTAAAGGGAGATATTACTGCAAATAGCGGTGCTGTCGGTGGCATTGCTGTTAGTAACCTCGACACCGGCATCATCACTGCCTGTTGGTATAACGGACAGTTGAAGGAGCGCAATATAGGAGGCATAGTCAGTAACAATAATAACACCGTCACCGCTTGCTACTGGGGCGGCAATGCCGGACAAGGAGTAAATAATAATATGGGAGGAACGGTAGATGCCACGAAGGTGGAGGGTACGACCACTTGGCAGGACGCTGTCGAGGGCATGAACGCCGCCCTCACCGGCAACGACTACCAGTGGGTACTCGGCCCCGACGACCTGCCCGTACTGCAAAAGAAACAATAACAACCCCTAAACAACACACATCATGAAACGAACAACCATCCATATATCCGCAGCCCTCGCCCTGCTGCTCGGCCTAGCCGCCTGCACGCAGGACGAAGCGGGCTTCCTGTCGGAAGGCACACCCATCGTCTTCACCGCCACGGGGCTGAACCCCGACGCGACCGCCACCGCCGGCACCCGTGCCCCCGTGGACGGGAACTGGGAGGGCGTGCAGAGCGTGGCAGTCCTGATGGACGGCACGGTGAAGGCATACAATGTGACGCCCTCCACCTCCGACCACACCGGCGCCACGCTGACCTCCACCGACCCGCACTACTGGACCAACCACGATAACATCACCGTCACAGCGTGGTGGCCCTACACCGCTGGCGAGACAACCCCGCCTGCCGTGAAGGTAGCTGCCGACCAAAGTGCCCGGAAGGACTTCGAGGGCAGCGACCTCATCGTAGCCAAGGAACAGACGGTGAGCTACGGCAACCCCACACTCCGCTTCACCCACCGCACGGCGCGGGTCACCGTCATCCTGACGGACTACACCGAGGGGATGGCGTCCGTCAAGTTGACCGGCCTCTCCACCGAGAACGGCAACCCCGCCCAAATCATCCCGTATGACAAGGGTAACGACACCTACACCGCCCTCGTAGCCCCGCAAAGTGTGGCAACGGGCACGGCCTTCATCACCTGCGCCTTCACCAACGGCAAGGTCTTCGTCTATAAGATGCAGAGCGATACCCACTGGCAGGCGGGCGAGGAATATACCTACACTGTCTCCCTCACTGCGGCAAAAGACCCGGGATACACCGTATCTGAGGACGGCAAGACCTACGAGGTCTACAACGCCGAGGGCCTGAAGAACATCGCCGAACTGGTGAACGAAGAATGGAAGTTAGACATCAATATCACCCTGACCAACAACATCGACCTGACAGGCATCGACTGGACACCGATAGGCAAAGATGATAACAAAGCATACACCGGCACCTTCGACGGCAATGGCAAGACCATCACGGGGCTGACCGTTACGAGAAGTAACCGATATACGGGTCTGTTCGGCTTCATCAAAGGCACGGTGAAGAACGTAGTGCTGACAGAAGTAAACATAACAAGTGGCACGTTCGTCGGCGGCGTGGCGGGATGGAGCTTTGGCGGCAACATTGAAAACTGCTCGGTGTCGGGCAGCGTCAGCGGTAGTAGCGGTAGCGACGTAGGCGGTGTGGTGGGCTATCAACAGGTCGGTTCCATCACCGGATGCAGTTCCTCGGCCACAGTGAAAGGAACGGAGCGTGCCGGCGGCGTGGTAGGTGTAACGAATGGTGGTACTACTCCCCTGACCGCCTGCTATGCCACAGGCAACGTGACCGTTGAAAATGACGGTACAAGCAACGCCTGGGCCGGCGGTATAGTGGGAATGAACGGAACTGGCACTCTCATTGCCTGTTATGCCGCGGGCAACGTCAGCGGTAACATTGTAGGCGGCGCAGTGGGAGTAAACTATGCCACCGTGACCGCCTGCTACTGGAGCGGCCTCCCCGACAATGACAACGGCGGAGCCACGAAGGTAGACGGCACAACCGTTACCTGGCAGAACGCCGTTGATGCCATGAACAATGCCTTGAACGGCTCAGGCTGGCAGTACGAACTTACCGGAGCATTGCCTACATTGAAGAAACAGTGAACCGTTAGGCGGGAAAAAGTCCCGCTTGAAACGGAATATAACCGAAGTATAACCCCAATAAAGAAAGGAGGACGTGATGGAACACACGGAGAATCCACCAGTGAGAGAGGTTGTGTCTGCAAAATTTTGCCAGGCACAGACTAAATTCGTACATTCAATTGATAGTCAATTGGATGATTCTTAGAGTAGTATTTATCAATAATTAAAAGTAAAAACTATGAACGAACAGAATTTGAACGAGAATACTAAAAATAAAGTAAAGGAAACTGCTGTTCCTGTGGTTTCAAATGACTCTCAAGAAATTAATAATGATTCTCCTCCTAAGTTAAAGGATGATACCGGCTCCAAAGGTGATACTGACCCCAAGGATAACCCTCAGCCAGCTACCAAGGATGATCCCAAACCAAATACACAAAGCGATAACTCTAGTGACAGCCTTACGAATGAGCCATTTATAGATTTGATTTACAATCAAATAGATAGTATAATCGGAGGGGAAAACCCTAATCAGTTTCTCTGTCTGACCCTACCGGGACAAGTACTTACTGCCAAGGACTTTGCTTACGACTATAAAAACAATGCTGAAAAGGGACCTACAGTGGAAGCAAACGAATCGCGTTTGGCCAACAAACTCTTCGACCCCTGTCGCATTACAGGCGGTGATAACGGTCTGACATTACCATACCAGTACCGTTCGGCCCTGGACACATTAACTCCTAAACTAAACGAGAAAATAGCCAAGGCAAAGAATCAGTTACGCGAGCTGCTACTCACCCCATATCCTTATGATTTCGGCGACGGAGACACGAAAACTTATACGCTTCAGGAGGTATTCTACCGCCTTTACGATGAATATGTAGCGGCAGAACAGGCATGGACTGAAAAACAGAACAAGAAAAAGGAAACTTTGAGAAAAACATATCCTAACATTTCAGAAGAGAACAACATCCAGTACAATAATGAGTACCTGCAGTGGTATGAGACGGTTGCCAGAAGTGAATCAATGGAACTGAATGAGAAGCGTGCAAAAGTGTTGTCCGTCTTCGCTCCCAACGATATGGACATACTGAACGGAGTCCTTGACAGTGGTTCAGGTGCGGAGTTGGAACAGGCCAGACAAATACTGGAAAACATACAAAGGCAGACTCCAGACGGAGGTATAGTCTATCCTGTAAAATTCAACCCGACTAACTGGTTTGAACTATTGAACACATCCTTTATCCCGTCTGACTTACTTGAATCCCCGGAATCATTGGCCATGAGATTGCGTAATCTGTCAACACGCAGAATAACTCTTTCTTCACAAATTTCCAATCTGAATGGTCTAATTGATGATGAAAATAGAAGCAAAGAACTGAAAGACGCCCAAACAGAGGCGGAAAAAGCAAAGGGTACTTTGGATAAAGCTCAAAGTGAATTAATAAACCAATATGGCGAAGGTTTAAAAACCGTCATAGACACCGTATTTACGATTGCGCCTATATTCAGTGGAGGAAATGTTCCCAATACCATAATCAGCAGACTGGCAAAAGGACTGAATTTTAAGGGAGATAAAACAGCGGATAGTTTGGTCGAGGATCTTGCGAAAGCTTTGAGCAAGAATCTGGATTGTCAAAATAAATATATCAATGCGTCTCAAAGCTTATCCAACGCTTTGTTGAAAGAAGCAGAAAACAAGAATCTTCTACAGTTAAAGCAACTTATCCCTCCTATTCAAGAACAGTTGGAAAAAATCAATGCCGACATTGATGAAGTCCTCGGCAAAATGCAAGTTTCCAATATTCTGAAATCAGGAAACAAAACCAACGGAAAGGAAACACCGGAGGAAAATGACAAGAAAAAACCGGAGGAAAATGACAAGGAAACACCGAAGGTAAATGACGAGAAAACACCGGAGCCTTCAAACGTGGGAACGCCGATAGTACCTGATGGATTCACTCAGATACTGATAGATGCAAAAGCTTCACAGTTAGATAAGGAAACCAACACTCTGTCATCTGCCTCAAATAGCACATACGGCGCCAGTCTGTGGTTTGCAGGTTTTTCCGGGAAAAAGGAAACTGCTTCTTCAAAATTTGAAGAGATTTGCAAATCCCAAGATACTTCTATCCGTATCGGAATGAATGTAGCGAAAGTGGGTATTGAGCGTGAATGGTTCAATCCCGGTATTTTTGTCCTGACCAAGGATATGTTCAATGTCTCCACCTCACGTGTGTCTCCAATAAAAGATTACAGTGATATTACAGAAGAAAGGCTTTCAGACATGAGCCGCGGCTATATTTTGCCCTGCTATCCAGTGGCTATGCTTGTTGCCAAAGATATATCCATCCAAGTAGCTGCAAGCGAACAGCTGTCAGATACATTTTCGGCAACTATGGAAGAGCATGCCTCACACGGTGGAGGCTTCCTGCTGTTCAGTGGTGCAAAGAGCAGCAGCACATCATTTAGCTCGGCAGGCATTCACACCAGCTCTACGGAGAAAAGCTTCAACATCAAAATTACGACTCCTCAGATTATTGGCTATTATCTTCAGGCAACACCGGCTGACAAGAGTACCATCATTGACGAAATATCTGATGAGGAGACAGCGGCTGGATTCGTGACCATCTCCAAGTTTGTAGAAGATTACAAGAAGCTTCTGCAGGCCATGAACAAGAAGAACAATACTGAACAACAGGATTAGTATTAACCATAAAAATGAAATATTATGTGCTTTGGAAAAGGTTTAAGTCAGCAAAAGGCGGAAGATTGTATGTATCCGCACCCGAATAATTTTTGCGGAGGGTTCGCATTGAATGCGGTCTTGGCAGAACTTAGAACTGGAACTGGATTTAATAATCCCATGGAAGTATACTGCAAAATACAGGAATATCAGACATATAATGTAGCTGGTAATGGATATAGGTTTTTACATGACACCCGATTTATAGTGAATGGTACACTTATGTCTTTGCCATCAGGAATCTGTGCTGCATTTAACTCATATCCAACAGGCAAAAAGGTTGTTGTTTATTATACAACAGAGTTTGGCTCCAGCCCAATGTTCGGAGCTTTAATAGGAGAAGAAAGTGGCAGAATAACAGCATTGGGAATACATGTAGAAGTATTTGATGGAGATTTACCAACAATAGACCAGTCGTATGTATTAGTATTAGTAAATGATTGTCATTGGATTGCCGTAAAACGCATAGAAGAGGGAAAAAACTTTATTTGTTATGACCCTGCTACCGGCAATGCAGAAACAGGTGATAGCATGATAACTGCAATGCAGAAATCTGGATATGGGCCTGGATCTATCAATGGCTTGTACATCTGTATTCCATGAAACAATATTTCATAGAAATAGTGTCTTTTTCAATGGCGGTCACCAGTAAAATGGCCGCCATTTTAGCAACAAATTGATTATAAGTTTAGTATATGGCGGTAACATTACGGTATAAGATTCTATTCGGATATATAATTCTGATGATAGTCATTGGTAGCATGGCCGCCATTTTGATATATGAACGGCGGCGAATGCGCGAAATTGAGGCTGAGACGGCAAACATAAACCTTGTACGTCGTGATATCAACACGGCTCATCGCCGTATTACGGGGCTCGCCACATTGGGTGAGGGTGTGGTAAATTGGAACAAAGCGGACTATCTGTACTATCGTAACCGCCGACTTCAAGCCGACAGTTTACTGAACTCGCTGAAACGGCACTGCCGTGAATATGTACGCCCGGAACAGATAGACACTCTTCGTGCTCTGCTTGCCGAAAAGGAGACACACCTGGTGCACATAATGGAAATGTTTGAACGGCGAACTGAAGCGGACAGTGTGCTGGTAAACCAGTTGCCGGAAGTGGCGAGGCGTGCAACACATATCCGTACCATAGAACAAAAGAAAAAAGGGATTGCAGGATTCTTCGGAAAAAAAGAAGAAATACAAGTAATGCCATCCCAAAAAGAACTTCATGATTTCAGTGACAGCCTGATAGCAATACATCAAAGACAGGCGAACGAAATGGACATTTATGCCGACAGTCTGCGTATGCGCAACAGGGAATTGAACAAAGCTTTGAACATACTAATAGGCGACCTTGACGAACAGGCACAGACTGCTTTCTCACAAAGAGAGTTAAAAATGGCAGAAGCAGAGAAAATGTCGTTCTTTTTAATGGCAGGAGTAATCGGCATGGCCATCATCCTGCTCATCATTTCGCACCTTATCATCATGCGTGACCTTAACCGCAGGGAAAGGGACAAGGCTGAACTGGAAGATACGGCAACACAAAACCGTACACTCTCCGATATGCGCAAGAAAATAATCATCACACTTTCCCATGACATACGAGGACCTCTCAATGCCATCAGTGGCAGTGCTGAACTGGCCATGGATACTCGTGACCGGAAACGCCGCAATGCCTATCTCGGAAACATCCTTGAATCATCCCGTCATATCACCCGGCTTGCCAACAGCCTGCTCGACCTCTCCCGTCTGGACGATGCTAAAGAAACCCTAAACGAAATTCCGTTCCATCTCGAATCCTTTCTGGAAAGTATCGCTAAAGAATACACACGCAAGGCGAACGACAAAGGACTGATGTTTGACAAGGCTTTTATGGGTTGCGGCATCACCGTCCTTGGCGATGCAGACCGCATAAGACAGATAGTGGTCAACATTCTGGAGAATGCTGTAAAATTCACCCGTACAGGTCATATCAAATTTCTGGCAAGTCATGAAGACGGTACTCTTTCAGTACATGTCAAAGATACGGGGATAGGAATGGACGAGAACACGACACAACGCATTTTCCAGCCCTTTGAACGGGCTGCTCCGGATTTGGATTCAGAAGGCTTCGGACTGGGACTTTCCATTACGAAAGGGCTGGTGAACCTGTTCGGAGGAAGACTCTCTGTTTCGAGCCAGGTCGGTAAAGGCAGCGAATTCAAGGTGGAAATTCCGCTTAGGCAGACCAATGAGCCTGCAAGAGACAAGCCAGAAACTGATACGGGAAACCTCAGACTTCCGCGACGGGTTCTTGTCGTCGATGACGATCCGATACAATTGCGCAACACCGTTGAAATGATGGAACGGAACGGTATCTCATGCCGAGCCTGTACCAATGCACAGGAAGTGGTCAAAGCATTGAGAACCGGAGAATACGACCTGTTGCTGACCGATATACAGATGCGTGGTACGGGAGGTTTTGACCTGTTGCATCTGCTACGCCTTTCCAACATAGGAAATTCACGGACAATTCCCATAGTCGCAATGACCGCCCGTAACGACGGCGATGCAGACCGCTATATTCAAGCCGGATTTGCCGGCTGTATCCACAAACCGTTCTATACAAGAGACCTGCTCGAAATTCTCTCGTCACTTATTGGACAAGACAGAACTATGGATGATAATCGTTCTCCAGATTTCGAGGCTCTGTATGTCACTACTGGAGATGAACGCTGGACTTTGGAGACTCTTATAGAGGAATCCAATAGGAACAGTTCTGACTTGCTGGATTCTTTGAATCAGGAACAGCCCGACCGGAAGCGGATATGGGAAACTCTGCACAGGATGTACCCGATGTGGGAGCAATTGGGAATAGCTCATGAACTGGAACCGTACAGCTATGAACATTATGCGGAAGATACGGATGAGTCAGCATTCCGCAATGATGTGGAAAGAATTGTCAGAAGAATAGACCGGCTGATATCTGAGACAAAAAGCCGATTATCGGAAATGGACGGACATAATTAAATGGAAACATGAATGAAATACAGAATACTGATAGTTGAAGACAACATCATGCTTGCCGGGCAACAGAAAAAATGGTTGGAGAAATCCGGTTATGAAGCAGAGATAACAATAGATGAACCTGGGGCACGAAAACTGCTCAAGAAAGAAAGTTTCGACCTTGTGCTGTCCGACGTACGCCTGCCGGAAGGGGACGGTATATCTTTGCTCGAATGGATGCGGAAGGAACGGATGGATATTCCTTTCATTATCATGACCGGATATGCCTCGGTACCGGGTGCTGTGCAAGCCATAAAACTGGGAGCCAAAGACTATCTGGCAAAACCGGTACAGATGGACGAACTGCAAAGACAACTGAAAGATATTTTCCGTCCCAAATCCGTGATATGCGACAAAAACAAGGATTTGCTCCCCAGAAACAGCCTTCAGATGCAGGAAGTCGAACATCTGGTCAGTACAGTCGCCCCATTTGACATTTCTGTGCTTATACTTGGCCCTAACGGTGCCGGAAAAGAATCGGTGGCACAGCGTATCCACTATATGGGAGAGCGGAAGAATATGCCGTTTGTCGCCGTGAATTGTGGGGTCATACCCAAAGAGCTTGCACCCTCCCTCTTTTTCGGGCACATAAAGGGAACATTTACCGGTGCCGACGCCAACAAGGACGGATATTTTGAAATGGCAAAAGGCGGAACACTCTTTCTGGATGAAATAGGTACCCTGTCCCTGGACGTCCAAGCCATGCTGCTGCGGGTTTTGCAAGAAGGCACATACATTCCGATTGGCGGCAATCGGGAAAAACGGGCTGATGTAAGGATTGTAGCCGCCACCAATGAAGATCTCCAATTTGCAATACAAGAGAAACGGTTCAGGGAAGACCTATACCACCGGCTATGCGAATTTGAGATTGTCCTGCCTTCCTTGCATGAATGCCCCGATGACATTCTGCCTTTGGCCCATCATTTCAGAAAAAAGTTTTCCGGAGAACTGAAAAGACCGACAGAAGGCTTCAGTTCTGAAGCGGAACAATTGCTTCTCTCTTACCGCTGGCCCGGGAACGTGCGGGAACTGCACAACAGGATAAGAAGGGCGGTACTTATGGCTAAACAGCCGCTCATTGAAACCGCCGACCTGAATATCAAGCTGGAAGCGGTGACCGAGGAAATCAATCTTTTTCCTGAAAACGATGCGGAAGAGAAACACTCGATAATACAGGCATTGAAAACCAGCCATGGGAGTCGCAAACAAGCAGCAGGCATACTGCATATTGATCCGTCCACACTATATCGGAAAATGAAAAAATATGGATTGAATGGCAAATAAGTGTCATTCCATATTTCTGTTTGGGATAAAATGCCTACATTTGCATATGATTGGAAATCCTTGCAATATAGGAATAACAGTCACAACATAAGGAGAAAATATCGGCAGTGCTTGGAGCCTTGCCGAATGTTACAACATAAGTCGCAAGACGTCTCAGGTAGAAATCTGGTAAATTGATATTGTAGAGGCTTTTGCGTGTAGCTTATGCTATGTCTTATAGCGTGAGCTCATGCATGATTCTACAATGGGCTTACCAGAGCCTCTACCTGATAGTGCGTGAGTTTCACGCTTTTCATTTAGAGGAAAAAAGGTATGGCCAAGTTACAGGTTCTGATAGCAATGACATTAGACGGTTTCATTCCGGCGGAAGACGACCCATTATTGCAATGGATGAGAGACGACAAGGACGGATTTTCATACGGGCGCGACAAATGTACCCGCCGGCTCTATCCGGGTTATCCGCTTGTGGATTTCATGTGCGAGAAAGACATGTCGGACCCATCCATCCTTTATCAAGCCGAGATACATGACGAAGAAAGCATAGAACTTTTGCGTGGTCTCTCAGTTTATCATCTCATAGATGAAATGATCATTTTCCTGTTTCCTTCCACTCGTCCGAACCAAAAATCCGTCTCAAAATATCTGCCACATGGAGAGTGGAAAACCGTAAAATCCAAAACATTCAAAAACGGGATTTGTCGCCTGGTTTATTGCAAGGCATTGCAATAAGGCATTGCAACATATTGCATTTGCAATACTTCCATCAGTCTCATTTTAATGGGGCTGATTTTTTATTTCCCTATTACTCAATGACTTGTCATGTTTTTATGTGGTGATATGTTCCGTTGGTCTATGTTTTGGCCTATATCATAATGAAACCTGTTGCGCAACACGGTGTAAAAAATGGAATTATTACACTAAAAACAGAATTCATTATGATACAGATAGACAGGGAGACATTCCAGATGATGCTCCATCAGATAATGGAACGGTTTGACAGGATAGATGACAGACTGAACCGCATGAACAGGCAGACGGCCGCCCTTGAGGGTGACAAACTGCTTGACAACCAGGATATGTGCGAACTCCTTGGTGTTACCAAGCGTACACTTGCACGCTACCGCCAGAAGAAGCTTGTCACATACTACATGATTGACGGACGTTCCTATTACAAAGCTTCGGAAGTCCAGGACTTCCTGAACAAAAAGGGAAAGGTGCTGCCGGCGAGAATAAAAAAGGAACTCGGTCTTCAATCCTAATAAAATGACGGTATGGAAATTATATGTATGGAAAAACAGACCTTTGACGAATTGGTTGTCCGCCTCAGCCTGATTGAGAAAAAAGTCATTGGTATATGTAGTCAGACCAAAGACGCGGGACTGAAAAAATGGATGGACAATCAGGAGGTATGCGGGATTCTCCGAATATCCAAGAGAACACTTCAGGTATATCGCGAGAAAGGACTATTGCCTTTCACCCGGATCAAGAACAAGTTCTTCTACAAACCGGAAGATGTACAAAGCCTGTTGGAATCAAGTTATCACCCACAAAAAAGAAAGCCATGAGTTACGATCTTATAAACAGAAAAGACCAGCGGATTGATACTATTTTCAAAGGGCTGGAAAACATGGAGCGCATGATAGACGCAATACGGACGGCTCCAAGACCCGCATTTCACGGTGATTATTTCCTCACGGACGAGGAACTTTCAAAACTGTTGAAAGTAAGCCGGCGTACCTTGCAGGAATACCGGACCCTCGGTGTGATACCTTACTACCTTATACAAGGGAAAGCCCTTTACAAAGAATCGGACATAAAGAAAGTTCTTGACGACGCATATAAAAGATGCAGGGAAGAACAGCGATGGGTATGAAGCAAAAGTAAAAGAAACGGCCTCTTTACAAGGTCGTTTCTTTATCTTCTAATAGCCGGCTTTTGGATTTTCGTCTCTGTTTCCTTACTATAACATCCTCCTCATATAAGCCGGATGTTTGGCTTAGACCAGCAGCCTTCAGACGTTTCATGTCTTCATCTACTTTCTTGTCGGTGACTTTAGCATAAAGCTGCGTAGTTTCAATTCGCATATGGCCCATCATTTTACCGACCGTTTCAATTGGGATGCCCATTGAAAGAGTTATATGAGTTCCGAAATTGTGTCGCGCCTTATGGAATGTAAGTTTAAAACCATACACCTCACCCAACTTACGGGTAAGCATAATGAAATACTCACGCTTGTATAAATTGAAAACCTTGTCATCATGACGCTGCCCCCGATACTTTTCAATTATCTTCAACGGAATATCCAACAGCCGTACAGAAGACAATGTCCCTGTTTTCTGACGATGGATATGGATCCACCATGAACCATCCTCTGACTGTGTAATATCATTAACAGTCAGTCTTTTCAAATCTGCATAGGCAAGTCCGGTAAAAGTGGAGAAGATGAACATATCCCTTACAAACTGAAGCTGTGGCTTCTCGACCGGGGTTGTAAGAAGTGTCTTCAGGTCTTCCAGCTTCAGATGACGACTTTTCCGTTTGGGCAGTTCAGGATGAAGGCGGCAATACGGATCACGGCGGATTGTTCCCTGGCTGACAGCCCGCATGGTCATCTTCTTCAGCCTATAAAGATGTTCATGCACGCTCTTCGGGCTTAAATTCCTGTCCGTCCTGAGAAAAAGTTCAAAGTCATCATAAAAAACACGGTCAAGGTTCCGTAAAAGAACATCCTCTACGCCACGTTTTTCCTCGATGAAAGCCGAAAGATGCTTATATGAACGCTGGTAAGAGTCATAAGTTTCTTTTATCCGGTCTATTCCGATACGTTTTTTGAACTCCTCATTATGCTCCCGGAAAAGAGCCAGGAGTGTAAGCGGCTTCTGTCCGACACCCATCACGGCATTCTTCACCTGCTCCGCCGTAATGAATCCCAGACTGCTCTTTATCCGTCTGTAATGCTCATTTATTTCTTTGGTCAAATCATCAATGGCCCGGTTGACGGTAAGGGCATTCTCACTGCGGCCGTCAGCCCGTCCTTTTTCAGGATTCCATATGGCAGGGTTAACAGATACTTTCGTTCCTATCTGTTCCCATTTGGCATCTATGCTTATCTTGCAAAGCAACTGGCACGTTCCGTCCTTGCGGACTTTGGTGCGGTTTATATAAAACAGTACCGCAAACGTACTGCGATGTCTGATTTCCGTATTGTTAATTTTTTCTTTCATAATCTTGTCCTTTTATCCGGTTATCAAATGACTACAGAAAACCTTTCAGCAATTTTCTTGTCCAATGCTTTCGTATCTGTATCTATCTTATTGTCTGTCACCTTTGCGTAATGCTGTGTGGTCTCAATACGACTGTGTCCCAACATTTTACTGACTGTCTCCAACGGGACTCCATGCGAAAGGGTAATTTCTGTCGCATAGGTATGCCGGGCTGCATGAAAAACCAACTTACGCCCTATACCGCAAATTTCGGCGATGCGTTTCAGATAACGATTCAATGAACTGTTGGAATACATGGGGAGAAGCTTTCCTTCAGGAGCCATATCACGGTATTTTTCAATGATATGGAACGGCAGTTCCATAAGCGGTATTTCAAAATCCACACCGGTTTTCTTGCGAGAACTCCTGATCCACCAGGTACCATCTTCCGCGAGAGAAAGGTTTTCATTTGTCAGCAGACACATGTCGCTATAGGGAATACCCGTATAACAGGAAAACAGGAACATATCTCTCACATGATAAAGAATCTGATCATGGAGAGGTGTTGTCATAATCCTATTCAATTCTTCGGAGGTGAGATATTTCTGTTCCGGTTTCGGATGTACCGGTTCATATCCGACAAACGGGAATACTGTTATTATACCGTCAGCAATAGCTTCTCCGACAATTGTTTTCAGTTGGACGGTAAGATTGACTATTGTGCCTGAAGCCAGACAACATTCCGTACGTAGATACAAGTCATATTTTTCAATGAAGGAACGGTCCAATGCGGCAAAAGGGATATCTGACAGCTTATATTGCATCTGTAAAAAACGTACCAGATGATTGTAGGAATTGCGGTAAGCCCTCAATGTCTTTTCCGTACGATTGATCCCAACGCGTTTCTCGAAATTTCTAATGAAAAGTCTGAAATAGCTTAACAGGGTTTCCTGTTCCGAAGCCATACCCAAAAGTTGATGCTTTACATCCTCTGCTGTTACATCCTCACGGATTGCAGATTGTTCCGCATAGATGCCGAGCGCGGCAGCACGTATTTCATCCAGTCTGTTGTTTATGTCTCTTGCCGCAACACTTTTTCCACACGCCCGTCCGGATGACCACAATGACTGTGGCACACGAAACTTGACACTGAATGCTGTTTCAGAGTGCTTGCCGACAATAAGCCGTGCCATCACGGGACAGTTTCCCCTGGCATCCGCCTCGCTCTTTTTAAGGTAGAACGAAACCTTTACATCTGTCTGATTCATAATCTGTTCCATTGTTCGCAAAATTAACAGAGACAGAGTTAATCATCGGCATGTAAAATATCGTCAGACATCGACAAAGCTATCACCATTGACTTCCGGAACCTATATTTTTCATATCTCAAAAAAAATAAGTACCTTCGCTAAGCCAAAATGATGAAACTGCGTTCTTTACGGTCGGAGCAGAAAGGATTTTCAAACAACTCCATACAACTGGAATGGGCAACGGATAGGTAGCAATTTTTTCGCTTAACTATTCAAAAAACGGCTTCAAAGCACACATTTACAAATGCGGAATAATGCTGCGTATCTCCCTGAAAGCCCAATAGTTTACATTATTCTTCCTAAATCCATCCGAAATCGGGCGAGTTTCTGTATATTTGATTTCATCCTTGTCACTGTATTTCAGGTTCTCGCCTGCCATACCCCAAATAAAGGTATAGTTGCTGGTTCCGGCTGCTGCATGGATAGACCATTCGGGAGAAGTAATAGCCTGTTCGTTGTGCAGCCACACCAGACGCTCTTCTTGCGGTTCACCCATTAGGTGACAGATTGCATTTCCTTCGGGCAGATTGAAATAGAAATAGGCTTCCATACGGCGTGTGTGGGTATGTGCCGGCATGGTATTCCATACAGAACCCGGAGCAAGTTCGGTAAGTCCCATTTGCAGTTGGTTTGTACCACCGTCTTTTACTCTTTCCAATACATCTTTCACAATCAACTGGTTTACAATACGGTCGTTGCTATCCTCCATTTTACCGTAGTGGTCAGATATAGCTAAAGCATATTTCTTGGGATTTGCCTTTTGGAGTTTGGCATCGGTTGTAATCAATTGGGTGACATATGGTTTATAAGCCGGTGCTGAATTGATATAGAACTTAGCAGGTTTGGTAGCATCGTTGCTCTTAAAAGTAACCTCTTTGTTGCCGCAACCCACATAAAGTGCCTCTTTGTATTTCATAGGATATTCTTTACCATCTACGGTCACTACTCCGTCACCACCTATGTTGATTACTCCCAGTTCGCGGCGTTCGAGGAAGTAAGTGATTTCCGGGCCCAGTTCGCGGAATGTTTCCAACTTCAGGACTTTGTTTACCGGCATGGCACCTCCGTAGATGAGGCGGTCATAAAGCGTATAAGTGACATTGATTTCATCCGGCGCCATAACTTTCTCCATCATGAATGAGTTGCGCAGACGTTCTGTATCATAGTGTTTTACATCTTGCGGATGGCAAGCTGTCTGTACTTTGTAATTTACTTGGGCTGAAGCTGTCAAAGCAGAAACGCCCAGCATCATTGCAATTGCTAATTTCTTCATTTTCGTTCTTATTTATTAGTTATCTTATTTTCTGTTTTATTATTGGGCATTTTTTACCGATTGCTGATATTTGATGATGGCACGACGGTTTAATACCATCAGAAACAGGGTTATTAATACCAGGATAGCAGAACCGATAATTTTGAATGTATAAGTCATGTGGAATATAGCCCAAGAGAAGGGGCTGGATGCAAAGTCCAATGCACCACCTTCAAAACCTTGAGGGATATTTACGGCTGCATCTTGAGTTTTGGCATAAACGTCTTGTGCGGCTTGGGTAAAATAAGGAGCCAAATCGGTAACGAAATATAAACCGATGGCCAATACAATGAATCCGATAATAAAGGTTTTAAATACGTTGCCTTTCGTAATGGGCAATATCAATGGGAATACATAGAACATACCTGCCAATGATGCCAAAGGTAAGAATTCATTGCCGGGGAGTACTACTGCCAATAACAGAGTAACAGGAATCAATAGCAGGGATACAACCAGAGTTGCAGGATGCCCAATGACCAAAGCAGGGCTCATACCTATGTTAAGACCCACTGCACCTTTAAACTTCTTTGCAATCATTTCGCGGGTAGCGTCAGAAATAGGTTTCAAACCTTCAATAAACAAACCGGTGATGCGTGGAATCAATTCCATAACAGCTCCCATCTTAATGCCTAAGCCCAAAATATAAGGAATCTTGTCTACCATTTCCTGTCCGTTTTTACAAGACAGTGCGCCAATGCCACAACCTACCAGAATACCTAAGAACAACGGTTCACCCAATAAACCGAATCTCTTCTTCATGCCTTCGGCATCAATATTCAGTTTATTGAATCCGGGTATTTTGTCCAATACTTTATTGATAATAATAGCGAATGGAACAAATCCTGCACAGAAAGGCTGAGGAATGGAGATACCTTCCATCTTTTCATAAAAGCCCTGAAACTTGTCTGCTGTATAGTCTGCCAAAATCAAGGTGATGATGTAGCAGATAATGGCAGCAAAGAATCCCCACAGAATGCTGTTTGTCGCAAAATAAACTACTGCTCCGATAAAGGCAAAATGCCAATAGTTCCATAAGTCGATATTAACAGTACGGGTAGTCTTTGTTAATAACATCAATATGTTGACACCCAGGCAAACCGGAATGATAAATGCACCTACGGAAGTGTTATAAGCAACAGCGGCGGCAGCAGGCCAGCCCATATCGAATACCTTTAATTGAAGGCCGTATATTTCGACAACTTTACTTAAAGCGGGTCCGAGGCTGCTGGTCAACAAGGCTGTAACAACTGATAATCCTACAAAACCTACTCCGACCAACAAACCACTTTTTAATGCTTTGCTTAATTTAATACCGATACAAACTCCTAAGATTGTAAAGATAATAGGCATCATCACAGCTGCACCCAGACCGATGATATAACTGAAAACTTCTTCCATTCTCTTGTGATTTAATAGTTAAATGAACGTGTTTCTACAATAGTATAAATTAAAAACTGCCCCAAAAATAAAACCTTTTCTCAATTAATCAAACGGGAAAACCTTAATTATTAGTAAAATGGACAATTTTGTACACTTTTTATTGTTATCGCGCACGATTTTATTGTTTTCGCACACGAAAAACCGAATGATGTATTCTCTTTATTTAGAGTAACACATTGCTTTTCTTGGTAACAATAACTTTTGTTTTATAAAAGATAGAAGGTCTGTTATTAAGGCAAAACAACTATATGGAAAGTAAATTTATCTGTAATTTTATTGTATCTGGATTGCCGGTGGTTGCTCTTCTATTGTGTATGGTTAAAAGTGTTTGATGAACAAATGTACATTTTCGGATAGGCCGGAAAGCGTTTTCGAAAAACCCTTAAGTCTCCTTTCGGAACAATCCATTCTTTTCTAAACAATCCTAAGTTCTTTATTTATAATACCTTTACAACTTTTAATGCTTGCTTTTTGAAAGGAAAGAAGATGTTGGTTTGTATTTAATCGATTGATAATGTGATGGATAAGATTTTGGGAGAGAAAAGAAAAAAAGTGCATCTCTTAGTAAGAGATACACTTTTCGCTGCAAATTTACACAAAGTTTTGATAATTAAAACTTTTTGAGAAGAAAAATCACAAGACAAATGCAAAAATATCTTTAGTCTTAAGTTTTAGGACGCTTTTTTATGGGCTTAAATGACTAATAATAAAGTGTTTATGTGCGTTCTGTGTATCTCTTACTAAGAGATGCACAGAACGCAACCTCTTTTTAAGGGTTTAAAAAGTGAGTAATTATCTGAAATAGAGACAATAAAAAGAAAGTACAATGGACTACCTGTTTCTACACCGCGACAAGCGCACTTTTACTTCCGAAAGGCAGAAGAATCTGCTTTTCCGGGCTGCCCGGCTTTATTGGGAGCAGAAGTATGAAGGACGCGAACCGGAAAAAGCAAGAAAAGTTGATTGTGAGCTATATAAATATGTATTGTATTATTTGGAAGTGCGCCAAGTGTTTCTTGACCCGAAGCTCTCACTGAAAAAGCTGAGCGATATGATTGAGACGAACCAAACCTATTTATCCAATGTGGTCAACCGCTACTTCGATTGCCATCTGAAAGAGTTGGTAAATACGTATCGGGTGGAATATGCCAAGGAACTGCTCCGTTCGGG
>ULPH01024575.1_pt1 | contig 20954 bp, 13 predicted proteins | sample 1953301 | NCBI WGS metagenome assembly ULPH01 (sample SAMEA4835623, study PRJEB28245) | human gut metagenome | biome: gut microbiome; material: fecal sample | place: Denmark | collected 2008 | reverse complement strand
TAACTAATTCTCCTGCGGAATTGCTGCCGTAAAAATAAATCTCGTTGCCTGATTTATAGTAGCTCTGTGAACGAAGTTCTTCGGGTTTTGATATAACAGCTTCTGCTTTAGAAACAGGCGATATTACCTCTTTTGCCGGTGAATAGGTAAATGTAATATGTTTTACAGCTTCAGGCAACAGTTCTGATAATGGTCTACCGTCAGCAAACGGTACACACATTGTATCATCTGTTCGTCCGTAGAGCTTGTTGCCTTGAACAATATTACCGAGCACCATTTCAGGATGTTCAATAAAATAATTATTGATTGATAAACCGTTTTCGGTTGTTCCCACATTTACCCAAGAGGGTATATTTTCAAGTGGTGCAGAACGCTTTTGGAGAAAGATAATATCGGGAGTAACTTCCGTTCCTGCCGATTTAAAGGCGTTATTCGGCAATCTCACAGCACCTACCAAATCCGCTCTTTCGGCCAAAGTCTTGCGGAAAGAGCTGTCCTTTTTGTCAAGTGTACCTTTGGAAGTTACAAAAGCAACAATGCCGCCGTCACGCACTTTATCAAGTGATTTCAAAAAGAAATAATCGTGAATTTTTAGATGTTCTGAGTTATATTTAGAATCATTAACGCTGAAATCGCCGAAAGGAATATTTCCGATTGCAACATCAAAACTGTTGTCATTGAAACGAGTATTCTCAAAGCCGTCAATCGTAATGTCAGCTTGCGGATACAGCTTTTGAGCTATTCTGCCTGACAGGCTGTCTTTTTCAACACCGTACAAATTCACCTTATCACGAAGCTCTTCGGGAAGTCTGCCGAAAAAGTTTCCTACGCCCATTGCAGGCTCAAGTATGTTGCCGTCCTCAAATCCTGCGTTACGAATGACCTCATATATACTGTCAACGATTGCTGTATCTGTGTAGAATGAATCAAGCACAGTTGACCGAGCTGCGGTATATTCTTCATCCGTAAGCAAACCCTTGAGTTCAGAATACTCATTTTTCCATTTATCATTATCAGACTCAAAAGCATTGGCAAGACCGCCCCAACCGCTGTAAAGGGACAACTGACCTTGTTCTTCAGGTGTAGCCGCTCTGTTTTCTGCTTCCGTTTGCTTTAAAATCTTAATGGCAGCAATGTTATTTTGAAACTTTGTTTTTGCTCCCGTGACAGCTTCTCTGTCTTCAAGTACATAGTTTTCATGAGAGGTGATTTCATCAGATGAAACATCTGATACGGGTATACTGTCAAACAAGGTGGGTTGAGAAGTTGTCTGAGCGTGTTCATCTGTATCTCCACCCGTTGCCCACATAAAATTGTTTTTACCTACAGAAGATTTCTCAGAAGTTGACTTTTCGTCATTTTCAAGTTGCATAGCAAGCTCATCAACGCTATGCAGCTCGGTATTGCTGTTGTTTTCTTCTGCGTTGCTCTCTTTTTCAGGATATTCGGCAGCCTGTTCTTCTTTTATACTGTTGAATGTATCGTAGAGATATTTAAAATAGTGTGTACCTAAAGTATCCCAGTTATAAGCTTGAAAAAACTGACTGTTTTGAATTGACACACCATCACTTGTAATCTGAATTTCATAATCATCTGTAATTTCAGCACTATTAAGATTTGTGTAATGGTTTATGAAATGCTTTGCAAGTTCAACATCAATATTATCACCGTTTCTGTATTTTTTAACAATTTCAGAAATTCCGTCATCAACATTATGCCACGCTTTTTCATAGTCAAAAAATTCATTAACTATAGCAACTTTCTCATCAAAAGCAAGTAATGGTTTCAATAACTCATTACTACGATTTTCGAATGCAATATCATCTTTAAGCAATTTAACTACAGCAGAGTACTGTGAATACTGCTCAAGAAAATCAATTACACCGCCTATACCGTCACCAATATCCTGTCTTTCGGTATATTGTGTACCGTCAGGCATATTGATTATAAATTTCGTTTTTTCATAACCAAGATGAATATTGTCAAGTTCACCGTTTCTGTATGCTTCTGCAACCGCATTTTCACTGCCGTATTCCTCAATTTCAAGCTGTCTTTGCTCAACCCATTCGTCATCGGCATTTTTCATAAGTTTGTCAAATTCAGAAACAGAGTATGTTTTGCCGTTCTCAAATACTGGACTTACACTCCAATCACAAGTAATTGTCGGACGAATTATTTTCTGTACAGACTCAGTTCGTTCAGGCTCGTTTATCGGGACGATTTCATTTTCTGAATTAAATTGATTAACGATTTCTTCTGAGCTGACATTCAGAGCACCGGCATCGGATTCTGCGACAGCCATAACCTGTTGAATAAATGGATCACTGTTCAGCTTATCTTCATCGACAAGCTCACCGTTGACTATCCCTGCGTCCTCAAGTTGCTGACGAATAACTGCGGGATCTATGTCGTCAAGCTCGTCGTGTTCCTCATAAAACGGTGCAAGCTCCTCATATTTGATATTCACAGTAAATCCTTGTGTTTTAAGAAGTTCAGTATTATCATTCAGTTTAAAATCAGGGAATCCGACTGTATCAACTGAAGAACCGTTAATGTTTCTTGTTGTAGAAACAAGGTCGAGAATATCTGCAACGGTTTTTGCGTTCTCACCTCTGACTTCATAAAAATCACCGACCTTTATAAGTTCTATTTTCCGTACTTCAGGTAATTTGATTTCGGGAACTACTGCAAGCTCAACGAGCTTGTGCTGAATATCTGCATTAAGACCTTCGGCAAACTCCGTACCGCTGTAAAACTTTTTAATAGCGGTTCTGAAACTTTCGCTACCGATATCAATTAACCTTTGTTCGCCTGTTGTATCAAGAAAATCAAAGAATCCTGAAAAATCATCTCCGTATTCTTTGTTAGCTTCCGCTATCTGTTTGTAAGATACCTCGGTAATTACAAACTGACCGCCGGAGTATGCGTCAGGATTATAGTACATATATGTAATACTTTCGACTTCGGACTCTTGAAAATAAAGGGTTTTCTCAAGAGTGTTAAAGTCGGGTAAAGCAGGAGTGTATGTACCGCCCTCAATTTGCCCTTCAATATCCGTGCGTGTAGTACCTTTAATATCTGCAATGAGATTGATTAAATCTTCATACGAGCCGTTCTTGTATGCTGTAAAGAAGTTTTGCATTTCATCAATCGAAAAAGTGTAATCAAGCAAGTTGATTACTGATTCGCTCATACCGTAAGTTACCATTTCTCTGATAATTTCAAACTGAGTAGTTGAGTAACCACGATTTTCAGTTAATTTTGCAGTAATGTTATCATTAACAAAACGCTGTTTTAAATCATTAAACCTTGATGTATCTGCAAATATCAAAGATTTATCCGAAAAACTTCGATATGTGTCAACATAAATTTCGGCAAGAGCAGAAAGTTGTGATTCATAAAAATCAGTGCAGTCAGAAAACAATGAAACAAAGTTATCAGTCAAATTATCATCGTTTCTCGTTTGGATAAATTTTACAGACGGTGCAAGTGCCGAAAGTTGCGATTCATTAAAATGTAATTCAGATATTTTTTCATTAACTGATTTTGATTCTTCCGGTGATTCATTTTGAACAACCTCAGATTTTGACATAAATGATGCTCGCTGTTCTTTAAGTTCAGCAGATATTTTATTCAAGGTATCAGCATATTGCTTGTCAACAGTAATAGTTGTTGTTTTTCCGTAAATTCTGCCTGAAAAAAGGATGCCTTGCTCAGTAAGTCTTTGACCGATTTTATAGGCAAAATCGGTATTGTACTTACGGTATAATTTATCCTCAATAGAATCGTAGGTTGTAGTTCCTATGATGTTGTTGGTTTTATAGACTTTTGAATTACATTCAATAACAGTCTGATAATCAATATCCAACTTATCAATATTATTTGCAGTAGCTCTGCCAATGGCAATATGTGCTTCTCCGTTAAAAATATATGCACAATAATTAAGTCCTGAATTTTCAAGTTCCTGACATATATTATCAAGACTATCCTCACTCGCAATGATTACTTTTTTATATTTATTGGGAGTGTTGCTGTTCCATATTTTGTTTCCATATAATTCAATCATTTATTTCATTCACCTCTTAAAAAAGACCTGTGCCTGAATGGCACAGGTCTAAAATAGCTTTATAATTCTTGTCCCTGAGTTTTGGTTTTATCATTCGTTCGTTGCTCATTATGAGCAATAGTGTTTGCATTTTGCTTAATCTGATTTCTCGATAAAGGTGCTGTTCTGCGTTCGGATTTCTTATCAGGCTCTTTGAGTTTTTCGTATTCCTGCTGCTTATTGCCGTTATTGATAATACCGTCAATACTGTCATAATCGTCCTCAATCGACATTTCAGCATTTTTAAGATAGTTTTCTTCGAAAATAACTTTTGCAGTTGAACTTACAATCGTATCCGCCTGTTTCTTGAGAGCCTGTGGGTTGGTAGTAAACTCATCAACAATATTCTGACAGCTCTTGTTGATGATATTGTCAGCTTCTTTATCGGGCATTGCTTTGACTGCATCAAACTTTGCAGACCACTCGTCAAGTGCCTTGAGCTTTCGCATTAACTTTTCTTTTTTTGTTGTGAGCTTGTTAATCTGCTTTTGTAGTTTGAGCTTTTCAGACATATAATGAGTTTGACTGTACGCTTTTAGAGCACTGTCAAGTTTATTTTGAGTAGCATCAAATTTTTCTGAGGTTGTTCGCATCGACATCATTCGATACTCTTGAATCCCTTTAACGAAATTTTCTTTGCGTCCGTCAGGTGACTTCATATTGTCGAGAAATTTGTGGATTTTAATGCAGAAATCAGCACGGCTTTGATGTTTCTGAATTTTATTTTCATTGGATTTGATATTCAGTTTGTGGGCAGAAATTTTCTCGTTAATACTGACTATCTTTTGCCGTCTTTCTGTTGCCAAGAGCGAAAGAGCAGTATATACAGGTTTTGGCACAATATCTTTCAAGGATTCAATCGTAGATACAAACTCTGCATTTCGGGACTTTTTTATATTGAGCTTTTCAATTTTTGCATTGAACTTATCATTTTTGCTGTTAAGCTCATCAATTTTGCGATTGCATTTGTCATAAAGGGTAGCAAAAATCGGAATAGAAAATTCTGTGTCTTTTGATGTTTCGGTTACAATCGGTTCAGTCGGAACAGATTGTAAATTTTCTTCTTTTACACCGACACTTTTGGACTTTTTTTCATTAATAGTGTCAAAATTTTTGCTTTCTGTGTTTTCTTTTTCCTTAACCGGATCATAATGATTTATGTACAGTTCTGACCCCCTGACTGTTTCGGCAAGATTATCATCTTTGTCATAAAGCATATATTTACTCTCATCATCCAATGATGTGAGTATGGTTTTGCCTTCGTTGATTTCATCAACATCGTCTTTTTTAATCCAAAGATAACGAATATCCTCCCCGAAAGTACCGGGAACTCTTGTTTTATACTCGAATTCGTTATCATCATAGACAAGTGATGATTTGTCTATTGTAATATCAGGCATTATTTTTCCTCCTTTTTCTGACAGCAAATGTAGCAATAACAGCTGTTATTGCTATTGCAATTATTGCCAGTAGAATAAAATCAAAACTTCTGTTATTAGTTTCTGCTTTTATGGCAGTATCAGGCGAAGCGGTTTCAGATACCCTTTCGGCTGTCACAATAAGTCTGTGACTGTTAACACCGTAGGGATAACAAGTTATAAGGCTTAATAGGTCTTTTTCTTCGTCAACTGACAGTAACGATATGTTGTCGGGCTTAACAATGTTTTTTGCTGTTACAGCATAGGTAAGCGTTTCATCAAGCACGGACACCTTGATTTCATCACCGATTTCAAGCTCGTTGAGATTGTCAAAAAACACCTGCGTAGGATAACCCGTGTGAGCTGAAAGCACCGAATGATTGCCTACACCGCCTATCGGAAACGCTGTATTTGGCAGATGAGCAACACCTTTTTCAAGCACTTTATCCTCATCCCCGTGGTAAATAGGCAGTTTTACATTTATTTTTGAAATATCAATGTAGCCTATAAGACCGTCACCAAAATTGAGAATATCGTCATATCCGTCAATCACGCTGTCTACATCATAAGTAAAGCCATTGACAAGCTCTGACAAATTGTTGTTATATTCAGCAGCAGCCGACAAGTACTGTGACCTGTCGGCTGCTGAAATGCTGTCAAGATTTGCGGCATAATTGTTAATTGTGGATGCGGCGAAAAAACTATTGACAGCATTTGATGCAGAAGGGTACAGCACAAAGCAGAGTGATGCAGTCATAAAAATTATTCCTATTATCAAGGTGCATTTGCTTCTGCATTTTTTCAATGTGCTGTACTCCTTTCTGTTTAATGTGAAATTACTTGTTTGTAGCTTTTACTCTTCTGCGAATGAGCAATGTTGCAATACCGCCGAGTGCAAAAGCTGTGCCGAGAATGTAGAACATAACTGTTCCTACACCGCCTGTCTGCGGAACAACAACCTTTGTATCCTTAACATCAACGCTTGCTGTACCGTCTGTCGGGCAGTTTGTGATGTACGAACCGTCTACTAATGTTGCACCGTATGTAACATCAATAGTTACCGGAATAACCTTACCGTAGATGTTGTAGCCTGTAGGAGCTTTTGTTTCGACAATATAATATTTACCGCTTGCAAGTTTGATTTCTTCTTTACTTGTGTTGTAGTAAGTAACCTTGCCGGTCTTGTCGGATACACCGCTTGCAATGGCATTTGTAAGAGCAGTTGCGTCCTCTTCTGTCTTGAAAAGGCTGAATTCTGCACCTTCGAGAGCCTTTCCGTCTGTATCTGTCTTGTTTGTTGTTACTGCAAAGGTATAAACATAAACTGTATTACCGTTTACTTCTGATTCAACACCGTTCTTGTTAGAATAAACGAGCTTTGTTTCTGAGTTTGGGTTGCCTGTCTTTCCTGCTACAGCGTACTTATTGAGCTTTGCTGAATAAGTTACAGATGTATAAGTAACACCTGCTGCATAAAAGTCATTTTTCTGAAGATAAGCGTTTGTGAGAGCTACATTAAATGTTGTAGCTTTACCATCAACTTCTGATGTTACATTGAGAGCATAATCAGTTGAAGTAAGGTCAGCAACCTTACCGCCCTGTGCGTTGAGAAGTGCAACCTTTACGCTGTCCTTGTCGAGAGTAAGACCGGCTGACATTTCATCATATACGGTATATGATTTAAGTTTCATTTCTGATGAACCGGCAGTTGATGACTTAATCTCGAAGTTTACTGTGTCGCCGAGAGAAACATCTGTAAAGTTTGTATTGTCCTTAGTGCTGTTTGTGATAGTCTTGCCTGTTACAACATCACCGTCATTTACCTTTGTAGCAAGGTCGATAGCATTAATGCTGTAAACCCAACCGTTATTGTAATATGGAAGTGATACAACAGAGTTTGTAACGCTTTTAACACCGGCAGGAAAGTTAGTCGCTTTTATGTAGTACAAACCCTGAGCAAGGCTTGAAAAAGTCTTTTTTACCGATGTTGCCGATGTAGTAAATGTGCCAACGGTTGAAGCTGTTGACGGAATCGAAGAAAGACCATCAAGAGCTGAGAGAACATTCGATGTCTTACCGCTTAAAATCTCGTCAGAGATTGAAGGAATAAGTGAATCATAGCCTGTCTTGTATGGATTTTCAGTAGTTTTGAGTTCTGCCACCTTGTACACCGTGAATGTATAGCCGGGCTTAGAACAATTGAGCGTGAATGAAACCTTCTTTGTTTCATCAAGAGCGTTGTTGTTTGTTGCGGCACTTGCAAATGGGATTGCAGTTAATACCATCATTACTGCAAGCACCATAGCTGTCATAATTCGTGTGATTTTCTTTTTCATTTTTGATTGTCCTTTCGTGATTTTTTATATTTCTTGCTACCGTGTTTACGGTAGTCATAGATGAAAAATATAGCCAATGCTCCGAGTGCTACAGAAGCAAAATAAAACGGAGCAATACCACCGCCGCCTGTTTGAGATAACACAGATTTGTTATCGGCAACGGTTAATGATATATTAAGTGTGTTTTCATTGTCGGCTGAAATTGTAAATTCAACCTTTTTACCGTATGGCATATAGCCTGACGGAGTTACAGATTCAATAAAATAGTAATCACCTACCGGCAGATTACTGATTGATAAAGTACCGTTTGTTGCCATACAGTCAGTTGCAGATTCAGATTCAGAGCGGTACATATAACTACCTGTGCCGTTTTGAATACAGCTGATAGGAGTGTCATCTGACTTGTAGAGCTGCCAACCTGATCCGCCAAGAGCTTTTGTGCCGTCTGTTTTTGTGAGCTTAACCGAGCCTGTTTTTACAGTATTTTTGATACTTGCAAAGGTTACGGTATCAGTATCAAGCGTGACGGTTACACTTCGTGGCTTATTGTACTTATACGGTAAAGAATAAGTGCCATCACCGTTAAGCTCGCCGAGTTCGGTTACTTTATATTTGAGCAATTCGTCATTGCTGTTATAAATCGGCAAGTCTGAGATTTCAGGACTTAAACCTTCAAGGTTTGTGCTTACTTTTTCGTTAAACCCTGTATCAGCACAGCTTATTTCAAAATACAAACCGTCCACAACATCATCTTCAGATGTTTTTTGTACCTGTAACAAACCTGTTTTTACGGTGTTGGCACAATCATATGTATAGTTGTATTCATCGGTATCATAGATTGTAAATTCGACTGCATCTTTCAGTTCATAACGGCTCGGAAACTTGTATGTTCCGTCTGACTGTTTAATGCCGATTTCGGTAAGCCTGTAAGTAATTTGAAAACCGTTTAGGTCAACTACATATGGCAGAATACCATCAATTTTGTTACCGTTTATGTCATAAAATTGCATATTATCTGTACTTGCTTTACCGTTTTTGTCGGTAGTCAAAACGATACTTGTAATCTCGTTTCCGTCTGCATCATAAGCCATCGTGGTAGGGATAAGGTCATCACCGAATTCTCGTTCATCGTCAAAAGACTCAAGCTTAAAACTCAAACCCTCGATAACTCCGTCCTCGGAAGTCTTATTGATGTTAATACTTCCTGTTGCAGGAGCGTTGTACATGGAATAATTAAGCGTTGATGTTGTTCCGTATTTGTTGGCAGTCTTAAACTCTGATTCAGCCTTTTCAAGGTAATTTTCGGGGAAGTAGTAACTGCCTCCGCCGAGAAAACCTTTTTCAACAACCTTATATTTTATAGGAATACAAATTGCTGAGTTTGGAACGGTTAAACAGCTTGTGAGCTTGTAACCGTATCGGTTGTAATAGTTAGCTGTTCCGGTAGAATCTGTAACAATATCACCATAATATTTGCCGTTTTCGTCCTGTACCTCAAACCAAACTCCAGACACTTTACCGTTGTATGAGGTCTTTTTAACAGTTAAATCTGTTTCAGAAACTGTATTCTGAAAATTAAATGTAACCGTTTTGCTCTCGTCAAGCGTTAATGACTTACCGTTAGCGTTGGATTTTGCTTCTGATGATTTGCCATAGTAGTATCTTGAATAAGCATTCTCACAATTGCTGAATACAGCATTTGAAACACCTTCAAAATATGAACCTTTATAATTGATTGCATTTTCTTTCTTTATCGTCCAAGTGTAACCGCCATAGCTGTGAGATCCTAAAGTAGTCTTAAAACCAAGCTCCTTGACTGTATAGGTTATCTTGTTGCCTTTATCGTCATATACCCTCAAACCTTTAACAGTCGCTTCGCCGTTTTTATCGGTTGAAACTGCGTTGTACTCGTTGCCGAGGCTATCTGATATTGCAAACCAAAGATTTGAAACTATACCGTCTGTTGATGACTTCTTGATTTTGAGGTCAGCTTTTATGGCATCTTCATAAATCGTCTGAATAACGGCTGTTTCAACGGTTGAGTTTTCCTCATTTGCAATGACAGGATAAACAGTATTGTCAAGCTCATAGCCTGTCGGTGCGGTTATTTCTTTGATGTAATATGTTTTGCCGACATCTACCGATTTTGCAAAAGTCCCCTTGCCATCAACACTTGTTGTGAGCTTGTCATACAAGCTTGCACAAGCTGAATCAGAGTACAAGCCATATACTGCTCCGCCGACACCTATACCTGACTGATTAAGCTTGTTAATGCCCACATATGCCTTTGCCGGCATTTCATCAATCGGTACTTTGATAGGGGTATTTGTGTCCTGAGCAAGACCGGCAATTTCTTCATTTATTACTCTGTAAAACACAACATCACTTAGCGAGTATCCGTCAGGAGCTTTTTCTTCTCTTATAACAACTGTACCGATAGGTACTGTAATTAAGTTGTTGTTGTAATAAAATTCATCAGAGTTATATCCATCTGCAAGATAGTTTTTATTAAGCTCAGCATATCCATCTTCGTCAGTCTGAATATACCAAGTCCTTTTAAGGTTTTTGCTGTCAAGTGCAGGAGCGGTTTCATCTGCTTTGACATCATAGTCCTTATCAATTTCCTGTGCGTAGTATTCAATGCTGAAAACCGCACCGCCAAGACCTTGACTTGTTGTTTCGCCTGTAATTGCATTCTTTTTTTGTAACACAATACCGACAGGGTCATCTACAGGCTCATCAGTACAGCTAAAGCGATAAATTTTTGTACCGTCTGCGGCTTTTTTGCCTGAATTCACAAATGTATATACAGTTTCGTCAAGCTCATAGCCTTTTGGTGCTTTGGTTTCTTTTGCATAGTAAGAAGCTGATGCGTCAACATATTTACTGTAACTGCCGTAACCGCTTGCATTTGTTGTAATACTGCCGATTTTTTTGGTACAAGCTTTGTCTGTGTATATGCCATACTCAGCTCCCGACAAGCTGTAACAACCGTTGCCAGCTGTAAGCTCTTTGTTTGATGATGATTTGTGAAGTTGCAGCTTGACAACATCCGGAAATGTCAACTTAACATATCCGTCTTTAACTGTATAATTAGAACCCTGAGCAAAAGTCTGATATGATGCATAGTCATTACTTGTAATTAAATACAAACTGTTTTTGTTCTTGATTCCATGTTCCTTCAAAAAAGAATTTTTCATTGTCACATTAACTGTCGTACCAAGATTTTTAGAACAGGTAAATGTTATCTTTTTACCGCTTACGCTGACCTTAACATTTGAATTGCTGACGATTACATCGGATGCTTTAGTTACTGAAGCGGTACCGTTCTTATCAGTCAAAGTGATTGAATACTGTCCGTTTGATTGATTATATGACATTTGATACGACTTCGCAGAACTGAGCGATGATGCAGTATATGACGGATTTCTCACGGATTTTTTGCACCAAGAAACCATATTGTTGTATGCCGTTGTGACATTCGCAAGCGTAGTTTCAGCTGAGCTTGTCTCAGTCATTGTATTTGCAGGTGTAAGTAACGGCTTACCGGTAACCGCTTCAAAAGTTGATGCGTTACGCTTGCCTGCAACAATCTCAAAAATCAAGAGCTGCGTTGCATAGTAGTAATGAACCTTCTCTTCCTTTGCAGCTTCAAATCCGCCAAAGCCCCAAGCAAGTATCAGATTAACTGCATTTTGCTGTGCAGTAGTTAGCTGTTTCCAAGCTGCTGATTGAGATGTACTTTTTACAGTAGCAGAACCTGTTAATTCAGATGCTTTATCCGGTTCAATACAGTACGCTCTTTGTGTGTAGTCTAAAAAATTCAAGGTTTTTCCGGATGGAGCAAAAAAGTGCACCTTGAAATTTTCCCAACCTTCATAATGCTGACTGTGCTTTTTTCCGTTTGCGTCTGTATAAGTATATTCAGCTGTTTTCTTGTATATAAAACCTTTGCCGTCTGCTCCACGATTGCCTTTAACCGAGGCAGCACTTACGGAAAACGAACCAACAGACAATGAGCCGATAATTACAGTCAAGCATAAGAAAACCGACAATATTTTTTTAATTAACTTCATTCAAATTTTTCTCTCCTTTTATCTAAATATTGAAAAAGAAAAACTACTGTATTCTTTTATGGGTGATGCACGAATCATATTTACCTCCGTAAATTTATATTATTAACCACCTTAGTGGGGATTGTAGGGATGCATCGGACAAATTAATGCCCGATGCAAAAGAAGAATAACAATGAAAACTTAAAAAGTCTTGCTGTCAAGTGAACAGTGAGAGTCATAAAACAGAAAGTTGTAATCAACTTCCAATGTTTTCGCTAATTCTCTGATATATGCAAAAGTCGGTTCATAATTATCGTTTTCCCATTTGGTATAGGCTGACCGTTCTATATGCACGGCTTCTGCCACTTGTTTCTGTGTCATATGCTTGTTTTTTCGAGCAATAAGCAACTGCTTTCCAAACGACAATTATTTCACCTTCTCAAAAAGTTGTTATCAATTTAAAATGTTAAGGTCATATATGTAGTTAAGGTCAACATTTGTTGATATGCCGTTAATTCTACCGGTATCAGAATACTGCCACACATCACAAGTGATTGACGGCTTTACATACCATTCTGCGTTCCAAATGGAAATGCCGTTATTTTTTAAGGTTTTGCGATTGAGCAGATAGTCATAAACACTTGCTGAGGAATACACACCCGATTTAAAGCCGTTGCTTTTGAGTTTGTTACAGAAATTGACTGCCATTTTTGTATAATTGCTGTTGCTTGTACTCATTGCAGGCTGATATTCCATATCGTAGTAAACAGGAAGTTCAAACTTTTTACCCTTGATACAACTAAGGCAAGCATCTGCTTCTGCTGTTGCCGTTGACGGTGACATTGCATAGCTGAACCAATATGCTCCGACTTTAAGACCGGCGGATTTTGCGTTTTTGTAGTTTGTTTCAAACATATTGTCTTTTTGGCTTTTTTCTTTACCGTAGCCTGCACGGATAATCACATAGTCATAACCGGCTGATTTTACCTTGTTAAAATCTATTGAGCCTTGCCAAGTTGATACATCAATACACTTTGCGACACTTCCCGAAACAGTCAGCTTGCACGATGCAGTTTTTCCGTTGTAGGTTTTGTATGTGATTGTTGCTGTTCCTTGAGATTTAGCGGAGATTTTTCCGGTTGAATTAACCGTTGCAACATATGTATTACTGCTTGTCCAAGTACTGCGATAACTGTATGCGTTATTGTTGAGCGTAGCTTTAAGCGTTTTACTCTGTCCGACTTTAAGGGTTGCAGATTTATCAGACACAGTAACCCTTGAAGGTGCAGATTTGACTGTTACCTTACAAATCGCTTCCTTGCCATTGCTGAGCTTACATCTTATCGTAGTAGTGCCGGCTGTTTTTGCAGTAACAAGACCGCCTGCCTTTTGGACGGGAGCAATTGCGGTGTTATTCGAGTAATAAAGTCTGTAGTAGGCTGCTGTATTGTTCGGAATACTGCTGTTCAAGTCATACTGTTCACCAACACCTAAAGTAATACTTGTTTTATTAAGTGTGATACTGTCAGCAAGTTTTTTGACTGTTACGGTACAGCTTGCAGTCTTGCCGTTATATGTTTTGGCTGTAATCTTTGACGTGCCGACACCGACAGCAGTTATTTTGCCGTTATTGTCAATACCTGCAACCTTACTGTTGTCAGTTGTAAACGACACCTGTGACAGCGTTCCGTTTTCAACCGTAGTTTTTAATGTGTAGGTTTCAGTTGTGCCAAGTGTGATACTTGACTTGTCAAGTTTTACACTTTTAGGTATAGTAGTAGGCTTTGGAACAGTTGTAGGTTCTGTAACTGCTTCCGTTGTAGGCTCTGTTGTTGATTCTGCTGTTGTCGGTTGTTCTTCTGTTGGCCCTTTAATCAGACCTACGATAATCTTCTGTACAAGTGTTGAATCAACAACGGTAATCACACCGTCTTTATTAAGGTCATACAACTTAATTTGTTTTTCATCAAATGTTGTCATACCTACAACATTCTTCTGAATAAGCGTTGCATCTTCGACTGAAAACTTTTTGTCTGTGCTTACTGCTCCTGCACTAAAGGCACAAAGGCTCACAAGAGTAGTGGCAGTAAGTAAGCCCGAAATAATCTTCTTTTTTATTTTCATAACTTCCTCCTAAAAAAAGGTCTCTATATATATTCCGCAAAATTTGCGGTTTGTCACCCTAAAAATCAAAAAATTTTAAAAGTTTTTTAAAAATAAAAACCTTCTCATATATATTCCGTAAAAATCGGGTTTTCGCACCCCCAAAAATGAAAAAAATTTTAAAATTTTTAAATTTTTTTTGAAATTTCTTTAAAATTATTCTCAAAAAGAAAAAAATACTCCGTTCAGGAGCATAAAAAGAGCATAAAAAAACAGAGCCGTAGCTCTGTCTGAAATTTGTTATGTAATTTTACAAAAAATAAAGGGACGGAAAAACCGCCCCTTTACACATTAAGGTTTCTAATTTTATAAACAGAAAAAATCAAGTGCGAAATCGCTCAAATTGTCACCGATATTTTCTAAGAAGTCTGCAATTGAATCGCCCAAATTAAACAGAATGTTAAATCCCATAGCAAACAGCCATAATATGCCGATTACAACGCAGCCTTCAAGTAATTGAAATGAGCCTTGCTGTATCCATCCCACAACAACTATAGTTCCGCAGATAGCAAATATTGTAGTGAAAAAACCAACTATCAAATGAATGACTCCGCAAAAATCGGCAATGAAGGTTAATATGTAGGCTAATATGTAAAGTATGCCTTTTAATAGGTAAGCAATAATCAGAAATATTAGTTTTAAGGGGAATAACAGTATTTTTTTCATATTGTTCACCTCTCGTTAAAATCAATTATACTCAACTTTACCGCAAGCTGTACACTTTCTGCCGACTACTTCGGTTTTGGTTTCATAGTGAAACTTTTCAGGTACAGTTACAGTCTTTGTGCCGACCTGAACCTCTACGCTTACAGTTTTATAGCTTACAGGCTCCCCGTTAAGTGCGTGCTGTTTATTGTGTGCGGTTGTGTTTTCGGTTATATCTGCTCCACATACCTTGCAAATATACCTACCCTGTTTCTCGTAAATCGGTTCTTCGTAGGTATAGGCTTCCTTATCCACAACCTTTACTTGTGTTTCTTTGGTTATATTCTGCCAAGTGTGGGTATGCTCTTCGGAAAACATTTCAACTTTACCGCAAACAGTACACTTTCTGCCGACTACTTCGGTTATAGTTTCATAGTGCGATTTTTCGGGTACAGTTATAGTTTTTGTGCCGACTTGAACATTGACAGTTTTAACACTATAACTGCCTTTTGCAGAACTATTATTTTTCATTTCATCAAAAATGTGGTCAAGATTGTCGCTTATATCAGCTCCACAATCATTGCAAATTGCTCTTTTTTGTTTTTCATAAATCGGTTCTTCGTAGGTATAGGCTTCCTTATCCACAACCTTTACTTGTGTTTCTTTGGTAATTTTCTGCCAACTATGAGTATGCTCCGCAGGAGCTGAAATATATTTTACGGATTTGCCCTTTGAATCATATCCGCTTGTGAACTTAGTTGCAGATGAGTTGATGCACCTTACCGTGTAGGTGTAATTTTTGCCTGATGAAACATCCTTATCAATATATGAGGTTGAAGTTGTATCGACCATTCTTGTCCAGCCTTTACTACCTTTGTAGTAAACTCTGTACTTTTCTGCACCGTTTGATTTGTTCCAACTGATTTTTACACCGCCGTCTACGCTCTCGGCTTTGGTAATCTTCGGAGTTGCAAGATTAGAGCTGACTGCTCCGACAACCGTAGATGATACTGCTGTTGCCGACAGAGAAATTACTGCCGCCATAGCTACTGATAATAATGCCTTTTTCATTGATAATCCTCCTTAAAAAAATTTTGTTATTTCTTCTTCTTTTTTACAGCCATAACACCGACCGTTCCGCCTCCGATGACAATCAGACCTCCGATAATTGACAACACAACTATCTGTCCTGTACTCATTCCGTTGTCATCTGCTGTAGCTTCGGCTTCTGCCGTTGTCGGCTGTGTTTCTGCGATAGCTTCAACTTTGCTTCCGTCAACATCAGATTTTGAATTTGCTACTGCCTGATTGTGACTGTTCTCGGATTCTGATGATTGTGTGTCGGATGAATCTGTATTGCTGCTGTCAGTTTCTCCTTCAGGGTGATAACGGTCATATGATTCTGCAATTTTACCGTTATCATCATATCTGATAAACTTGTCCGAACTCGCATCATAAGTCCATATAAGCTTTGTGCCGTCTGTTAGCAACTCATAAAGCTGACCGTTGTCATCAACATCAAGCGTATCAACATCAGCTGTCTTTTCTTTCATATACTCATAAAAAAGATTGGCAACATTACTGACTGTTACATCTTTGTTTTCAGGAGTATAGTCATCTAAAAAAACACCAAGATAATATCTTGACATTGAAGCATACAGGGCAATAGGTTCAGGCATTTCGGACTCACTGTAATTGATGTTTCGCAGTTCGAAATAATACCACGCTTCGTTATACAGCTCGTCTTTGGTACATTCATATGCTTTTTTGTACGCTGCCGATACGCAGAATGTTTGTAAAGCTATTAGCAATACGGCGATTGCTGCAATTGCAAATTTTCTGACCTTTCTCATTTGTTACTCTCCTTTTTGTAAGTTAAAAGGTTTTGGTTTTCCTTTCAATTATATTATACATCAGTATAGCACTACTGTCAAGCATAAGTTTTTGCTTTTTTAAAAAAATTACCAACGGTCAAAAAACAGTACATTCTCATATTGTAGTATGAAGTTCTGTGTTGAATGAAAATTACCGGGTGTGCTGTCATAATAATCCTTTGTACACATATAAAACAGCCTGTGCCTGACCGCAAGATTGTTATCATCGAATATGTATTTGACAGCATTAACTGCGTTCTGCGAACGGTTGGCAGTTGAGCCGACATATCCCATACCTTTAATTACAGCCGATACGGAAGTATATCTGTCATATACTATTGCACATTTAATAGATTGAGCTATAAGGCAAGAGCCGATGTAACTACTGCCAAATTCACCTGTCACTATTCGTTCAAGCATATCTCTGTCTTTATCAGATAGTTTTATCTTAGGCAATTTAAAATCTTTGCTATCATATTTAGTTTTGATAAGATAATTAGTTTTGTTATTATAAGATTTGTTAATAACATCAACATTCTTAGTACCTTTAACTATAATATTATCTGTCGGATATGTCAATACTTGTTGCTTAGTACATTTGTGTGATATAAGTTCTCCGTTTACATACTTATCTTTGTATATGTACTCTGTACTGCCCGATTTTCCTTGTTGGTACACTTTGGTTTGTCCGACAAAAAGTTTGTCCGACTCCTGTTCAACAGTTTTGTATGGGATAGATTTGTATATCGGATAGTAAGCATAATTAACACGGTCAATTTTAATCTTTTGACCGAGATAGACCGTGTCTGATAAATCAGCATTTAATATATCATCATCCGAGAGTGATATATTAAGATAATTTAATGCATCGCTAACTGTCCCCATAGGCACATAATAATCTTTGCTTACATCATCTACGGTTATATGTATTCCTATTTCGGGATTTAAAATAAGTATGTTATCAACAACAGACTGCCCATTATGAGCAGTCTGTGTTGTTGCACCTGCTGTGGGCGCTGTATTGAGTAACGCTGCCATAGATATTATGACAGACAAAAAGGAGAGCTTAATTGTTGTATGTTTAAATTTGTTCATAATCCACCTAACTGTTATTATTCCTTGTTATGTTTTCCGGTTGCTGACGGTCATATTGTTTTGATTTATCGTTGTCGGCAATTGTTCGTGCATTTTGAAGAATTTGATTTCTGCTCAATAAGTATGACCGTTTGTTTATGCGTTCTTTAACCTCTGATTGCTGTAAATCTTTTTCCACAGCCTGATTATCACATTGTTTTTCTTCAGGCTTAATACCGACTTTATCTATATCAAGATTTACTATGCTGTTCAGAGCTTTTGCAGCTTCGTCCTTGCCAAGCTCACAATTATTGATGTAGGCTTGGCAAAGGATTAACTGCATATCACGAGGATACTGCTCAAGTTGAGATATAGAGGTGTTAAGTAGTTCGGCAATTTCGGGTAATAATTTATCTGTATTGGGGGATTGATTTTCTCTTGAGCGTTCTCGTTCCATAGTAATTTACTTCCTGTAAGATTTTTTTGAGCTTGAAAAGACAAACTCTGTTTTGTGGTCTGCATTGAGTTTGATTGCAGCATCATTCACCATCTATACCGTTCTCGAAATCAATACATAATCAGATTTTGTGATACCTCGTTCAGTTACATATGCCACAAACTCACGATTCGCAAACGGACTTGCCGTATGATATTTGTGAGGTTTTAGGGCAAGCCATCTTCTGTAAATTGAATTGATAATTTCAAAACGCCGTCGTGTCACACCAGTATGAGACACATCCATATTATCTTCGTTGAAATATAATACTTCATAGACAAAACACTCAAAACCGTCATCAAATCCAAATAAATAACATAAATTATCATCATCGGACTCAATAAATCCCTTACCCCTAACACATACGACGCCAAGGTCAGCACCTTCAAACGCCTTACGGAGTATTTCTGCATTAAGTTCATTATTATTTAATATCACAAAAATCACCTCAACATATTTAATTGGAGTTCTGTTATCATAGCTTAATTTACTTCCTGTAAGATTTTTTTGAGCTTGAAAAGATAAACTCTGTTTTGTGGTCTGCATTGAGTTTGATTGCGGCATCAAATGTTTTACCGTTTTTGGATTTAAACCCTTTGATTGTATTGGTTTTGCCTTTGTCAAGTAATTTTACCGCCTGTGCAGATGTAAGGCTTTTACCACATATGTTTTTCCATATGTTAAAATTACACTCTTTGCTTTCGCAAGAATACGATTTTGGATAAGATAAAACTTTTTTACCGCATACAGGACAAATGCCGACTGTTTCCCAACGGGTAAAATGCTTGCTGTTGTCAACCTCGCTGTATGTATCAACAAGATACTTTACGCTGTCCTCAATCTGATTCATAAATTCATCGGCACTTGCAGCACCTTTTTCAATGTGTTGCAAAGCGGTTTCCCATACAGCCGTCATTTTCGGAGATTTGACATCATCGGGAACACAGTCTATGAGCTGAATGCCTTTTTCGGTCGGCAAAATTTTCCTGCCGTCACGCTGTATGTATTGTCGCTTAACAAGGTTTTCGATAATGCCTGCACGGGTTGCAGGAGTACCGAGTCCTTTTTTTTCAACATTGCTGTCTTCAACATAATCGGTATTTCCGGCTGTTTCCATAGCAGACAATAAAGTAGCGTCCGTATATTGCTTTGGCGGTGAAGTGAAGTGTTCTGATACGCTTGCAGGTACGGAGCAATATTTACTGTTACGCTGTATTTTATCAGGCACTTCATCTCCGCAACACAACTTATCTACTTCGTTTTTATCTTTTTCTTTAGCAGATATGTCAATAAATTTCCAACCGAGATTAACGGGATATGTTGCTTTGGAAACAAATGGTTTATCGCTGTTATTAGATTTTAATTCACAAGTGAATGTACAATATATATAATCTTCACCTGTTGCAACACAAAGTCTGACTGCAATCATAAACAATATGTTGTATTCTGCTGTCGGCAATGACGATAAGTCATAGCTCGTTATCTGTTCTGTCGGCAATACAGCATGATGGTCTGATACTTTTGCATTGTTAATACACTTAGTAACATCTGTAGGCATATGCGGTATTTTCTCGTACACACCATAAACGCTTTCAATAAGCTTTTTGGCGGTATCAGCCATATCATCAGTAATATAGTTACTGTCCGTGCGAGGATATGTAGCAAGCTTCTTTTCGTAAAGCGACTGCAAATAATCAAGCGTTTGCTGTGCGGTATAACCGTAAATGCTGTTTGCATCACGCTGCAAAGCAGTTAAATCATAGAGTTTTGGCGGAGCAACAGACTTTTGTTGCTCCGTTAAATCAACAACCGTAAAATCCGACTTATCAACACATTCAGCAAGCTTGTCAGCTTCATACTCCGACTTAAAGTCATCAACGCTTGTTGCCTTAAAATCACCGCAATCAATATCAACCTTGTAAAACGGCTCTTTAACAAAGTTTTCAACCTTATTATTACGGTCAACAATCATTGAAAGGGTGGGTGTTTGTACTCTGCCGATGTTTAGCAATAAACCGTATCTTACAGAAAACAGCCTTGTGGCATTCATCCCAACAAGCCAATCGGCTTTATTTCGTGCAAGTCCTGCCTGATATAAATTGTCGTATTCAGAATCATCCTTCATTTCTGAAAACGCTTTTTTAATTGCTTTTTCCTCAAGTGAAGAAGTCCATAACCTTTTAACCGGCTTTTGGCAACCTGTTTTGTTATATACATAACGAAAGATACATTCGCCTTCCCGACCTGCATCAGTTGCACAGATTATTTCATCGACATCATCACGCTCCATCAGACTTTTAAGCACATAATATTGAGATTTTGTTGAACCGGCAATTGAAAACTTCCACTTTTCAGGGATAATAGGTAGGTTCTCAAATTTCCACGGCTTTTCAGCAAATTTCGCTCCGTATGAATCGGGATCATCAAGCTTGATAAGATGACCGACACACCAAGATACAATGTAATAGTCGTTGTAAAAATAATTGACACCTTTTTTATCTGCACTAAGCACTGTGGCTATAGTATTTGCAACAGAGGGCTTTTCTGCAATGACCAACTTCATAATTATTTTTCCTCCTCAGAGGTATCGCCATCTTCATTTACTTCATCTTCGTATTCAAAATCATCATCTGTATATTCCGGACTGTCATCTTCATCAGATTTCTTTTTACCGTCTTTGCCCTTTAATTTAAAGAAAGCAAAGCCAATACCGCCGAGGATTGCTATTCCGAGAACGAGATACAACATAAATGAATTGTTTGAATTCGAGGAGCTGTTGTCGTTCTGT
>ULPH01026610.1_pt1 | contig 21306 bp, 17 predicted proteins | sample 1953301 | NCBI WGS metagenome assembly ULPH01 (sample SAMEA4835623, study PRJEB28245) | human gut metagenome | biome: gut microbiome; material: fecal sample | place: Denmark | collected 2008 | reverse complement strand
CTCTGGTAGGAGGTACTTGTTATGAGTGAAGAAATGATAGAACGGCATCAAGGGGACGAAATGATTCGCCTGACGCTGATGGATGGTCAGGTGCGCGTGATGATGTGCGAAACGACGCAGATGGCACAGCGCGCGGCGGATATTCATGGCGCAACGCCCGTCTGCACGGCGGCGATGGGGCGGCTGATGACCGCAACAAGTATGCTCGGCGTGATGATGAAGGGCGATAATGAGTCCGTGACGGTCAATGTCCACGGCGACGGCCCGATGGGAACCATCGTCGCGGTGGCGAATCACGGCGACGTGAAGGTCTGCGCGGATGATGCGCGGGTCGAACTCCCCCTGCGCGCGGATGGCAAACTCGACGTCGGCGGAGCGATTGGGCATACCGGGCGCATGACCGTTATCAAAGACTTGGGGCTGAAAGAGCCGTATGTCGGCACGATTGAGCTGGTCAGCGGCGAACTTGGCATTGATTTCGCGCAGTATTTCACCGTGTCCGAACAGCAGCCGTCGCTGGTGTCGCTGGGCGTGCTGGTGAATGGCGACGTGGTGCTGAAAGCGGGCGGTCTGCTCGTTCAGCCGATGCCGGGGTGCGAGGAGGAAACGCTTGAGCAGCTTGAACTTCGCAGCCCGATGTTTGCCGACATCAGCCGTGAAATGACCGAAGCGCCCAAGGAGCAGCTGCTGGAAGACTGGTTCCGCGGCATGAAGCCGGTCGTCCTCGACCGCATGCCCCTGCGCTATCACTGCGGATGCAGCCGCGCGCGCATGGAAAAGGCGCTTATTTCGCTGGGGCGCAAGGAATTGCAGACCATCATCGACGAGGATACCGGCGCGGAGCTCGGCTGCCATTTCTGCCATCAGCAGTATCAGTTCACGACGGAGGAACTCAGGCAGCTGCTGGAAAAAGCAACGCGGGAATAAGGAGAATACAGCATGAAGTGCATCAATTTTGACGAGCGGTTCGCGGATTTCACGGCGAAGTGGATGAAGGAGCACCGCGGCGAATATAAGACCTACGACGAGATGGAGGACGATCTGCCTCGCGTGTACACGGAGTTCCTGAACATGCCCGCGAAGTGGCTCGACGGTGTGACACCCGGCGCGTACTTCACGCAGTTCGAGGACGCGAAGGACTTGGTGGACTGGATGGTGCAGTACTGCCAGAAGGACATCCCCGTGCCGGATATGCTGATGGAGCAGATTCAGGCGGTGGGCCGCCCGTGCGAGAAGCGCCTGCTGACCCTCCTGCGCGACGAAAGCGACGCCATCCCGGAGGAGGCGCGCATGACCGCCATCGGACTTCTTCGCGACATGGGCAGCACCCTGCCGAAGATGCTCTACATCCAGTGGCAGCTGAACCGCGAAATGAAGGATGATTTGGCGGACAACGCGCTGGACAGCCTGCGCGACATGGGCAAGGAAGCCTTGCAGCCGATGCTGGAAAACCTGAACAAGGCGAACGAAGCTGGTCAGGAAGCGCTCTTGGATGTGCTGGCGAACTTCCCCGGCCACGAGAACGTGTATCAGCTGGCGGTGCGCCTGTTCGAGAAGAACCCGAACCGCCGCGCCCTGTTCGCAAGCTATCTGGCGAAACTGGGCGACCCGCGCGCGCTGCCGGTGCTGATTGCCGCTGCGAACGAGGAAAACTGCCGCTACATGGACTTTATCGAGCTGCGCGCCGCCATCGAGGAGCTGGGTGGCGAAGCGCCGGAGCGCGAGTTCTACGACGACCCGGAATACGAGGCGCTGCACCCGATGGACGACGGGGACGATGACACGCCGATGCAGTAATACTATTCCCGAACTCATTTGAACCATCTGCTTGCGCCTTTTCCGCTCTGGCGTCTGGTCGTTCCATTTAGCGTAGCGCTGCTACGCTGCATTTCACTCTCGTTAGCCAGCACGAAAAATTCGCGGCGCATCTTGGTTCATTCTCATTCTGAAATAGTATAAGGAGCATCCATGGTAACACTGGCAGATATTCAGAAAAACGAGGACATCAAGGCGCTCATCAGCGCGGGCAACCGCTATTTGGCGGCGATGGGCTTCACCGAGCACGGCCCACGCCACGTCAGCTATGTCAGCAGGACGGCGGCAGGCATTCTGGCAGCGCTGAACTTTTCGCCGCGCGAGGTGGAGCTGGCGGCGATTGCCGGGTGGGTGCATGACGTGGGCAACTCCGTCAATCGGCATGACCACGGGCCGCTGGGCGCGGTGCTGCTGCTGCCTATCCTGCGCGAGACAGGCATGGCAATGGACGACGTGATGGAAATCATCACCGCGGTGGGCAATCACGAGGAGCAGAGCGGGTTCATCTCCAGTGCAGTTTCGGCGGCGCTGGCGCTGGGCGATAAGTCCGATGCGCACAAAACGCGCGTCCGCGGCGGCAAACCCGACCTGAACGACATTCACGACCGCGTGAACTTCTCCATTCAGGAGAACCGCGTGATTGTTGACCCGGTGAAGCGTATCATCCGCCACGAATTGACGATGGATGAATCGTCCTCGGTCATGGAATACCTGCAAATCTACATGAGCCGCATCGTTATGTGCGAACAGGCGGCGGCATTCCTGAAGTGCAGCTTTGATTTGGTTATCAACGGTCAAACCATCAACAATCGCCCCTGATGGAAGGAGAAAAGCACAATGCTATGCCCCAATTGCCACGCCTATGTGCCGTCGGACGCGGTTCGCTGCCCCCGATGCGGGATGCCGGTAAATCTGCCCGATGACGGCGAGAAGCAGGAGGACAGCGACCTGCTCTCCTTCCGGCAGGGGAGACATTTGGCGGCCCACCAGCAGGCGCCGCAGCCGCCTAAACCCCAGCAGCGGCGGCGCAGAAACGCCTCCCGTGCCATGGAGGAGGACATGCCCGACGCGCCCCAGGAGGCAGCCCCGCACGACGCGGAAAAGCGCGTCTATGGCGAGGATGAGCCGTTCTATGACAGCGAAATCCTCACTCCCAGCCATGCGCCGGAGGAGAAGATTGCCTACGGAAAGCGTGCCCCGCGCGTACACGAGAAAGGCCCGAAGCGTTCCGCAAAGTATTTGCAGCGAGGCACGAACTGGATGGTTGTGCTGGTCTGCGCAGTTGTGGCGATGATTGGCCTTGCCTTTGGCGCGTACATGTTCCTGACAAAGACAGATCCCGGTCAGGTGCTGATGGCGCGCATGGGCAGGGAGGCGAACTCCGCCGCGCTCTGGCAGGTTGGTGAGGAACGCATGAACAACGGCGACCTGAGCGGCGCGATTGATTACTTTGTGAAGGCGAACGAGCAGGACGGCAAGGAAAACGCGAACGTCTCCGGTCTGCTGATGCTGGGCAATGCCTACGAAGCCAATGGCGAGCTGGACAAGGCGGAAGAAGTGTACGCCTACCTGTACACCGACATTGTGCCCAGTGCGTCGGACGCCTACCGCAATCAGGTGCGTATCTATCTGGCGCAGGGGCGCGAGAAGGAAGCGGCGGAGCTGCTGGCGGTCGCCTATAAGGCCACAGGCGTAACGTCCTTCAACACACAGCGCACATCCATCCTGCCGCCGACGCCCGGCGCGAGCGTTACAGCGGGCTACTACACCGCCAAGCAGACGATTACCTTTGCCGTGGCGGAGGATTATGACGTGTACTACACGTTCAACGACCTGAATCAGCTGCCGGAGGAAGGCACACTGTACACCGGGCCGATTGAACTGGGCGAAGGCGACTGGTCGCTGCGGGCAGTGAGCGTCAGCGGTGATTTGGTCAGCGACGTGATGAAGGGCAGCTACCAGATTTACATGCCGACGCCCTTGCAGCCGGACGTTTCACTTGCCCCCGGCACATACGACAAACGCATCAGCATCACCCTGCGCCCCGGCACGCTGACGAAAGACCAGCTGGAGAAGAACCCCGGCTATGCTGCCACGCTCACGGACGAAGTGGCGCAGACCATCACCATCTACTACACCATCGACGGCTCAACACCCGACGAGGACAGCCCGCTGTACACCACGGGCGAGAAAATCAAAATGCCGGGCGGCAATGTGACGCTGAAGGCGATTTCCGTCAACGGGTACGGCAAATCCAGCACCATCAAGGAAGTCGGCTACAAGTTCAACAAGAAGCCGTGGATGAAAACGATGATGACGGTGGATGACACATTGGGCGACTGGAAGCTCGGCACGACGACAAAGGAGGCTTTCACGCAGAAATGCGGCGAGGGCACGGCGACGGAAACCGTGTACAATTACACCATCGGCATGGACATGGAAAAAGTCACTTACGACTGGGGCTATGCGTGCTTTGCGCGCCTGCGGACGGCAAACGTGCTGGTGGAGCTGTACATGACGCGGGACGAGTTCACCGCGCCGCGCAAGACGCAAATTGGCAGCACGGAGGACGAAGTCGTCAGCGTCTACAAGGATTTCGGACAGGTGGAAAGTCCGTCGGGCAACCGCGGGCTGTACGAGAACGAGTTCAACAAGGGCAAAATCTACAAGCAGGAGGATGGCACGAAAATCATCCGCTACCGCGTCGAAACCGGCGACAGCCACATTTGGCAGCTGGATTACGAGCTGAACACGAGCGGCACGGTGGATGCGATTCGGTGGTCGTATGAGCCGTAAGGCGGGGCTTTGCGGCCACCCCTTCCGTTCCCTTCGCGGGGGATGCCTTTGGCTCTTGATTTGCTCCGCCACAGGGGAATTCGCGCCTGCGAAGGCGACGAGAACGCTGTCTCCCAAAAAAAGAAAAGCAGAAGCCAACATGATGCGGGCTTCTGCTTTTTTATGCACGAAACGTTTTCGGAAAATCCGCTTGCGCAATAGCGTTTTTGCGTGCTGCACAGGTTTGGTTGACCGCAAAAAGCGCAGGGGATTCCTGAAAATGCGTCGAAAAGGCACTGATTATTCCGGCAAAATCACGAAAACGTGAACGAAACTGTGGAAAAACGATGGATAACAAATCAAATTTGAAAGATGGTGAGAATGAATGGAGCTTTCGTCGGATTCCCCACAAACGGAAATCAACGTGCTATAATGCCATCGAAAGGACGCGCGGAAGGCGAAAGACGCCGGAAAGATGGCGGAGCGCACCGGAGCGTCCCGAAAAAAAGCGTTTGAAGGGAGCAGGAAAAACAATGGGTGATATGCGGATTATGCTGGTGGACGACAACGGCGACCTTCGCCGGGGAATGCGCGACTATCTGGCGCGGCAGGAGGGCATGAAGGTAGTGGCGGAATGCCCGTCCGGTGCGGAGGCGCTCGAAGCGCTGGGCAAGGTGCGCGTGGACGTGATGGTGCTTGACCTTATCATGCCGCAGATGGACGGCTTCGCGCTGATGGAGGAAGTCCGGCGGCAGCAGCTGGCGAATCCGCCGCAGATTATCGTTGTATCGGCGCTGGGGCGCGACGACTTCATCATGCGCGCGGTGCAGCTGGGCGCACGGTTCTACATGGTCAAGCCGTTTGACATGGCGTCACTGGCGGCGCGCATCCGGGAAAGCTGCGGGCAGGGCGTTGTGCCGCTGGGAACGGCGCTGAACGCAAGCGCACGCTCGCTATCCATCGACGAAAAGCTGGCGAGCCTGTTCCTGACCATCGGGATTCCGGCGCACATCAAGGGCTACCAGTTCCTGCGGACGGCGGTGAAAATGGTGGTGGACAATCCGGACATGATCAACCGCATCACGAAGGAGCTGTATCCGAGCATCGGCAAGTGCTACAACACTTCCGCCAGCAAGGTGGAGCGCGCCATTCGCCACGCTATTGAAGTCGCGTGGAGCAGGGGACGCATCGATACGCTCAACAAGGCGTTCGGCTGCCGCGTAGCGACGAAGGAGGATAAGCCGACGAACGGTGAGTTCATTGCCATGCTGGCGGATAAGCTGTCGCTGGAGCAGCGGTCGGCATCGTAATTCCGAATAAATGGTACAGCAAAAGCGCAAAAGCGAGTGCTTTTGCGTTTAAGCTGCGGAAAAACGGGAATTACTCCTGCGGCTTGGCGTTGCGCTTGTTGTCCTTCGTCATCTGCATGACGAGCAGGTTCATCGAGCGCTGCTGGTCATCATCCAGCTGGCGGAAGTTCAGGATGAGGCGGAGTTCTGCATCCGTCAGGTTCGTGGGGATGGGTTCGCCTGCCGCCGGGTCATGACCGACAAGATAGTCGATGGACACGCCGAAGTAGTCCGCAATGCGGGTCAGAACGGCAATGTCCGGCTCGGTATCGCGGTTCTCATACTGGTTGATGGACTGCTGGCTGACCTTAACGAAATCAGCCAGAGCGCGCTGGCTCAGACCTTGAGCGGTACGGAGTGCCTTCAAATTCGCGAGCATAGTAAGGAACAACCTCCTGTTATTTTACGTCGAGTAGTGTGGTCTTTCATTATTATATCATAACACAATTGGTTTGAAAAAGCAATAGCAGAAATAAATGAAGTTATCGCGAAATCACGAAAAATCGAAAGAAATTCAAAGTAGTTACAGCAAGATGCCGTTTTTGCGCCATTGATGCCCACTTTGTGCATTTTTGCGCAACCACTTGACAAATTTCGCCATTCCTGCTATGATGAAAAAAACCATCGTGCGGAGGGGCGGAAGTACATGATTTGGGGAATCGTGACGGCGGGAGCGGCGCTGCTGCTCATTCTGGTCGCCTTGCTGCACGCACAGCGGCGCAGAAATCGGCTGGAGAAGGAAATGGTGGAGCGCGCGGACGACCGACCTGTATCGCGCGCTGTATCCCGTGCTGCGGACGGCGAACCGCTGCTGTGTTGACCGCGTGCTGATTCGGCGGGACGAGGTGCGCATTGTGCTTTTTAAGCCGATGAACAGCGTGTACCGCTTCGTATTTGAGGAACGCGGATTCGACCGTGTGAACGACCCGAAGGTGCTGAAGGCGCTCGCACTGGCGATTTCCGCGGACATGGATCACTTGCGCGACAACCGCTGCTATTCATTCAGCGTCCGGCAGGATATTACCGCGCAGGGGGACAAAGTATACTGGTATGAATACAACATTCTACCGTACTACAAGGACACACTGACGAAGGCGTGGTATCATCAGCCGGAAGTCGAGGACGGGATTATTCGCTGATGAAGCAGGATTTCCCCGGAAAACGGCGAATATAAGGAGAAGAAAACGCGGAGCATCCTCCGCAGAGAAAAACAGGAGGCGTATTCTCATGGAGATTTTGTCTGTCTATGATTCGGCTTTCAAGCCCTACGGCCGCGTGGTGGAGGGCTATCCGACGGAAGGGCTCGTCAAGGCGCTCGCGACGACGCCCTGCACCGACGGCGTGGTGTACCTGCCGCGCGTGGAAGTGCTGCACAGCGCGCCGAACGCCGCGAAAATCGGCGAAGGGCTGTACGGCGGTATGCCCTATGAGCTGGGCTACTGCAACGGCCACAACACGAAGCTGAACTGCCTTGAGTTCCACCGGGACAGCGAGTTCAACCTCGGCACGGACGACTTCATTCTGCTGCTGGCGACGCTGTCCGATTTGGAGGACGGTGAGCTGGACACCGCGAAGGTGAAGGCGTTCAAGGTGCCGGCGGGCGTGATGGTGGAAGTGTACGCGACGACGCTGCACTATGCCCCGTGCCATGCGGATGCGAAGAAGGGCTTCCGCGTGATGGTGGCGCTGCCGGATCAGACGAATACGGATTTCCGGCCGGAGGATGGCGCGAATAAGCTGGATAAGACGCTGTGGGCGCGGAATAAGTGGCTGCTGGCGCATCCGGATAGCTCGGAAGCGAAGCAGGGCGCAGCGGTGCTGTTGAAGGGTGAAAATATCGACATCGCGGGTGACATTTAAGGGAAAGTTAAAAAAAGAGGATAAACACGCGGGAAAAGTAGGGAAAAGAGACCAACTGAATCGCGCGAAGGGGTCAAGGGGGAATTCCCCCTTGCGGGGTCAAGGGGCGGAGCTCCCTTGTGGGGTTTGGGGCAACGCCCCAACTGTTCCGCGGGTGACCAGTATGCCAAACGCGCTCAACAAAGGCGCAGGCAGCGAAGCGTCCCTGCCAGTAACTTTGCGCTCCCGCAGGAGCGCCCCCAAGCTGCTCTTTTCAACATCTATGCTGTGTCGCGCCAAATGGGCGCGACCGACCACCCGCGCTGCCCACGTTCCTCCGATAATCACCATCCCATGCTCGCAGATTTCCAAATGCTGAATTTTTGAGGAAACCCCTTGCTTTTTGCCGCAGAGTATGATATACTGTCAAGGCTTGATGTGTGCATACTCCAACAAGGAGGTGGATTTCCATGGGTAAGTTTTGCGAGATCTGCGAAAAGGGTACGCTGAACGGCAACAACGTCAGCCACTCCAACCGTAAGACCCACCGTACCTGGGCGCCCAACGTGCAGAGTGTCCGCGTGGTGGTCAACGGTTCTGCGAAGCGTATGAACGTTTGCACCCGCTGCCTGCGCAGCGGCAATGTGATGCGTGCGCTCCCCAAGACCCACGAGGAAGCGTAATCGTCCGCAAGGGTGATTCCGTCACTTCTCAAGTAGAGTTTGCATCAATTTCCTCCGTCTGTTGTGCGACAGGCGGGGGATTTTTTGCATGGGGAAAATCCTCCTTGGGGGCAAAAGGCAATGATGTTTGCGGCTTTGTGGGTTTAAGCAAGTTGATTTTTGTGTTGCAGAGGGTTTCGCCTCTGCGGAGGCGACCAGAGGGCAGTGAGAACAGACGAAGTCTGCGGTCGCCCCCTTGACCCCTTCGCAGCGCACACTACCATAGTTGACTTTTTTCGCGGATGGGGGATTCCGCTCCTGCGGGAGCGGGAGTTTGTGCGCAGGGACGCTTCGCTGCCTGCAATCAAGGTGCCATGCTTGACTTTTCTCTTTGAGTAGGTTTAACGGTGTAACAGTTGGGGCGTTGCCCCAAGCCCCAGCAGGGACGCTGTCCCTGCACCCTGCAAGGGGCAATTGCCCCTTGACCCCTTCGCGCGATTGAGTTGGTCGCTTTTCCCTGCTTTGCCCGCGTGTTTATCCCTTTTTCTTTTCCCCTATCCTCCCCCTGTTCGCCTTTACAAGCGAACAGAAATCTGCTATCATGAGGGGGAAATGCAATCCTTGTCGGGAGGTGCTTCCTATGAATGTTGACCAGCTGGCGGAATCCCTCCGCAGTGACCCTATGTTTATGCAAAATGTTGTCCGCTGGGATGTCCTTCCGGCGCGTCCGGCGGTGTATGAGCCGTTCCCGGATTCTCTTGATCCGCGGCTGCTTCCTGTGCTGGAAAAACGCGGGGTGCATCAGCTGTATCGCCATCAGGCGCACGCAATCCGCGAGGTGCTGGCAGGGCGGGATGTTGTGGTTGTCACGCCGACGGCCTCCGGCAAAACGATGTGCTATAACCTGCCGGTGCTGTCTGCCATTTTGCAGAATGATGACGCACGGGCATTGTATCTCTTCCCGACGAAAGCGCTCTCTGCTGATCAGGTCAGCGAACTGTATGAGCTGATTGAGGCGATGGGCGTTGATATCAAGACGTATACCTATGACGGCGATACGCCCGGCGCGGCGCGAAAGGCGGTTCGGCAGGCGGGGCATATCGTCGTGACGAACCCGGATATGCTGCACAGCGGGATTCTGCCGCACCATACGAAATGGGTCAAGCTGTTTGAAAACCTGCGGTATATCGTGATTGATGAAATTCATACCTATCGCGGCGTGTTTGGGTCGAATCTGGCGAACGTGCTGCGGCGGCTGCTGCGCCTGTGCGATTTCTACGGCAGTCATCCGCAGTTCATCCTTTGCAGCGCGACGATTGCGAACCCGAAGGAACTGGCGGAAACGCTGACGGGGCGCGAGGTCAGCCTGGTGGATGATAACGGCGCGCCGATGGGCGTGCGGCACTTTGTGTTCTACAATCCGCCGGTGGTCAATCGGCAGTTGGGCATCCGCAAGGGCGTTTTGCAGGAGACGCGGCGGATTGCGGGGCTGCTGCTGCAAAACGGGATTCAGGCGATTACGTTCGCGCGGTCGCGGCTGGCGGTTGAGGTGCTGACGAAGTACCTGAAGGACATGGTGCGCGACCCCCTGGGGAATGCCGGGCGGGTGCGCGGCTATCGCGGCGGGTATCTGCCGACGCAGCGGCGAGAGATTGAACGCGGGCTTCGCGCAGGACGGGTGGACGCGGTGGTGTCCACGAACGCGCTGGAGCTGGGCATCGACATCGGCGCGCTGGATGCGTGCGTGCTGTGCGGCTATCCGGGAACAATCGCGAGTGCATGGCAGCAGGCGGGGCGCGCCGGGCGACGCAAGGGAACGTCCATCGTGTTCTATGTCGCGTCCTCGGCGGCGCTTGACCAGTACATCGTGTCCCACCCGGATTATCTGATGAAGCGCTCGCCGGAGAACGCGCTGCTGAATCCGGATAATTTGTATATTCTGCTCAACCACTTCAAGTGCGCGGCGTTTGAGCTGCCGTTTGAGGATGGCGAGGGCTTGGGGAATGCGCCCGGAGCGCCGGAACTGCTGGAATACCTCGATGAGGCGGGGATTCTGCGGCACGTCGGCGGGCGGTATCACTGGTCGGCGGAGGATTTCCCGGCAAGCGAGATTTCCCTGCGGTCGGCGCGGGCGGAGGAGAATTTCGTCATCATCGACACGACCGATCCGGCGAACCACCGCGTCATCGGCGAAATGGACCGCTACACCGTGCCGATGCTGCTGCACGAAAACGCGATTTACATGCACGAGGCGCAGCAGTATCAGGTGGAAAAGCTGGATTTCGATGCCTGCAAAGCGTTCATCCGCCGCGTGGACGTGGGGTACTACACCGACGCGAACTTGAACGTGACGCTCTCCCTGCTGGACAAGGAAAAAGAGGAAGAGCAGGACGGCGGGCTGACGGCGCTGGGCGAAATCCGCGTATCGACCTTGGTGACGATGTTCAAGAAGATTAGGCTCGATACGCACGAAACCTTGGGGTTCGGGCATGTGCGGCTGCCGGAGACGGAAATGCACACAACCGCCATGTGGTGGACGCTGCCGGATACGCTGGCGGCACGGTTCGAGAGCGACACGCTGAAAAATGGCATGATGGGTGTGGCGAATCTGCTGCGGATTGTTGCGCCGCTGTCGCTGATGTGCGCGCCGCAGGACCTTGCAATCGTCTATCAGGTGAAAAGCCCGCTGACGGACAAGCCGACGCTGCTGCTGTACGACAACATCCCCGGCGGCATCGGGCTGGCGCAGAAGGCGTATGCCATGCGGAAGCTCCTGCTGGAGCAGGCGCTGCAAGTTGTGCGGGACTGCGCGTGCCGTCAGGGCTGTCCGGGGTGCGTCGGGCCGGTGGGCGAAATCGGCGAGGACGGCAAAGCGACCGCCATCGCCCTCTTGGAGGCGCTGACGGAATGAATCTGCGAGACAAACTCAAGGCGATTGAAAAGCCGAAATCGCCCCCGAAAGCGTCGGAAAAGCAGTTCACGGACTGCTACCACGGGCGGGAAATGCGCGAGTTATCCGAATTTCCCGGCGCGTTTGACCTTGACCTGTCCGCCCTTCGCCTGATGACGCAGGAAACGCTGCCGGACGATCTCGACTCGCGGAACATTCTCTATCTGGACACCGAAACCACCGGGTTCATGGGCGCAGGGACTGTCGCGTTCGAGGTCGGCATGGGCTGCCTGACGGATTCGGGATTCCAGATTCATCAGCTGGTGATGCGCGATTATCCGGAGGAAAAGTTTCTGCTGCAATCCATTGCGGATACGCTGATGGGCTACGACGCGATCTGCACCTTCAACGGACGGACATTCGACGTGCCGCTGCTGCGCGACCGCTTCCTGATGAACCGTATGGATGATTCGTGCCTTGACAAACCGCACATTGATCTATTGCACATTGCGCGGCGGGTGTTCAAACTGCGCCTGCAGCGGTGCAATCTGGGCAAGCTGGAAGAAGCGGTGCTGGGCATTCCGCGCTTTGATGATTTGCCGGGCGCGCAGGTGCCGCAGCGCTTCTTCGACTACCTCAAGACGGGAAATTTTGACCTGCTGACGGACGTGCTGGAACACAACGCGCAGGACGTGGCGAGCCTATGCGTGCTGCTGACGGCGATGGTGGAAATGTACCGCGCACCGGAAAACGTGCGGCACGACGAGGATGTGTTCTCCATGGGCGTGGCGCTGGAACGCTTTCAGCATGTGCCGGAAGCGCGGAAGTGCTATCAGCTGACGAGCGGCAATCTTCATGCGCAGGGGCAGGAGCGTCTTGCGCAGAGCTACCGCCGGGGCGGCGAGCGAGACGAGGCGGTAAAGGTCTGGCTGGGAATGATTGCGCGGCACGAGGGCGGAACGAAGCCCTACATCGAGCTGGCGAAGCACTACGAGCATTACGAGCGGGACTACGAGTCCGCGCTGGACATGACGCGGCGGGCGATGGCGCTGTCTGCCGAACCGTCATTATTCGATCCGCCCTCTGTACAAGAGGAGCAAAATGCGCTACAATATCGGTATGACCGCCTGAAAAAGAAGGCAGCCAAAAACCGCTGAAGGAGAAACGACAATGGGATTCATGGCGACCATCAAGGCGCAGCAGGCCATGCGCGCGCACGGAAAAGGCGATCTGGAACAGGCAAAGAAGCTCTATGAGGAAGCTATTGACAAGGGGCTGATGTCCGCGCGCCCGATGCTGGGCTATGCGATTCTGCTGATTCGCGAGGGCAGCTACGACAAGGCGATGCCCCTGCTCATCAAGGCGCAGAAGTGCCCCGATCTCACGCCCGACCAGAAGAGTCAGCTTTTTGTGGATTATGCGGCGTGCCTGATGAAGAAGGGCGAGCTGGACAAGGCGATTCACCTGCTGGAAAAGCAGCACAACCGCGCGCCGATTGGCCTGACCTATCAGACACTGGGATACATGTACGTCGAGAAGTATTCGGGCGCAAAGCCGGTTGCGGAAGCTGTACCGGAGAAAGCCGCCGAAGCGCTGGAAATGCCCGACACGGAAGCATCCACCGAAGCAGCGGAAGAGCCGCCGAAGGTCAAAACGCAGGAGGACATTGACCGCGAATGGCAGGAGGGCATCGACAAAATGTTCGCCTTCATTCAGGAGTCGGTGGATTATGACGACGAAGACCCGGTGTGCCTGGACAACTTGGGTCAGGCATATTACCGCGTGACGGGCGAGAAGGACAAGGCGAAGGAATGGTTCGAGAAAGCGCACGCGGAGAAGGATTCGCAGATTGACACGCTGTGGTTCCTATCGCGCTATGATTTGGAAGCGGGCGACAAGACAGCGGCGATTGCAAAGCTGGAAAAGGCGCTGGACGGGCGCTTCTCCCCGCTGAACTTCTGCACGAAGGATATGGTGCAGGAGGAAGTTGAACGGCTGAAAGCCTAAGGCACACTAACAACAACGCTCCGATAAAGCTCAAGCTGCATGGGAGAGTGCAGGCGAAGGGGGCAAGGGGGCGACCGCAGACTTCGTCTGTTTTCATGCCCTTTGGTCGCCTCCGCAGAGGCGAAATCCCTGCGCAGCAAGCGAAACCAGCATGAAGATGCGCGCAATTCAATCGCGCGAAAGAATCAAGGGGCAATTGCTCCTTGCAATCTCAGCGGAGGGGGTGTATATCCTCTCCGCCAAGACCTGTTTTGGAGGAATCATCATGGAAAAGGAAACACTGATTGTTGTGGGGCTTGGGAATCCGGGCACGCAGTACGCCCATACCCGCCATAACGCGGGGTTCGATACGCTGGAAATGCTCTGCCGCAAGTGGGGCGTGACGCTGAACAAGAGCAAGTGCAAGGGGCTGCTGACCGAAACGATCGTGGACGGCAAGCGCGTTGTCCTCTGCGCCCCGCAGACGTTCATGAACCTGTCCGGCGAGTGCGTCAGCGAACTGCTCAATTGGTATAAAGTGCCGCTGGAAAATCTGCTTATCATTTATGATGATATTGATTTGCCCGCCAGCCGCCTGCGCGTCCGCAAATCCGGCAGTGCCGGGACGCATAACGGAATGCGCTCCATCATCGCCAATACGCCGGGGCAGAATTTCCCGCGCGTGCGGGTCGGCGTGGGCGCAAAGCCCGATGGCTGGGACTTGGCGGACTGGGTATTGAGCAAGTACACCATCCGCGAAGAGCAAATCGCCATGCAGCAGGCATTCGAGCGCGCGGCGGACTGCGTGGAGGACTGGGTGAAAAACGGTATTGACCATGCCATGCAGGAATACAATAAGACCGTGTAAGCACAGGCGTATTTTTCGTACCACGACTCATCCCAAGGAGCGCATATGAATCAGGCATTATTATCCGGCATTGCGTCGAAAGCGTATGACAAGCTGCTGAAAGCAGCGGAAAGCAAACAGCCCATCGCCGTGACGGGGCTGCCGGACACAATGGCGGCGTATATCGCGTCAAAACTCTGCGCCGATACGGGCAAAAAGGTGCTGCTGATTTCCGGCAATGACCTCAAGGCGGCGCACGACGCCGAGGACGGCCAGCAGCTGCTGGAAACGGGTGTGGCGTGTCTGCCGGGGGGCGAAATCGACCTCACGCGCGGCGCGTCGAGCCACGAAAGCGCATGGCGGCGGCTGGAAGCGCTGGCAAGGGCGCAGGAGGGGGATATCCGCCTGCTCTGCACGAGTATGGATGCCGCCTTGCAGCGCATGGGCAGCGCCGACCGCTTCCGCGAAGAGACGATTCGCCTTGCTCCCGGCGACCGAATCGACCTGAACGACCTCATCCGCCGCCTGACCGCCATGGGCTACGAGCGCGTCAGCATGGTGGAGGGCAAGGGGCAGTGCGCCCTGCGCGGCGGCATCATCGACGTGTATCCGCCGGCGTGCAGCCAGAGTTTGCGCATTGAGTTCTTCGACGACGAGGTGGACTCCATCCGCGAATTTGACTGCATCAGCCAGCGCAGCCTTGATTCGGTGGAGAAATGCACGCTCACGCCCGCGACGGAGGTATTGCTTCCACCGGTGGATGCGGAAAAGGCAGCGCGGCGGATGCGGGACGCCATCGAGCGGCAGGGGGGCGACCTGACGCCCGCGAGCTCGACGCTCTTTTCGGATTTGCCGCCGCTGCCGGAGGACGACGCGGACGCGCCGGACTTCTTCGACAAGAACATCACCCCGAAGATTCGCGAAAAGCAGCAGACTGCCGCGCGCAAGGCGGAACTGGAACGCCGCCGCGCCCAACTGATGGCGGACGCGGACATGCTGGCGGAGGGGCTGCCGTTCAAGCGCATTCGGGCGTGGCTGACCGTGCTGACGGATGATACTTACACGGTGCTGGACTGGTTTGAGCCGGAAATCGTCGTGCTGAGCGACCCGAATCTGCTCAGGAAGCGCGCGGAGGAACGCCGGGCGGGGTTTGCGGAAGATCTCGAAGGCGCGATGAGCCGCGACGAAGCCGTCAAGGAGCAGGAAACGCTGCTGATGGACTGGGACACGCTGCTGCGGCATGTGCAGGGGTATGCGACGGTTGCGGTGACGGAGTTTCTGGAGGGCATGGCTGGCGTGGCGGTCAAGGATGCCGCTGATCTTGGCGTGCAGCGCGTGGCAGGGTATTCATCGCAGATTCGCCCGCTGGCGGAGGACTGCGACGGCTGGCTGCGCGAAGGCTACCGCGTGGCGGTGCTGTGCGGCGGCGTGGCGCGCGGTCAGCGTCTGGCGGCGGCACTGGAAGAACACGATGTCGCCGCGTCGTTCGCGGAGAAAATCGACAAGCTGCCGGAAGAATGTGTGCAGGTGCTGCCCGGCACGCTGACGCACGGCTTCATCTGGGAAGAAGCGCGCCTGATTGTTGTCAGCGACACGGACGTGTACGGCACGGGCTACCGCAAGGCGAAGAAGCGGCAGGCGGCGGGTGAAAAGATTGCCGCGTTCACTGACCTGAAGCCCGGCGACTTCGTGGTGCACGAGGAACATGGCGTCGGCATTTATCTTGGCACAGCGCAGATGAAAAACGGCGGCACGCGCCGGGATTATCTGCAAATCCAATATCAGGGGAGCGACAAGCTCTATGTGCCGATTGAGGCGCTCAGCCGTGTGCAGCGCTACATCGGCAATCCGGCGAATCCCCCGAAGCTGAACAAGCTCGGCGGCGGCGACTGGCAGAAGCAGAAGGCGAAGGTCAAAGAGGGCCTGAAAAAGATGGCGTTTGACCTTGTGAAACTCTACGCGCGGCGGTCGCAGGAGACGGGCTTCGCGTTCAGCGCGGATACGCCGTGGCAGCGCGAGTTTGAGGACATGTTCCCCTACGAGCTGACCCCGGATCAAGAGCAGAGCGTGAAGGAAATTACGGCGGACATGGAATCGCCGCGCAACATGGACAGGCTGCTGTGCGGCGACGTGGGCTACGGCAAGACGGAGGTCAGCCTGCGCGCGGCGTTCAAGGCGCTGATGGACTCCAAGCAGGTTGCGATTCTGGCACCGACGACGATTCTGGCGCAGCAGCACTACAACACGGTCTTGAAGCGCTTCAAGGGCTTCCCAGTCAAGGTGGACGTGCTGAGCCGCTTCCGCACGGCGAAGGAAACCAAGGACGTTCTGCGCCGCGTGAAGGAGGGCGAAATCGACATCCTTGTCGGTACGCACCGCATTCTGGGCAAAGACGTGCAGTTCAAGAACCTCGGTCTGCTGATTGTGGACGAGGAGCAGCGATTTGGCGTGCAGCATAAGGAAATCATCAAGAACATGAAGCATCAGGTGGATGTGCTGACGCTCTCCGCCACGCCGATTCCGCGCACGCTGCACATGTCGATGGTCGGCATCCGCGATATGTCTGTGCTGGAAACGCCGCCGGAGGAACGACTGCCGGTGCAGACACGCGTGATTGACTACAACGACGGTGTGATTCGCGACGCGATTCTGCGCGAGGTGTCGCGCGGGGGACAGGTGTACTTCCTCTATAACTCTGTGCAGACCATCGGCGCGTTCTATGAGCGCTTGAAGCAACTTGTGCCGGAAGCGCGCATCGGCGTGGCGCACGGGCAGATGCGCGAACACGGCTTGGAGGACGTGATGATGGACTTCTACGGCGGCAGCTACGACGTGCTGCTCTGCACGACCATCATCGAAAGCGGCTTGGACGTCCCGACGGCGAACACACTGATTGTCTTTGACGCGGATCGCTTCGGGCTGAGCCAGCTCTATCAGCTGCGCGGGCGCGTCGGGCGGAGCAATCGTCAGGCGTATGCGTACTTCACCATCCGCCCGGAACGCAGCTTGTCTGAGACGGCGGAGAAGCGCCTCGAAGCCATCAGGGAGTTCACCGAGTTCGGCGCGGGCTTCCGTATTGCCATGCGCGACCTTGAAATCCGCGGTGCGGGCAATATTCTGGGGCCGGAACAGCATGGGCATCTGGCGACCGTCGGCTACGACATGTACTGCAAGCTGATGGAGGAGACGCTTCAGGAGGCGCGCGCGGAGCAGGAGGGTCTGCCGCCCGCAAAGCCGCACCTCGAAACGCGCGTGGACATCAAGGTGGATGCGTATCTGCCGGACGACTATGTACACGACGACCGGCAGCGGATGGAGATGTACAAGCGGATTGCGAGCCTGACGACGCAGGCAGACCGCGAGGACATCACCGACGAGCTGCTTGACCGCTTCGGCGAAGTGCCACCGGTGGTGGAGACGCTGCTGGACGTTGCGCAGGTGCGCGTGCTGGCAAATCAGCTTGGCGTGTCGCTGGTGACCTACAAGCGCGGCGGCTTCCTCGTGATGAAGCTGAACGCGGAGTACATGCCCGACCAGGCGGCGTTCATTCCCGCGATGGCGATGACGGACAAGCGCCTGATGCCCTCGACCACCGCCCCGGACGTGCTGCTGCTGGTTGACCCGACGCTTGGCGAATACGCGATGCTGTCCGAAGCGGTGAAGGTGCTGGGGAAGCTCAACGAGAATATTGAGACGATGCTGAAAAAGCAGAAGAAGGGAGAAAAACATGAAAACACTTGATAAGCTGATGATGACGATTGTGGGCTTGCTGTGCTTCTGCGTCTCTGCGGCGGCTCTGATTTTCATGGATTTCAGCACGGAACACGGCGTGGTCTATGCAGACGCGCTGTACTGCATTCCCGTCTGCGTGCTGCTGCTTGCCTTTGCCGTGCTGACGATACTGAAATTCCGCACGGGCTATGACGGTAATCTGAAACTTGCAGGAATTGTCTGGGATGTGTTGTTCGCGCTTGCCTTTCTGCCAATTCTGGGCGTTCCCACGATTGCGCAGGCAAGCGGCGCCTATGGATTGCTCTGCAAGGTACTGTTCGTGCTGGTGCTGCTGATGCCGAAAGTTTGGATTCTGCTGCCGAAACGGGGCGAATGAGCGCATCAGTCGCGCTGCGTGCGAATCTCCCTGCAACATAAATAACCAAGAAACATGGGAGTGTGCTGCGAAGGGGTCAAGGGGGCGACCGCAAAGCCCCCTTGTCGCCTCCGCAGAGGCGAAACCCTCTGCAACAATAAAATTTAAGGTAACACCGCTGCAAAAGAGAAATCAACACAGAAAACCCAAAAGGAAAGTGATGAGAAATGCCGCAGGAAACCTTCCTGACCGCCGCGAATCCCCCCGCGCCGCTGGCGGAACGCCTTCGTCCGCAAAACCTCGATGAGTTTGCCGGACAGGAGCACCTGATCGGCAAGGGCAAAGTCCTGCGCCGCATGATTGAGGGCGATTTGGTGTCTTCCATGATTTTCTGGGGGCCGCCGGGCGTGGGGAAAACCACGCTCGCGCAGATTATCGCCCATCAAACGAAGAGCCATTTCATCAACTTCTCCGCCGTCACCAGCGGCATCAAGGAAATCCGGCAGGTGATGGAGCAGGCGGAAAGCGACCGGCATTTTGGCATCCGCACGATTGTGTTCGTGGACGAAATCCACCGCTTCAATAAGGCGCAGCAGGATGCTTTTTTGCCCTACGTCGAGAAGGGGAGCATCATCCTCATCGGCGCGACGACCGAAAACCCGTCCTTTGAGGTCAACAGTGCCTTGCTGTCGCGCTGCCGCGTGTTCGTGCTGCACGCGCTGACGGAGGAGAACGTCATGACGCTGCTGCACCGCGCCTTGCAGGACGAACGCGGCTTCGGCGGACAGAAAATCGACATGGCGGAGGATTTGCTGCGCGCAATCGCGGTCTTCGCCAACGGCGACGCGCGAACCGCCCTATCGACGCTGGAAATGCTCATCCTCAATGCCGATTTGGATGAGAACGGTCAGGCGCATGTGACCCCGGAGACGGTCGCGCAGTGTACGTCGCGGCGGTCGCTGCTCTACGACAAGAAGGGCGACGGGCACTATGACCTCATCAGCGCACTGCATAAGTCGATGCGCAATTCCGACCCGGACGCGGCGGTGTACTGGCTGGCGCGGATGCTGGAAGGCGGCGAAGACCCGCTGTATATCGCGCGGCGCGTCGTGCGGTTCGCGAGCGAGGACATCGGGCTGGCGGATTCGCGCGCGCTGGAAACGGCGGTCGCGGCGTATCAGGCGTGTCACTTTCTGGGGATGCCGGAATGCACGGTGCATCTGACGCAGGCGGTGGTGTACATGGCGATGGCGCCGAAATCGAACGCGCTGTATGTGGCGTATGAGGCGGCGAAAAAGGATGCGCAGGAGCAAATCGCAGAGCCTGTGCCGCTGCAAATCCGGAATGCGGAAACCAGCTTGATGAAGAACCTCGGCTATGGCAAGGGCTATGTGTACGCGCACGACACGCAGGAGAAGCTGTCGGCAATGACGTGCTTGCCGGATTCGCTGCAGGGGAAGCGCTACTATCAGCCGACGGAGCAGGGGAACGAGGGAAGGTATAAGCAGCGGCTGGAAGAGATTTTGAGGTGGAAAGAGGAGCATAGGGGGAAATAAGCGGAAAATCCCCCCCAAAAAAACAAAAAGAGCCTTGCAGGAGCATCACACGCTGCAAGGCTCTTTTGTATGGAGCGACTGGAAGCACACACCCAATCACAGTTCCTTTTTGAGGAGAATTATCTCTTCTGTTCGGGATTCTTCCACAAATCCGTGTTTCAGAAAAAGGCTGACAGCCGGATTGTCGATGGCAATATCATCATACAGAACGGAAACGCCGTTGCTTTTCGCCGCGGAACACAGCAAATCCAATGCTTCGCCGCCATAGCCTCTTCTTCTGTATTTCGCATAAATCATGACGTTGGCTATTTCCTGCTGCATTTCGGCATCATAGTGATAGGCAATTTCGCCAACAAACTGACCATCTTCATTTTTGAGATACCTGTAATACCGCTTGCCATCAGGGTCAGCAATCCAGCAATCGTACCAGCCACGCCATTTATCTTCCCCAAAGGGAATTGTCCCGCCCCATGCGTGATTGTAAGACATGGTATCTTCATCCGCCAGCATCATTTGCCGAAACCACAAGTCCTCATATTTTGGCTCATACAGCGTCAGCATATTGACCTCCTGATGATGAATGTATTTCCAGATGGAAAGGCAAGAAAAAATCCGAACCCGCTTCCAATTGGAAAGTCAGATTCGGATTCTTCATGTCGTGCCGGAAGTGGGACTTGAACCCACACGACATCGCTGCCAACGGATTTTGAGTCCGTCGCGTCTGCCATTCCGCCATTCCGGCAAGCACAAAACAGTATAGCATAAAATCGGCGGTTTTGCAAGCGGTTTTGCGCGGCGGAGGAAAATTTTCGGGTGCGGCGGGCAAAGAAAAGGACTGTCCCGTTTTGCAGGACAGTCCGTAGGAATTACTTCCGCAGGGTGATGACGATGTGGCGCTTGGGTTCTTCGCCCTCGGAGTGAGTGTCCACCAGCTCGTTGGGCTGGAGCGCGGAGTGAATCACGCGGCGCTCGTAGGGGTTCATGGGCTCCAGAGAAACCTTGCGGCCCGTCTTGACGGCGCGGTTCGCCATGCGGTTCGCCAGACGAATCAGCGTGTCTTCGCGCTTGGCGCGGTAGTTCTCCGTGTCCAGCGTGACGCGGGTGTAGTGATCCTGCCCCTTGTTGATGCGCAGGCTTGTCAGGTATTGCAGGGCGTCAAGCGTCTCGCCGCGGCGGCCAATCAGGATGCCCAGCGTGTCGCCCGTCATCTGCGCGAAGATGTTGTTCTCCGCATCCGTACCCATCGCGACGGTCACGTCAACGCCCATCAGGTGGGTCAGCTCCTTGAGGAAGCTCTGCGCCTGACCGACGGGGGAGGCGGGGTCAATCTGCTCGTCGGGAATCATGGTGACGACGGGCTTTTCCAGCGGGGCAGCGGGTGCCTTCGGGGGAAGGGGCTTGCGCTCCGGCTTCGGGGCGGATTCGCCCTCTGCCTTGGGCTGACGCGGCTTGTCCTTCTTCGGGCGGTCATTGCGCTTGCGCTGCACGGGCGCGGGACGC
>ULPH01028459.1_pt1 | contig 23566 bp, 20 predicted proteins | sample 1953301 | NCBI WGS metagenome assembly ULPH01 (sample SAMEA4835623, study PRJEB28245) | human gut metagenome | biome: gut microbiome; material: fecal sample | place: Denmark | collected 2008 | reverse complement strand
CCCGCCGCTCCGTCCGCAGCGATGTGGACTTCGTGCTGACATTTGAGGAGCTGCGGGGCATGTTCGAGGCCAAGGGCATCGACTTCTCCCAGATCGAGGACAGCGCGGCCCACTACGAGGCATCCGCCCCCGGCGTGGGCTTCGCCGCCGGCGGCGGCGTGGCCAAGGCAGTGGAGGAGGTCATCCACCGGATCCGTCCCGAGGTGGAGGTCAAGACCGTAGCGGCGGAGGGCCTGGACGAGTGCCGCAAGATGCTGCGCGGCGCCCGCACCGGCAAGTACAACGGCTATCTGCTGGAGGGCATGGCCTGCCCGGGCGGCTGCATCGCAGGCGCCGGTACAGTCCAGCCGGCGGAGAAGTCCCGCCGGAATCTGGAACGCTACAAGCAGGCGGCGCCCATGGCCAACCCCATGGATACCCCCTATCTGGAGGACATCCATCTGGTGTATGAGAACGGCGATGAGTGGGACTACGTGGAGCGCCACTGACGCGGAGACACTGAGGTATATGCCATCGACCTCCCGAACCGATCCGGTTCGGGAGGTCTTTTACAGCAGAGAACAGGAGGAGCGTGTATGGCGGAACGCATCATCGACGGGGATGCTGCGGCTGGCCCGGGAAAAGGGGATGGCGCAGGTCACGGCCAATATCTACGACTTCAACCACCAGAGCCGGGAGATGTTCCGCGCCGCGGGGTTCCGGCCCACCGGCGAAGAGTGGTATGCGCACCAGCTTTAAATCAGAAGAGGAAGCAGGCGAGTGGTTTTCCATATACAAAAAAGCTGTTCTGTCAGAGACAGAACAGCTTTTTTTACGTCATTCATTCTCTCCCAGCACGATGCGGTAGTAGTCGTACTGGATGATGAGCCGCGCGTAGGTGTATTTGGCGGAGACAAGGCGGTTGACGGCGTCCACGTAGCCCTCCTCCGGTGTGACGCCGGGGGCGGGGGTGAAGGTGCCGGTGTGGGCCTCGTAGACGCCGGCGGCGGTGGCCCAGCTGTTGCCCACGGGAGTGGGCAGTACCACCAGCGGGATGCAGCCGGAGGCGCTGGCAGGGTCGTAGTTATCCGCCAGAATGTCGCGGCCGGACAGCAGGCGGGAGTCGTAGCGAAGGCCGAACAGGTTGCTGAGGGTGGGCACGATGTCCACGGCGCTGCAGGGCGTGTCCACGGTGACGGGCTGGTCCATGCCTCCGCACCAGAGGATCAGCGCGTTGCGGTAGCGGGAAGTGTCCAGATCCGAGTCCTGACGGCCCGTCAGCTCGGCGTAGTAGTCCACGCCGGTCTCCGCCAGCGCGTAGGGGTAGTGGTCGGCGGAGAGACAGATCACGGTGTCGTCGGCGATGCCGCGGGCCTCCAGCTGGTCCACCAGATACGTCAGGGCGGCCTCCAGCTCCAGATTGGCGGCTACGTAGGCCTGCACCGGCGCACTGGCGTTGGGGTAGGCAGCCTCCGCTGCGGCGCGGTTCTTGGCAGCCATGGACTGGCCCCAGTTATAGCTGCCGTGGCCGCTGACAGTCATGTAGTAGGCGTGGAAGGGCTGGCCGGTGGTGAGGTAGGCGTCCACACAGCTGTCCAGCGTGGCCTCCAGCATTTCCAGATCGGAGTAGGGCCAGCTGCTGTCCTGAGTGGCCAGAGTCAGACCGGAGCCAATGCCCTCATAGTCGTAGCCCAGGTTGGGGTGAGTGGCGTTGCGGCCATAATAATTATAGGTGTTGTTGTGCCACGCCGGTGTCTGATAGCCCAGAGCACGGAACTGATTGCCCAGCGCCAGCGGCATGTAGTCATAGCGGCTGGCCCAGAAGCTGACATCGCCGCCCACCCATGTGGGCAGCAGGCCGGTGAGGACGGCAAACTCGCCGCCGGTGGTGGACTGGCCCCAGCCGGGCTGGTAGTAGTTGCTGAACACGAAGCCCTCGTGGGTCAGGCGGTACAGGGTGGGGGTCAGCTCCTGAGAGATGAACCAGGGCGAGAAGGACTCTGCCGTCAGCAGGATCAGGTTCTTGCCTGCGAACATGCCGGTATACTGGTTCTGGCGGGAGGGGGTGCGGGCGGCCATATAACGGTGCAGCGAGGCCAGCGTGCTGTCGCCGGTGGACTCGGCTAACGCGGTAAAGTCGATGTCCAGCATATTGTAGCCGTAGTCCACAGGCGTGGGCTCCGGTTCTGGTGCGGGGTCAGGCTCCGGCAGGGGTTCCAGCGGCGGCGTGGGCACGCCGGTGACGGCGTAGGTCAGCTCCAGCCGCAGAGCAGTGTTCAGACCGAAGCGGGGAACGGCACTGTTGGTGTTGAAATCGTAGGTGAACAGCGCGGCGCTGGGGCCGAAGCGGCCGACGGCGTCTCCGCCGCCCAGCGTCAACAGGGCCAGCAGCGCCAGCACCAGCAGGCCGCGGCGGCCCATGGAGTCCTCCGGTACGATGCGGCGGCGCAGGACAATGGCCAGCACCGGCGGCACCAGCGCCAGGAGGATGAAGGGCAGGCGGGGCAGCACCACATCGGGGATGGTGCCGGCGAAGTCGCCCACCACGTGACCGGTCATGGTGACCATGAACGTCAGGGCAAAGTAGGACTTGAAGTAGCTCTTGCAGCAATATTCCACGCAGACGCAGACAGTCCACAGCAGCGTCAGGATCAGCGCGGCCCAGCGGGAGACCCTGCGGCAGGGCAGAGCATTGGCCAGCAGGCTGATGAGCAGGCCCAGACCCAGCGCGGTCAGGGCGGTAGGCACCAGCGCCGCGTCGAAAAAGACAGTGCTGCTGTCGAAAGCGCGCAGCAGCAGTTCATGGTACAGCAGGGCCAGCGGGAAAAAGAGCCAGCGCAGCGAATAGCGGGAGGCCGCAGGTGCCTCCGGCTGCGACACAGTATCCAGTTGGGCGGGGGAGGTGCTCTCCATACGGTTCGCCACCTTATTTCAGACCGGTGAGCCCGGCGGAATTCTTTCTATTATAACACGATGCGGCAGAAACTGCAACTGCCGGCGCGGTCATTCCTCCGGCGGGTCCGGCAGAAATTCCATCAGGTCGGCGGGCTGGCAGTCCAGCGCGGCACACAGGCGGTTCAGGGTGTCCAGCCGCACGGCACGGGCCTTGCCGGTCTTGAGAATGGACAGGTTGGCTATGGTGATGCCTACCCGCTCGCTCAGCTCCGTCAGGCTCATTTTGCGGCGGGCCAGCATGATATCAATGTGAAATACGATCATACTGCCACCTCACACCGTCAGGTCGCTCTCGTCCTGGAGGCGGGCGGCATCGGCTACCAGACGGCTCAGGGCCATCGCCATGACGCCCACCAGAGTGCAGACCATGACGCCCGCGGGCATGGCGATGACCGTCATGCCGGGGGAGCCGGCGCCCAGCAGAGCCAAGGTGATGACACCCGCCGGCACCAGCACTGCGTCGAAAAATGCCAGGCGGGACACAGTGGCCATGGCCCGGGCATTCTCCATACAGAAGGCGTCGCCGCGGCCGATGCGGCCGAATACGGCCCACAGGGCGGCCATGGCCCAGAATACCGGTACGGCGAACAGCCACGCGAAGATCAGGCAGGGCCAGAAGGCCCAGGCGTACTCAGGGTCGGCCAGGGCGATGCCGTGGCCCAGCTGAGGCAGGAACCAGAAAAAGATGGCCCCGCACACCAGAGCTGCGATCATAAGGCCGGTGCGCAGCAGGACGGCCAGCTTTTTATGCGCGATATGCTTCATGTCTCACACATCCTTTCTGATGTCAGCATACCACGGATTATATCGTTTGTCAATCATTATTTATCGAAATACAATAAAAAGTTACTGTGAAGCAATAAATAAAAAATCCAGCAGAAAGCGGTTGCATTTTGGCGGGACATGGTGTATTATAGAGCGCGAGAACAACCGCATATTTGTCTTCGGGGCGGGGTGAGATTCCCCACCGGCGGTATAGTCCGCGAGCGGCGAGAGCTGCATGAACCGGTGTGATTCCGGTACCGACAGTATAGTCTGGATGAGAGAAGGCGTGTATGGCATTTTTGTAATGCTCTTTTTTGATGCGTACACCTTGGAAGGCAATTTTCCGGGTGTTTATCATCGAAAAGGAGTGTTTTTTTATGACTCAGAAGCAAAAGACCCATCGTATCGCCGTGGCCGCCCTGCTGGCGGCGGTGGCCGCCGTCCTCCAGTTCGTGGAGTTCTCCATCCCCATCATGCCCGCGTTCGTGAAGCTGGACATCTCCGACCTGCCCGCCCTGCTTGGCACGTTCTCCCTCGGCCCCGTCTACGGCGTCGCCATCCAACTGGTGAAGAACCTGCTGCACCTGCCCTTCGGCTCCAGCGCCTGCGTGGGCGAGCTGTCCAACTTCCTGCTGGGCGCTACCTTCGCCCTCATCGCCGGTATCGTCTACAAGAAGCACAAGAACCGTTCCGGCGCTCTGTGGGGCTCTGTGGCCGGCGCCGCCGCCATGGCGCTCATCAGCCTGCCTCTGAACTATTTCATCGTCTACCCCGCCTATGTGGTGCTGTACGGCCTGCCGCTGGAGGCCATCGTGGGCATGTATCAGGAAATTCTGGGCACGGTGGCGCAGATCCCCACCGGCAATGCCCTGTTCAACTGCCTGCTGGTGTTCAACGTCCCCTTCACCCTGTGCAAGGGCCTTCTGGACGTGGCGCTGTGCTTCCTGATCTACAAGCCCCTCAGCCCTCTGCTGCACAAGTAAGCGGCCGGATACATAAAAAGCTCCCCCGACACCGTGTCGGGGGAGCTTTTTATGTATCCGTGTTATTCGGCGGTTCTGCTGGCGGCTTCGCGGCCGGCGCGGAACGCCTGAAGGTTCAGATCCTTGACCTTGGCGGGCACCGTCTCCGCCACGATCTGCTCCCAGTCGATATTGGGGCAGCCCAGGGAGTCGCACATGGCGCCGAACAGCACCACGTTCATGCACTTGGGATTGCCCAGCTCCAGAGCGATGTCACTGGCGGGAATCGCGATGGTCTTGAAGTGCCTGGCCATAGCCTCGATGCAGCCCTCGGGGTACGTCTCGGCGCCGGAGGCGATGGTGGTGGACTTGATGGCGTAGTCATTGATGACGACCACGCCGCTGGGCTTCAGGAACTCCGCGTATCGGACGGCTTCCATCTTCTCCAGGGCCACCATGATGTCGGCCTCGCCGCGGCCAAACACGGGGCCGTAGACCTTGCTGCCCCAGCGGACCTGGGTGGACACGCTGCCGCCGCGCTGGGCCATGCCGTGGACCTCGCTCTGCTTGACATCGTAGCCGGCCTTCATGAAGCCGTTGGACATGATCTTGGAGATCAGGATAGCGCCCTGACCGCCTACGCCTACCAACAGGCAGCTTTTCACATCGCTCATGTTATTTCTCCTCCTTTTCGATAGCGCCGAAGGGACACGCCTGGGCACAGACGGTGCAGCCCACGCACTGGGTGCGGTCGATGAATGCCTTGCCGTTCTCCATGGAGATGGCGGGGCAGCCCACCTTCAGACAGCTCTTGCAGCTCCTGCACTTGTCGGCATTGACCACGCACATGCCGTTCTCGTGCTTCATCCGCTTGATCAGCAGGCAGGGACGGCGGGTGACGATGGCGGGGTTCTTGCCCTCGTTGAGGGCGGCCACTGCGGCGTCCACGGTCTGCTTCATGGCCTTCAGATCCTGAGGATCCACAGTGAACACGGGTGCGAAGCCGTAAGCCTCCAGCACACCCTCCACGCGGATCATGGGGGCAGGCTCGCCCATCAGGGTGAAGCCGGTGCCGGGGTTGTCCTGGTGGCCGGTCATGCCGGTGATGCGGTTATCCAGCACACAGGGGATCATGCGGCCGTTGTTGTAGATGATCTCGGCGGCGCCGGTCATGCCGCTGTGGAAAAACGTGGAGTCGCCCATGACGCCGAACACCACCTTATCGGTGACGCCCTCGCGCTGGAAGGATTTGGCTATGCCCATGCCTACAGTGAAGCCGCCGCCCATGCAGAGGCAGGCGTCCATGCAGTTCAGGGGCGCGGCGCTGCCCAGAGTGTAGCAGCCGATGTCGCCGGTGACCACGTAGTTCTTGTTCTTGGACAGGGTGTAAAAGAAGCCGCGGTGAGGACAGCCGGGGCACAGCGCGGGGGGACGCTTGGCAGCCTGGACCTCGGTGATGACCTGATAGCTGGGCTTCACGCCCAGCACCCGCTCACGCACCAGCTCGGTGTTCAGCTCGTACATGTTGCCGGTGAGCTCCTTGCCCACGCAGTCGATGCCGGCGGCCTTGATCTGCTCCTCCATGAACGGCTCCAGCTCCTCAATGACGTACAGCTTCTCCACTTTCTTGGCGAAGTCGCGGATCAGGCCCATGGGCAGGGGGAAGGTCAGGCCCAGCTTCAGGAAGGATGTGCCCTCGGGGAATACCTCCTTGGCGTACTGATAGCTGATGGAAGCGGTGATGACGCCCACCTTGCCGTCGCCCAGCTCCAGCTTGTTCAGGCCGTTCTCCAGTGCGCGGGTGCAGCCGTACTCCGCCAGCTTGGCCAGACGCTCCTCCACAATGGGGTGGTTCATATAGGCATTGGCGGGGGTGCAGACAAACTTGCGGACGTTGCGCTGGTAGGCGGGAGCGGTATGCTCGGTGCGCTCGCCGAATTCCACCAGACCCTTGCTGTGACAGACGCGGGTAGTGGTGCGGTACAGCACAGGGGTGTCGAACTCCTCGGAGATCTCGCAGGCCAGCTTCACAAAATCCTTGCACTCCTGAGAGTCGCTGGGCTCCACCATAGCGACCTTGGCGGCCCGGGCATAGAGACGGTTATCCTGCTCGTTCTGGGAGGAGTGGCAGGAGGGGTCATCAGCGCTGACAACGATGTAAGCGCCGTTGACGCCCATGTAGCCGGCGGTAAACAGGGGGTCGGCGGCCACGTTCAAACCTACCATCTTCATGGTGCAGAAGGAGCGGGAGCCGGCCATGGCCGCGCCGTAGGCCACCTCGGCGGCCACCTTTTCGTTGGGGGCCCACTCACAGTACACATCCTTGCCGTACTGGGGCAGGTTCTCCAGGATCTCCGTGCTGGGGGTCCCGGGGTACGCGGAACAGACCTTGATACCGGCCTCGTAGACGCCACGGGCGGTGGCCTCATTGCCGGACATCAGATGTTTCATAGCTTTTTCCACCTTTCTATATATATCCTATTTTTTAATATTGACCGGCTTCCTGTTGGCCGCGGAGCACCCGCAGGGCACCCTCCGCCAGCGAGCGCATCTCCTCCTCGCCGGGGAGGCGGAGTACGGGGGCCAGCCTGCCCACGTAGGCGGTGATGTCGTCGCAGAAGGACTGCTCATACGCCATGCCGCCGGTGTAGACGATGGCATCCACGTTGAAGTGCAGCACGGCGGCCATGGTGCCGATATCCTTGGCCAGCTGATATACCAGAGCCTCATAGGCTGCGGCGGCCTGCTGGTCGCCCTCCGCCATTCTGGCGCAGACCACGCGGAAGTCCGTGGTGCCCAGGTAGGAGAACATGCCGGCGCGGCGGCCCAGCGTCTTTTTCACCTCGGCGCGGGTCTTGCCGCTGAAGCAGTAGTCAATGAGCTGGTTCACCGGCAGGCCGCCGCCGCGGTCCCTACCCATGGCGCCTTCGTCCTTGACGTTGCACACGTCCACCACGCGGCCGTGCTGGTGGGCGCCCACGCTGACACCGCCGCCCAGGTGGCAAACGATGAGGTTTACCTCCTCATAGGTACGGCCCAGCTGCTGCGCGGCCTTGCGGCCGATAGACTTATGGTTCAGCGCGTGGAACAGGCACCTACGGCGGAACTCGGCAAAGCCGGTGTAGTGGGCCACCTCGGTCATCTCATCCACGCAGACGGGGTCCACGAAGAAGGCGGGGATGCCCACGGTGTCGCCCAGCTGCTTGGCCAGGTACGCACCCAGGTTGGAGGGGTGCTCGCCGTAGGGGGCGGCCTCCACGTCGCGCATGACGCGGTCGTTGACGGCGTAGGTGCCGGAGGGGATGGCGCGGTACAGGCCGCCGCGGCCGCACACGGCATCGAAGTCCGACAACTGGTAGCCGGCGCTGGTGATGGCGCTGAGAATGGCCTCGCGGCGGTAGTCCGCCTGGTCGATGACCCGCTCGAACCGGTCCAGCTCCTCCGCGGAGTGGTCGATGGTCAGCTTGTAGAGCTGCTCCTCGTCCTGGAACACCGCGATCTTGGTGGAGGTGGCGCCGGGGTTGATGACTAAGATCTTCATCGGAACCCTCCTTATATAGGTCATGTGATTTGTGGTCAGTGAATATTTCACCGAATTATTTAATGAACCATTCACATTATGGCACTGTCAATGACGGAAGTCAACAGCGATTTGAATATTTTCGGAAACTCGTCATATCGCACAAAAAAGCGCCGCGGTCACTGTGAAAAACAGCATCCGCGGCGGGGGAACGGTTTTTGCGGCTCTGTGGGGGAGAGTGCAGTCTGTGCAACAACCGCAAACACAGGGCATACCGAAATCGTATTTATGTGGAAAATGGGAAATTCTGCTTTTCAACAGAAGAAAACTATGGTATACTTTCCCCATTATTTTATAGGCGATACAATAGCGATACCGTTAATTTTGGAGAAGCAGGGAGTGAGGAAAATTGAGTGAGTTGCTGAGAATGGAGCATATCAGCAAACGGTTTGGCAGCTTCTACGCCAACAAAGACATCAGCCTGACCGTCAATTGCGGCGAGGTGCTGACGCTGCTGGGCGAAAACGGCGCGGGCAAGTCTACGCTGATGAATATCCTGATTGGTCTGTACCAGCCCACAGAGGGCAAGATCTTTCTGGAGGGGAAGGAGGTCCGCATCGAGTCCCCCAGCCAGGCGGTGAAGCTGGGCATCGGCATGGTACACCAGCACTTCATGCTGGTGGAAGCGATGACGGTGTTCGACAACATTATCCTGGGTGACAAGCACGCCAAGGGGCTGTTTATCGATCGGGCCGCCCGCCGCAAGGAGATCGAGGAGCTGTCCGCCAGATACGGTCTGGACGTACAGTTGGATCGGCTCATCACGGAGATCTCCGTGGGCGAGCAGCAGCGCACCGAGATCCTGAAGGCACTGTATCACGGCGCGGAACTGCTGATTTTGGACGAGCCGTCCGCCGCTCTGACGGACATCGAGGTGGAGGGCCTGTTCGCCATCATGCGCAAGCTGGTGTCCGAGGGCAAGAGCATCATCTTTATCAGCCACAAGATGCGCGAGGTCATGCACATCTCCGATCGTATCACCGTGCTGCGGCTGGGTGAGGTGGTAGGCACCGTCAACTGTGCCGACACCGACAGCAAGAAGCTGGCCAGCATGATGATCGGCCGCGAACTGGTCGCCTCCCAGTACGAGAAGAAGGACTGCTCCGACGCGGAGATCGCGGTGGAGCTGTCCCATGTGGATTATCATAAGGAGTCCAAGCATAACGGACTGAACGATATGTCCCTGACGGTGCACCGCGGCGAGATCGTGGGTATCGCCGGTGTGGACGGCAACGGACAGACCCAGCTGGCCCAGCTTATCACCGGCGTCATCTCCCCCGACAGCGGCACACTGTCCTTGTCCGGCCAGCGGCTGGCTATCTTTGACCCCCATGGCTTCATTGAGGACGGCGTTTCCCACGTGCCGGAGGACCGCAACCTGCAGGGCCTCATCGGCGACATGTCCATCGCGGAGAATCTGGTGCTGAAAAGCAGCGGCACCGCCGCTTTCAGCAGCGGCGGAGGACTGCTCCTGAAGAAGAAGGCTATCGCCGGCTACGCAGAGGAGATGGCGGAGAAGTATGATATCCGCTGCACCTCGGTGGAGCAGGACGTGCGCAGCCTGTCCGGCGGCAACCAGCAGAAGGTCATTCTGGCCCGCGAGCTTGAGTCCGATCCCGTGCTGCTGGTGGCCACCCATCCCACCCGTGGTCTGGACATCGGCGCGGCCAGCTTCATCCACGACCAGATGATTGCGGCCCGCGACCGCGGCGTGGGTATCCTGCTCATCAGCGCCGACTTCGACGAGATCCTGGAGATGTCCGACCGTATCCTGGTGTGCTTCGAGGGGCAGATCATGGGCGAGTATTCCGGCAAGAATCCTCCCATCGAGGAGATCAGCCTTGCCATGACCGGTAAGTAAGGGGGGATACATACATGGAAAAGTTGAAACGCTCTCTCGGCAGCTTCGCGGTCCCGCTGCTGTCCATCCTGCTGGCCTTTCTCATCGGCGGTATCATCATGGCGGCGCTGGGCGCCGACCCGTTCACGGCGGTGAAATTCCTGTTTCAGGGCGCCTTCGGCTCCCGCGCCAACATCGGCACCACGCTGAACAAAGCTACGCCCCTGATGTTCACCGCGCTGTGCGCCTGCTTCGCCTACAAGTGCGGCGTGTTCAATCTGGGCGGCGAGGGCCAGTTCCTGATGGGCTCCATCGCCGCGTTCCTGACGGCCTATTTCAGCGGCCTCACCGGCTTCGCGGGAATTCTGCTGGCACTGCTGGCCGGTACGCTGGCCGGCGGTATCTGGGGCCTCATCCCCGGCGTGCTGAAGATCACCCGCGGCCAGAACGAGATGATCATCTCCATCATGCTGAATTATGTGGCCACGCTGTTCATGGGCGTGCTCTATACCAGCTGGATCCGGGATGAGAACATCCCTCAGACCCCTGCCGTTTCCAAGCTGGTGCAGCTGCCCCGCGTGATATCCGGCATGCGCTTCACCTGGGGCTTCGTGCTGGCACTGGTGGTGGGCCTCGTGATGTACTACGTGCTGTTCTGGACCAGCGGCGGCTTCAAGCTGCGGGCGGTGGGCTATAACATGACAGCCAGCCGCTTTAACGGAATCCCTGTCAAACGCTATATCCTGACCAGCTTCATCATCTCCGGCGCCATCGCCGGTCTGGGCGGCGGCGCGGAGCTGCTGGGCACCCAGTTCCGCCTCATCAACGGCTTTGGCGCGGGCTACGGCTTCGACGGCGTGGCCATGGCGCTGATCGGTCAGCTGCACCCCATCGCAACGGTGATCGTGGCGCTGTTCTTCGCGGCGCTGCGTGTGGGCTCCACCACCATGCAGGCCGCTACCGGCGTCCCCACCAGTGTGTCGGACATCATTCAGGCGCTGGTGATCGTGTTTTCCGTGGCCGGTATGGCCCTGACGAAGCTGCCGGAGTTCGAGTCCTGGAAGAGCCGGCTGTTTTCCGGAAAGAGAAAGGCGGGTGACAAGTAATGGATTGGATCTCCAGTTTGCTTCTGGCCACCGTTCGCCTGGCCATCCCTCTGCTGCTGATCTCTCTGGCCGAGCTGTACGGACAGCGGGCCGGCATGGTCAACATCGGCCTGGAGGGCCTGGCCGCCATCGGCGCGCTGGTGGGCTTCCTGGCCTGCTACATCACCGGCTCCAACTGGCTGGGCCTGCTGTGCGGCGCGCTGGCCGGTCTGCTGGTCAACATGATCTACGCATTCTCCACGGTGACACTGTGCGCCGACCATACAGTGTACGGCATGGCGATCAACATCTTTGCGCCGGCGCTGGCGTCCTTCATCTACCGCGTGTATTTCGGCACCGGCTCCGACCTGAAGCAGATCGTCACCATGCCCAGCGTCGCCATCCCCGGGCTGAAGGATATCCCTGTCATCGGACCCCTGCTGTTTGACCAGAGCCCCATGGTGTACCTCACGATCCTGCTGGTGGTGTTCACGTCCGTGTTTTTCAACCGCACCCGTGCGGGCCTGAGCTACAAGGCGGTAGGTGAGCATCCCCAGGCTGCCGCCACGCTGGGCATCAACGTCATCGGCGTGAAGTATATCGCCTGCGCCATCTGCGGCGCGCTGGCCGGTATGGGCGGCGCGTACCTGACCACCTGCTACTCCAGCACCTACACCGACGGCATCGTGGCCGGCCGCGGCTTTATCGCCCTGGCTGCCGTCATCTTCGGCCGCTGGAGCGCCGGCGGCGTGCTGCTGGCCTGCCTGTTCTTCGGCTTCTGCGACGCGCTGCAGATCCGGCTCCAGGTATCCGGCATCGGTATCCCCTATCAGTTCTTCCAGATGATTCCCTATGTGGCCACCGTCATCGTGCTGAGTGCCATCGGCACTCGTCAGAGCGGCCCCAAGGCCAACGGTCAGGCATACCGTAAGGAACAGCGGTAATGCGGTAATAACGCGGAAGCGCGTTGTTATAAAAGATTTTATTTAGGAGGAAAAAAGAATGAAGAAGTTTCTTGCGCTGATGCTGGCGCTGGTCATGGCTCTGAGCCTGGTGGCCTGCGGCAGCAAGCCCGCCGGTGGCGACAGCAATACCGGCGACGGCAACGGTGATGCCAACACCGATGGCGACAAGGTCTACAAGGTCGCTATGATCTGCGACTCCAGCATCAACGACGGCGGTTGGGGCGCTGCCTGCTACAACGCCATGGTCGCTGCCTGCGACAAGCAGGGCTGGCAGTACGAGGTCACCGACTCTATTTCTCAGGACCAGTACTACGATTCCATCACCGCCTACTGCGCTCTGGGCTATGACATGATTTACGCTCCCGGCAACCAGTACACCGATGCCGTGCTGCAGGCTGCTGAGGAGTATCCTGACATCGCCTTCGCCCTGCTGAACGGCGCGGAGAAGACCCCCGGCGAGGCTGTCAACGGCAACGTCAGCTCCCTGCTGCCCAACGCCCAGCAGATCGGCTGGATCGCCGGTGCGCTGGCCGGTCTGATGACCGAGAGCGGCAAGCTGGGCTTCATCGGCGGTATGGAGCTGGATACCACCAAGGGCAAGATCGCCGGCTTTGAGGAGGCCGCCAAGTATGTGGCCGCGCAGGAGGGCAAGACGGTCGAGCTGCTGAACGTCCCCTACGCCAACTCCTTCTCCGATGCCCCCAAGGGTAAGGAATTTGCCACCGAGCTGATCAGCCAGGGTGCTGACGTGTTCTTCGGCGACGCCTCCGCCGTTGACTCCGGTGCCCGCGAGGCCATCGATGCCGCCAACGCCGCTGCCGGTTCCGTGAAGATCTACGACATCGGCCAGCCCGCCGACATCCTGGGTCAGAACGAGTGCATCATCTGCTCCCAGGTCACCGATAACTCCGCCATGATCGTTGCCTCTATGCAGGCTGTCGAGGCCGGTACCTTCGGCGGCAACACCGTCTACGGTACACTGGAGAACGGCACCCTGTCCGCCGGTAAGATCAGCGATCTGGTCCCCGCCGATGTGCAGGAGAAGTACAACGCCTACCTGCAGCAGATGGTGGACGGGACCTTCATGAAGTGATCGAGCCATCCGCAGCATAAAAATACCCCCGCGCACACCGGTGCGCGGGGGTATTTTGTTTGTTGCGCGGGAACCCTTACTCCGGCTGCTTCCAGCCGTCCAGCAGCGCCTGGGCCATCCGGCAGCCGCGGGTCACCGGATCGAAGCTCTGCTCGTCGATACGCCACTCAAACAGCATGCCGCGGTGCATCACCACCAGGTCGGCCACCAGCTCGCTGGGGTCGTGGTGAGGGGCGATGCTGCCCTCCTGCTGGCAGGCGGCGATCAGCTCCCGCAGCACGCGGAAGTAGACACGGTTCTCATTATCCTGAAGGATGGCCTGCTCCGGATATTTCAGGCCGTGGATGAAGCTGCGGTACAGGGCGGGGTCTTTGGAGCTGATGTCCAGCGACTTGCCCACAAAGTCCAGCAGCTTGCTGCGGGCAGAGGAGGCGTTGTCGGCCAGGTACGACTGCTCCAGCAGCTGGTACTGGGCGTCCACGTTGCTGGTGACCTGGATGATAAGCTCATCCTTGCTCTTGAAGTAGTGATAGATATTGCCCACGGAGCAGCCGGCGGCCTGCGCGATCTGCTCCACGGCCACATTTTCAAAGCCGTCCCTGTCAAACAGGTCCAGCGCCACGTTCTGGATGCGGGAGCGCATCTCCAGTGCCTGCCGTTTGCGGGCGGTCAGCGGTTTTTCCATACGTTCTCCTTTGGCAATTTTCTGTTATCATACCAGCTTTTTTATCTCAGGTCAAGGCGGCAGGAGGGGACAGATGTCGACAAAGATCGTTAAAGAAAAGATTTTCAAAAAAAACGAAAAAGAGGGGTTGACATTTGGGGGGGACATGACTATAATAACACTTGTTCGTGACGCGCGAGTGGTGGAATTGGCAGACTCGCTAGATTCAGGTTCTAGTGTGCATTACGCACGTGCGGGTTCAAGTCCCGCCTCGCGCACCAACAGGAAAACCCTTGAAGCCGCAAGGCTTCGGGGGTTTTTTCTTTTCCTCGAAGCAGTTTTGGCCTTATTGGTCAACCGGCGGAAACCGTGCGCCGCAGACGCCAGATAGATGCCTGTCACGTCGGGCCCCTTGTGTCCCGGCAGGCGGGACACGGTGAAATGGGCGCCCCGAGTCTTTTCCTCCGTGCTATCATAGCGCCATGATTTCACTAACCACACTTTTCTTTTCCATGAAGGAAACCTCGAAAAACGGCCCCAACTGCGGCAGGGAGAGCGCAGTTGGAGCCGTTTTTTATGCATTCAGCTTTTCTTCCTCGTCGTGGACGAACATAATGAGAAAACTGACGGTCAGCAGCCCGCAGGACAGCCAGATCGTCCCCGTGCCCCAGTGGAGGGTGGCTATGCTGCCGATACCCGCGCCCAGCGCGAACAGCAGCACCACGCCGAAATACGTCAGCGCCTTGTGGAGTATTTCCTTATCCCTCGTATGGAAGTAGGCGCACAGCGCCTCCGTACCGCTGCGCATATTGCCGATACACATGGTGCTGGCGTAGGCGTGGCCCCGCACCTTGCGGAAGGTCTGCACCTGCATGGCGCACACGAAGGACACCACGGCGTTGGCGGTGGTGTTCAGCGTCTCCGGCAGGAAGCCCACCGCCGCCAGCAGCACGATCTCCGCCAGAATGATAAGCTGCCGCCAGTGTACCTTCTCCATCCGCTTGAAGTGCCGGTGGACGCACTCCGCGATGTAGATACCCAGCAGGAACGCCAGCACGGGGACTAAGTAGCGCAGCGCCTGTCCCCAGTCGCCCTCGAATAGATGCGTACTCAGCAGCACGATGTTGCCAGTCTGGGCGTTGGCGAACACCTTGCCCCGGCAGCAGTAGGTATAGGCGTCCTGCAATCCGCCGGATAGGATGATGAAAAAGGCTGTCAGCATGGAATCGGACATCTGCCCGTGATGCTTTTGCAGGAAAGTCATGTGCGATGCCGCCTCACTTTGCCACCGGCGCGTCCAGCCAGTAGATGACGTAGCACTCCTGCATCTCGCCCATATAGAAGAAGATGTTTTCGCCCATCTCGATGTGCTCGCCGAAGGTCAGATCGGGCACGAACAGCCGTCCGCTGGTGCGCTTGGCCCCCTTGATGGTAAAGCCCTCCGCTGTGGGGTGCTGCCGCAGCTCATTGGCGGCTTCCTCCAGACCGGGGAAGTGCAGCGTCCGCTCCAGCTCCGCCAGCTGCGTCGCGCCGTTGATATAGACCAGGTGATTTTCGTCCTTGAACCAGTTGATACGCATGATACGTCCTCCTTGGTGGTGATGTGGGTAGTATTATAGCACAGTGTGCAAGGTTTGTCACCCTGTGTATGCCTGCTGCCGGTCGCGGCCCGTTCCCCGTGCCGGACGCTATCATGCACACACTGCATGATATGCGTCTGCGGCGCCGGGGGTATCCGTACAGAGAAAAAACGTAAATTGTGCAGATTTATGTGCCGCCGCACTTGCCAAGCTCTCGCAAAAAGGCTACAATAACAAAATGAAAGAGATTCAACCCGTGTTGAATCTTGCACAATAATGTATCGAAAAAACGCGCCGCACTGTCAAAGTAACCACCGTCACGGGGGATACAGCACGACAGAATAGTAAGAAAGGAGGATGCTTGTGATAGACATCAGTTATCGTATTTTTGATTTGGTGGCCAGCACCAACAGCCTGACAAAAACGGCGGAGATCGTACACCTGACACCATCTGCGGTGAGCCATTCTCTGCGAAAGCTGGAGGAACGGCTGGGAATGCAGCTGGTGGTCCGCAACCGCGATGGCCTGCGGCTGACCCAATACGGTCAGGAGCTGATCCCCCATGTCCGCTATGCGCTGAAGGCGGAGGAGCGGCTGCAGCAGGAGATCGTGCGGATCTGTGATATACGTACCGGTATCCTGAATGTGGGCGTATTCAGCAGCGTGGGCTGCAATTGGATGCCTGACATTATGCTGCGGATGCAGAAGGAGTATCCCCAGATCAAGATGTATATTCACCAGGGCAGCTATACCGGACTGGAGGCGGCTGTGGCAAATGGGGAGCTGGACGCGGCATTTGTATCGGTGCCTATCACTGGCAGCATTCCGGCGTACCCGCTGCTGCATGACAGACTGATGTGCATTACGCCGAAGTCCTTTGAAGCGGAAAACGGAGATTATATTACGCTGGAGGATCTGCGGAAGAACACGCTGATCCTGCCGCACGCGGAATCCGACTTTGACGCGCGGGCCTTCCTGTCCGCCAACAATATCGAGATGGAAAATCCGCACCAGTTGGCAGATGACGCGCTGATTATCGCCATGGTGGAAAGCGGACAGGGCATCAGCATTATGCCGGAGCTGGTGCTGGACTATCTGGGCGGAAACATCCGCGTGTTTCCTATCGAGGGCGCGCCGTTCCGCACCATCGGTATCGCTACACAGCGCAGCGAGTACGTGACACCTGTGACGAAGATCTTCGTGCGGACGGTGCAGGATTATGTGGCGCAGCGATATCCCGAAGAGCTGCCCTACTTCCGTTGAGTGCAGCAGAAAACTGAAGAAGCATAGAAAAAAGCGGACGCTGCTGAACAGCGTCCGCTTTTTTCGCGCCGGGAAAATGCAGAGAAAAAGGGGGAATGAGGCGGAAAAATCACAGGGAGATAATACCGATAGAGCTGAGCACCACGATGAGCGTGATGATGGGGCAGATGTAGCGGATGAGGAAGGTGAAGATACTCTTCCAGGTGAACTTGAACTTGCCGCCCTTTTCTACCTCCTCGATAACGGCAGCGGGCTTCCAGATCCAGCCAACGAAGATGCACAGAGCCAGGGCTGCCACAGTGGCGAAGCAGTTCTCGCACAGGTAGTCGATGGAGTCCAGAATGTCGGTATCCTTGCCCATCCAGCTCAGCATGCGCACGCCGCTGAGGGAGCTGTAACCCAGAGAAACGGGGACGGCGATGATCAAGTTGGAGGCCAGCGCCAGCAGGGTGCCCTTCTTGTTGCTCCAGCCCCAGTGCTCGCAGGGGATGGCGGCGTTGGCAGCGGTCATACCGATCACGGAGCTGATAGCGGCAAAGAACACGGCAACGAAGAACATGAAGCCGAAAATGGCGCCGCCGGGCATGCTCTCAAAGACGGCCTTCATGGTGATGAACAGCATACCTGCGCCGGTAGAGGGGGAATAGCCAAATGCGAAAGCGGCGGGAATGGTGCCCAGAGCGGCCAGCAGAGCGACGACCATGTCACCCAGAGGAACCAGCAGGGCATTCTTGGCCAGGTCACTGTCGTCAGGGGCATAGGAGCCATACATCAGGTTGGTACCGAAGCCGACGTTCAGGGAGAAGAACATCTGGGCCAGGGCGATGCCGAACACGGTGAGCCAGCCGCCGGAGGTCATAACATTCTCGGTGCTGGGCTTGAACAGGAACTCGATGCCCGCCTCAGCGCCGGGCAGGGTGCAGGCGCGGATGGCCACAACGATCAGCAGAACGACCAGCGCGGGGATCATCCACTTGCAGGCCTTCTCGATACCGCCGGCCATGTTCTTGCGGACGCAGAGATAGGCGAGAAGCAGGCCCAGGAAGGTCCAGACCAGGGGCTCCACAGGGTTGGAGATGAACATGGAGAAGTATTCGGCGCTGTCCATGGTCCAGAAGGTGCTGGCGGGATTAAAGATCGCGATGCCGAATTCCACCATGTACTTGATGATCCAGCCGAACAGCAGGCAGTAGAAGCCCATAACGCCTACGCAGACGATGGCGTTCAGGATACCGACGAACTTCCATTTCCGGTTCAGCTCTGTCCAGGCTGCGATGGGGCCCTTGCGCATCTTGCGGCCAATCGCGTACTCGGACAGGGTCATGGGAATGCCCAGCAGCAGCGCCACCACGACGTAGATGATCAGGAAGTAGAAGCCGCCGCCGCGGCCCAGCTTGGAGGGGAAGCCCCAAACATTGCCCAGGCCGACAGCGCCGCCGATACAGGCCAGCATCATGCCGAGGTTGGAGCTGAATTTAGAGCGTTTGACATTTTTTTCTTCCATTTTCTCTTGATCTCCTCTTCTATTTAATTTTGTAACACAGGGCTGACAGCCCAATTACAACAGGGGGAACTTCAGGAAAGCATGGTGTGTACCATTTCAAAGACCAGCTCGCTCATTTTGGCGTGGCCCTCCTCGTCCAGATGGACGCCGTCCACCTTGCCGGGCTTGATGAACTGAGCCGCGTCGATGAACTCGACATCCAGCTGCTCGGCCACGGTGCGCAGACACTTGCCCAGCTGGCGGCTGTTGTCGATGCTGGTCTGATCCGTCACATCGTTTTCCTTGAAGGTCAGGCGATCCTCCGTGATCTCTACCGGAGAGATCAGCAGGATCTTCATCTTCTCGCCGGGACGGTCGACCCCCAGCTTTCGTGCCGTTTCCAGCATATACTGCACGGCGCGGGCGGTGGAGATGGGATTGCCGGCGGGAATATTGGACTGAAAATCGTTGGTGCCCAGCATAAAGACCAATACATCAATAGGAGCCGCGCTGCGGAGGACCGCGGGCATGGTCTTCAGACCGTTCAGCTCCGGATCAAAGGGATCGTCAAAGACGGTGGTGCGTCCGGTGAGACCTTCCTCGACCACGGTGTAGTCCTGATAGCCCAGCTTTTCCTGCAGGCGGGCCGGCCAGCGGATGCTCTCGTCATACCGCTCACCGGTAATGGGAATATAGCCCCAGGTATTGGAATCGCCGAAACAGACAATGCGTTTTTTCATATGGGGGGGTCCTCCTTGTCCTGTTTTGTCAAATCGGCCTTCTGCCGACGCCGTCTTTTCAGGCGGTAGACAGAACGCACAAAGCGCTTCGCTTGTATGCAGGTATCATAGCACACTCTGCACAGCTTTGCGTTGAAGAAAATTCAAGTGGGGTGTGAATTACTTGCGGAGACAGATGCGCCGCATAGTGCTACAATGCAGACAACCGACCATACCGGCATGACCGCCATGTGTCGGCGCGGCAGAAAACACCGCGGTAAGGAAAAGGAGGAGCATTTTATGATACAATACGCAAAACGCATGGGCGCCATGGCCTACACGGCCAACGTGGTCAGCAACTTATTTGGCGCGATGACAAACCCCGATATTATTTCTTTCGGCGGCGGCGCGCCGGCCAAGGAGGCCCTGCCCATCGACATCCTGCGCCAGCTGACGGATGAGGTCATCCGGAAGGACAAGCGCGGCGTGGAGGCTCTGCAGTACGGCCCTCTCAGCGGCACCAAGGACATGAAAGAGGTCATTGTCAACGAGCTGCTGCTCCCCAAGGGTGTGAAGTGTACCACTGACAATGTGATGGTGGTGGCCGGCGGCCTGGAGGGCATCAACCTGACCTGCCAGGTCTATATTGACCCGGGCGACGTGATTCTGGTAGAATCCCCCACCTTCGTACACTCCGTGGAGATTTTTGAGATGTTCGAGGCCAAGTGCATTGGCGTGGACATGGACGAGGACGGCATGAAGATGGACGATCTGGAGGCGAAGATCCAGAAGTACCATCCCAAAATGATTTACGTGATCCCCACCTTCCAGAATCCCAGCGGCCGTACTCTGAGCCTGGAACGCCGGAAGAAGGTGGCGGAGCTGTCCGCCAAGTACAATGTGCTGGTGCTGGAGGACGACCCCTACCGTGATATTCGATACAGCGGAGAGGACCTGCCTCCCATCAAGTGCTTCGACACCGTGGGCAACGTGGTGGTGGCCAACAGCTTCTCCAAGATCTTCTCCCCCGGCGTGCGCCTGGGCTATGTGATGGCGGAGCCGGAGACCATCCACTATCTGACGGAGGCCAAGTCCGCCACCAACTCCCATACCTCCATGCTGCCCCAGGTGCTGTGCGCCGAGTTCTTCAAGCGCGGCTACTATCCCGCACACCACAAGATGCTGTGCGACCTGTACCGCCAGCGTCGGGACGCCATGCTGGAGTGCATCGACAAGTATTTCCCCGAGGGCACCAAGCACAGCTTCCCCGACGGCGGCCTGTTCACCTGGGTGGAGCTGCCCGGCGACATTGACACCGCGGAGCTGCTGAAGGAGTCCAGTACTGATCCGGAAGTGGGCGTGGCATTCGTGGCCGGCGCGGGCTTCTTCGTGGGCGGCAGCGGCGCGGGCCGCAACTGCATGCGCATGAGCTTCGGCAACAATTCTCCGGAGAAGATCCGCGAGGGCGTGATGAAGCTGGGCAAGCTGATCGAGAAGAAACTGGCTCAGCAGAGCAAGTAATCGAAAGGAGCAGCAGAAATGACGAAACGCAGAATGAAATCCATGGACGGCAACACCGCGGCGGCATACGCTTCCTATGCCTTTACCGACGTGGCCGCCATCTACCCCATTACCCCTTCCTCCGACATGGCCCAGCACATTGATGAGTGGGCCGCCACCGGCAAGAAGAATATCTTCGGCGAGACCGTGCAGGTGGTAGAGATGCAGTCCGAGGGCGGCGCTTCCGGCGCTGTTCACGGCTCCCTGCAGGCGGGCGCCCTCACCAGCACCTACACCTCCTCTCAGGGCCTGATGCTGATGATCCCCAATATGTTCAAGATCGCAGGCGAGCTGCTGCCCGGCGTGTTCCATGTGGCCTCCCGACTGGTGGCCTCCAACGGTCTGGGCATCTTCTGCGACCACAGCGATGTGATGACCATCCGCACCACCGGCTTTGCCATGCTGTCCTCTGCCAGCGTGCAGCAGGCCATGGACATGGCAGCCGTGGCACACCTGAGCGCCATCAAGGGCCGCGTGCCGTTCCTGCACTTCTTTGACGGCTTCCGCACCAGCCACGAGATCCAGAAGATCGAGGTGCTGGAGTATGACGAGCTGGCACAGCTGGTAGACAAGGACGCCATCAACGCCTTCCGCCGCAGCGCCATGAATCCCGATCATCCCAGCGTCCGCGGCACCGTGCAGAACGCCGATATCCACTTCCAGCAGCGCGAGGTCATCAATAAGTATTGGAAAGAACTGCCCGATGTGGTAGAATCCTACATGGGTGAGATCAACAAGCTCACCGGACGGGATTACCACCTGTTCAACTACTACGGCGCGCCGGATGCGGAGCGCATGATCGTGGCCATCGGTTCCATGACCCAGACCATCGAGGAAGTGGTGGACGCGCTGAACGCCAAGGGCGAGAAGGTCGGCCTGCTGACCGTGCATCTGTACCGCCCGTTCTCTCTGGAGCACTTCTTCAAATACATTCCCAAGACCGTGAAGGTCATTACCGCGCTGGACCGCGTCAAGGAGATCAATGCGCAGGCTGAGCCCCTGTACATGGATGTCAAGACCGCGTTCTACGGCAGAGAGCATCAGCCCGTGGTGGTGGGCGGCCGTATCGGCGTGGGCGGCAAGGACATTCGTCCGTACCACATCTATCAGGTGTTTGAGAACATGAAGGCCGCGTGTCCCAAGGATCATTTCACCGTGGGCATCATCGACGACATGTACGACAGCAATCTGCCTGCCGTGGATGAGATCGTCATCGACCATGCCGGCACCACCGCCTGCAAGTTCTGGGGTCTGGGCTCCGACGGCACCGTGGGCGCCAACAAGAGCGCCGTGAAGATCATCGGCGACAACACTGACAAGTATGCGCAGGCTTATTTCGCCTACGACTCCAAGAAGTCCGGCGGCGTCACTGTATCCCATCTGCGCTTTGGCGACACCCCCATCCGCTCCACCTATCTGATCGACAAGGCGGACTTCATCTCCTGCTCCCAGCAGTCCTATGTCAGCAAGTATGACGTTCTGGCCGGTCTGAAGGACGGCGGCACCTTCCTGCTGAACACCATGTGGGACGATGCGGCGCTGGAGCACAACCTGCCCGCCGAGATGAAGCGCTATCTGGCGCAGCACCACATCCGGTTCTACACCATCGACGCTGTGGACATCGCCCGCAATCTGGGTCTGGGCAACCGCACCAATATGATCATGCAGTCCGCGTTCTTCAAGCTGGCGGACATCATCCCCATTCAGGATGCCGTCAAGTATCTGAAGGATTCCATCGCCGTGACCTACGGCAAGAAGGGCGACGATGTGGTGGCCATGAACTGTGCCGCCGTGGATCAGGGCATCACCGGCCTTCACAAGGTGGCTGTGCCCGCGTCTTGGGCGGACGCTGTGGACGCGCCTGCGGCCGAGACCAGAGAGGTGCCCGACTACATCAGGAACTTCCTGGAGCCCGTGAACCGCATGGAGGGCGACAACATCCCCGTCAGCGGCCTGCTGCCCGTGCAGGACGGCGCGTATCCTACCGGCACCTCCGCTTACGAAAAGCGCGGCGTTGCCATCCGCGTGCCCCACTGGGACGCCGAGAAGTGCATCCAGTGCAACCAGTGCTCCTTTGTGTGCCCCCACGGCTGCATCCGTCCCATCCTGACCACACCGGAAGAGACTGCGGCGGCTCCCGAGGGCTATGTGACCAAGCCTGCCAACGGCGCCAAGGAGTATCAGTTCCGCATCGCCATTTCCCCCAACGACTGCACCGGCTGCGGCAACTGCGTCAACGTGTGTCCCGCCAAGGAGAAGGCTCTGGATATGCGCCTGCTGGAGCAGGAGCAGGACGAGGCCGCTCGCTGGGACTACGTGGCCGCTCTGCCCGAGAAGAAGAACCCCTTCAACAAGCTCACCGTCAAGGGCAGCCAGTTCGAAAAGCCCCTGTTCGAGTTCTCCGGCGCCTGCGCCGGCTGCGGCGAGACGCCCTATATCAAGCTGGTCACTCAGCTGTTCGGCGACCGCATGATGATCGCCAACTCCGCCGGCTGCGCCCATGTGTTCTCCGGCAGCGTGCCCTCCGCGCCTTACTGCAAGAATGAAAAGGGCCGCGGCCCCGCGTGGAACAGCTCCCTGTTTGAAGATACCGGCGAATTCGGTCTGGGCATGTTCCTGGGTACCCGTCAGGTGCAGAAGGAGATGGCCTCTCTGGCCAAGAAGATCCTGGAGCTCCACGCCAGCAGCGAGCTGGATGCGGCGCTGACGGACTGGCTGGACAACCAGATGGTGTCCGAGGGCACCCGCGAGCGCGCGGACCGCGTGATCGCCGCTCTGGAGCCCGTGAAGGAGAGCAGCGAACTGCTGACCGAGCTGTACGAGAACAAGGACTATCTGCCCAAGCGTTCCCAGTGGCTCATCGGCGGCGACGGCTGGTCTTACGACATCGGCTACGGCGGACTGGACCACGCTCTGGCGGCCGGCGAGAACATCAACGTTCTGGTGCTGGATACCGAGGTGTATTCCAATACCGGCGGACAGGCTTCCAAGGCGACCCCCACCGCGGCGATCGCCAAGTTTGCCGCCAGCGGCAAGCGTACCAAGAAGAAGGATCTGGGCCGCATCTTCATGA
>ULPH01005111.1_pt1 | contig 23856 bp, 23 predicted proteins | sample 1953301 | NCBI WGS metagenome assembly ULPH01 (sample SAMEA4835623, study PRJEB28245) | human gut metagenome | biome: gut microbiome; material: fecal sample | place: Denmark | collected 2008 | reverse complement strand
ATAAAAAAAGGAGATGTGCCTTAGTTTTGACACATCTCCTTCTCACACTTTCGGTGGATAAATCGTATCATCCTTCCCTGTCACATTCACCGTATTCATCAGTCCTCCATCTTCCGAGTAGAATAACTGATACTTCTGATTTCCTTGTTTTACCTCAATCACATATTGCATGGGCTGCAATGGATACAGCAGGAAATAATAATCATCTTGTACCCAGTTTGCATACTCTCCGCTACCAAATGCAGTCTGTACAGCTTCAGGAAGATCATTCCAGAATATTTCCGATTCCGTCATCAGCCAATTGGCATTGGGATCAAACCATATATTTGATTCTTTTCCATCCAACCAGCAATCAGCCACAAAATAAGTTCCTTTTTGTTCCCATTCTATTCCTGTCGCACTCGGATACTTCTGTTTCAGGGCTTGTACCACAGACTCAGGAACATTAATGCTTTTATCATCATCATCGTCGTCACTGCATGCACTAAACGTAACAGCAGTCATACACATCATCATCGCTAACATTAAAAATCTTGTCTTCATCTTTTCCCCTCCATTAATCATCCATACTGACGAATTGTCCTTTTTTATTAAATTTCAATGAGAAATCATTGGCAAGTTCTACTTCTATACCTGTACCTTTACGTTCTATCTTGGTGATAATTTCATTTGGGAAATTCTTTTTCACGTAATCCTTGATAGAAACAGGGATAAGGGCGGCAGGTACAGCACCTTTCTTGCAATCTACTTCCGTCCAGTTACCTTTCTTGTCGAAATCAATCTCTGTACGGTCAGTCAAAGTCACTTCATACTTCTTAGATAAGAATTCACTATCTATCTTGATGTATGAGATCTGCGGTTTACTGAAATACTGATTGATAAAGTTACGCGCATTCAAAGGGAGCTCCTTTGCGTCTTTGGTAATCACATCACCTGCAAAAGCGAACTGAACGGCCACGATAGCCAATACGAGAATAGATAAAATCTTTTTCATAATCGTTATTCTTTTAAGTGTTACTAATTTATTTCTTGTTTTTATTCACACTGCAAATAACGATGGCGAATCGGGAAAGATTTGGGAATATTCGCCTTTAGCTTTTCTTTTCAGATTCTTTAACAAGCAAAAACAGATGCATTCCTTCCTGCCACTTATAAGTCAGACTGAGAGAAGCAGAAATAGCAATAGAACGGGCAATGGCAAGCCCCAAACCTGTAGAATCTTTTTTTCCGTCGATACTGCGATAGAAACGCCGGAATAGCTTTTCTCCATCCAATGGATGTTCACCACTATTTTTAATAATCAATGAAGAAGGAGTCGTTTCAATATACAACTCTCCCCCCGCATGATTGTGTACTAAGGAGTTTTTCACCAAATTGGAAACCAAAATCTGTGTCAGAGACAAGTTACACCGGATCACGAAAGGTTCTTCTCCCTTTATACGTACCAGATGTATCTTTTTCCCTTCATATATATCCATTAAATCGGGCAATAGTTCATCTAAAACTTCATCTACAGATACATCTTCCGTTTCGGTATACTGCCCATTCTCAATGCGGGACAACAACAATAAAGACTTATTCAATCTGACTGCCCTACCCAATGTAGCGTATATTTCATCCAGTTCTTTCAACTGTTGCTCGGTCATCGACTCATTCTCTGCAAGTAATTCGACCTTGCCGCGCACAATGGCAAGTGGTGTCTGCAACTCATGCGAAGCATTTTCTATAAACTGCTTCTGTTCTTCATAAGCTTTATAACTACGATTTCCCATATCCACAGCTGCCTCTCCCAACTGTTGGAACTCCCGTATCTTCGTAGGATTATCCAGCACCGGAAGCTCTTTCCCCGGTTGAATTTGTTGTAACCAGTCCAGCAGGCGCTGCAGCGGGCGGAACACACTTTGCAATATCAGGCGTGTACCTATAGACGTACAAATCAGAAAAAGTAAAAACAGTGCTCCCAGATACCAAAGAATGGCCTCTACCATATCATCACGTTCCAGAATGGAAATCATCAGCTCCAATTCATAATACTGTCCGTCCGGCATGCGGAAAACTGTTTTAAGTACCCGCACCGGTTCATCCTCATCTTCGCTTTCGATATAGACGGTAGAGTCATAGTACTTTTCGTCGTAGTCTTCCGCCTCTTCTTCGGATATAGGCCGGAATTTATAAAAAGACATCAGCGTCCCCTCTGTTTCAAGAACAGACGGGTCCATCAAGGCATTATTAATCAATATCTCACTATAGTTTTCAAGCGTATCATCCGTTTCATCCATCACTTCATCAATAATGGCATAATAAAACAACACACCCCATGCAGCCATCAGCAGAAGTAGCAGTAACGAGAGCTTTCGGTAGGTATAATGGAGAAGTTTCATGACTCGGAAAGTTTATAGCCAAAACCATATACCGCTTTCAGTTCCACGGTAGCATCAGCTTGTTTCAATTTCCGGCGGAGATTTTTCACTTGAGAATAAATAAAGTCCAAAGAATCTGCCTGATCGATATTATCGCCCCATACAGACTCTGCAAGGCTCATTTTATTAATTACACGATTTGGGTTGACTATAAAGTAATAAAGTAAATCGAATTCTTTCCGGTTAAGTTGCAAAGGCACTCCCCCGACCTCCACTTGCCGTTTATCAGGATAAAGCAACAGATTCCCCACCGTAATGGAAACATCCCCTTTCGCCTGCCTCCGACGAATAACAGATTTTACCCGCGCATTCAGTTCCGCCAGATGGAAAGGTTTGGTCAGATAATCATCAGCTCCCAATTCCAGTCCTTCTACTTTGTCATCCAAGGAATCTTTTGCAGAAATAATTAATACACTGTCACTACGATGAAGTCGTTTAAGTTCGCGCAACAAATCCAGACCACTTCCACCGGGCAACATGATGTCCAATAAGATGCAGTCATAATCGTAGTCATTCACTTTGTCCAGCGCCGAAAAATAATCGGCAGCAGTTTCCACTACGAAATGTTCTTTCAAAAGGGAAATGCGGATTGTTTCCCGCAAATCCGGTTCGTCTTCTACAATCAGGATTTTCATACCGGCAAAGGAAACTCATAAATTGGGAAACATTCTGGAATATCTTATCAAATACTGTCCGTCTCGTACACTTCTTCCAGTAATTCTTCTTTCGCTATAGAAATCTTGCCATCAGCAGATACAGTTATTGATAATGGAATATAGAGATCGGACTGCGGATAGCAGATGCTTGCTGCATAGACCATGCCTTTGGATGTGTTTTTATCGTACACCAAGCCTTCAAGAATAGAGTGTTTTAAGAATTTAGCATCCACCAATGAAGCAAAACTCTCTTTCGTGAATTCTTTATTCACAATAGACTTACCACCGGAAGTTATACGTAGTGTAATACGGTTATCTACAAATTTTTCTCCCTGTTCATTCGTTACAACAGGCAAACTGTCATCCGGACGACGAACCACATGAGAGTGATACTCCTTACCATTATAAGTAAAACTCATTTTACTATCAGACACCTGCATACGTTGCAAACCGTTGGCATCCACACTGTCTTTCATCAATACCTGCACATCTTCCCCATCTCCTTTTTTCTGAGAAGAACAAGCTGACAACAGCCACACGGCCATACATATCCAGAAGTAAAATACATTTTTCATTCTGCCATTTGTTTACAATTAACGGAACAAAGGAACGAAAAGAGAGGCAAAAATACAAGGGAAAGCCGGAATAAATGAAAAACGGACGGATAATGCTCCGCCCGTTTTTGAACTAATACCTTCTTTATTCTTTTATATTACCTATTGAATCCTGTTGTTTATAAGACAAAAATAAAAGCGAAAAGTTTAATGAAACCTTTCGCTTTAACATAAAACAATATTTCTGTTTGTTTTTTATAAGTCTCAGGCCTTCAAAGTTATAAACCGTCTACCGCTTAACTTTATTTCAATCTCTTTGATAGAGAGTATGACTCCTCCCACTTCGACAGAAATCCGCATTCTGGTTACAATTAAAAGTTAGCATCAATTTACTCTCACTACTCTCACTTTTCAAAATAGCCGTTGATAATTAGAATATTAAGTGTGAGTGAGAGTAAAAAAATAGCGTGAGAGTAAGTGATTTACTCTCACACTGTCTTGTCCTGATTGTAAGGTGTTAATTTGTCTTGTACAAGAGAATGTTCTGTTTTTCTCCTAGAAACAAAGTATTTTAATGTAACTTCTTGAATTTTATTTATTTATAGAAGTATTCAAAGATATAGGTAACGATTTGGTTGCAAAAGTCTTGCTTTCAGTTACACTGCTTTGCATAATTTCAAATAACTATGTACAAATATAGATAATAGTTGCAATATAGCCAAATTTATTCAGATATATTTTGTGTATAATATTGGATATTAGCATCTTGACTTATATCGATGCATGAATTTCTTCCCATTGGAATAGCTGGAATTACCCTCTGGCTATTTTTGTACCTTTTTGTCGATTGCTCAACGGTTGAGTAACCAATGGCCCCATAATAACTTTGTAATATTGCACCATAAACGATAAAAACAAGGTCAATATGAATAACAGAAAAGTCGTACCAGGTGTCGGAGTTACCCATATGTTAAGTACCATCCTTGCCAAAGTGAATAGGATTGAGCAGTTGCTTTCACCCAATATTGAAAACCTGCCGGACAGCGAGATTCTGGATTCAAAAGGAGTCCGCCTGCTGACTAAGATGTCCGACAGGACACTTTTGAGACGTCGAAATGACGGCACGCTGCCCTTTCACCGCGACAAGGGAAAGATTTACTACCGCCGTTCGGACGTGCTGCGTGCCATGTTACTGGAAAAGGAAGAACACTCTAAAAATAAAAGGTTATGAGAAAGATGATCAAGATTGAAAGCAGTTCATTCGCTGCGCTCGTGAGAAGTTACAAGAAGTCCCTCAATATGCTGGCCGTACTGCAACATATATGCGAGGACAACAGTGTCGAATTATCCATGCTGCCGGATGAGGTATGTGAACTGATAAGGCTTGAACCGGCAGAGATAGAGAAACAGCGTCTGAACGGACGTCTGCGCTTTGCGGAAGAGGAAAACGGCACAAGGCATTACTCAATCGTGGATATAATCAACCTGAAGGATTCGATTGACAGCAGGAGAATAAACAGGCAGGTAGAGGAACTTTCATTCGAGGAAACGGACTGATGTGGCACATCCCCGTTTCAGACAAGGGTACGGACGGCAAATCGGATTTATCCAGGTGCCGTCCGTGCCTTTATCCTTTCCTGAAAACGGCTCTTTGCGGCAAACTGCGGAAGTGGAGCCTGCGCAGCTTCTGCAGTTTGCCGCAATGTGCCGTGGGAAACATTACGATATTTTTCGGTTTTCCTTTGCCGGCATTATAATTTTCATGGACGGTACATGCCTTGCCTGTTGTGGCTGGTCGGGTGCAATGTCACTGCCGCTGACCGGTCTGACCTTTTCCTGCCCAGTCATATCATCGTTTCCGTACTGTTCGGGCTGTTTCAATGTGAGTTGTATCCTCCGGTTCAACGTGGCGAGTTCCTCTGTCAGTTCCTTTATCTCCCCCTCTTTGGGCCAGAGCGTGGAGACTATCTCACGCAGGACCGGCAGGTCTTTCTCCAACTCCGTATTGTCCTTTTTCCGTTTCTCTATCATACCTGGAATACGCTCCAGCGCATTGATGAAGTTCATTACGGCCAGCTTCGGGTCTTTGGCGATATACCCGTTATTATAGGTGTATTTGATGCCGTCCAGTCCCTCGACCATAAACTTGTTCTGCAAGGATTCCGTGTTTCCGTCCCAGACCTTTTCGGAACGCACCAGAATACGGAAGTCGAACAGCGTTCCTATTTTCATATAGTCATCCTCAGTCCGGGCATTCCGGTTGATTGCGGACAACCTGTCGGCCAGAATCTCGATGTTGTCGGACTCCACCCCGTCCAGTTTGAGCGGATTGGGTCTCAATCCAGTGGCCGTATCCGTAGGGGCAACCCAGTTCAGGTATTCCCAATCCCGAGTGAAACGCTCTATGAAAGTTCCGTTCGTTTCAATTACTGAAACCTTCTCGTGCAGCTTCCCTTTGGCGTTCCCCTTGTTCCTGTGGTATGCCAGTCTTTCGCTCTTAAGGACCGCCAGTTTCTTTTCCAGCTTAGCCTTTTCCAGCAGGTCGTTGTTGTCTGAAAGAATGGCCACGTACTCACTGAAACTCACCCCGCCGTTTTCATCCATCGCTCCCTCATCAATGGTCCGTGTAGCGAGATTATGGCTTTTTAACTGGTTGATGAACACCTGCTTGTTATGAAGCAGGTTGAACTTGTAACTGTCCAATGATTTTTCCACCGCATAGATATAGCAGTCCACCGTATTGCCAGCATGTTCCTTGGCCACGATATTCCCTTTTCTTACCGCTCTTCCGTTACGTTGTTCAAGGTCGGAAGGCCTTCAGGGTATGTCCAGGTGATGGATGGCCACGGCCCTCTGTTGGGCGTTGACTCCCGTTCCCAATTTCTGGGTGGAGCCGAAAAGGAAGCGGATGCGTCCGGAGTTCATGTCGTCAAACAGTTCCTTACGCGCGTTGTCGCTGTTCGCCTCCTGAATGAAACGGATCTGCTTTTCTGGAATGTCGTGGTCTTCCACAAGCTTGCGCCTGATTTCGCTGTAAATGTTCCATTCGTCCGGCTTGTACGTGCTCAGATCGGAAAACACGAATTGCGTGCCCTTCTGGTCGAGATACTTGTAGTAGTATTCCGCAATCCTAGCCGCACAGTGGGATGCCTTGTTTCCCGGATTGTCCCCATATTTCATGTCGATGAGGCGCATGTCAAGCGACATCTTGTTCGAGTAGTTGGTGGCTATCAGCATTTTCGCCTTCTCTTCCGCATCGGACAGCGGAAGGCGGTCTATATGGGTGGCGTCCCCGCTCTCCGCAAACTTTATCAGCTTCTCTATGAACATCTCCTGGTCGGGCGTGGGCGGTAGATGGTACAGCTGCTGGTTGAGCCTCGGCCTGTCCACACCCACGTCCTCCGCAGTCTTGTAGTCGGTTATCTCCGCGTAGAAGTTGGCAAGTTCGGGCATTTTGATAAAGTACCTGAACCGTTCCTTCTGCACGATCTGGTTGGTCACAGAGAACTCAAAGTCCGTGCTTTTCTTGGCATATACGGCGGCCCAACCGTCAAAGCAGGTGATTCCCTGCCTTTCCATCTCTTTGGGGCGAAGATATTTGAAAAGCAGGTAAAGCTCGGTCAGACTGTTGGAGATGGTCGTACCCGACAGGAAGGTGGCCCCTAGATCCCTGCCGGAGCGTTCCTGAATGGTACGGATGGCAAAAAGCAGGTTCATCGCCTTTATGCTTCCTTCCGGGTTTCCAAGTCCCGAAACCCTTGTGTGGCGGGTGTTGAACATCAGGTTCTTGAAGTTATGCGATTCGTCCACGAACAAGTGGTCGATGCCCATCTGTTTGAAATCAACCACATCATCCGTCCGCCTCTTGATGATATCCTCCAGTTTTTCAAGTTTCGCCTGAAGATTCTCCTTCCTCTTTTCCAGCCCGCGTATAATCCAGCCGCTGACCTCGTTTCCCTGTTGCTCGAATACGGCAAGGCTCTCCTCTATGCTTTCTATCTCCTTATTGTATATCTCCTGCTGTATCTCCGGTGACTGGGGTATTTTTCCGAACTGGTCGTGCGTGAGTATGATGCAGTCCCAGTTGTTGTTCTTGATGTCATGGAATATCCCGACACGTTTTTCGGGGGTGAAATCCTCCTTTCCTGGATACAGTACCTTCGCGTTCGGATATGCCCTTTTGAATGTGTCGGCGATGTCGTGCACGTTGTTCTTCAACCCTATAATCATGGGCTTGTCCGCCAGTCCGAGACGCTTCATCTCGAAGGCGGCCACACACATGATGAGCGTCTTTCCGGTGCCCACCTCGTGGTCAATTATCCCCCCGCCGTTGAGTTTCAGCATCCATACCGCATTTTTCTGGCTGTCATACAAGCCGGGGATATCAAGACCTTTCAGGTCAAGGAAAGGGAAGTTCTGGCAGGAGCCGTCGTAGTCTGGCCGTACATAACAGTTGAACTTGCGGTTGTACATGCCGGCAAGGTCCTGCTTGAACTGCGGGAGCTGCTCGTTCAGCCAGTTCACGAACTCCTTGCGTATCTCGTTGATTTTGGCGTCGGCAAGCTGGATGGCGTCGGCATCGCGCACCTTTATGTCTTTTCCGTCCTTGTCCTGTACGGTTTTTGTGATGTCGGGCACGGTGTTGTGCAGGGCATGTTTCAGCAGGTCATTCCCGTAATATCCCCTTTTTTCTCCTTTCACGAAGTATTTGTCGGTGATGTTCGCGTTGCTTCCTTCAAGGGTTATGCCGAACTCGTCGATGCTTTCCGTATAGCTGATGCGGGTCTTTACCCCGAAAAGGTATTCCGCAAACTCTTCATATACGGATGTGGGTATCCACCGTTCACCCAGGTTGAAGTCAAGCAGCTCGAAGCCGATGGGTTCTGGTGCGGCGTTCTTCAGCGCTTCCAGCGACCTCCCGCTTTCCTTGTCATCGGGGTATTCCTTGAGATGCTTCTCTATCCATTCCGTTTTGGCGATGACGTTCCCCGCAATGAAACGGTCCCTTATCTCGTATTTTTTCATCATGGGGTTGTAGAAGATACGGCTTTCAAGCTGTTCAAGCAGTTCCCGCCTACCGATGTCGCTCAGGCTCTCCATATATTCCAGATTCACCTCCCCGAACTTGTTCAGTGAGGCCGCGAGCGCTTCCTGGGCGGTGTCCGCATGTTTGACCTCGTTGGCATTGAATGATACGGGGACGGTGAATATGTCCGCTTTCTGTATCTTGCCCTGGATACTTCTTTCCAGTGAGAGCATTTCCCTGCCTCCCGCATCCATCAGCAGGAACTTGGCGTTGTCCTTGTGGTTGAGTTCCCGGAACATGCGTCTGAAACGGTCATACTGCCTGTTGAGTTCCTCACGCAGGCCAGGCTGTTCGGTTTCCGTCTCGGCTTCAGTCCTGTAAAGCTCATGGTATGCCTCACGAAGGGGGATATAATAAGAGGCCCGGTATTGCTGAGTTACTGTCAGTCTGAGCGGGTGGAATTGTACTTCAGGGGTGTTCATGCCCCGAAGGTGGCCGTATTGTTCACCCGGTTTTACAATGGAGCCGTTCTTGTATTCCGGCTTCAATTCCCCGTCAAACGCTCTTGGTTCCATTTCTTTTTTGCGTTCCTCCTCCATCTTCCTCCTGCGTTCCTGCCATGCCGCTTCTGCCTCGGCCTGCGCTAGGGAAAGGTCCTCTTCCGGGACCGCTTCGTCATAAGCGTTCTCCTGCGAGAAAAGATTGAACATTTCGGGCGTGTTGTCCTTCTTTTTACGGGATGCCGTCACAACTTTTCTTTCCGGCATCCTGCTTTCCGCTACTTCCGTCTCTTCTTCGGCATAAGTGTCGAAAAGGTTGAGCATGGGTTCATACGGTCTGGTGGAAAGGATCAGTTTCACCTGCTCGCTTTTTTGTGGCCGTTCGTCCTCTTCCGTTATGGTGATTGTCGGTTGGATGGCTGTGGACGGAACGGACTGCCGGGACAGGTTCTCCGTGTAGAGTTCCCGGTTCAGACGGCTTTCGATGTCCCGCAAGAGCAACTCACCGAGTTCTTCGGAAATGGTCTCCACGCTACCGTCATGGATGAAGTTCATGGCGGGCTGCCCGTACATGTTCTTACCGGTCTTGACAGCGGTATGGATAATGTGGTCCGGCTCCTTGTAGCAGTTGTTGATGGTGATGTTTCCGGGCAGTGTGCGGGTCTCGATGAAGTTCCGTTCCGCTTCGGTCAGTCCGTTTTTCCGGCTATTCTTCTGCAATACGATCAGGTCGCTGCTCACTTTGGTTCCGGCATCGGTGAAAAGGTTGCTGGGCAGGCGGACAGCGGAAACCAGTCCGGCGTGGTTCACCAGCCATTCCCGTATGGGACGATTGCCGGGCGAGTCCATGACTCCCGAAGTCGTAACGAAGGCCATTATGCCGCCTTCCCGCAGCGTATCCATGCCTTTCAAAAAGAAATAGTTGTGTACGGCGTTGAGTGCCCCTTTGCGTACCGGATCGCCACTACGGTCAAAGTCACGGTCATATACTCTGGTATCTCCGAACGGGATATTGGAGGATACCACATCGAAATAACCATTATAATAAGGTTGTATGGTCTGGAAGCCGTCTATAATGACCTTGCTGTACGGATAGAGCGCGGAGAGAATCCTTCCGGTGAGCTTGTCCTTCTCAAAGCAGGTTATTTCAGGCACGTCCTTCAGAGGGCTGATGAAAACTCCAGTACCTGCGGAAGGGTCGAGAAAATGTCCGGGGACGACCCCCGACGCCTGCAACGTCCTCTGTATGACGGATGCCACCGCTTCGGGGGTATAGAATGCGGTAAGTACGGAATTTTTAAGGCTTTGTATATACTCCTTGTACTGTTTCTCGTCCGTGGAATACTCCCGAAGCAGTTCATGTAGCAGCCTCACCTGAGGGAACAGTTCCCTGTCAGTTGTTCACTTTCCGATGTCTGTGTCTTTTTCTGCCGGATTGAGGATACATTTCAGTCCCCCGAAACCGGTGTAGCCGTTCAATACTTTGCGCCCTTCTTCGGTGAGACAAAACTCCGGGCGCATGAACAGGTATTCAAGTGCGGCCATGTTGTCCGCCAGATGTTGTCGCTTGTTATATGCCATATTGTTCTATATTTGATTGGATGAAACCTGTCAGTTCGATGGTGAGGATACGGTAGGAAGGGGAAGCCTCAAACCTGTCGTCTATGGGATATTTGTTGAATACGTCTTCTGCGGACGGCAGTAATCCCAGGCAGAGATCCTTCCGCTTTTCAGGGGGTACTTCCGGGAACCATTCCGACACCACTTCAAAAAGGGTGTCGAACTTGGAAAACTGCAAGTCCCAGTAGAGCACGGCATCCGACTGTTCCAATGCCTGCGTGACAGTCAGACCGTCACGTATGGAATGTTCATAGACATTGGCTGCTTCATCGGCTCTTGACCTGATAAAATCCAGATTCCCGGCCATGTGGGGATGGCTTTCTCGTAAATGAAGAAGGAGAGTCGTTTCAAAGTATGACAGTTCTCCCTCTGGTGTATTGTTATGTTGCATAATCGGTTTGTTTTTACGTTGGATGATTCCATGTATTCATTAAATATATACCCGACAGCCATCGGTGTGGTAATCGGGTATATATGTGAAGTGTGGCCGTTTCCGTAAGACTATGCCACGGAAAAGCTGTTTTTCTTGGGTTTGGGCGTGAAGGATGTGGCGTGACGTGCCGTCTGCTTGCTTTCCTTTTTCTGGTCCTGTTTCCGGTTTTCAAGATTCGGCTTGTACTCCCTCGCGTTCTTTCCTATGAGAAGGTTGTTGCTCTTGTTGCTGAAGCGCACGTCATCGGAGAATGTCCTGCCCTTGTAGCGCATATTCTCGATATATACCATTTCATGGTTTTCCAGCATCTTTTTCTGTTCGGGGGTGATTCTGGCTCCCATGATGGTGTCGTTTACTTTCAGCTGTTCTCCGGCCTGCTTGAATGCAATGTCCATGATTCTCGGATCGACAAAGGCCACGCCAGAAAGAAGCGTGTCGTTCTTGCGCTGTATGTCATTGATGGAAAGTTGCCCGCCTGATGCGAGGACCTGCTTCTGCTTGTCGTCCAGTCTTTTCCCGTAGATGTAGTCCGGTATCTTGATGGCGTCCACGGGCATCGTGATGATACGGTTGCTCGGTTCATGGAAAGCCACGTAACAGTTGCATACTTTTCCTGTGTAGGTATCCTTCATCTCCTTTATTCCTTCCAGTGTTCCGGTATCCTGGAGTTTCTGCTTTTCCTCGTCCGTGAATACGCCTTTATAGGTGGGCAGGTCATATTGCGGCTTGTCAAGCCTGCTCAGTGTTTTCAGCTGTACCTTGCCGTCCTCACCCTTGACACAGAGGAAACAGGCCTCACCCATGTCCTGCTTGACGCCGTTGACTTCCTTGCTGATGGGGAAGGCGGTAGAAGTGATTCTGCCCTTGAGCATTTCACCCATGCAATGGTTTTCAAACAACAGTTGCTTGTCCACTCCCAGCGCACTGAGTTCCTTCCAGGGAAGCTGGTGCTCGTCGAACTTGTAGCGTCTGGCGAGTTTGGCGATACGCCCTTCATCGTTCAGTTCACTGTTCTCTACCAGTTTTTTGCCTTCCGGTCCGGGGTCTTCTCCCTTTCGGATCTGGATGACGGCGTTCAGGGTCTTTTCCAATACAGCGAGAGGAATAAGGAAGAAACTGAAACTTGTGGGATTGTTGTACTGGTTCTTGAAATTAGTAAAGAAGAGTTCCAACGGTGATGTGCGGTCCAGCTTCAGAAAGCTGTTGTTGTTCTTCTTGTCGGGTGGTACGATTTCGAGACTGCCGTCCTGCTCGTTCATTTTGGAAACGACTGCGGTCTTGTTCGTTCTTTTGTCAAGGACTGCCATTACGTGCTCTTCCTGACCTTGCTGCTCTTGTTCTTGCTTTTTCTTTGCCATAAAATCTAAAATTAAAATGATACAATAATGATTATTACCGGGTAAACTTTAGCCCGTCAGTGCGAATGTAGGATATTAGTTGATAATATGTTACAAGAGTGAATACATGGAGAATGGATGGCGGGAGATGGCGTTAAATGACGATGTAGCCTGTACTAAGACCTTACATTATTTTTCTCATTTTGTGAACAATATTATAATATAGAAAGTAATTAGACTGTTAGATAAGCATATGAAAGGCGGGTCGGTACGGATTGCTTTATCTATTGGACAAGGAAAGTAATGCACAATTCTATCTTGTATGTCATTTTTTGTATTTCTAGGAGAAACGAGATGATAAGAGAATTGCAAATGTGTAATATGCAAAATTGCAAGATAACTAAATACAATTTGTCTTGGTTATATTATTATAAATCTGTAATTTTGCATATTACATCAATTATTCCGAGAAGGAAACAAATAAGTGACTCAAAGTTATTCTTATCGAAAGGCTAAGAATGGGAAAATGCTTGGTTCAATTCTTGTGCAAGAATGAAACTACATTTTTTTGATGGTGTATAAAATGAGTCTTAACCATCTCTGGAAGCATTGGTTATAATAGTATGAACATTTTATGTAGATGTGGGACAACTATTGAATCCAACAAGAAGAAAAGTGTAAAAATGAAATATAATAAATATACAGCTATTGATTTCTTTTGTGGTGGAGGTGGTATGACATGTGGTCTTCGCCAAGCAGGAATTGATGTTATTGCAGGAGTTGATTTTGATAAAGAGGCAAAATATACTTATGAGATTAATAATCCAGGAAGTATTTTTGTAGAAGCCAATATAAGAGAACTGGAAGAGGAATATTTTGAAAAAAGATTATCAGTTCAAAGAAATGATGACAATCTTATTTTGGTTGGATGTAGTCCTTGCCAATTTTATAGTATTATTAACACATCAAGAGAGAAATCCAAAGCTTCCAAGGATTTATTGCTTGAATTCCAAAGATTTATTAAGTATTATAATCCAGGATATGTACTCGTTGAAAATGTTCCAGGAATTATAACAAACAAATATAGTGTACTGCCTGAATTTCTTTCGTTTCTAAAAGATTATGGTTATATTTATATTAAAAAAGATATAATCGATATGAGTTATTATGGTGTCCCGCAGAGTAGACGTCGATTTTCTTTGATAGCTTCACGTGTTAGAACCGTTTCACTTCCTGTAAAAGAAAAAAAGCAGGCTATTCTAGCAGATTATATAGGGGTATGGAATGGGTTTGCAAAAATTAGTGCTGGTTACAAAGACTCTACAGATTTAAATCATACAACAGCTGGACTTAGTGACATCAATCTTAGAAGACTGGCAAAAACCAAGAAAGACGGAGGTAATCGCTTGGATTGGAAAGACGATCCTACATTACAGTTAAACTGTTTCAAAGATAAAGACGAAAGTTTTAAAGATACATTCGGAAGAATGTGGTGGAATCGTCCTGCTCCAACTATTACAACTAAATTTTATAGTATATCAAACGGTCGATTTGCACATCCTGAAGAAGATCGTGGTATATCCTTACGGGAAGGAGCAACACTTCAAACCTTTCCTAAGAACTATATTTTTAAAACTAACAGTATTGCCGCTACAGCAAAGCTAATAGGGAATGCTGTCCCTTGTGAATATGCAAGAAGATTAGGAGAAATAATAATAAAAAACTAGTCATATGCCACAGTTTAGAGCTAAAGCAAGAGCAATTGATTTATTAGGAAAAGGACAAATATCAGATCTCCCTACTGCAATATCTGAATTGTGGAAAAATGGATATGATGCATATGGAGATAATCTTGAAGCTTATCTTTATATGGATAGTTATGTAGATGTAAATCATCCTTTTTTTGTTATTTCAGATGATGGAAAAGGAATGTCACGTCAAGATATTCTTGAAAAGTGGATTGTATTGGGAACCGATTCTAAAACTAGATGTGAGCTTGATGTAGAAGGCGAAGATACTCTTTGGAAAAAGCCTCGTATTAAAATGGGAGAAAAAGGTATAGGACGGTTATCTGTTGCATACTTGGGAAGCCCAATGTTGATGTTAACAAAAAAAATAGGTTCTCCTCTTCAAGCTCTATTTATTGATTGGCGTATTTTGGAAAATTACAATTTATATATTGAGAACATCAATATTCCGTTACTATCCATTACAGAACCAAATAATTTTGTTGACATATTTGATAGCTTAAAAAAGGAATTTATAGATAATTTCAAAAAAGATAAAAATAAACCGATTTATTTGGAACGCCACATTTCAGAATCGAATTTAGCAGATGAGTGGTATGAGCAACATACTTTAGCAATACAAATCATTAAAAGTGTAGAAAATATCAAATTGCCTTCTTTTTTCACTCAAGAAATGATTGTTCCATTGTGCTCTACATCAACAGATATACACGGAACAAAATTTGTTATTTTTGAACCAGACGAACAACTCATTATATTATCTCAATCATACCAAAAAGATATAAATACTGATTACGAAGATTCTGTTAACGAAATAAGAAGTAGCCTTAATGGATTGTTTAATGTCTTCAAAAAAGAGAATATTGCGGTTGCAACTAAATTTATAGTTGTCACTAATGAAGGTGAACGTGATCTTATTTCTAGCAGGGAGTTCTTTTCTTATCATGACTTTATTAATTGCGATCATTTAATTGATGGAAGATTTGATGATTCCGGACAATTTTCTGGAAAGATAAGGGTTTATAAGAAAGATGATATCAATCATACTTTTAGAAATTCTCGTAAACCAGGTAATACAGCTTACGGAGCTTTTAACTTAAAAGTTGGTGTTATTGTCGGCAATCAGAATGAATCTATGCTTAATGAAGAGCAATTTAGGGCATATGATGAGAAATTGAAACTTTTTGGTGGATTATATATTTATAGAGATGGTTTTAGGGTACTTCCATACGGTAGAACTGAGACCGATTTTTTACGATTTGAGAATCGTCGATCCAAACATGCAGGCTCCTACTTCTTTAGTCATAGACGAATGTTGGGATATATTGAGATATCAAGAACTAATAATAAAAAATTGGTAGATAAAGCAGGGCGAGAGGGTTTTATAAATAACGTTGCATATAAAGAGTTTAAAGCAGATTTAGAGGCTTTTTTCATAGATTTGGCAAAGAAATTTTTTGGGACAGATGCTGAATTTAATTATAAAGAAAATCAAAAATCAGATATTGAAAAGGCTTCAAAAAGTGCTAAAGAGGAACATGAAAAAGAAAAGGCCTTAAGAAAAGAGTTTGCTAAAAAACTGAAAGAATACCCTGAATTATTGGATGCTACAATCCATAATTATCAAAAGTTAATTGATGAACTAAAAATGAAGCAGCAAGACTCTGTCTTGCTTTATGAAGATATTGATTTTATTTTAAAACAAATAGAAGAGTGTAAACTAAAGATTCGTAAATTAAGTCTTGATAAACCTGTACGCTTTTCTTTAACTGAAAATCAAAAGAAAAGTTTATACACTTATCAGGAGAAATTTCACTCATTTACAGAAAAAGGAATTTCTGAGTCTCAAAGTGTAATAAATAATGCTCGGACAAAAATGGAGGACTTTGAACTCTTTAAGGAGTTGGAAGCTAAATATCATCAATACAGAGTACATATATCGAATATTTTTGATGAAGCAATATCTTCATTAAGCCTATCTGTAAATAAATTGAAAGAAAAAATATCCGAAGAAAAATCTTCTGTTTTTTTAAAAGAGATTGATGAAAAATATACCTCAATAAAGCCGCGAAATATTAATAGACTGGATATATTATCGGGATTAACATTGCTTGATAATATTTATCAGGATCTGATTGATAAAGCTCATAAAAGAATTTCTCCATTTTTACAGCATTTAGACAGGATAAGCCTTGATGTTGATGAAGAAGCTTTAACTGGCTATTACAAAATTAGATATGAAGAAATAGAAAAAAGGTGGACTCAAACTAAAGAGTTAGCCCAAATGGGGATAGCAATTGAAATTATTGACCATCAGTTTAATGCTTTGTATTCTCAGGTGGCATATGCTATTATGCAGATAAAAAATTACCTACCCAATGATGAGAAAACGCTTCGACATTATCAGTCGTTAAAGACATCTTTTGAGCATCTAGAAGACAAATATAAATTAATGTCTCCACTGTATCGTACAACAGGTAAAATAAGAAAAAATATTAGTGGAAAATTTATAAAAGAATATCTGTGCTCATTTTTTTATCGTCAATTTGACGAGTTAAGTATCGTTCTTCAAAGCACTTTTGAGTTTGACAATGCTTCGTTCACAACATATGAGTCTATTCTTTTGCCAGCTTTTGTGAATATCATTCATAATGCCATATATTGGTTAAAGTCTTCAGAAAATAAGCAGATTGTATTAGACTTTGTTGAAGGCACGAAAATATTGATTATTAATTCAGGAAAGCCTATTGATGACTTTTATTTGGAAGATATTTTTAAGCTCTTTTATTCCCAAAAGCCAAATGGACGTGGAATTGGGCTTTATATTGCGAAGGAAACTTTAATGGAGGTTGGCTATGATTTATTTGCTGCCAGTAATAAGTCTGACTACAACAGATTACAAGGTGCATGTTTCGTCATAGACACAATGCCAAGAAACTCATTAAAAAAAGAATAACTATGGATAATACATTTAAGAGCGTAGCTCAAAATATAATCAATGAGTCAATAAAATCAGCAGTATTTATTGATGATGAAATTCCTATGCTATTTAGTGGAGAAGATGATAAAACTGGGATATGTAAACCTTTGTACGAATCTTTTCAAATGAAAGATTGTTCTGTAGATTTTTCTAAATTTAGTAATCTTGAAAGCATTAGAGATAAGTTACTATTTGATAGAAAAGATTTACTAATTTTAGATTGGGAACTAGATCTTGTAGAACCCAAATACAAATCTACTCTTGAAATAATAGATAAAGCTGTAAAAACAGATAATCTTCATTTTGTATGTATTTACTCTCACAAAGGTGACAATAGAGAAGATATATTTTATAAAATATTGGCATATTATTCAGGAAATAGTCTTGAGTTTTTAGAGAAAAACAATCAAGATATTATTGATTTTATAGAAGAAGATGGATGGGGAGATTCAATTGATATCATAAATAAAATAATTTCTAAGACAAAAGAATTTACTTTAAATGTTATATCAAGAAAAGATTATAAAACATTTCTAAGAAATGAATTTAAGGAACGATATGATGAATTTGAAGCATTAGTTAAGAGTAAATATTCATCTGAAAAACAGTCTAACTATTTTATTAAATTAGCATTTGATTTAGCAAAAACCGAAATATATAGGTGTGAACCTAAAAAAGTTTATGTAAATTGCAAGGGGAATTATTTGCAAATAAACAATACATTTTTTGCAGTATTCAAAAAAGGGACTACAAACCCAGATGATTTATATAATGATTTTTCAGAAGCAATTTCATCTGCAAATGAAGCATTCTTAACCTTTCTGAGTATGGAAATGCGAAATAAGTTAATGAGTAAGTCCTCTCTGATAGGTAAAGGATTAAGCCGAATTAATGAAAGCGCATTTTTTCATCATAAACAAACAATTGTTCCCAATGAAGCTTTTGACGAATTTTTGATTGAATTATGGGAGAATTACAATACGGCATGGCTATATAAAGAAAAATCCAGTCTATTAGCAGCAATTGATGATTACCAAAAAGATAAAGCAGAAGCTAAACCATCAGATGAAGATTTGGCTAGGCTCAATTATTATTATAACATTGATCATACTATCCTAATGTCTCAAAGGAATATTGGTTTTGGAGATATCTTTATTATAGATCAAGGCGATGATAGTAAAGAACAATATATATTGTGCATTACTCCACACTGCGACTGTTTAAGACCAAATAAAATAAAAGGATTTTATTATTTTGTTTGTGGACAAACAACTAAAATAAACAGAGGACTAGAGTTAGCTGATAGTGGATTTATTTCTTTTATTCAAAATCGTCAAGAAGAAATTATTTGTATTGAATGGGATTTAAAACCATTCACTCTTCATGTATGCGAGAAACAACGTAATATTTCGACTTCTACAGCAATTGTATTTGGAGATAAAGTTGTAGATTTTAGATATTGTTGTACTTTGAAAGAGAATTATTGCCAGCGAATTACCAATAAATCCTTTTCTAATCCTATTAGAGTTGGTATATCCTTTGTTAGGAAGGAGGCATCTGAATCATGTAAAAAATTTCAGAACAACACATGTAGACATATTAAAAATGAATAAAATAATATTTATGTTTTACTAAGTAATAGAGGATTTTATGGAATATTACATAACTTGCTAATAAATATACTATATACTTTTCGTCTTAGTTTTGTATAAAAATAATAATGAATATGTTAGGATACTCAATATTGAATTTATTACTACTTCTTTTTGGTTGTTCTGCATTTTATAACAGATATCCTAATACGATGTTAGGGAGGGTAAAAGTCTCATTTAAAGAAAAAAATAATGTCTGATATATATTCAAAATCTAAACGATCTGATATTATGTCTAAAATTCCCAGTAAAGGAACACAACCGGAAATTTTAGTGCGAAAGTATTTATTTTCAAAAGGATTTAGATTCAGAAAGAATGTCAAAGAACTTCCTGGTAAGCCAGATATTGTTTTACCTAAATATAAAATTGCGATTTTTATTCATGGCTGTTTTTGGCATGGACATTCTTGTAGAAGAGGTAACTTGCCAAGTTCAAATAGACAATTCTGGGAAAGCAAAATTTCTCAAAATATAAGCAGAGATGAAGATGTGGTTCAAAAATTGCAAGACTTAGGTTGGAAGGTTATTATTATATGGCAGTGCGAGATACAAAACAGTTCAAACAGAGAAATTCGATTAAACCAGTTGGTTTTAGATATAAGGAGACAATCTACATTATAAACTGCCCCTCCAAAAAAAAGTTGGATAAAAACTTTTGGGAAATAGTTCATGAAAGGAAGCAGTATCTTTTTATTGGGGCAGCAATATTGAAAAGGCACTGTTCGGTGTTCTGTATAAATTTGTAAACTTCAAGATTCGTTTTTTATACTTGAATCCTGAAGTTTACAAAAATGCCTCTTTGTTGTAGATTTCTACAGAGTATAGCAGTATATTAAAGGAATCAATAGTATAATATTTTTGAGAATTATACTTAATCCTCTTCGTTATTTTCTAACAGATGTTTGAGTACAGGATCATTCTCAATGCGTATCAATTCATTTTCCACTAGTTCTACAATATCCTGCTTGATTTGCCGGTAGTTCACTTGTATCTGCAGCTCCATTGTATCATTGTCGTTCTCGTCCAGAAAGCTGCTGATTTCAGGAATGGGTTGATAGGTCGCCGTCTCTTTCTGTACCGCATCATTATCCACCACTATCTGCGCATGGAAAATCTTCTGGTCTATCGTCTCTCCGAAATTGTCTGTTACAGCACCGACAAACATTCCCTGTGAGAGTGTACTGATTTTGCTGGCAGGTATCAGACTGTCCAGTTGCGTGCTGATAGAAGTGGAAGTGTCACTGCGATTGATGCTCATAGACTCCCGTTTTTGCAGGATTTTTCCAAACCTTTCTGATAGTGTTTTGGCCGTTTCACCCACCACTTGACCGCTGAAAACATTACCCACAGTTGACATGATTACAGCGGCCTCCTTGTCACCATAGTCACGTTTCAACTGGCTGAAGTCCTGAAAACCCAACACAACCGCCACCTTGTTACTTCGTGCCGTGGCTATCAGATTATCCAGACCTTTAAAGAAAATCGTGGGTAGCTCGTCAATGATTACACAACTTTTGAGTTGTTTCTTCTTGTTTATCAGCTTCACAATACGGGAGTTATACAGACCTAAAGCAGCTCCATAAATGGAAATTCTATCGGGATTATTACCGACACACAGAACTTTTGGTTCTTTCGGATTATTAATATCCAACGTGAAGTCACTACCGGACATCACCCAATAGAGCTGCGGGCTTATCAGTCTGGACAGCGGAATTTTGGCTGATGCAATCTGGCCCATCAACTGCTCGCTGGCACCGCCTTTCCACGCGTCAATAAAAGGACTCAGATAATTCTCTAGTTCAGGATAGCTTGTCAAGATTGTAAATACATCCTCATACCTTTTATTAAGCAATTCAATGGCATGTGGGAACGTACAGTATTTGCCGTTTTCATACAACTTCAAAAACCAGATTATCGCCGTAAACAAAACAATCGGAGATTCCACAAAGAAGTCCCCCTGCTTTTGCACCCAACTTTTATTCAGGTTCAACATGATGGTATAGCTGGATTCGTAGGCATCCGAAATATCCGTCATCAGTTCCGGAGCCAACGGATTGCAACGGTGACTCTTTCTCGGATCATCGAAGTTGATTACATAAAACTTGGGTGGTATCTTATAACGGTGTCTGTATTTAATCAGGTGGTTATAAGCAATAACCGACAGGTCGTCAAATTTAAAATCATATATATAAAGTGCGTAAGACTTCTCGATTGCCTGCTTTATGTAATTATTGACCACCGCATACGACTTACCGCTACCCGGCGTGCCTAAAATCATGCTTGCCCTGAAGGGATTCACCACATTTATCCACCCTTTCCATTCTTTTCTTCTGTACCAGAATTTAGTCGGCAGATTAATGGAATACTCGTTTTCCATTAACTTGGTTTCCTGCATGAACGACTCGTTCTCAGTATTGAACACATCCTCCAACAGATTGCTTTTCAGCAACCGGCTTACCCATAGTCCGGAAGCCAGCAGACAAAAGAAACCTCCGGTTAATGTTACGGTATAAAGCACGGCACATACCCCGGATGAGGCATTGAGGGACAGCAGCCACCAGTTGAAGAAAAACAGTATGGCACCCGCAACTGCCATGAGGCCAATTTTCCTTCATGTGATTTCATGCTTCTTCACCCCCTTGTTACCCATACAGGACAAACCGAGGAAGAGGACACAGAACAGCTTGGTGTAAAGCAGAGACGAGAACAGTCCGGTCGTACGCTGGAAGTTGGATAGTATCTGGTTCACTATACCGAGTGTTCAGCTCATCTCGTTCAGCCAGCCGTAACAAAACCAATAGACGTGTATCGCCATAAACAAGAAACTGATGGCCCGCATAAAGTCCGTGACCTTGGCAAGCCCCCTTAAATCATCTTCATTCTGCATAATCATAAATTTTAAAATTAGACTTCTGTTCTATACATTATTATGTTATAATCTCCGTCTCCGCTTTTTCTTCTTTTTCCTGCGCCCGTAACGGAAAGCCAGATCGATGTATTCATGCGTGTGGTCTTCCTTCATGAGTATGGAGAAAATATCAACGGCTCCGAGTGCGGACGTGTCAATCAGGCTGCCGGAGATTTCCGCCTGCCGTCCATTTTGCCGTGTATCCTGCCATTCCTGTTGTCCCTCCCGATTCATATTATCCGCTTGTTCCGGGACGTTTCCCTGCCGTGGCGTATCCTGCTCCAGCGGCGATATCAGCCTTTCCCGATTTGCATCCGGATTGTTGAACAGTTCATTGAACACATTGGCGGTAAATGGCTTGCCCAGACGTGAACCGTTAAATACCGTCCGGTTCGCATGGTCTATAAATGTGATGCCGTAAAGACGCCCATCGGAATTAATACGGTAAACGACTTCTATGTCCGCCTTTTTCAACCTATGTGCAAAGTCTTCCTTCGTGCCCATGTCCTGCATGGCTTTGATGATTTCCTTGCGTGTCCTTTCGGCAAGACTGTCTCTTTTTACCTGTTCAACGGATGTATCAAATTTCTTTTGCAATGCCTCATGACCGAATACCTTGCCGAACTTACTGGACTTGAAAGGCGTTCCCACCTGCATCCCATCATCGTCCAACGCTCCGTACATGATACCGTGGTATTCCTTTCCGTCCACATTTCCCCTAACTTCATAAACAATCACGTTGTAAAGTTCCAGCAAGGTGTTGTATTCGGCAAGCGAATGAAAGTTGTAACATTCCAGCAGGGTACGGGCGGTATGCTTTAGCTGCGCTTTCACATCACCTTTCGCATAGTCCACTTTTTGCAGACTCAAAAGTTCCCGTTCATCGTGCTCTCCGAGTGTGGGATGAAGCCCGTACTTCACTTCCATTTCACGGCAGATGTCCTGTGCCTGGATACCTTCCCGGTTATGGTCTATCTTTTCACCTTTTTCATTGATGCGTACCGAAATGATGTGCATGTGCCTGCGGTCTATGTCTTCGTGCAGCCATACGATATAGGGCTGGTTCCCGTATCCGAACTTTTCCATGAACTCCTGCGCCAGTACGGTCATCTGTTCTTCCGAGAGAATGTCTTTTGGGGAAGGATTCAAGGAGATATGGATAACCGGTTTCCTGACGTGCGAGTTGAGTGTGATATAAGGCTCGAAAGCTTGCACGCAGTTTTCAATCGGCACATTGCCGGATGTGTCCGCCGCAATTTTTGGGTGTCACAATACCTTTGCCGTACCGTCGTCCACCTTTATCTTATTGTAGGCAATCACTCCATAGAATGAACTGCCCGATGTGATATTCGGCACCATGGCGTTATTCCTTTTTAGTAAGATATTCCTTTTCGTAGCGCTTCGTAAGTTCGATAACCTGCCTGCATATTTCTTCCAGCTTACGGGTTTCTTCGGCAAGTTTGTAAAGAAACGCAAGCGATTTCTTCTCCCCGTAAATGGTATGGATGGTCTTTACACATTGATTGTAGTTATTCCCGATACGACGGAACTGTTGATAGAAAGCGGTGAGCTGGGCGTAATATTCCTGCGCTTCCTTATCAATCTTCACCACCTTGAACTCTCAACCGAAGATACGGGCGAAGATAAATTCGGCCTTGTTCTTCATGCCTGACTGCTCAAACATGGAGATAAACTTCTCGTTTTCCCTGTCATTGAGACAGAGGTAATAGCGGTGCGTGCGCGGGTCTGCCAGCACCTTGCGCCCTGCGGCGTTGCGGATTCTTGTTTCATCTTTTATAACATGAAAATTTTAAAAGGTTCGACTTGGGAGAACCTTTGCCCCCGAAACACCTTTCGGGCGAGACTTTCAGCGGTTGGAAATATTTTCAACCGCTGAAAGTACACCTCGCTATATGCTGACGCATATTAAAATCCGGCTGTGCCGGATTAAAGGTCTGAAGGATTGTCATACGTTCTCTGCCGAGAACGGGCTGCGTTCTCCCGGCAACAAAGGTAGAGAGT
>ULPH01041487.1_pt1 | contig 24336 bp, 25 predicted proteins | sample 1953301 | NCBI WGS metagenome assembly ULPH01 (sample SAMEA4835623, study PRJEB28245) | human gut metagenome | biome: gut microbiome; material: fecal sample | place: Denmark | collected 2008 | reverse complement strand
AAACGACCTAAAAATTCATCTATGTATTTTTGAGTGTGCTTGAATAAAATAAAAAAAATTACACAAAATATAAAAAAGTACTTGAAAATTATTATTAATTATTGTATAATGCAAAAGTACAAAAAATTAGTTATCAATTTTCTGGTGATGATGACATTTAGGGTAATACCTGTTCCCATTCCGAACACAGAAGTCAAGCCTAAATGTGCCGAAAATACTTGTGGGTTACCCTGCTGGAAAGATAGGTTGTTGCCAGATTTATATATATTCCTCGTTAGCTCAGTTGGTAGAGCGCTCGGCTGTTAACCGATAGGTCGTTGGTTCGAGCCCAACACGAGGAGCCATAGACGATTTTCGTCGAACCACTTTGAAAGCTTTGATATAAAAGGATTTCAAAATTTCGACAAAATCAAAAAGAGAAAGAAGATAGTTTGATTCAAATCAGATTATCTTCTTTCTTTAATGAAGATTATGGCAGACAGAGATTTTGAAATTGAATCCAGATTAAACAGCGATAGTTTTGTAGAAGATTTAAAGACAGAATGGAATACAAAAACCAAACTTGAAAAGCAAGAATTTATTTCTAAGTTTATTGAGTCAATGGTATTAGAAAAAGATGAAGAAAATGATAGCTTCAAAATTATAAAAATAAACTTTAGAAGTAGATACCTAGATGAACTTAAAAAATTAAATAAGGCTGATTGTATTGACCTAGCAAAACCAACGGAAGATATGCAAGGTATATCAGTAATAAAAAGTACACCTAGAATTACTAAATCAGAATTAAATGAGTACATTGAAAATTTAAAAGAACATTATGATGTAAAATACTACGAAGATGTTTATGATTGGACTCATTCGTATGTTCAAGAAGATAAGATGATTACAATGCCAAGAGAAAAAGGTAATGAAAGATTAATGAGAGCAGTATTTGTAGATAACAATAAAAGTTTTCCTATAAAAGATTCAAAAGGAAAGGTTAGAGGAAAACTTGGTGCAGTATCTTATCGTAAAAAAGGAACAACAGATAAAAATGAATTGGACGATTATTATGAAGCAATTTCTGATTTAGTTTTATATAAGAAAGAGCAAACAGAAGATGAAGAGGAAAGCTCTGAAGATTAGCTAAAGCTGAAGTAGCATTTCGAAGAAAGGCTACGAAGCAGGAATTTGACTTTGTCAAAATTCCTAACCCCCTATGAGTTTTGACATGCTATCAAAACTCGGGGGCTCTGCGAGGCATCGAATTACCTATCTTTTCATCAAAAACGAATGATTTTCTTATCAGAAAATCAAGTGTAAAATTTCATTTTACAAGTCGTTTTGATGAAAAATATCTAAATAAAATTTGCATAAAGCAAAACAAATTTTATTTATCTATTCGCTAATTCTTAGCATATTCAAAGAAGCCTTTTAAGAGAAATCTACAAATTATTTTTATAGAAAGGAACAATTTACGATGCAAGAACTAGCATATTCTATTCATTTAGGTAGCGATAAAAACAGATCAAAGTTGGGAAAAAGAGTAGCCAAAAATAATCCATCTGATACAACTTCATTAAGTAATAATGCTATTCAAAATAGTCAGCAATTATCCAAAGTTAATAAGCATAATTTAAGAAATTACGATAAAAAGATTGAAGATATTGAAGTTGTTTATGGTACAAATGATTTATATCAAGATGTAAAGAATGTGTATTTACAAGTATTTCAAGAAGCTCAAATTGAGTTTGATAATAAAGTAAGAAAAGACAGAAGAATAGGAGATTATTTTATTCATATTTCAAAAGATAGCAAACATGATTTAGCTTGTGAACTTATAATAGAACTTGGCGATATGAATTTTTGGAATAGTAAAACAAGAGAATATAAAAAGCAAATGACAGAAGTTTATAAAGACCAGATTTATAAATTTGTGGAAGTTGTACCAGCTTTTAAAGTTGCAAATGCAGTAGTACATTATGATGAAACATCTCCACATATGCACTTAGTAGGAGTACCTGTAAAAGATGGTTATAAAAACGGAATGAAGAAGCAAGTTGCTAAATCTCAAATATTTACAAAAGCTTCATTAAAAGAGATTCAAGATAAAATGAGAAAATATTGTATTGAAAAATTTAATGAAGTTTATGAGCAAAATGCAACATTAAAGCAAAAAGGTAGAAATCGAGATATTAATGTTAATGATATGGGTGGTTATAGTAAATTAAAAAGAGAACAAGAAAAGAATACTAAAAGATTAAAAGAGGCTAATAGTAAAAGCGATAATTTAGATGTAGAAACGCAGAAAATCAAAAAAATTCTTAATAATTTAAAATCACCATTGCTTGATAAAAATAATAAACTTATTTCAAACGAGAATATTGATAAAGTATTAAATTATGCAGAACAAGTAAAAGATACTACTAAAAGTATAAAAAATGTTAATGACCTAAATATTACTATTGATAAGGTTGAGAAAAACTATAAGAATTTAGAAAATGAGAGAGATAGATTGTATTATAGTAATATCGAAAAGGACAAGACTATTGCTGAATTAAAGGAAGAAATAAAATTTAAGGATAAAAAAATCAATAAATTAAAAATAGCTTTAAATAAAGTTAAAACAGAATTAAGCAAGTTTAAAGAATTTTGGAGAAAATTAATTAAAAGATTTCAAATTAAGGTATTTGATGAAAGATTTGATAATATTCCAAAAGATAAGAGAAATTATACTATTGTTGCAGAAGATTTAGCCAAAAGTGGAATATTTGATGATAATGATTCTGATATAGTACATGATACAACAAGAAAAGTATTAACTACTGAAGAATTATCAGAAAAACAAGCTAAAAAAGGAAAGAAAAAGAATGATTATAATTTAGGTTAAAGAATGAGGACTCAAAACAATGTCAAGTAAAGATAATATCTACTTTAGTAGAGAAGAATACAATAAATTAATGCAGATTATTAATGATAATAAAAATAGCAAAAAACAAAGAAATCAAACAAAGAGCAGAACAGTTAAGTGAAAAATTTGAAAAGTATATTTATTTACATGAAAAACAAACAGAAGGAAGATTAGAAGATGGTGTTATATATAGAGCATATTCAAATGAACTTAAATGGCTTGTGCAAGAATGTTTGTACTTAGTAAAGAAAAAAGCTAAAACAGATTATTACAAAGAATTAAAAATAAAAGAAAATAAAGGAGATAAATAGTTATGAATAAAGAATTACAAAAAACAAAAATAGACAAAAGAACTGGAATTGAATATCCTTTAGAAGGAGATTATTATATTCCAAATCTTGTAATGCCAGAACAGGAAAAGATTACTTTAAATAAATATGGTAGAATGAGATTGAATTACCTAAAAGAAAATAAAAAAGCTGAATATTCAATAATGTTAATGGATGGAACTTTAAATAGTCATTTGAAAGAGATTCAAGAAACTGCAACTGAAAGAGTAGAAAAAATAATAAAACAATTAAAATTAAAAAGCAATTTAACAGAAGATATGAAAAATACAGATATGCTTTATTGGGTTGGGATGATGAATAACTTTAAGAATCAAGCAGAAGAAATAGTTTTTAATGAATTAATATATGTATAGGAGAGGATGCGAATGAAAAATTTAAGAGAAGTAAAAGAGGATTTATTAAAAGAATGGTTAGAAATTAGAGATGAAACGGTATTTTGTGAAATGACACCAAAAGATAAGAGGTATTGTATTTATTTTGATGAAATTGCAGAGAAAATACTAAAAAATGTACCAGAACAGAATAAGAAGTATGTTAAAAAGCAACTAGATCAGCTTGATAAAAATTTTATGGATTATCTATATTACTGGAATGAGAAGTATTATAGAAATGGTTTTGCAGATGTAATTGAATTGCTTTACTTATAAAATGGACGAGTGAAAATGAAAAAACAATAATGGAAGAGGAAGTGCAGTAACTAATATTATAGCATTTGCATAAGCAAAGCTATAATATTTAGTTACAAAGATAGCAAATATAACTGTTAAAACAACTATATATATAAAATATATGAGAGAGCCGGCTGTTAACTGCTGAAAAAGTGAGAAGATTTACTTGATAAAAATTATATATTGTGCGAAAAAAGTCAATTAATTGACGAAATTGACTTTTTATGGTAAAATTAGTAAAATTTCATATTTAAAAGAAGGATCAAACAAGATGATTGTAAAGAAAAATTTTATATTATAAATAATAAAGGAGGAGTTGAGAATGGAAAGAAAAGAAGGTGCTTTAGCAGCAATAATACGATTTGAGAATGTTGGAGGTATAATTTGGAGTCCTCATTTTAAGCGTTATTATTTTTTGGAACAAAAGATTAGTGATGAGTTGTATGAGAAAATTGCTAATAGAGGAATGAAAATCTCAGAAGCATTAAATGATATGTCACAATTGAAAGACAAATTTTATGATATTGGAGTAGACGATGATGCGAGAATTATTGTAAATAAAAATAAAACCAATAGACCTCTTTATGCACCATTAGAATATTATTTTGATTATACTAATAAATGTAATCTTCGTTGTAAAGATTGTTATAATAAGAAACATTTAGGTCAGACAACAATGGAGCTAGACAATATAGCTAATATTATAAAAGAAATGGGAGAATTAGGGATTAAGCGTGTATATTTAGCTGGAGGAGAACCAACTATTGATATTCCTGCTTTAAAAACATATATTGATACAGCATATGAAAACGGTATTACTACTTCTATGGTAACAAATGGAACATTACTAACAGATGAATTATGTCGTTACTTATTGTCTCGAGAATTAGTAGATATTAGTGTAAGCATTGATGGCTGGGATGAAGAATCTAACAAGTTAAGACGTAATGATGGAATGTTTAAAGATGCTGTAGAAGGAGTAAAAAGACTTGTTAAAATAAAAAAAGAATTAGGTAACACTGTAACAGAAATATGTGTTAAACCAATTATTGATAGAACACAAGATGAAGAATTTTTTGAAAAAATGATTGCACTTACATTGGAATTGAAAGCAGATAAGGTAAAATTTGCTAATCCAGAGCGTTCATTAAATCATTCTCGTGGTTATTATAGTAATGATGTCGATAGTTACTATAGAACAATTGATCTTATAGCATCATTAAAGAAAAAATATGCGGATAAGTTAATTGTTACTAATTGTACTAACCCTTGTGTAGGATTTAAAAATATTGGAATTGCTGGTATGCATGGTTGTATAGGAGGACAAGAATTAATTGCAATACATGCTGATGGACGTATAACACCTTGTCTTATGAATCATATAGTATTAGGAAATTATAATGAATATGGTTCAATGAAGAATTTTTACAATACAGATAATTTAGAAAAATATGCTAAAAGAATTGATTATCCAGAATGCTATGATTGTAAACTTTATGCAAGTTGTAGAGGAGGATGTCAAGTAAGAAAAATTGTGCAATGCGGAAACACTACAGGAAGAGACCCAATTTGTCCAATAGAAAATAATATTAACTTGGATGGTGTTGTTCCGATTGAAGAAGATGTTTTAATGCCTATTTGGGTTGCTCATTCACTTTAATATTTTAATAACATGGTAATAGCTAATGTTAATGCATTGGTGATTTATATATTTTTTATAAACAATTATTTAAAGATTGTTAGATGGAGGTAAAAATGAAAAAGTACAAAAAAATTGTTATTCTTGATTCTGTTATTTTGTATCCTGAACACAGATACAGATTGAATCAATTGGCAGATGAAATTACGGAGTATAACACATGTAATACCGAGGAGGAAGTGTTAGAAAGAGTCAAAGGAGCTGATTGTGTAATTAGTTGTTGGGTTGATATTACAAATAGAGTTATTGATGAAAATCCACAAATTAAAACCATTGCTTTTTGGACACATGCATATGAACATAGAATAGATAAAAAATATGCAGAATCACATGGCATTTATGTTCCTTGTATTCCAGATTATGGTACAGATTCTGTTGCTGAATTAGCAATTATGGGAATGCTTAATGTTAATTCGAGAAAAGAAACTTCTGATACACGATTGATTGATGAAGATTTAGTAATGAAGGTCGCAAATAGTATAAGAAATTTTGATAACAATGTTAAAGACAATCTAACAGGTCATTGGATCCATGAGTATGTAAAAACAGGTAACTTGAAAATAACAGATCCTGATTACTTTAAAGAAGAAACAATGAAAGGGATGACTATTGGTTTAATGTTATCTCAAGATAGTTTAAATAATGATTTAATAAAAATACTGGCTGAAGGATTTAAAATGAATGTAATTCATTGTTGTTGTGATATTACATATACATTAAATGCTTCATTTAGACCAGTAGATAATTTATTAAAAGAAAGTAATATTATAATATATGATTCTAAATTGATTAGTGAAGACGTAAAAAAGAAAATACTAAATGGAAACTATATCGATGCAATAGATATTAATAATATTCAAAGAAAAGGTGTTTCTTTGAAAGGTAAAGAACTGGGAATTGTTGGATTAGGAAGAATAGGAACAAGAGTGGCTCAAATTGCAACGCAAGGATTTGGAATGAAAGTAAAATACTATTCAAGAACAAGAAAACCAGAATTGGAAGAAAAGTATGGAATTACTTATGCAGAACTTAATGATGTATTATCAAGTTCTGAATATATTTCATTCCATCTACCACATGTGGGAGCTGAAGACTTCATTACAAAAGAAATGATTGAGTTGATTCCACCAAAAACTACTGTCATAAATGTAAGTGTTGGTAATATTTTTGAAAATCAAGAACACTTTTTAAGTAGATTTAATGAAAATGATTTAAATGGATATATTGATGTATATAGAACAATGCCACCTAGACAGGAATTAAGAGCTAGAAAAGACTATTTGATTTCTACATTTAGATTAGGTTGGCGTACAAAGTCTACAGTTGGATTAAAAACACATAAATTAATTACAAAATTAGGTATGGATAATCCAGATGTAAGAAAAGACCATTAAAAATAAGGGGGAAGTATTTATGGCACATGTTAGAAAACAAATGATTTCATTTTTTATGACAACAAAATGTAATTTGGATTGTATTTATTGCTATACGCCTAAATATAAACAAATAAAACCAGAAGATCAAAGTATAGATTTGGATTTTGCACGTAAAGGAATTGATGACTTCTTTAGAGATAATCCAAGTAGATATATTCGTTTTTATGGAATTGGTGAACCAACTATAGAAATAGAAAAGATTAAGGCAATAACAGAATATGCTAGATCAAAGTCTGGGGATAAAGATATATATGTAGAACTTCAATCAAATGGATGTTTCCCAGAATCGACACGTAAGTGGGTTGCAGAAAATGTGAACTGGTTGTGGATATCATGTGATGGTCCTGCAGATATCCATAATAAACAACGTCCATTTAGAAATGGAGGGGAGACTTCTAAAAAAGTAGAGGAGACTATTAAAAGTTTGCAAAATATAGAAACATTAACAGTTGGAGTAAGAGTAACTTTAATGTCAGATATGATAGCTCAACAGAGAAAAATAGTTGATTATTTTGAAAGTATAGGAGTTCGATATATAAATGTACTTCCCGTATTTGCACCAGAAGAGGGAAGTGAAAATCCATCATATAAATGGGATGCAATGGACTTTGCTAAAAATTTCTATGATGCGCATATGTATGCTGAAAGCAAAGGAATTTGGTATAATACAATGTGTATTGTAAATTTTGATGAACCTACTAGAATTGCTTGTAGATCATGTACACCATGTCCTCATTTAACAACTGATGGGTATGTATCATGTTGTGATTTTACTCAACTTGGTCCAGAATATATAGATGGACCTTTATCACAGCTGATTTATGGAAAATATGATAAAGAAAATGATATGATACATTATGATGAAAATGCTATGCATAAGATAAGGAGTAGATGTGCTGAAAATCTAAAAAAAGAAACATGCAAAGATTGTAAATATGTTTATAATTGTGCTGGAGGATGCATGGGACAAGTGGTAAACGAAACAGGAGATCTTATGGGAAGAATTGAAGATAATTGTAAAATAGTTCAATATCTTGGCGAAAGAATTCCAAGAAATAAAGGTCTATTCCCAGCATTTCATTCATAGATTGAAAGGTTTTGAATTATGTTGTTAGAAAATAAAATTATATTAATAACAGGTGGCTCACGAGGAATTGGAAAGGCGATAGCTGAGAAATGTTTAAAAGATGGAGCTAAAGTTGTTATAGATTATAAAAATTCTTGCAAAAAAATAGAAACATTAGTTAAAGAATATGGTAATGATAAAATAATTACATATAAAGCTGATGTTTCAAATGTTGATGATGTAAAACAAATGATAACTTATGTGAAGAAAGTTTTTGGTCATTTAGATGGAATTGTTAATAATGCGGGAATAATAACTAGAACCTATGATTGGAAAAATATTACATTACAGGATTGGAATATAAATATTGGAACTAATTTAATTGGCTCATGGAATGTGATAAGATTCGGTGTGGATATAATGGAAAAAGGTGGTTCAATTGTTAATGTTTCATCTATCTATGGAATGTTTCCAGAGGCAGATGAGCTTACATATTCTATTTCAAAAGCGGGTGTTGAAGCGTTGACACAAGCTATGGCTAAAAAACTTGCACCTAGTATTAGAGTTAATGCAATTGCTCCTGGAAATACATTGACTGAAATGGTACCAGATTCAAAAAGATTAAAAGAAATTGAAGAAAAAACAGTATTAAAAAGGTCTGCAAAGCCAGAAGAAATAGCTAATTCTGTTGCTTACTTATTATCAGAGCAGAGCTCTTATATCACAGGCTGTATTATACCTGTAGATGGTGGATATCACATTATATAAATTGTATCAAATTAAAATAAAATAAGGAGAAAATAAAATGAATGGTTTATATACATATATTGATAAAAAAATTGTTCCGATAAGCGAATGTTCAAAAGATGAATATATGCAAGAACTTCTTAATACAGAATTCGGAGGAAAGGAATGTCCTGTATCAGAAAAAACGGAAGAACTTATAAAAAGATATGGTTTTAGTTGGGATCCACTATCAATACCAGGATATCTTACTTTTAGACCATATGCAACATTTATGGAAGAGGCAACCAAACAGCATGTGTGGGAGTTAGTTAAAGGATTTTGTGATAGGAATAATCTGCCATTACATAGAATTTCAGGTGGTGATTTATATTCATTAGACAATGAATTAATGAAAAAACATGTTCAATTAGCAGAAAAAGTAGGTATGTATGGAGATGGATTATTAAAGGTTACAGGAAATCATATTTTAAGATTTTCTGGATGTAGTAATAAGTTGTCTTTATTAAAACAAGTGAATTTTGACAATAAAACATTACCATTTGGCATTTTTGAAATATCAGACAGTTATAGATATGAGCAAGAAGAGAAACTTAATTTGTTGGTTAGAAATAGATTATTTCACCTTCCAGAATTACATATTGTTAATGAAAATCTTAATCAGGGATTAAAGATGCTACTTAAAGGTCATGAACAAATGCAATTAGATATGAAAGAAAATAACATGGAATTTATTATGTTGTTTTCTACAACTAAAAAGTTTATTAAAGAGAATGAGGAATTTATAGCGGAAATATGTAAAGATTGTAAACATTATCCAATTATAAATATTGCTGAAGATGATACTTGTGAAAATGGAATTGTATTTGATGTTGAGTATAAAGCTCGTATGAAGAATGGAACTTTAGTGGAAATTGGAACATTCCAAATAGATGAGGGAACTACTGATTTCGCATATAATATTACATATAGAAATAAACCTGTAACTACAGTTCATGCTGTTTTTTATGCAAGTTCTATAGAAAGAACTATTTTTACATATTGCGATAATGCTGCAAATAGTGAAGAAATGATGCCAAACTGGCTTGTCCCTGTTCAATTTAGGATAATTCCTACTAATATTGAAAATGCTATAAAATTGGGAAAACAACTCGAAATGCAATATAGAGTTGAAGTAGATGATAGAGATATAAATGAAAAGAACAAATTGGAAGATGCTCTTTCACTTAAAGTTCCATATATTATTCGTATTGGACAAAGTATTGAAATTTATAATTATAACACAAAAGAGTTCGAAATTGCAGATATTGAAGATTTGACGGACACAAGTACTAAGGATAATATGAATATATTTAATCAGTATTCTCCATTATTATTATCACAAAGAATTATAGGTTGATTATAAAAAGAGACTTGACAAACATAAAAAAGTGGATTAAAATATTAACTATATTTAGATAGATTGCAATAAAAGAGAGAAAAAGTAGAATAAGGGTTGCTTACAGAGAAAATTGAACATGGGCTGAAATTCAATTCAAGTAAATATATTTGAAAAACTAGCTCTCCAAAATACAGTTAAACTATATAGGTAAGTTTTATTGTACTCTGAAATTAAGTAAAAATTAGGATGGAACCGTGTTATAAAAATATAGCACTCCTATAAATGCAAAAGTACTTGCGTTTATAGGAGTGCTTTTGTATAGAGAAAATATAAGCAATAAGTTAAAAATCAATTGCTATATAAAGAGGAGGATTTTTTATGGTTAAAATTGAATTAAAAGATGGTTCAGTTAAAGAATTAGAATCAGGAATGAGTATTTTTGAGATTGCTAGAAACATAAGTGAAGGTCTAGCAAGAATGGCAACAGCTGGAAAAATAAATGGAGAGGTAAAAGATTTAAGAACAATTGTAAAAGAAGATTGTAAGCTAGAAATCTTAACTTTTGAAAGTGATATTGATGGTAAAAAGGCATATTGGCATACAACTTCACATATTATGGCTCAAGCAATTAAAAGATTATTTCCAAAAGTTAAGTTAGCAATTGGACCAGCTATAGATAAAGGCTTTTATTATGATTTTGATGCTGAAAAGGCATTTTCAGATGAAGATAAAGAAAAAATAGAACAAGAAATGAATAAAATTATAAAAGAGGATTTACCAATAGAAAAATTTTCATTGCCAAAGGAAAAAGCTATAGAATTAATGAAAGATGAACCTTATAAGATTGAATTAATAAATGATTTGGATGATGGAGAAGAGATTAGTTTTTATAGACAAGGAGAATTTACAGATTTATGTGCAGGACCTCATCTAATTAGTACAGGTAAAGTTAAATCAGTAAAAATACTATCATCCTCAAGTGCATATTGGAAAGGTGATGAAAAAAGAGAAGTTCTACAAAGAATTTATGGAATTTCTTTTCCAAAGAAAAAGGAATTAGACGAATATTTAGAAAGACTAGAAGATGCTAAAAGTAGAGATCACAGAAAAATTGGAAAAGAACTAGACTTATTCTGCTTTTCAGATTATGTTGGTGGAGGATTACCATTATATACTCCAAAGGGAACAATTATCAAAGATACATTACAAAGAGAAATAGAAAAAATATGTAGAAATTATGGATTTCAAAAAGTAAGTTGTCCATCGCTTGCTAATATTAGTTTATTTGAAACATCTGGTCATGCACAGAAATTTAATGATGAATTATTTAGGGTTAGTTCTCCAAAGGGACATGAATTTGTGTTAAAACCTGTTCAATGTCCACATCATACACAAATATATGCTTCAAAAATGAGAAGTTATAAAGACTTACCAATTAGATATATGGAATCTGATAAACAATATAGAGCAGAGCTACAAGGGTCAGTTGGTGGATTATCAAGAGTTTACGCAATTACAATTGAAGATGGACATTCTTTCTGTAGAATAGATCAAGTAAAAGATGAAGTTATAAATATGTGTAACATAATAAGAGATTTTTATACAAGAATGGGCTTGTGGGAAGATCATTGGGTTTCTCTATCAGTAAGAGATTATGACCATCCAGAAAAATATATAGGAAACAAAGAAGATTGGGATTTGTGTGAGAGCATGTTACAAGAAGTATCTGATGAATTACACTTGGAGGCAAAGAGATGTGAAGGCGAGGCAGCACTATATGGACCAAAACTTGATTTCATGTTTACTGATGCTTTAGGCAGAGAAGTTCAAATTCCGACTGTACAAGTGGATTTTTCTACACCTAAAAGATTTGGATTATATTATGTAGATAAAAATGGCGAAAAACAAACACCAGTAATGGTTCATAGAGCTATATTAGGTTCTTATGAAAGATTTTTAGCTTTAATATTGGAACAATTTAAAGGAGCATTACCAACATGGTTATCTCCAGTTCAAGTAAAAATATTACCAATATCCGATGCTCATATTGAACATGCAAAGGAAATAATGAAAAAATTAGAAGATGAGGAAATCAGAGTTGAATTAGATGACAGACAAGAGAAAACAGGATACAAAATACGTGAAGCTCAAATGCAGAAAATACCTTACATGTTAGTAGTTGGAGATAAAGAAGTTGAATCAAATACTCTTAGTGTACGTACAAGAGAAGATGGAGATATTGGAGTTTATAAAATTAATGATTTCGTAGAGAAAATAAAGATGGAAATATCCCAAAAAAAATAGAGATAAATTAATTGACATATTTAGAGCCTTATGCTATACTATTTCTATAGTAAGGGCTTTAAATATATTATATGGTGTTGTAGCCAAGTGGGAAGGCATGAACTTGCAAAGTTCAGATTCCAACGGTTCGAATCCGTTGCAACACCTCCACTTTTGAAAAATATATGAAATAATAAAAAATATATACTAATGCTTGATTTGTAGTTATATTTATGCTATATTATAACCATAGAATCAAATATAAAATACGATTATAAATACAGGCTCATATTTTTCGCAAACGGAAGTGTCAAACGAGCCATAAGAAAAGGTTAGTCATTTGGCTAACTTTTTTTGTGTATTATAAAGAAAGTAATTTATTTTAAATAATTGAATTTAGACTAATTTTATGGTATAAATAAGGAAATATAAATAATAGGATTCAAGGAGAAAAGTAATGATTATAAGAAATGCAAAAATAAATGACATAAATCAAATTATACCATTAATGTTACAGGTTTCCGAAATGCATTATAGTGAAAGAAAAGATATTTTTAAAGAAAAAGGCGTTGAAAAAATCAAATTGGAATTAAAAGGTGCACTAGAAAATAATGAAAATATCTTAGTAGCAGAAGAAAATAATAATATAGTTGGAGTTGTAATTTTTAAAATTAAGATTGTAAGAGAACATATTAATTTAATAGATAGAAAAGTGATATGGATAAATGAATTAGTTGTAGATGAAAAGTTAAGAGGAAAAGGAATTGGAACAAAATTGTTTAATGAGACTAAAAAATACGCAAAAAATAATAAATGTGATGCTGTAGAATTAAACTGTTGGGAATTTAATGAAAAGGCGCTTAGATTTTATGAAAGATGTGGAATGAATACACAAAGAAGGATAATGGACTTAAAAATTAATATTTATGAATAAAAGCATATAGAAAGGGAGAATTACTAAAGATATACCATCTAATGTTGTAGCTGTTGGTAACCAATGTAGAGTTTTAAAAAAATTTAAGTAAATATTATAGGAGTAAAAATGAAAGTTATTTTTTTAGATATTGATGGAGTCTTAAATTCAGATGAATATTTTGAAAAGATTAATAATTTAAATGTGAATGGAATTGAAAAAGAAGTAGATGTATTATTAATGCATGAAAAAAATGATATGAGTAAATATTTTGCTCCAAATAGAGGTACTGCATTATGATAAGATGTAAATGGTGTAATTTAAATAATCCTAAATATATAGAATATCATGACAATGAATGGTGTAAACCAAATTTTGATGATAAATATTTATTTGAAATGTTAATATTAGAGTCTTTTCAGGCAGGCCTTTCTTGGGAATGTATATTAAATAAAAGAGAAGATTTTAGAAAAGCATATGATAATTTTGATATTGAAAAAATTTGTAATTATGATAAAATGAAAATACAGGAATTATTGTTAAATGAAAAAATAATAAGAAATAGATTAAAAATAAATGCTAGTATAAATAATTCTAGAATATTTAAAAAAATACAGAATGAATATGGAACTTTTCACGAGTATTTAAAAAGTTTTACAAATGATAGAATTGTTTATGAAACAGGAAAAACAACATCAGAGTTATCAAATAAAATTTCAAAAGATTTAAAGAAAAAAGGAATGAAATTTGTTGGCTCGACAATAATATATTCGTATTTACAAGCAATAGGAATTATTTATTCACATGATGAAGAATGTTTTTTATTTAAAAAGTGATAAATTTAAAAATGGTTTTAAAGCCAAAAGAAAATGGAGCAGTATCGAAGTGGTTATAACGAGCCTGACTCGAAATCAGGTAGTCCGAAAGGGCCCGTGGGTTCGAATCCCACCTGCTCCGCCAAAATATCAAATGTAAATTTTAAATTCTTAATTTTAAAACAAAAAACAAGTATACAATTAGTCTAAAGAATAATATAATGCTAAAAGATAAGGGGGAAGAAAAATGAAAGTAATATTAATAAATGGAAGCCCAAAAGAAAAAGGCTGTACATATACAGCTTTAAGAGAAATAGAAAAACAATTACAAAAAAATAATATTGAAACAGAAATATTTTGGTTAGGAAATAAACCTATATCAGGATGTATAGGATGTGGAAGCTGTTTAAAAACAGGAGAATGTTTTATGCAAGATAAAGTGAATGAATTCTTAGAAAAAGTGCCAAAAACAGATGGATTTATTTTTGGTTCTCCGGTACATTTTGCAGCTACGTCAGGAATGTTATCTTCTTTTATGGATAGGGTTTTTTATGGAAGAAGAAAATTGTTTAGTAATAAATTAGGTTCTGCAGTTGTAAGTTGTAGAAGAGGTGGTGCAACAGCAGCATTAGATGAGATAAATAAATATTTTGGAATTAGTAATATGCCAATTGTTTCTTCTCAATATTGGAATATGGTACATGGAAATAATCCAGAAGAAGTATTAAAAGATGAAGAAGGAATGCAAACAATGAGAACACTAGGTAATAATATGGCTTGGCTTTTAAAATCAATAGAAGCTGGAAAAAAAGCAGGAATAAAATTGCCAGAAAATGAATCTATTATTTCTACTAATTTTATAAGATAAAATATAGAAAATCTGAGAATTAAAATTGTTCTCAGATTTTTCTTGCCATATATGAAAAAGAACGGTATAATAATAAAAAAATAAAGGAGAAAAAAATGTTACACACAATTGAAATTTATTTTTTATTATTTATTTCTTATGCATTTTTAGGTTGGTGTATGGAAGTTACTTGTAAGTCTATTCAATATAAAAAATTTATTAATAGAGGCTTTTTAATTGGACCATATTGTCCTATTTATGGATGGGGAGCGCTGGCAATTACAATATTGTTAAAAAGGTATATGGAAGATCCATTAGTATTATTTGTAATGTCAACTCTTATTTGTTCAATTATAGAATATTTAACTAGTTACTTTATGGAGAAAAAATATCACGCAAGATGGTGGGATTATAGTAACAAAAAGTTTAATATAAATGGAAGAATATGTTTAGAGACATTAATACCATTTGGAATTTTAGGAGTAGCCATTATGTATGGAACTAATCCAATATTGTTTAAATTATATAATCAAATACCACAATTAGTAATAAATATTTTAACAGTTATATTGTTTATTGGATTTATAGTAGATAATATTATTTCATCTAATATCATATCAAGTATTAATGTAGAGGGAAATAAGTTAATAAAAGATAATACAGAGGAAATAACAGAAAAGATAAAACAAGTTTTAAGACAAAAATCATGGTTACATAGAAGATTAATAAATGCATATCCAGGCTTAAAAGATATTAAGGTAAAGATAAAGAAGGTAGAACAGAAAATAGATGAGAGAAGAAAAAGAAAAGAATAGAATAATAACAGAGAGAACGAAGAAAATAGGTGTATTTGATTCTGGAATTGGAGGAGCAACAGTTTTAACAGAATTAGTAAAAGTACTTCCAAATGAAGATTATATTTATTATAGTGATTCTAAAAATAATCCATATGGAGATAAAACTCAGAAAGAGATTATAGAAATATGTGATAATATTGTTCAATTTTTTATACAAAAAAATTGCAAAGCTATTGTAATTGCTTGCAATACAGCAAGTGCTGAAGCGGTTACATATTTAAGAAAAAAGTATAAAACAATTCCATTTATTGCGATAGAACCGGCTTATAAGATGGTTTATGATTATGCTTATGATGAAGCAACTTTAGTTATGGCAACAAAAGGAACAATTGAAAGTGAAAAATTTAATTTATTATATAAAAAATATAATAATCATAAAACTAAATTATTGCCTTGTATAGGATTGGCTGATGTAATAGAAGATGGAAATAAGGAAAAACAAAAAGAAGTATTAGAAAAGATGTTGGGACAATATAGAGGAAAAATAAAAAATGTAGTACTTCGGTTGTACACATTATCCATTGATAGTACAAGAAATTAGAGACATATTAGGAGAAAATATACAATTTTTTAATGGAGCGCCAAGGCTTGCAAAGCATTTATATGAAGTTTTAGAAGAAAATGATTTATTGGAAAATAATAATGGATATATAGAATTTTATGATTCAAAAAATTCAGAAAAAAAGAAAGAAAGATTTTTTAATATTATAAAAAAGTAATGGAGGAAGATGTAAGATGGATAGAAAAATAAAAAACATTATGAAGATGGGAATTTTAGTATTAATTTGTATGACAATTATTGGGTGGTGCAATATATCTTTGTGTGCAACATCAAAGGGAAATAATATAAAAAGTGAAGCGGAAAAATATGCTAAAGATATAGATTTAAATAATATAAATAAAGAAGATATTTTAAATGCATATGAAGAAATTAGTCAAGAATATACAAATGAAGAATTATCAAACTTTATAGATGAATATAAAGAAGAAATAAAACAACAGGGAATTAGCGAAGAAGCAATAAATGCAGGAAAAGAAATATTAAAAACAACAGATAAAGAGAGTGTAAAAGAGATAATAAAAAACGACATTGATTTTGATAAAATACAAGAAAAAATAGACAGTGGAGCTACAATAAATCAAGCTGTAAAAGAAACCGTAAAAGAAACAAGCACAGATAAAAAAATAGAGCTAGGAATTAAAGTGCTATTAGCAAGTAAAATAGTGAGAATTTCATTAATTGTATGTGCTATTCTTTTGGTATATGAAATTATAGTAAGATGGATTATTTACAAAAAAGCTGGAAGACATGGATGGACAGCCATTGTACCGATTTATAGACAAATAACAATGTATAAAGTTAGTGGTTTATCACCATGGCTTATCTTATTAATATTGATTCCAATAATAGGAGCATTTATAATAGCGATAATTGAGATAATTCAAAAATTTAAATTATCAAAGAAATTTGGAAAAGGTGTATTATTTGGATTTGGATTGCTATTTTTACAACCAATTTTTGAAAGTATAATAGCTTTTAGTAAAAAAATAAAATATAAAGGATAATAAAAAGAAAAGATATTTTTGCATTAGAACGATTTAACAAACTCATATATTTTTAGTACCATTTAAAAATTATTTATAAAAATACTGTATAAATAATAATTCAATTGGGTAAAATTTATTCAAAAGAAAGGAATGGTGCGTTTATGGAAAATGTAGTGAAAGACTTAAATGATTTTTTATCTGACTTAAATATATTTTATCGAAAATTACAAAATTATCATTGGAATGTATGTGGAAAAGACTTCTTTGTATTACACAGCAAATTAGAAGAATATTATGATGAAGTAAACAAACAAATTGATGAAATAGCAGAACATATCTTAATGTTAGGAGAACAACCACTAGGAACAATGCAAGACTATTTAAATAATACTTGTATAGTAGAAGCAAAAAATGAAAAAATAGAAGAAAAAGCTATTTTTGAAAATATTATAAATGATCTAGGGACATTATTAAATAAAGTAACTAATATAAAAGAAGAAGCAGATAAGCAAAATATGTATGCTACATCAAGCTTAATGGATGAGTATATAGAAGGATATATGAAGAAATTATGGATGTGTAGACAACGAGACAAGGGAGACAGGTCTTAGATGGGACAAGTGGGGACAGGTCTTGGGACAAGGGGGACAGGTCTTAGATGTCTCATATATTTGGTAACCAAATATATGAGACATCTAAGACCTGTCCCCTTTGTCCCATTGTCCCATCTGTCCAGTATTCACAAAAAATTCACAAAAAAATTAGCAAAATGTATTGACAAGTGCTAAAAAGGGGTATAATATATATGAAGTTAGCAAACAACAATAAAGAGTGCTAAAACAAAACTAACAATTTTAATAAAAGAGGTGAAAAAATTGTTAGACGATAGAAAAAAGAAAGTTTTACAAGCTATTGTAGAAGAATATATTAATACAGCAGAGCCTGTAAGTTCAAATGCATTAACAGATAATCATGGATTAGACTGTAGTAGTGCTACAATTAGAAATGAAATGGCTGATTTAGAGAAAAAAGGTTATTTAGATAAAACTCACACATCAAGTGGAAGAGTGCCATCAGCTAAAGGGTATAGATATTACGTAGATGAATTATTAAATGATAAAGATATCAGTTTAGAAGAAATCAAATATATAAGTTCAAAACTTGAGACAAAAGTAAATGAAATTGAAGATTTAACCAAAATAACAGCTAACACAATTTCAGAAGTAACACATTATACAACTGTTTCAATAGGGCCAAAGCCAGTAAATCAACTAATTGAAGAAATAAAATTTGTTCTATTAGGTTCAAGAATGATGATGGCAGTTATTCTAACAGACACAGGTTTAGTAAAAGAAACGATTATAAAATTTGATGAAGATATAAATGAAAAACAAGTCGAAACTATGAACTATATGTTTAATAATAAACTAAAAGGTCAACCAATTGAAACTATAGATAGACCGTTAGAAGAATACTTATATGATGAAATGACTTATAGTGTTAATGTTATAAAACCAGTTATTGAGCAAATAAAAAAAGTATTAGAAGAAGATAATAAAATATATCTTGAAGGAGCTAATAAATCTTTTGATTTACCAGAGTTTAATAGCTTAGAAGTAGCTAAAAATTTTATAAACATATTAGATAAAAAAGAAATGGTAGCAGATATGTTGGATTCAGGATTTGCAGAAGATATTAAGGTATATATAGGTGAAGAAAACGAAAAAGAACAATTAAAAGATTTTAGCGTAATAACATTTAAACATAAAGTAAACGGAAAAGATTTAGGAACAATAGGAATTATAGGACCAAAAAGAATGGATTATTCAAAAGTTATTTCTGTTATGAAATATATTAATCAAAAATTAAATGGAAAAAGTAATTAATATTAAAAATAAAAAGAAAGAAGGGATAAAATGGCAGAGAACGAAAAAGAACAAAAAGAAGAATTAAAAGAGGAAAAACAAGAAAAAAAGGAAAAGAAACATAAGGACATGGTACCAAAACAAGATTATGATGAATTAGACGATAGATTTAAAAGAATTCTAGCAGAATTTGAAAACTTTAAAAAGAGAAGCAATAAAGAAAGAGAAGGGTTATACAATTCTATACTTTCAGATGTAATTGAAGTAATGCTTCCAGTTGTAGACAATTTAGAAAATGCAGCAAAAGTAGAAACAGCAGACGAAAATTACAAACAAGGAGTAGAACTTGTATTAAAACAATTTAAAGATGTCTTAAAATCAAAAGGAGTAGAAGAAATAGAAACAGTAGGAAAAACTTTTGATCCTGAATTACATGAGGCTGTAAGTAGTATTCAAGATGAAAACTTAGGTGAAAAAGAAATAGCACAAGAATATAGAAAAGGCTATAAAATAGGAAACAGAGTAATTAGACATTCTATGGTAGTAGTAGCAAACTAACTTGTTTATACAAAATTAACAAGTTGAAACATATTAAGATGTTATTAATTTTTAATTAGTTATAAATCTAAAGACAAACTGTACAATTTAAAATTGTACATAAAATAAAAAATAAATTTAGGAGGAATTTAAAATGGGAAAAATTATAGGAATTGACTTAGGAACAACAAATTCATGTGTAGCAGTTATGGAAGGAGGAGAACCAGTTGTTATACCAAATGCAGAAGGTAATAGAACAACTCCATCAGTAGTTGCATTTTCAAAAAATGGAGAAAGACTAGTAGGGCAAATTGCAAAACGTCAAGCAGTTACAAATCCAGATAATACAGTTATATCAATAAAAAGAAAAATGGGAACAGCAGAAAAAGTAGATATAGAAGGAGATAAATTTACACCTCAAGAAATCTCAGCAATGATATTACAAAAATTAAAAGCAGATGCTGAAAACTATTTAGGACAAAAAGTAACACAAGCAGTTATAACTGTTCCAGCATACTTTAATGATAGTCAAAGACAAGCAACAAAAGATGCAGGAAAAATTGCAGGACTAGAAGTATTAAGAATTATAAATGAACCAACAGCAGCAGCTTTAGCATATGGAATGGATAAAGAACAAGACCAAAAAATTATGATTTATGACTTAGGAGGAGGAACATTTGATGTTTCTATACTAGATATTGGTGACGGAGTATTTGAAGTTTTATCAACAAGTGGTAATACACATTTAGGAGGAGACGATTTTGATAACGCAATTATCAATTACTTAGTAGATGAATTCAAGAAATCAAATGGAATTGATTTAAAAGCAGATAAAATGGCAATGCAAAGACTAAAAGAAGCAGCAGAAAAAGCAAAAATAGAATTATCAGGAGTACAACAAACACAAATAAATTTACCATTTATCACAGCTGATTCAACAGGACCAAAACACTTAGATGTTACATTAACAAGATCTAAATTTGAAGAATTAATTCATGACTTAGTAGAAGCAACAGCAGGACCAGTTAATCAAGCTCTTAAAGATGCAGGATTATCAGCAAATGATATTCACAAAGTATTATTAGTAGGTGGTTCTACAAGAGTTCCAGCTGTACAAGAAGCAGTAAAAAGAATTACTGGAAAAGAAGCAGACAAAGGAATAAATCCAGATGAATGTGTTGCTATCGGTGCAGCAATTCAAGGTGGTGTATTATCAGGAGATGTAAAAGACTTAGTATTATTAGATGTTACACCATTATCATTAGGTATTGAAACATATGGTGGGGTATTTACAAAATTAATTGAAAGAAATACTACAATACCAACTAAAAAATCACAAATATTCTCTACAGCAGCAGATGGTCAAACATCAGTAGAAGTTCACGTTTTACAAGGTGAAAGAGAAATGGCAGCATACAACAAAACACTTGGAAGATTCCAATTAACAGGAATTCCAGCAGCACCAAGAGGAGTACCACAAATCGAAGTAACTTTTGATATTGATGCAAATGGTATTGTTCATGTATCTGCAAAAGATATGGCAACAGGAAACAGCCAAGACGTATCTATTACAGCATCAACAAACTTAACAGATGAAGATATTGATAAAGCAGTAAAAGATGCAGAAGCACATGCTGAAGAAGACAAAAAGAAAAAAGAAGAAATTGAAGTAAAAAATAATGCAGAAAGTTTAATATATAATAGTGAAAAAACATTAAAAGACTTAGGAGATAAAATTAGTGGAGAAGAAAAAGCAAAAGTAGAAACAGAAATAGACAACACTAAAAAAGCATTAGAAACAAACGATACAGACAAAATAAAAGAAGCAACAGAAAAACTAACAAAAGTATTTTATGATATGTCAGAACAATTATATAAAAATGCAAATCCAAACGGAGCTCAAGGAGCTGGAACAGATGCCAATGCAGGAGAAGGACCAAAGACAGACGGAAATGGAAATGTTTATGATGCAGATTATAAAGTAGAAGATGATAACAAAGAATAATTTCCACCTAGAATTATGTTTGTTAACAAATTTATAAAAAACTAAATTAAGAAACAAAATGAGCCTCTTTCATTCAGGCTAACAAAGTTAATTTTGTTCCTGTGAACATTACTCATTTTGTTTCTTTTGATTTAAAAAAGTGGAGGAAAAAATGGCTAATAAAAGAGATTATTATGAAGTATTAGGAGTTAATAAAAATGCAACAGAGGACGAATTAAAAAAAGCTTATCGTAAACTTGCTAAAAAATATCATCCTGATGCAAATCTAGACAATAAAGAAGAAGCAGAGAAAAAATTTAAGGAAGTAAATGAAGCATATGAGACATTATCAGATCCTCAAAAAAGAAAAATGTATGACCAATTTGGACCAGATGGACCACAAGGCTTTGGAGGAGGAGCAGGAGGACCATTTGGTGGTCAAGGTGGATATTATTCTTATAATGGTTCTGGTTTTGATGGATTTGGAGATTTCGGAGACTTAGGAGATATTTTCTCTTCCATTTTTGGTGGAGGATTTGGAGGCAGAGGAGCTTCTGCTAAGCAAAGAGGACCACGTAAAGGTGCAGATTTAAATGTACGAATGGAGATTACATTTGAACAAGCATTTTCAGGAGTAGAAAAAGAAATAGTAATAACGAGAGACGAAGAGTGCCATATTTGTCATGGAAGCGGAGCAAAACCAGGAACATCGCCTGTAAAATGTCCTACTTGTCATGGAACAGGTCAAGTAACTCAAGTTCAAAATACAATTTTAGGTCAAATGCAAACAAGCAGAACTTGTAGTAGCTGTCATGGAACAGGAGAAATAATAAATGAACCATGTGAAAACTGTAGAGGAAAAGGAAAAGTTCGTAAACAACCAAAAATAAAAGTAAAAATACCAGCAGGAATAGATGATAATCAAACTGTAGTATTAAGAGGAGAAGGAGAACCAGGAGAAAAAGGTGGAGCTAAAGGAGACTTATATATTACAGTAAAAATAAAAAAACATAGTATATATACAAGAAAAGGAAATAATGTATTATGCGAAATACCAATAACTATTACACAAGCAACATTAGGTGCAGAACTTGAAATACCGATGGTAGATGGAACAAAGGAAAAATATAAAATACCAGATGGAACACAAACAGGTACTAAATTTACTATTAGAAATAGAGGATTTAAATCTATTAATTCAAGTTTAGTTGGCGATTTTGTATTTACTGTAACAGTTCAAACACCAAAAAGATTAACTAAGGAACAACGTGAGTTATTAGTACAATTAGCAAAAACTATGAATGAACAACCACCAGTAAAAAAACGTGGATTGTTTGGATAAAATTAGAATATGAATTAAGTAAATTATACCTTGAATTTAGAAATAAGTTCAAGGTAATTTTTTTGCGTTATGTTTAATTGTAACGTTTCAAGATTTACAAAAAACAACAAAGATTTTAAAAAAACAGAAATAAATCGCGATAATATATTGACTTAATTCAACAATATTTGTAAAATGATAGTGTAAATTAAATTTATTTTTGTAAATAGAAAAAGGACCTTGAAAATATAATGTCTTTGTTCAGAAAGAGTGAATGGTTTGAATACTATTTACAAAGATGGAAATAATTTAAAGAGAAAAATAAAAAAAGAAAGCAGAAAACAAAAGAAGGGAGAAAGTTTTATGAAAACAATTAAAACAGCAAAAAAACAGAAGTTAAAAGAAAGCAAAGGTATTACATTAATAGCATTAGTAATCACAATAATTGTACTTTTAATTTTAGCTGGTGTAACAATTGCAACATTGACTGGAGATAACGGAATACTAGGAAAAGCAAATGATGCAAAAACGCAGACAGAACAAGCAAAAGAAGATGAAAATTTAAAAATAGCAATAGCAGGAAGTTATGGGACTGATGGAAAACTGAATTTAAAAGATTTAAAGGACAATTTAGAAAATCAAGGAATTAATTATGATAAAAATAATACTGGATTTCCATTAGAAGTAACAGTAAATGGAGAAAATAAGAAAATAGATGAAAATGGAAATGTAACTGTTAAATTAGAAAGTGTAGCTGACTCAAAAACAAAAGGGACAGTATTTAATGATGTAACAACATTAGAAGACACATATGGAAACCAAGTAAAAGTACCAAAAGGATTTAAAATAGCAAGTGATTCGGCAACAGAAGTAACAGGAGGAATAGTAATAGAAGATGCAACATATACAAATACAATAGGAAGCCAATTTGTATGGATACCAGTAGGAACTGGAGAAAAAAATGCTATAAAGAAGGCAAATAATGAAACAGTAGATATAGCTCTTGGAAGATATGAATTTACTAAGAATAATGATGGAACTATAAAAACAAGTGAATATTCTGAAAGTTATACAGAGGATACAACAGCAAATCATAATAGTGATTATAAAAATGCAATTGCAAAAGACATAG
>ULPH01004748.1_pt1 | contig 24539 bp, 22 predicted proteins | sample 1953301 | NCBI WGS metagenome assembly ULPH01 (sample SAMEA4835623, study PRJEB28245) | human gut metagenome | biome: gut microbiome; material: fecal sample | place: Denmark | collected 2008 | reverse complement strand
TCCCTGCCTCATTGATTTTTGCCTCAACGTCCTTGATAACCTGAGTCGCATTGGAGCCCGCAGTCTGGAAGATGATGGCGGAAGCGGCTGGATGACCGTTTGTCTTGCCCTTGAAGCCGTAGCTTACACGGCCAAGCTCCATCGTTGCCACGTCTTTCAGATAGAGGACGTTGCCGTCTTTGTCGGCGCGGATGATAATCTTGTCAAACTCTTCTGGAGTAATCAGACGTCCGCGGTAGCGCATCACATATTGGAATGCCGTTCCGCCGTTTTCACCGAACTGACCCGGAGCAGCCTCGATGTTCTGGTCGGCGAGAGCCGCACTTACATCGGAAGGCATAAGGTTGTGCTGTGCCATGGCGTCTGGCTTAAGCCAGATACGCATAGAGTAGTCGGCACCCATCACCATCGCGTCGCCCACGCCGTTCACACGCTGAATCTGCGGGATGACGTTGATTTTCATATAGTTCTCGATGAATTCCTGCTCAAACTTGCCGTCTGGAGAAAGGAGCGAGAACACAAGCAGCATTGACGTCTGTCGCTTCTGCGTAATAACACCCACTCTTGTCACCTCGGCAGGAAGCATACTCTGTGCCTTTGCCACACGGTTCTGTACATCGACGGCAGCCATGTCGGGGTCGAAGCCCTGCTCGAAATAAACTGTAATCGTGGCGCTACCTGTATTGGTTGCCGTTGATTGGATATATGTCATGCCTTCAGCACCATTGATTTGCTCCTCGATAGGCGCAATCACGGAGTTGAGCACAGTCTTGGCGTCGGCACCGGTATAGGTTGTCGAAACCTGGATTGTTGGAGGCGCAATGTCAGGATACTGCGTGATTGGCAACCACAACATTCCGACGACACCCAAAATCACAATGAAGATGGATATCACGGTCGAGAGCACCGGCCTGTTGATAAACGTATCTAATTTCATTTCTCTTTATTCTAATTTTCCTTATTGTTTTCCTGTTACTTCTGCTGTGCGCCTGCTGCCTGGCTGAGATCCTTGCCTGTCATGTCGACCGGAGTGATCTGCACACCTTCGCGGACGCTTACGCCTACACCTTGAACCACGACATGTTCGCCGTTCTCAAGTCCACTGGTAACCACGTAGTTCTGTCCGTCGTTGTTTGCAAGCACCTCGATTGGGCGTGCGGTGACTTTGCCAGCCTTGTCAACAACGTATGCGAATTTCTTGTCCTGCAATTCGGTGGTTGCCGACTGAGGTATAATGATTACGTTGTCGTAGTGTGCCGGGATGACAACAGAGCCTGTAGAACCACTGCGGAGCATTCCGTTCTGGTTTTTGAACGCCACGCGCACCGATGCCGAACCGGTGGTGTTGTCAAGCATACCTGTCATCGTCGAGAATTTGCCCAATTCTGAATAGTAGCTGCCGTCAGAGAGTTTCAATTTTGCTGCCGGAAGCTCGCTGAGCGCTTTGGCAAGCGATACGCTGCCGTTTTGTGTCATCTCAAGCACTTGCTTTTCGTTGAACGAAATGTAGGCATAAACCTCTGAGATGTCGGAAATTGTGGTGAGAGGCTGTTGTGAAGACGGGCTTGCAAGCGAACCCTCACGGTTTGGAATCGAGCCGACATAACCTGCCGACGGAGCCTTCACTACTGTATACGAGAGGTTCTTCTCTGCATTGACAAGCGCTGCGCGGGCTTGCGCCAGCTGTGCTTTGGCTGCTGCGAGGTCGTTTTGAGCCAATTGGTTCTCGTAGTCGCTGATCACGTTTTTCTCAAAAAGTTTTTTCTTGTTGTTGGCGGTAATCTGAGCGCTGTTGACCTGCTGCTGAGCTGCCGCAACGGATGCCTTGCACTGGTTTACCGCTGCCTCATACTGCACTTGATCGATTACAAACAGCACCTGTCCTGCCGACACTTGCTGACCTTCGTCTACACAAACCTTTGTAATGAATCCTGAAACTTGTGGACGTATCTGCACATCCTTCTGTCCCTTAATCGTTGCCGGGTAAACGCTTTCCAAATCTGCACTCGACTTGGTTACTGTGATAAACCCGATTTGCGGAGCAGCCTGTTGCTGCTGTCCCTGCTGGTCTTTCTTGCCACATGAGGTCATGCTGACACCCAAAACCAAACCTAACAAAGCCACTCGCTTTGTCAGTCCAATAATTGTCTTAATTTTCATACCTATAGATTGAATTTTTTCTATTTCTTAACAGCGTTTAATATGTATAGTTCTATTTTTCCGAATGCAAAATTAATCACTCTATCAGCCAAAACCTATGATATTTATCACTTTTTTCAGCTTCTACCCACAAAAATATGTTAACCGCTTCACTTTTTTCGCCGATTGGTCGGCAAAAGTAGCAATATCTGATGTTTATCTTTTTGCAGGACACGCCTAAACGCTGAAATCTCCAGCGCAGAATTTTTCACACGCGACATTGAAATAGCAGCCCCTGCTCTTCATAAAATCCATCAGCCTGCGATAGACTGCGCTCCCGGCGAGGATGTCGGGATTTCCGACAATTGTCAGATGCTTGCGGGCGCGTGTCATCGCCACGTTGAGTTTACGGTCGATGAGTGTTCCGTCTTCTTCAAATACGTTGTCGGTCAAAAAGTTCAACTGACATCGCTGCTGCACTGTAAGTCCGTAGATTATGTAGTCGCGCTGGCTGCCCTGAAAGCGTTCCACGGTGTCAATTGTTATGGAGTGCAACGCCGGGATGCCATATCTGTCGATTGCGTTTCTTACGGTTGCAATCTGGTTGCGGTAAGGCACGATAACTCCTACCGTCGCACTGTCGTCGAAGTGGTCTGCCTGCCTGAAGATTCTCTCCACCATAGCGGCTATCATGTCGGACTCCACCTGATTGGTCTTTGCTGAAACCGACATTTCTGGCTTCTCCGATGCCACAAATGCCACCCTGCGCAATTGCAGCAGTCGGCAGATGCCGTCGGTCGACGTGCAGGCTGTGTTTGCCGCCAGCTGATGCGGCAACGGCACCACGTCAAGTCTGCCGCCATAGAACGCCTCATTGGGAAAGTCGGCTATGTCGCGATGCATACGACCTTGACGTGTAAGCATATAAACATAGCGACAATCATATCCGTCAACGGTTTTAAACGACGACAGCAACCTCTCAAACAGTGAGCGGCGGCAGTCGGTCAGTCCAATTGACAGCAGCTCCGGCTCTGTCACTCTCGACTCTGCTTCGGTCTGCTGCACAACGGCTGGCAACTGCTTGTGGTCGCCAATAAGCACGAAGCGTGAGATGGCGTCGGCATTACCTGAGCGCGCGCACATCAGCCCCAGCAGGTGGGGTTCGAGGATTTGCGACGCCTCATCGACAATAGCAAGGTCGAAACGTTTGATTTTAAACAGATTGACATTGGAGTTAAGCGCTGCGGTGGTGGCACAGACCACACGCGCGTCTTTCAGTGTTCCCGCCACAGCGTCGCCCGTGCGGCACTGCTGGATTTTGTTGCGAAGAAGGTTTGCGTGATACGCCTTGTCGCACGAAATCTCCGAACCGATACGTATGAAATCGATGCCCTGTTCTTTAAGTTTGCTGCAAATTTCGTCCACCGCCCTGTTGGTGTACGACAGCAGCAGTATGCTGGTGTCTGCCTCAAGCAGTTCCTCACGCAGGATGTTAAGCAGTCCGAACGACGTCTTGCCGGTGCCTGGAGGGCCTATCACAAGAAACAGCTCACGGGCTTGCTTCGCTCTCTCCACGAGGGTGTTGAAATCGCCGTAGTCGCCCTTGCGGAATCTGCCGGCATCGATCTCGGGCATGCGCTGCAACAGCAGCATATCGCGCCGCCGTATGGGTGCGGTCAGGAAACTGTGCATCCCTGCATAAAGGGCATTTGTCGACGAGTCAAACAAATCGTGCTCTATCGCCCAGCGAATGCCGTCGGTCTGAGGAAACACGCGGCTGTCTGTCTGCGGATTGCGAAGTGCCACCCTGACGCCGTATACACTGATATCGGCTATCGTGCCGCGTTCCACCATCCATGCGCAGGCGTTGGGCTCGGTGTTTTCTTTATACGGATAAAGCACCACGATGTCGCCCACCCGGAAATTAGAGGTGTCGGCGGCGTCAGTATCGGCAAACCGCAGTGTCACGTCGGTCACCGGAGAATCGGCAAAAGCTGCTGTGTCGAGTGTGAGGTTGCAATAGATGCCGCCTGAAGCAATCTTGTCTTCGAGCGAATCGAGCCAGATTGATGCAAACCCGCTGTTGTCCTTGATTTTGTTGCCTATCTTCGACAGCAGATGCTCTTTTTCGAGAAACTGCATAAAACGGAAGAAATAGACGCGTTCCAACGGCGACGCATTCTGTATCGGCGACAGCACTTCGTTGAGTTCGGGCCTGGTGTATCTTGTCCACAACACGCCTTTGGAGTTTTTCTCATTCAACAGTTCAGGGGTAAGTCCGTCAAGCATCCCGACACCCTCTGAAGCATATAGGATTTCGCTATATGCCAACAAGTTGCGCATCCGTATGGCCCTAAGCATCAGTTCCGGACGCTGTGCCGTTGACACAAGGCCCTCGGGATAACGCGAATAGAGGAGCATGACGTGGCGCAGCTGTCCGGCATATTTGTCAAACTCATAGACAAACAGGGCGCGGTAGAGCATCAGCTGCACCAGATGCTTCTCCTGTGGCTTTGGACGGTTTGGGTTGTAATGGGGCGAGGCGGTCGGCACAAACGCACCTTTGCCCGATTTCTGCTCCACGATTACCGCCTCGCCTTCCTTTTCTATCAGAAGGTCGAGACGTCCTTGTATGCCAAGCACCTCGCTGAAGAAAGTGGGCTCAAGCACTGCCGTTTTCATATCGATGCCGCCAACGGCTTTGGGCAAGTCATTGCCTATGAGCTTCTCTACATTGCTTTTCTGCATACGGGCATCGGCATAGAATTTTGCCACGTCTTCCCGGCTGCGCATAGCTTCGCATGCCACAAGCCCCAAGGCATTGTTTCTGAAAAAGTCCATCATTCCTTCCTCAAACGAACGGGTGCTCCGATGCACCGTCTCGTCGAGATACTGTCCGGAAAGATTTCCAAGATGTATGGGCAAGGTGTTGGGCTGCGGCTTGAATTTATTGACCAAAGCCACAAGCGGCGATTCAGCATAGGTTTCGAAACACGAAGCAATGGTCGTGACGTTCACAAGATAGTCGGGCTCGTAGATTATGAGTTCCGGCATACAGATCTCGCCATCATAACGCACACGCACGAGGTTGAGCTGCACGCCGCGTCTGAGCAGCAACGACAGATACGACCAGTCGCCACGGCCTTCGCGTGTCAGATAGACGTTTTGCTGTCCGTAGCACACGGTCAGCGGCAAGCCGCCGCGTTCTTCCGTGACGTGGATATATTCGTTGTCCCATGTGTCGACAACGCACCGCAGGTTGCCGCTGTCAAACTTGCCCCATGTCCGTGGCTTGTCGTCGACGGGCAGTTTACGCCGCAGCGACTTCGGAATCGGCTCGCCAAGCAGAGCCTCAACAAGCATCGCCGCCGACTTCACGTCGCTGCCGATTGAATCTAGCAATTGCCGGTCGGAAATTTCAGAAAGGGTGTTGAGTGTGCGGCGAGTGCCGTGCAGACGCACCGACTCTGCCTCGGAAATGCCTTTTTCCTTTATCAGATAGTCCAATTTGGCAAATGTTCCCGAGAAATTCAGGTTGGTCAAGCCCACCTCCTGATTGATTGCGCGTTTGAACGCGTCGCGCAGCGCGTCATATTTTTTACGGATTTCCCAACCACTGTCGAGCAGCGTTTCCAGCTGTTCGTAGAATGAGGCTGCGTCGTCGGGCATATAACCGGATTCTGTCATAATGCTATATCAAACACACCGCAAGCAACAACAACGAATACACCAGCATATTGCGGGCGGTGGCGCCAAGCAGCGGATTCAACGCTGCGCCACGGCTGCGGCGGATGCGTTGCCACGTGGAGTAATGCAAGCACAAATAAATCGCGGGTGCTATGAAAAATATCCAGAATTTCTCTGCCCACAACGGTGCAGTCAGCCAAACGGCGGCAATTCCGAACAAGAGGTAGGCAATGGCGGCGACACGGCGCCCAAAGCGCACCACAGTGGTGCGTTTTCCCGCCTCACGGTCATCCTCCATATCCCTGTAGTTATTAACAATCAACACGTTGCACCCCATCAGCCCCACGGCTGCCGATGCAGCGGCCACATTGCCGGTAATCTCGCCTGTCTGCACATAATATGTAAGGCAAACAGGTACAAAGCCGAAGAACACAAACACCGCGACATCGCCAAGTCCGACGCGCGACAGCGGATAGGGTCCGGCGCTGTAGGCGAGTGCGAAAACAGCGATTACAACGCCTATCGGTATCAGCTGCCAGCCTCCGAACGGAATCAGGCAGCAGCCCACGGCGCAGGCGGCGGCAAGGGTGCCAAACGTGGCGCACAGCATTGCCCGCGGCGTGATGTCGCCTTCGGTGACACCGCGGCGGAAGCCTTCGCGTCCTTTTTTATCTGAACCGTTGACATAGTCGAAATATTCGTTGGCGAAATTGGACGCCACCTGTGCCAGTACGGCAAAAAGAAAACACAACAACGCCGGCTGCCACTTGAACGAGCCGTCGTTATAGGCACAGCCCGACGCTACAACCACTCCTGCCGTCGACACGGGCAATGTGCGCAGTCGGGTTGCCTCTATCCAACTTTTCAGCTTCTTCTGCATAGTCAATATTTATTGTCGCCCATCACGGCATCGAGCGCGCGACGCTGTTTCTGACGCAACGGCTGGGTGCTGTAGCCCAGCGACACCACAAGCAGCACTCGCCGGCTGCGCGGCACTCCAAGCAACCGTTTCAGCCGCTTCTCGTCAAACCATCCCATCATGCACGAGCCAAGGCCTTCATCTGCGGCTGCGAGGGTGAGATACGACGCTGCTATGCCGCAGTCGATGAGCGGAAAATGCTTGTTCTTTATCCATCCGCCAAGACGGGCGGTGAAATTGGGCGCCTCCTGCACCAATACGATGAAGCATGGAGCCTGTGAGGCAAACTTGTTCATTCCTATGGACGTCAAGGCATCTGCCACTTCTGCACAAAGTTCCGGCTTGTCGACCACGATGAAATGCCACGGCTGGGAATTGCATGCCGACGGCGCCCGGCGGGCTGCGTCGACAATGCGCATCACCGCCTCGCGCGGCACGCTGCGCTCCGTGTCGTAGCCACGGTCGCTCTGACGCTCGTCAACAAGTTTATAAAAATCGGTCATCGCTTATTTTGAAAACTCCATCAAACGGCTGAGATACTTGCCGATGATGTCAAATTCTATATTTACAACCGTACCCTCCTTTATGCGGCAGAAATTGGTATGCTCAAAGGTGTAGGGGATTATTGCCACCTCAAAACTGTCGCGCTGGGAATTGCACACCGTAAGGCTGACGCCATTGACTGTGACGGAGCCTTTCTCTACTGTGACATAGCCCTTGCGCGCCATTTCGGCATCAACGTCGTAGGCAAACTTGAAATAGCGGCTGCCCTCAACGTTGCGCACCTCGCAGCACACTGCGGTCTGGTCTACGTGCCCCTGCACTATATGGCCGTCAAGACGTCCGTTCATCGGCATGCAACGCTCAAGGTTGACAAGGTCGCCAACCTGCAGCAACCCGAGGTTTGAGCGGTCGAGCGTCTCCTGAATCGCCGTGACGGTAAACGTGCCGTCGCCAGGAAGGTCGACCACCGTGAGGCATACGCCATTATGGGCCACCGACTGGTCTATTCTCAACTCCGGGGCAAAGTCGCACTTCATTGTGATGTGCAGATTGCCGCCTTCTTTTCTCAGCGCAACCACTGTGGCTGCAGTCTCTACTATTCCTGAAAACATAGTTATATCCTTTTATTCACACACAAATTTACACATATTTATCGGAATTACTCCCCGCCAACTGGTTATTGTATGAAAAAAGATGCGTTTTTGACGCCACCGCTTTATCCACCCGTCCTTTTCACATTCAGAGTAACCATCGTCATTTCATGTTTATTATTATCCATTTTTATGCGGCTGAGAGCAATCATATCCATTGGCAATTATGAATTCTGCCTTTACAGCTTAACCAATCTCCCTTTCTGCGTTGAGAACCTGATTTATAAAACTTTGAACCACATTTCGATACATTGGCTCATTGTGCAGATTCTCTAATTACTTCATTTTTGCCCATAAATTCAGAACCAAGACCAAGAGCATCTCCAATGGCCTGACCAAACAAACATCCAAGCATTCTATCTTTCAGATTGCTATTTTTCATTGTCAATATCATTAGTGTTCTGTTAAAATCGAGAGCTGCTATGAAATGGCAATAACGTATTTCACGAAAAGACAAAGGGAATCGATCAGCAACGCCAACAGCGCCAGTCCTCGCGGCTTGCGCCTCAACGCCTTTATTGCAACAATGAAACACAATGCGAGGTATGGCCATCCGACATACGGGATGCCAACCAGAACAAAACCGAGCACCGACAGGTAAATCGCCGTCTTCGCCGTTGTATTGACACATTGGCTTTCACCGCCGCGCTCAACGGTTATTTTCACATGGTATTCTTCCATCACAAAACATTTTTATTGTTTATCTGCTCCCTATATTTAGCCTCGTCAAATGTGTAGAGCATAGCCGGACGCCCGCTGCCGCGCGGTGCGCGCGCTGCCAACTCAAACTTCTCACAACAGATTAGGTCATTTTTAGCAAAATCGAACTCATTGTCGCCTCGCCCCACGCTACCTGTAGCCACAATGTAGCCCATGGCGGTCATCTTCTTGTAAAAGTTTCGACGGTCGAACTTCTGCCCGAGCACCGCCTCGTAGATGGTCTGCACCTGTGTCATCGTAAACTCTTTGTTGAGCAAACGGAATGCCAACGGCTCATAGGTGATTTTCCACCGCAGTTTGTCGAGTGCCACACGTACAATCTCGCTATGGTCGAATGCCAAATCAGGCAACATATCCACCGGAAACCACTGTGCCTTGGCGGCATCGTCACCGGCTATGACCTCATAGCCTTCCTGACGCACAAATGCAAGAAACGCCACCGTGACCACACGCTCGCGAGGGTCGCGGTCCACACGGCTGAATGCCTGCAGCTGCTCGATATAGATATCCATCACTCCTGTTTCCTCGCGCAACTCGCGCAATGCTCCTTCTTCCAGCGTCTCGTCAATTCTCACAAAGCCGCCCGGCAAAGCCCATTTGCCTTTATACGGCTTCAGCCCTCGCTCTACAAGCAACAGATTCAGCCCAGAGCCGTCGAATCCGAACACAACGCAGTCGGTGGTCAAAGCCGGATGTGGATATTCATAACTGTACATTTTCTACCCCTTATTTTTCAACAATACAAATTTAAGCCTATTTTCCGACAAAAACGCACGTTTGTGTCATGGATACGCAAACAAAAGTTAAAAATCGGCATATTTGCGTATTTTTTACACATTAAATTTTGTTGTTTATTTCTTCGTCTTTATATTTGCGTCAAAATTACGCAACCAAGCATTATTAACTACTAAACACATCAAAATCATGGCACAATTTAAAGTACACAATCTCATCATCGTCGACGCATCGGGTTCAATGACGTCAATCTACGAACAAGCGCTTGCCGGTATCAACGAAACGCTGTCAACCATCCGCGAGGAAGCCAAAAAAAGCGACAAAATCAAGCAGTCGGTCACCGTACTCTCCTTCGCCAGCGGCGGAGAACCTCTGCAATATGCCTACCGCAACACCATTGCCGAGCAGACATCGCCTCTCACCCCCAACGACTACACACTCCGCGGAATGACTGCCCTATACGACGCCATCGGCACATCGGTCACCGACCTTGAAAAAAGCAAAGGCAAGGAGGACAAGGTGCTTGTAACAATCATCACCGACGGCTATGAAAACGACTCCATCGAGTGGGACGGCGCATCGGTGAAAAAACTGATTGACCGCCTGCGCAAAACGGGTTGGGTGTTCACCTACATCGGTGCAAACCAGGATGCAGCGCTTGAGGCTGGAAAGATTGGAGTGAAAAACAGTTTGACGTTTGAAGCCACAATTGAAGGCACCGTCAATATGTTCGCTTTCGAGAAGCAGTCGCGAAAGTATTGGAACGAACGCGTACGCCGAAATGAGAGCAATCTTGAGGAGTCGTATTTCTCCGACGACGACAAATGATAATGGAAAAGGCTGGATTCCGATTGGAGTCCAGCCTTTTTCATTCAATCAAGCGTCCCTGACTATCTAACAATCTTGACAGTCTTGATGCCGCCGTCGGCCACTACATTAACGAAATAAACGCCCACTGCCAGATTGCCCATAGCAACCATTGCTGTCTGTCCGGCAGGTGTTGCCGAAGCAACCATCGCACCGGATGCATTGTAGACATTTACCGAGCGGATATTGCCGTCGGCCTTCACCGATACCACATCGCCAAGCGAGCGCACAACGATGCCGCCATCGTCGGATTTCAAAGTCTCGACAGATGAGAAGTCGTGGAGCACAGCCTTGCGTACTGCCGTATCGTCGAATTTGACAAACTGCATCTGGTTGAAGTAGATTTCTCCCTTCCACGCCTGTTCCGGAGCTTTCTCGTGTTTCAAGAAGAAGCTGTCGAAACGCCACTTGTCGGCGATTTCATCGGTGCCGGTGAAATGCTGGTACTCATCGCTTGCCAGGTTCCATGACACGAGATGCCATCCGCGATAGTTGATCGGCTTCAAGTTGTACTTGATGCCGCCGTTCTTGTTGTTTGTGCGCACACGCAACGCAGCGCTGACGCTGTTGTTTGAGCCGTCGCCATAGAGCCAGAACGTAAGCACGCCGTCTTTGGTTGTGCCGTCGATGTTCTGCGAAGAGTGATACTCACGGATTTGCCATACGCCTGCAGCGAAATCAGGATCGAAATCATACTTCAGGCATGCGCTGTTAGGACTTTCCGGACGCACACCGATGTTGGCGCGCGTAAACGAGTTGGCTTCCTGTGTCAAGCCCGATGATGAACCTGAGCCGTCAGGCGCCCAGAATCCCGTCACGTTGTCGAGCGGAAGCAGGTCGGTCGACTCAACGACAGGGCGGTACTCCGACAGGAAGCGGAATCTGAACTCTTCGGTCAAGTTGCCCGACAAGTCGGCAAGACCCGGCTTCACTGTAACAAGGAAGCACTTGTCGAGAGGAAGGTCTTCGCTGAAGAAATATTGCAGCACCGAAGCGCCGTTTACAACCGAATGAGTCAGTGTGCCAGCATAAGTGTTGCCTTCCGGGTCAATCACCGTCATGCAGTCGGCGTTCTTATCCTCGTTCCAGTCGATAATCTCATCATACTCCACTCTTACCACCGGACGCAGCGTGTATGCCACATCGCCGTCGATGGCAGGGTCGGTAGAAACCACCTGCGCAGGTGTAGTGTCTGCCTCTTTCATTGTGATTGAGAGCGTATAGTCGTCGCCGCCATTGCCGTCGCCATTGCCGTCAAACGGCTGGTTTGTCTGAGAGTTCTTGGCAACGCTACCGTCAATCTTGATGTTGTAGGTCTTCAACGGGACGAGTTTTGAAACGTCGACGCTGAGCGTATAGTCGTTTATCCATGTCAATGTCACTTCGCCGTCGTTGTCGATAGAGAATGCCTTTTCGACCGACTCTTTGTCCATCTTGCGCGAGAACGTGATGACGATAGGGTCAACAAGGCTGACTGCCTTTGTGTCTTCCACCGAAATCGACGCCACTTTCGCAGGTGCGTTGGATGTCATCGTGATGTCGAGCCATGTAACGTTGTCGTTTGACTGTCCGGCTGGATTCGACTTTATCACAACGGTTTTTGTCACTGGCTCATATCCGGTTGCCGTAAATTCCACCGAGACAGCATCGCCGGCTTTAAGTCCCTCAAACAGATAGAATCCGTTATGGATAAGGTCGGGGTTGTTGGTGTATTTCTTAAATGTCGACTCCCATGTGTCAGTAACATACGTCTTGTCGCCCACCTTTACAGTCACACCGTCGATAGGCACATCGTTTTCTGAGTTTTTGATGATACCGGCAAGGAATGTCTGCTCTGGATTGGCCATGTTGCGGAACTTCAATATCGACTGGAATGCGGCGAAAGCCTCCAGACGCTTATAGTCGGCATTGATGTTCAGCTGCTGCTGAGAGGCGATTGTGTGGTAGCCGCCCTCGCTGAGCAGCGAAGCCATATTTGTGCGGCGGTTGACCGACAAATAAGGATATTGGTTGGCGTGGGTCTCAGGAGCACGGTCGTAATAGCAACGGTCGTACCAGTTGCCGCGTGTCGTGATGCGCATCACGCCTGTAAGGTTCGGGTTGAGAATCTCTCCGAAAGCCTTACCGCCGTTAGGCGTTTTCTCTATTTCTTTGCCATCCTTGCGCCATCCTCCGAAGAGAGTGACGGTTGTGTTTTTGTCGGAAGAAGCATCAGAGTGGATAGCATAGAAGAAGTCGGCGCCCCAGGCATTCGCCATGTCGGAACGTTCCTCAAGTCCTACAATGTCGACCTCGTTGTTGCGGCAAAGTTTCAGATTTTCTGCCGGCATATCGGTATATTCCGTCAGATATTCCTTGATATACTGTGCCACGCTAAACACCTTCTGCGCCTCGGAATAGCCCCACAAGCCTCGGTTTTCAGTTGCGGAGTGTCCCGGGTCGAGAAACAGTTTGAAATCGCCCCAGCCTGTTGATTTCTGAGCATAAGTTGTAGCAGCCGGGAATGCCGTCATCAATGCGGCGGCAGCGATTGCCTTTTTTGTAATATTGTTCTTTTTCATCGATTATCAGTATTTTAGGGTAATTTCATAGATGCAAGCATCTTTTGCGTTCTCAAAAGCAACCCGTTTGCCATCGCGTGTCACGGCTGGCGTCAACGGAATCATATCGGTGTTGGCGGTCAGAAGGACTGCCTTGCCTGTGGCAACATCGACAGCGTAGATGTCGGAGCCCGTAAAACTTTCGCCATTATCGGTGACAACGGTGTAGATCAGCGAATTGTCGGGCAGCCATGCCGGATGAGAGCCCTTGCACAGGTAAGCCACGCCGCTGCCGTCGGAATTGCATGTGAAGATGCCTTTGCCCGGAACTTGGAAAGCCACCTGCTTGCCGTCGTGCGACAATGCCGGATTGATGATTATCGCTCCTGAGAATTCTTTCAACGAAGCCACTTTGTCGGCCACACCTGCCGGGTCATTGACCATCATTGTGTAGACATCGGCAGCTGTCGCAGATGTGCGCTTGAGGCTGCGTGTGTTGACGCTCGATGCGCCACGCTCGCCTGAAATCATCACGCGCTCGGCGTCATTCCACAACGGTGTTCCTGTAAGCTCGCGCGTCTTGCCAACCAACGTGGTCTCTGCGCCGTCGGCGGCATTCCACACCTTAACTTCGTGGAAAACACGATTGTCGGACACCACATTGGTTCTGCCGAGCAGTTTTGTGCCGTCGGCACTCCATTGCATCTTGTAGCCGGCACCTGAGCAGCAGGTCACCTGACGCAAATTGCTGCCGTCGGCATCAGCAACCCAGATGCCGTCATAATTGTCGGAAGTTACTGCAATCTTGTCGCCGCTTGGCGACCACACAGGTGCCATCAGTCCTTGAGAAGACTTGATGAGCAACGTTGGCTCGCTTGCGCTGCGTGGCTGCGCCATTGCCGCCACCCCGAGCATGCTCAAAGCCAATGTAAGAAATGTTTGCTTTGTCATAGATTTTAAGTTTTATGTTAGGGTTAAAAATATCCGTGTTGGTTTGCTCTGCCAAAATTACAAAGTTTTCACGGCACCGCAAATTTTAGGCAGACAAAAAAAACAAACAACGTATTCCAACAGGGGTTTCAACATTTTTTCGTAACTTTGTTATGTCGTTTTCGACACAATTCTGCAACAATCATCACCACATCCAAACAAGTCATTAAAACTATCATTATCTACAATTTTTCATCTATGAATAAGAAAGAACGGACAATCTCTTTTTTGTGGCAGCACCTATGGCTACTTGTATCTTTGTTTATAATGACTCTCGGTGTCGCCGTATGCGTAAAGAGCGAGTTGGGATCAAGCGTAATCTCCACTCTGCCTTACGTTTTCGAGACTGCCGGCAAACGTGGACTTGGAGTTCCGTCGCTGACAATCGGACAATACACTTACATAATGAACGCCATTCTGGTGGCTGGGCAGATTGCCGTGCTGCGCCGCCGCTTCGAACCGGTTCAGTTGTTCCAGCTGCTGGTGGGATTCGTTTTCGGATCACTCATCGACTTGAATATGGCTCTCACATCGTGGCTTCTGCCCGACGGCATAACGGAGCAAGCACTGGCGCAGATTGCGGGATGCACCGTCCTGGGCATCGGCATCGCCCTTGAGGTGAGATGCGGCTCGGTGACAATGCCTGGTGAGGGTTTCCCGGTGGCGGTAAGCTGCGTGACAGGCATCGACTTCCCGAAAATAAAAATTGTTGTTGACTGCTCGCTGGTGGTTCTCGCCGTGGTTTTCTGCTATGTGTTTTTCGGAGCATGGCAATGGTATATCGTTGGTGTGGGCACACTGTTCGCTATGCTCTATGTGGGAGTCGTTGTGAAAATAGCAGGCAGGCATATGGCTTGGTTTGACAAAATCCTTAATTACCGACCTGGATTACGACGTTATGTGTACGGTCTGGCGAAATTTATTTTCAGACAGAAACAATGATGGAATTTAACGACATAATCAGAAACGCCGCCTCGTTGCCGACGACTGAGATTGCTGCCGACGTCAACAAGGCGTTGACCGCCAACGGATGCGTGGTTTTGACCGCGCCTCCGGGAGCGGGAAAGTCCACTCTCCTGCCGCTTACCGTCATGGCTGGATTCCTGCCCTCCGACGGCAAGATTCTCATGCTCGAACCCAGGCGTCTCGCTGCCAGGCAAGTGGCTGAGCGCATGGCGGATATGTTGTCGGAGCACACGGGAGGCTCGGTTGGCTACCGGGTGCGCTTTGAAAACCGTGTGTCAGAGTCCACCCGCATCGAAGTGATAACAGAAGGAATTCTGACGCGTATGCTCATCGCCGACCCTTTGCTCGAAGGGGTGTCGGTTGTAATCTTCGATGAGTTCCACGAACGCAGCATCAATTCCGACTTGGCATTCGCCCTGACGCGCCAATGCCAGCAGATTCTGCGTCCCGACCTGAAAATTGTCATCATGTCGGCTACAATCGACACATCGTCTATCTGCACAAGCCTCAACGCTCCTCTCATCGAATGCCGTGGCAAGATGTTTCCTGTGGAGACACGTTATGCGACGACCGACATTTCGCCCGCCGACATCCCGACGGCAGTCGCGTCGGCGATAAACAAGGCTCACTGCCAGCACGAGGGCGACATTCTCGCTTTTCTGCCCGGACAAGCCGACATTGCGCAATGCGAGCGGCTGCTTGCCGACAAACTGTCGCCGACTGCCGTATTCCCTCTCTACGGCAATCTGTCGCCGGAGCAGCAAAGGCGGGCGGTGGCGCCATCGGGCAAAGGCGAGCGCAAGATAGTGCTTGCAACGCCTGTCGCAGAGACATCGATTACGATTGAAGGCGTACGCATTGTGGTCGACTCGGGATATTGCCGGCAATTGGTCTACAATCCCCGGTCTGGACTTAGCCACCTTGAGACGGTGCGCATAAGCCTCGACATGGCGACGCAGCGGTCGGGACGCGCTGGACGCGTGGCCCCTGGAGTCTGCTACAGACTGTGGACAAAAGCCTCCGAGCATCACATGAACGAGCGCCGGCGTCCTGAGATTTCTGATGCCGACCTTGCACCTACACTACTCGACATTGCGGCTTTCGGCGAAAGCGACGCAGAGGCGTTGCCATGGCTGACAACACCTCAGCCATCAGCCGTTGCGCAAGCCCGGAAACTGCTGACAACGCTTGGTGCCGTCGACAGCCAGAACCGCATAACAAGCCTCGGCAGGCAGATGTCGAAACTGCCGTGCCATCCGCATATTTCAAAAATGATGGTGCGCGCCGAATCGCCTGCGCAGAAAAGTCTCGCCTGCGACATTGCCGCCATACTGGAGGAGAAGGATCCTCTGACCGACGACACTTCCGCCGACCTATGCCTGCGCATCAGCCTGCTCCGGACGGCGCGGCGACAGCACTGGCTCGGCAGATGGTCGCGCATAGCGCAGATTGCCGAGGAATATCGAAATATGATCAAAGCCACAGAATGCAACGACGATATATGCCCGGAGGATGCCGGCTGCCTTGTGGCGACGGCATATCCTGAACGGGTGGCTAAAGCCATTGACAGCATCGGGCACTTCCGTCTGGCTTCGGGCGTCAACGTGCAGATTGACAATGGTAGCAATCTTGCTTCCTACGACTGGCTGGCAGTGGCTGCCCTCAACGCTTCCGAAAAATGCGGAAGGGTGTTTCTCGCCGCACCGTTGCGGCCAGATGACATCGAGACACGACAACGCGAACGGATTTTCTGGGATTCAAAAAACGGCGGTGTGGCGATGCTGCGCGAACGCACAATCGGGGTGCTGACTGTCGACAGCCAGCCTCTGCACAATGCCGACAAAAGCGCTGTTGTCTCGACGGTCTGCGAGGCTGTGCAGAAAGAAGGGCTCGGACTGCTCGACTGGAGCGACGACGTTGCCAGGCTTCAAAAGCGTGTGGACGCGGTGGCGGAATGGCATCCGGAAATGACTCTACCCGACCTGTCTACGGAACACGTCCTGTCGACAGCTTCTGAATGGCTGCCGTTCTACATTGAGCAGAACGGAAAAGTGCTGACAACGGCAGCCGAGCTGAAAAAGATAAATCTGCACGATGCTTTGTGGGCTCTCATCCCCTACGACATGCAGCAAGAGGTAGACCGACTCGCCCCATCGCACATCACTGTGCCTTCAGGCAGCAGAATCCGTGTGGACTACCGCAAAGCCGCCGAAGCACCGGTGCTGAGCGTACGCCTGCAGGAATGCTTCGGGATGCTCCACACGCCCTGTGTCGACGGAGGCAAACGGCCAGTGCTTATGGAACTCCTGTCGCCTGGATTCAAGCCCGTGCAACTGACCCAGGACATGGACAGCTTCTGGAGCAATGCCTATTTTGAGGTGCGCAAAGAGCTGAAGCGACGTTACCCAAAGCACTATTGGCCGGAAAATCCTCTCGACGCCGAAGCCGTAAGGGGCGTGAAGCGAAAATAACATGGCATAAGAATCTCACAATTTATTATATGGATATGTTTATAATACCTCTCATTTTCATTGTCGGTTCAATTAAAATATATAATTTTACAGAACAAACATTATCGTCTTTTACGCAATATGAGAATCATCATTTCTCTTCTAATTTCAATTATTTGCAGTGCTGTATCTTTTGCACAACAGCAAGCCGTTGGATTATATATGATAAATGGAGACACGGAAACGGCAATGACTCCAATCAAATATAAGAATATAAAAATATCGGGAACGTTCAGCAAGACTGCACGATTAGAGTTTGCTGATGCTAAAAGCCAAAACCGATTTACAGGAACTGCAAAATTCAAATTCGTCTTTGGCGCAGTCGACGCACATCACTCGATGACACATTATATGTTTGCGCCGATGTATTCCGTCAACGACTTTGGCATTGCTCAATTTGAGGTAAATAAATGTAAAAGATATCTTGCAACGGTCAAAATCAAACCTTTTGGCACATCATCAACAGGCGTAAAAGAGTCTAACCGAGTCAAAGCGACAACCCAAGAACTTGAAAAGGGCGTTTATATAATGGAAATCACCGCTGAACCCGGAGAATATTGCATAATCTTCAACTCTATGGGAACCAGCGGCTACAGCGGGACATTCGATTTTGGCATTGACTAAAATCGTTGTCTTTTCGGAAGAAAAAACAAGCAAGCTCTTTTTTCTTTGATAAAACTGGCTGCACCTCGGAAAAATTGAAGGAAATCTTCATTTTTCGCTCGGTTTGCACAGTTTTTCTCTCAATTTGCACTATCTTTCAATAAGATAGGCTGCATTTCGGAAGAAAAAACAAGCAAGCTCTTTTTTCTTCTCTCAATTTGCACTATCTTTGCAAACGCAAAAACGAGGAGTGATGCTCGAGTGGCTGAAGAGGCACGCCTGGAAAGCGTGTATACGCCAAAAGCGTATCGCGAGTTCGAATCTCGCTCACTCCGCAAAAACAGTGTGCTACATAACAGCGCGCTGTTTTTTTATTCCAGGATTCTCAAAAATCGCCAATGGCTCAAACGAAATATCCACATCTTCCCTAAATACTGAAGCAGAGTTCACTTGAAAAGCCGCCCGCGCATTAAAGCCTGGCAGCGTTTCGACAGAGTTAAAATTGAGCGAGTTCATAACTTAGAGCTTTTTGCTCCAAAGTTATGGATCCGATATAAGTTGCGAAAAGACACTAAAATTAATGATTAATAAACAAGTTGAAAAGCAACTTCATCGTCTTTTGTTCTACAAATTTGCCAAGTTGTTCCATTGTTAATGTTTATAAGCATAATAAACCTTGCTGCATTAGCAGGAACTATTAACTGATAGTTAATCTTGTCTTCGTCAGTTGAATCAAAATAAGAAGGCTCTCTATAAACCTTTTGCCAAGTGGAACTATCATCACTATTTTTTACAAGTTGCCAAATGTCACCTGTGAACTTGTCTAATTTAAAAGTATAACGAATCATATTATCAGGCATGATAATTTCATAACGTCCAGCTTCTGTATTCGTTTTTTGTCCAATAGATTCTTCACCATAAGCGAATGCTAAAATGCTGGCAAAAAATAGGGCAAAAAGGATAACTAATCTTCTCATTGTTATGTATTTAATTGGTTTCTGCAAATATACAAAATTACAGAAATACTTCACAGTCATTGACTGAGAAAATGCAGCAGTCGCGGATTTTTCGGATTTGTCCCGATGTGAGCAACTTGATGTTGCGAGTACCGGCATAGAAATCGTAGCGGAGCGAGATACAGTTTTGCAGGAGCATAATCTCGCCGTTGGCTTTCCACACGGAAATGTCAACCGGGTCTCCGCTGTTGAGAATAGTCCTTGCAGTGGTAATATGGATTGAGCGAGCCATTATTTGAAAGTGACGTTGTAAGCGTTAGTGAAAATGTCGTCGGCTACCGGATTTGTGAGTGTCGGGCGATTTGTCGCATACCTCCATGTGAATTTCACCGTATTAGGCTTTTCCGGCAAACCGGCCATTTCGCAAGTAAAATCGGTTATGAGAATAGGGCGCAAAGCGTCAAAGTCGGCATCGTCGGGCTGACTTTCGTAAGTGACGCGCACATCGTCTGCCGAGAAAAGCTGTTCGGCGAGTGCGCACTCATCGGCAGTGAGCGCACCCGACTGCACTTCAAACTCCTCTTTGGAGCGTTGTCGTAAAACTCCGATCGGTCGGTCAGCACGGCGAGCGAGCGGTCGTTGAAGGTCTTGGCGGTGGAAACTGCCGGGAAATACAGCAGGTCCGGAGCGTTGAAAGCGTTGCGGAAATAGAAGCAACGCTGACCCGAAAGTGAGCGGTCGATGAAGAACGTGACGGCACGATTGTCGCACCGCACGGTGAACGACACCAGCTCCACATCAGTTCCCTCAATTTCCGAAGCACAATTCTGCACATCGGAGCAAATCACCGTGAGCGTCTGCACATTGCCCCCCCAGCCGAGAAGTTAGCCAGCCCACCGATAAACGAAGTATGAGACCTCTCAACACTCCGCTCTCCATTCTGCACTTTCACGAAATAATCACAGAAGATATGATACGTCAGCCGTTCGCCTTTCCGGGCGAAGAACGAAAGGAACACGAAAGAGTCAGGCGCAATGCGCCGTGACCGAGCGATAGTGAGGAAATGGTTCTTGAACAGCGGATCCACATCGTAGATGTCGATGTCGCGGTCGCAATAGACGGCAGTAAACGAAGCCTCCACCTCCTCGCCACCATACACGGCACGCACATAGAACTTCTCCACAGAGAAGCCTGTAGCCTTGATGGCAAGCTCCGCAAGCGAGCGCAGATCGGAGAGCGCGACCGTGCCGTTCGTGGCATAAAACTTCCCCGACAGTAGCACCTCTGTAGCCGTGGCAAATACCACGTTGAGATACAGGTGGTCGGTAAGAATGGCGACGTCACCCAACTGGCACGTCAGCAAAGTATCGGGTATAGCAGAAATCCGTATCATACCGCTAAGTTATGCCGAAAGCCGTCTTTGGCAAAAGACATCTTTCAGCATAGGATATACGGTTAAAGGGTACAGAAAAAGTTAGCGATTAGAGTCTCACTAACCGCTAACCGAAGGGCGATAGCCTAAACCCCTCTGTCGGCATCGAACTTGATTCTGTCGTAGATAGATTGACTGATTATTGCGCCGTAGCGATGTTTGAGCAAGTGCATATAGCGAATGGCACTCTTGGCTGTCTTGCAACCGCAGCCCACATTCTCCTCTGGGCGCACGCCCTGGAAGTACACGTACCACCTGCCGAACTTTTGTTGAGCCACGATGATGTGGGGAGTGACTGTGCTTTCGGGATAGCGATTTCTGCTGATTGGATTTAATCTGCCTTTGCGGCTTTCTTTGAAACATTCTTTGCCATAATTATGAAATTTTAGATGATTGAACATTGGCGCATTAGCGCCGTTTATTTTACGTGCAATCAAGTATACGAAAAAGTGAAGTCGAGCCGCAAGGGTGATTGCCACATTTTTCGCTTGCTAAAAATCGGAGGAACACGGAGTGCAAACTTGCCCTTGCTGCCTGAACATCGTCCTAACTTTGCATCGGAAAATGAATGGTGCGTTGATGCGAGATTGCAATGTTCTTCATCGTAAAAATTCGCCAGCGGCATAATCACGGCAAAAGAAAGGTAGCCGACAAAGGCAATCAGCGACAAAAAGTGAATGTGCCCACTGCCGAAAGCATAGCCACATAGCACTCGCCGCAAGTGCTGAACTCACGTCAATATTTCCAAGGTGTCGCCCGACAATGTGAGCGGAGGTTGCAGCCGAGAGTGGCAGCTATTGCCTTTCAAGCATCGAGCGGTCAGAGACAGACAGTGGAGAGCGAAGCATGGAGGGAGCTGCCTCGTGTCTTCCCCGATGTGGCTTAAATATGACAATGAACGGACGAATACAAGTGCAGAACACGACAATTATCCTTGCAGGAAACCGATGCTATGCAGTCCTATGGTGTTGGCAGGTCGGCTATGAAGAAATCGAAAGCGGTCTCCAATCGCCCTCGGCATCGTTGATAAACGCACTATCAGCTCCGATGTCACAATATTTGGACGAGCAAAAGGTATGAGGAACGAGAAGTGTTATTGCCGCACTCCGAAATCAGCATCATCAACCGATGCCGAAGGGCGAAAGAGCGGTTGTGGAATAAGAAAAAGTCTTGCTTCGATTAAACACTAAACCGTTAACGCTAAACGTTAAAACGAATGAGCAAAAGAAAGTCAGCCTGTGGCTGACCATCTTTCTTTGGATAAATGGCTTAGTAAACCATAGTGTAATCGGCGTTACCGACGATAGCAGCGACTTTGTCAGCGGCTTCTTGTTCATTGTGGGCTTCAACATTTACGATTTCTACATCGCCGTCGAAAGTAACCACGTCCACTTAATAATCATTAAACTCATTGTTGAAGTCGTTTTCAAAAGAGTTCATTGCTGCGAATAAAGAGATATGTGTCATTTTTGTAAGAATTTGATTGTTAATAACTTTGCGCCGAGGCGCGTTTGATTTACATTGCAAAAAGGAGCGAATGCAATCAGTGCCTTGCACGACAGCCGACAAGGGCAAGCCCGATAAATACTCTTTTTACGACACAGGAATAAAAAGGAAGATTTTTCGAGGCTGCTTGTTACACCCTTTTCGAGCGTGGATAAATCGCTAACTTAGCGATGTAAACTCAATGCTGCCTCGTGCTTGCACATATGTTATTATGTCATCAATCAAATTCTTGAAAACAAAAATGCCCCATATCTCACGCCGCAAGGAACCCGAAAACGACGCAAACGACGCACCACCCCAGTAAGTGGAAGCCCATTTCGACAGCACACATCATCACCATCCGAAGCCCACAAAAAGAAGCCCAAAAAGCCACTGCTTTGTAAACGCCACCTACACCAAACCACTAAGCCTCCCAAGAAAGATGCCCACCCACAGCGGTCACCAATATATGCGAATGGTATAGGAACAAATAAAACGAAAAGCCCCGGAGGTATCTCCGAGGCAATGTTACTTTTTTGAAAAAGACTGCAAAGATAATACAATTTGCTGACTCCAAGAAGTTATTTATATTATTACCAAAGTTAAAGATTACTAAATACAAAAGACATCTGCTTGCAATTAAGAAAAATATTTCTACCTTTGCATTAGCTCATCAACCACGTATTTGAAGGAGTTACGGAGGCGGCTTTAAAAAAGTTAGCCTCTTGCTTTTTTTATAGCCTCTTGTATTAATGCTATCAATTCATCTGGTGTATTGATATTTGCGCCTTCATTTTTCTTCCAATCTGTGTATTCCTTTATTTTTTTACTTGATTGATGACTATACTCAGATAGGAAAGCTGTCCAAAGAAGAACATAAGTGTCACGAACTTCTAACACGACAAAGTATGTTTCATCCTCTGTTTCAAGAGCTATGCATACACGGTTCTTAGATCTTTGTCGCGTTTGTCTCCAAAATTTAAGCTCCCAATTTTCTGCGTTTTCTATTGTTGGCCGAGCCCATGGCATACATTCACACCGTCGCAAATCGGGTTCTCGGTCTTGCTCAATTTCTCCCTTATGTGTCATGTGATAGAATGTATATGCTCTATCTTGAAATATTGGATTTAACTTCAATGACAACTTATGAGAACCAAATTTAGTTTTATGTAAAATGAAATCACGTTCAAACACCGCATAAATTGCGTCAATATAAGCCTTGTAGTTACCACCGTAATCTTCAAGGCATATCTTTTCTGGAATATTATTGTAGTCTACCATTACGATTGATGCCAAACAAAGATATTAAATTTATCCTCACGATACAAAGTGCTTTTAAGCAATGAATAGTGCGACAGCCCTTTAATTCTGTCAATCACATCAAGTTTTGTGTCGCTACCGCTCAAGTTACGGTGAACGTATGACATTGCACCTACAAACAAATCTGCTAATGCAACAAGTTCAAGTTCATGAGAACGTACCTGTTGAACTCTCTGAATAATATCACGATCAAAGTCATATTGGTTTCGACAAAGACAATCATGTAGTTTCTTTACTTTCTCTTCTCCACGCGTATCTTTGATATCAATATATATATTATAATGATTCCCTGGTTGAAAGAGAGTTTTTAGAAGATTAAAATAGCACTTATAGTAGAACTCATCATGTGTTTGTCCAAAATCTTCGTGCTTCAATTGTGATTTATCAGGAATGACTAAAACACGAAAATGAAGGTTTGGATTGTTAAAGAAATAATCTACTAATTCAAGAAAGAAATTAAGTTTACTCTTTGAAATTTTGTTCCACTTTATTTCATATTTTGGGTTAAGGTTATGCTGTACCTTAATTGCCCTAATTTCACGAGCAATTTTTTTTCGCTTATCATACGGACACCAAATGCCACCAAGAACCATCGCTTTTTGATAGTCATGCTCCAAATGGCAACTTTCATCACAATATATGTTATATAAATTATTCATAATTTTTGAAATACTTAGGACAGAACGTTAATTATTTGTTCCGTTTATAATTTTGTTAATACATTTTATTATCTCAACAAATTCGTCTTTCCCGTTGCTTTGCATTGATTCGCGAATTTGTTCAAATGTCAATTTCTTGAAGTGGTAACTGCACACCTTTTTCCCACCCAACCGTACTTGCATCTTACTTTGCTTACAAAGTTCTTTTACATCACCCCAATCGCCATATTCTGGAAAATCATTATCAATAGAATGAATATAAGAATATGGAATATAATTTTCCAATTCTCTTTTCGCTGTTAAGTGATATTGGTTTTCTGCTATTCCCATATTACTTAACTCGTTTATATGTTTAGAAACATCATCTGCAGATAGCTTGTCGGAGTCTAAAAGGACGAAAAACGGCTTACCTAATGATTTAATTACATCATATTGTTTCCACGTTTTAATTGCTCCACATCCACCTATTGGAATGATTATAACTCCCATTTCTTCAAATGTTTGTTTAATGACATCATTTTGATTGTATAATTTAGATATATGGGTATATGCTTCAACATCATCGGCACCTTCTACCAATAATGCTAACTTAAAATCTGAATTAAATAATGAAATTATTTTGTTGTCTACACTAATACCTAATTGCTCAATTATATCTTTGACACAAACTTTATCACCTTGAGAAATGTGATATCCATTTTCTTTGGTTACATAAACAACGTCATTAGAGTTTGTCTCCGATATTAAATACGGCGAATGTGTTGTAATAACAACTTGGCAACCTTTTGATGATAATTCTTTCAGACTATCAAATAATTTCTTTTGGGTTTCTGGGTGCAAAAAAGTTTCAGGTTCCT